>ERZ651768.72-NODE-72-length-70707-cov-6.145646_pt1 | contig 70707 bp, 68 predicted proteins | sample MGYA00514754_ERZ651768 | MGnify/ENA metagenome assembly ERZ651768
TGACCCTGTTGGCCCTGCTGACCTTGTTGGCCCTGCTGACCCTGTTGGCCCTGCTGACCTTGTTGGCCCTGCTGACCTTGTTGGCCCTGCTGACCTTGTTGGCCTTGAGCCTCCTGGCCCCGCTCACCGAGTCTGCGTGAGAGCGACTCGGCACCCCGCGAGAGTGCCCTCGCCCGGTCGAGCGCCTCCGAACGGAGATCAGATTGGTCGGCCCCAATCGCGTCACTGGCCCTTTGGAGTTCCTCCTCGAGCTCTTCGACGATTCGCGTGGTTTCGGCCTCGAACTCGCGCGCGTACTCACGGTCCTGCTCGCCGACGAGCGCGCGCGAGTAACGGACACGTTCCTTGAGCTTGTCGTCCTCGATCGTATTTCCGGCCTCTTCCAACCGCTCCGCAGCGGCCTCCTGGTCCGCCCGGGCGTCGGCCGTCAATCGGTCGATCTCCCGCTCCAAGTCGGCGACCTCATCATGCATCGCCTCCTTGCGGTCGTATAATTGTCTTCCAGCTTCGGAGCCTGCTGCCCTCCGCCCAAGGCCCTGCTCCGCGAGGGCCTCCATGTCCGCTTCGATATCACGTTGTTCTTGGGCCAACTCTCGGGCTCTTTGCTGCGCGTTCTCGACATCGGTGGTGAGCCGCTCCTGTTGATCTCGTTCCAGGCGTCGTGCCGCGTCTTCCAGCTGGTCGAGGGCTTGCTCGGCATTAGCGGTTGCGGCGTTCCCTGACACGGCTGCTGAGCGGCGCATGTCCGCGGCCGCGTCCTGAAGCCGCCGAGCGGCGTCTGCCAACTGCGGGTCGTTGGTCTCGCGAGCTAGACGTTCGAGGCGGCGGGCCGCCTCTTCGGTGTCCTCGGCGAGTTGGCGCTGAGCCTGGTCACTAGCGCCGCCCGACGCACCTCCCTGCTGGGCGGCGGCCCTGCGCTGCCGCTCTGCCTGCTGCTGCTGTCGCCTGGCGAGTTCCTTCAGGGCCTCCATTTCCTCTTCGAGCTGGGCACCGGCCTGCTGGCGCTCACCGCGTTCGACGGTCTCGTACTGGTTCTGGAGTTTGTCGAGTTCAAGCTCGAAGATATCGGCGAGGTCATCCGCTCTCTGGCCACCACCACCACCGCCGCCACCGCCACCACCCTGCTGCCCCTGACTGACCTCTACCTCATAACTCTCCTCGGCCTTCTGGAGATTCTGAAGCGCTTTCAACTCGGGTGAGATCGCGTCCTGTAGCTCCCCTTCCTCGAGCATCTTCTGGGCGGCCTCCATCTCGATGATAGCCTGGCGCATCGCCTCGGAAATGCTCACGAACTGAGGATCGTTCCCCAAGCCGCGAGCTGTCAGCCGTTCTAAGATTCCCTCCACCTGAACCTTCGCGTCGCCCTGGGCCAAGCTCACGCTGCGTAGGTGTTCCGCAAACTCGGTGTCACTATAACTCTCACGGTCCCGCACCAGGTTGTAGGTGGCTGCGACCACCAACTCTTGTTGTTCGGAGAGAGAGCCGTCGTCCGCACCGCCGCCGCCGCCGCCACCGCCGCCACCGCCACCGCCGCCGCCTTGCTCGGCCTGGCGGAAGTCCAAACGGAAGGGACGGATCTGCAGGAAGTAGATGTCACTCTTTGCCGGGCGGCTATCCGGCCCCCGGTTGCTGTCCTCCACCTGGGCGTAGTAGGAAACGAGGTCACCGGACTCGAGGCCGAAATCCTCGAGAAAGAGCGTGTGCGCGCCGGTAACTTCCTGCGTTGCGGGGCCGTCGAACAACGGAATGGTATCCTCGGGGCCACCGTTAACCGAGTAGATGAGAAGCAACTCGGAGATGCCGTAGTCGTCGTCGGCTGTCGCTTCGAGGTAGAATTCCTCGATCGGACTCGCGCGCTCATCGCGCCCGGGCTCGGTAAACGACACCGAAGGTGGCTGATCCCTCAGAACGTCGATCGTGTATTGAGGAGAGGCCTCAACGAGTTCTCCACCCACCCTCTGTAGAGCGATTTCGTAGTAGCCCTGGCGTTCGACGGTCAGGCTCGCCGTCCACGTGCCGTCTCTTTCATCCGTGAGTGCTACCGGCTCACCGTCGATCAGGAGCTGCCCGCCTGGTGTGAGCATCGTGGGGAAGACTCTCAGCTTCACTATGGTCCCCCGGACTGCCGCGATGTCACCTCCGAATTCCACTGTGCGGGAAGGGAGCCCCGTGTACGCGGGAAAGTCATACTCTAAGTCGAGATGTTCTACATACGGGAGGTCGGCCACGTCGATCCGGTGTGTGGCTGAGCGGATTCCGGTGGATTCGACGTAGTAATCTGTGGGCTCGTTCAGACTGAGGAGGAGGAGCTCGAAGCCGGCGGCTCCGTCGGTGATCATGTTGAGTTGGTCGAACGCGTCCGAGGACTCCCTACGGAAGAAGATCTGTGCCTCGCCGGTCTCAAATCCCAAGAGTTCGGCTGTGACGAGTTGATCGGATCCCCGTGCAATCGTGATGTCACCGGGGGCCACGGAAATCGAGTACGGGTTCACCGCTTCGGCGTCCCGAGTCGGGAAGAGAAGGGCGGCTGCCCCGTCGCGGAGTTGAGTGGGCCCCAGGAGCAGTAGCGCGAGGGAGCCGAGTGCCACCGCAGCCAGTCCTCCCGACCATCGGTAAAGACCCTTTTGCTCGATCCGGCGTCCGAAATCGATATTTCTTGCGCGCTGGAGCGCGCTTTTGACGACTCCTTGTGCGAGGGCCTCGGAGGTTTCGCTTGAACCGGATGTGGTCTCGAGCGCGGCAAGCACGGAGGCCTCCAGCGTGGGCTCGTTTTCCTCCAGATAAAGGGCCGCCTGCTCGTCCGAAACTCTCCGCGCCAGGGGCCAGATGAGGAAGCGGGCCGTCAGTCCGGCCACGAGGAACCAAAGGATGCCCCGGAACCACATGACCGACGAGGCGCTGAAGCGTGCGAATTCGAGTCCAGCGACGGACAACCCGAACGCAAATAAACCGGCTCCGAACACGATGGCCATTCCCCGGATCGCGATGCGCGTGCGCCACCGCCTGCGAATCTGGCGAACCATGGCCAGGACCCGGCTATTGCCTTCATGTGTTGCTCGGTACATAACTCCCCCCATGCTCAAAATTCGTTGCCGTCGCACGAGAAATCCAGTTAGAAATCCCGGTTTCAATCAACAACAGCACCAGCGCAGCCACCATCAGGAGGCGCCACAGGGACTGGCGCCGCTCCTGGTTCCTCTCCTGCATTTCGACCGAAAGTATCTCTCCGCCAGCCCCTATCACGACGTCCGTGTCCCGAGGAGCCACGGCCGCGGCCAATTCCTCAGGATCCATGGCTTCCAACTCAGACTCCGCTACGTCCACGTTTACTGCCACCGTGAGGGGACGTTCCGGATTCATACCCGGTGGCCGAACTGGGTAAAATCCTTGCTGCTCAAGCTCCAAGAAACGAGGTCCGGCCGTCGCGGGCAAGGTCACACTTCCACCACTCGGCGTCAGCGCGACCAAATCCACGTCGGACGGTAGCTCGCTTTCCCGGTCCGCGACAAACACGAGGCCCGCGGGATCAGCGATGTCGAGAACCTGACCGGCGGTGAACCAGGGTATCCGCTCCCTGTACCCGGCAAGATGGCGCACCAACCCGTGGACGAACGGAAGAAATACCGGCTGAACCGCCAGATCGTTCCAGAATCTGTCCATCCTGCTGGTCCAGACGAGGACAGTCCCCTCCCCCAGGCGCCGTTCGGCAAGCGCGACCGACCCGTCGTCGAACCATGCGATCCCTTGTCCCTCCGGGCCCAGCTCCAAGTCCCGCGACATGAAGAACCTCGCCCGAGCGAAGTCACCGCTCCGGGGTCCAGTAAAGGATTCGAACACGGGATGCGAACGTTCGAGGCGGCCCAGTCGAACCGCTTCCCTCGAGTGATCCATGGCGGAGCCGGTGCGTCCGGGAAGTATTTCTTCGAGCCCAGTCCGCCATTCGCTCCGCGCCCCGAGGATGAGCAAGAGTCCCCCGCCTCCCTCCACGAACGCACGGAGGCGGTCGGCGGCGGCGCCCTGTGGGAACGGGATGTCATTAAGAATGACCACGTCGGTCGACGCCAAATCGGCATCTGAGACGGAGGTTGAACGCCTCACCTCGATCTCGAAGGACGCCTCCTCACTGATGTGCGCGGTTTCGAGATAGAAGCTGGCATCTTGCCTCGGGTTGGCACCCTCCAACACGAGTGTCCGCATGGCCCTTCCGGGCGAAAGTACGAAGTGGAGTTCATCGTCTTGGGGAAGTGCATCGGAGTCGAGCCGGATCGAACCGAGGGTATACAAGTCGGAGAGCGTGAAAGGATCGAAGGTGACCACTGCCGAGCCAGTCGGGTCCAGGGAGACGGTCTGAGTCTGAGTCTCCTGCCCATCCAATTCGAGCACGATCGTTCGCTCTTCCGGTGCGTCCCCCTGGCGGCGGACCACCCGGGCTTCTGCCGTCATACGTTCCTGGCCGGAGAAGAAATCTCGTCGGAGGATCAACGACGCCACCGAGGCATTCGGTGTCGTTTCATCGGAAATCAGCACAGGGCTCACCAGCGTTCCAGCTGGAAAGGCCACGCCCTCGTCGCCGTTCCACCCGGAGCGTTGGAAGTCGCTGATGATGACGACCTCCCGGTTCGGTTGCTGGGACTCTTCCAAGATCGTCTGAGCCAACTTCAGGGCCGGGCCGTATAGGGTCCCGTCCGCACTCAGATCGGTCTCGTTCAGGCCGGCAAGCAGGCGATCCTGATCCGAGGTGGCCCGAAGGAGCGCTTCTGCTCCCTTCGACATCAGGACGAGGCTGGCGCGATCTTGAACGTCCAGGCCCTCGAAGACCTGTCGAGCCTGAGTCTTGGCCCGCTCCCAGCGGTCGCCATAACCCATCGAGTACGATCGGTCCAATACTACGACAACTTCGCGGGGTCCAAGCGTCGTGCCGATCCCCCCGACATCGTTGTCGAAGAATGGGCGGCTAAATGCGGCCACCAGTAGTGCCAATGCCAGAGCCCGGACCGCCAACAGCGCCCAGTGGTGGATCTTCTTACGCCGGCTCGATCGGAAAGGGATCTTCCTGAGGAACATCAAAGACGGGAAGTCCACCACTTCGCGGCGCTGTCGCTCAGTCAGGTGGACGACGATCGGCACCACCAGGCCGGCGAGGCCAAGCAGAAAGAGGGGAGCGAGAAGGCCCATCAGCGCACCCTGGCCATTTTCTCGCGGCTCGTCAGGTACTGGAAGAGCGCGTAATCCAGCGGTTTCGACGTGTCGACCACGGTGTAGTCGATTCTGCTCCCCGTGAAGAGTTGCGCCAACTCCTCGGTGTGTTCGCTGATGCGGGCACGGTATTCCGCTACGAGTTTATCGGGCACGATCGGGATCATCTCTGCGCTCTCCATATCCCTGAAACTCGCGGCAGTCTCGAACGGGAACTCGAGTTCGGCGGGGTCGAGTACATGAAATACGATCACGTCGTGGCCGCGAGCCCTGAGGTGTCGAATCGCGTCGACCGCCTGCTCCGGCTCTTCGTAGAAATCTGAAATGATGAGAGTGATGCCACGATGATGGAGGTTGTCGCCCAATGACATGAGTGGGTCACGGAGGACTCCGGGTCGCCCGGGTTCTGCGTTGACCAGCGTGTGCAGAACGCGCTGCAGATGGCGGGTGGATGGAGGTATGTAATCCACGATCTCATGGTCGAAGGTCGCGAGGCCCACCCGATCTCTCTGCCTTTGGGAAAAGAAAGAAAGTGCCGCCGCAAGGTAACGGGCATAGTCCAGTTTGGTGACCGAGTGGGTACCGAAACTCATGGACTTGGAGATGTCGAGGGCGACCATGAAATCTGCGGCCGTCTCCGCCTCGAACAGCTTTACGTAAAAACGGTCTGTGCGAGCGAAGAGCCTCCAGTCGATGCGCCGGATGTCGTCGCCACGCATGTATTCCCGGTGCTCGGCGAAGTCGAGCGACATTCCCAGGTGCGGTGATCTGTGAATACCCTGGAGGAAACCGTCGACGACGGTGCGGGCCAACAACTCCAGATTCCCGATCCGACTCAATACGGACGGATCGAGGAACTGCGTATCAGCGCCGTGAATACTCGACCGTTCTCTGACCGCCATCTGCGGGTTCGCCTACAGGCCCGACGAGGGTACAGGCACGGCCTCGAGAAGCTGGTCGACCAGTTCGGCGGTGGTCACGCCCTCGGACTCGGCGTGGAAGTTGGTGAGAATCCTGTGCCTCAGAACCGGGTGGGCGAGCGCCCGGATGTCTTCGAAGCTAACGTTGTAACGTCCCTTTGTGATGGCACGAGCCTTCCCCCCCAGAATGAGATATTGGGCGGCCCGGACGCTCGCTCCGAAGGCGACCCACTTGTTGATGAAATCCGGAGCGCCTCCGTTGGGACTCGGTCGGGTAGTCCGAACGAGGTCGACCGCATAACGCATTGCCGCGTCGGGGACAGGTACCATTCGCACGAGCTTCTGGAACGCGATGAGATCGGGGCCCGTAACCGTGTGCTTGAAGTCGGGAGCCAGGATTCCTGTCGTCGTGCGCACCACCTCCATCTCATCATCTACCTCGAGATGGTCCATGATGATCTTGAACATGAAGCGGTCGAGCTGCGCCTCCGGTAGAGGGTACGTGCCCTCGAGTTCGATGGGGTTCTGGGTGGCGAACACGTAGAAGGGCTCTTCGAGCACATACGTGGTTCCCTGAACCGTAACACGGTGCTCCTGCATCGCCTCGAGGAGTGCTGACTGCGTCTTTGGGGGCGTGCGATTGATCTCATCGGCGAGCACAATGTTCGCAAAAATCGGTCCCGGGGCGAACACCATGCTGCGGCGACCCGTTTCCGCGTCTTCCTGGATGATGTCGGTACCGGTGATGTCCGACGGCATCACGTCCGGAGTGAACTGGATTCGCGAGAACTTGAGGTCGAGGACTTCGGCGACCGTGTGAATCAACAAGGTCTTGGCTAGTCCGGGAACACCGAGCAGCAGGCTGTTGCCACCCACAAAGAGAGAAAGAAGCATCTGCTCGATGACCTCTTCCTGCCCGATTATGAGCTTCCGGACCTCGTTTATGATCTGCTCACGCCCCGCCTTCATTCGATCCGCGAGGTCTATGTCGTCTGCACTCTCGAGGGCAGCCGTTTTGGGGGCTTCGACTACCTCAGCTTCGGCCCCGTCTTCTCTTTCGACTTCTGCAACTTCCTGCTCTTCCTTGAACGCCATTTCGTGCTCCCTCGAGGCCGCCGTGCGGTCGTTGGCTCATTGATGTGGTTCCCTAACATTCCGGGTCGATTACGGCACCCGGTCGATCACGGCGCCACTCAGTGTGTCATCGCGTAGATGACATAATTGACACCCAATTTGTACGCATCGTTGGACAGGTCGATCGGATACCACCCCGTGCCAGAGTACTCCCAGTATTCTCCGATATCGTTGTTATAGTTGGCGATAACCATCAAGCGTCGGTCCGGATCGTTTGCTTCGTAGAGCCCAAAGTACGCAGGCACCACCGCGAAGGTAGGGGACACAAGGTCTTTCAGCGACTCGATCCGGAAAAAAGAGTCGAAAATCCCATGGGATTCGTCAAGTTCGACGAACTCGGCGCCCGGGATCACTCGTTGCACCTGGGCGTCGAAGTTGAACCAATCGGGGCCACGAAAGTCGTCGGCGATCAGAAAGCCCCCCTTGAGGAGGTAGTTTCTGAGCCCTTCGACCTCGGATTCCGACGGATTCCAAAACCCGGGTTCGGAAATGTACGCAAGTGGGAAGCGGGTCAGTGCCGGGTCGTCCGTAGCAAAGATATTCCCGCCATCCATATACGGCTGGAGGTAAGTCGTCTCACGAAGGATGTTCATGAAGTTCAGTTCCGCCCGGGGGTAGTCATGAGCCCATGGCGGCAGTCCTCTGCTCCCCCGGCCTCCGAAGTTCCTGTTGAGCGTTACCCCGAAACGGATACGTGCGAACGTGAAGTGGCCGTCGTATGGCACGTTCGCTTCTTGGATACTGCTGGGCCGATCTCCCGCGTGGATCCCGGAATGAGTGACATGAGCGGCCGCGACCGACCCGGTGAGCACTAAAGCCGTGACGAAACCCAGTAGGGGCAGAGAGAACGGGCCGCTCACCTCGAGCGTGCGCCAGCAGGGGACACTGCTCCATCCGTCTGTGGTGCAGGCGTACCGGCAGCTTGTGGCTCCGGAGGAGCACCGCCAGGAGCACCACTTCTGAGGTCGAGAAGTAGCTCCAGTCCGGCGGAGAAGTTCGGCGCGATCTCGAGGGCCCTGAGAACCGACTGCCGGGCTTGAGTCGGATCGCCGGCCGTGTTGTAGGCGACAGCGAGGTTGTAGTAAGCTCCCGCCAAATCCGCCGGCTCCAGCGCAAGAATGGCTCTCCGCTCCCGCACTGTACCGATCGCGTCGCCACGTGCCTCGTGAGCCTCCGCCAGGCGGTCGTGAAGTTCGACTTCGTAGGGGTAGATGAGAACGGCCGCGTCCATTGCCTCCGCAGCGCCCTGGGTGTCGCCTAGCCCGGTCTTCAGCTCGGCCAGTTGGAGAAACGCTTCGTAATGGCTCTCGTTCAGCGCCGTGAGGTGCTCGAGGGCGTCAACGGCCTCTTCGGTTTCCTCTCGTTGCTGATGAAGCTGAGCGAGGTACCAATACGGACTGCCCGTCCCTCCGTATTCCGGGAAGAGAGCGACCGCTTCGCGGAGATGCTCCTCGGCCTCCTCCAACCGTTCTTCCTGGAGCAGCGTGTATCCGAGGGCCAGTCGCGCCTGAAAATTGCCCGGGTTCTCCCGCACCACCCTTGACCAATCTTCGATAGTCTCTGGGTTCTCAGGGATGCCCGGGCTGTTGACAGGCGGCTCTAGGGAACGCAAGGCGCTGGCGAAACGCTGCTGGAAGTATTCGTCGAAGTCGCGATCGAGTTCGTCCATGCTGATGTCCAGGAGACTCTCCATCAGCTCCGGTGTCGCTCGTCCGTCCCGGTATCCACGCAGCATGTCTCGAATGACCTGAAGCCCCCATCGGTCCTCGATGAAGGCGAATACGAGCGACGCTTGCAGATAAGAATCAACCACCTGCTCGGGGTAGTCCGGCTGCACGAAACCGGAATTCAACTCGCTCACCGGCAGCAACATTCCCTCGCGGTATCGGTTGAGAAATGCGGGGTCGACCTGGTGCCCCCAACCTTCACGGGCCCGGCGCTGTTCGTGGACCGCCAACCCTTCGGAGAACCAGCGCGGGACCTCGTGCTCGGTGAGCCCGAGATGGAACACGTGGGCGAGTTCGTGCCAGAGCACGGACGCCCAGTTGAACTCCCCGACGGGCCGGGCGGCGGGCGAGTCCATGGCGAGAAGGCTTCCGAAGGTCACTCCGAGAGCGCCCATACCTCCTAGCCCGATGGTTCGGACGGAGAAGTCGCTGGAACTCGGATAGACCTCGATTCGGATGGGAAGCGGCGGTTCGTAGCCGCCATAACGTTCTACCAGGGCTTCGTACGCTTCTTCCGTGATCTGTTCAATGTACGGCTGGAGCAGTGCCGACTCACGTTCGTGCACAACGAAGAGGAAACGGGGATCTTCGTCATCGATATCGTAGTACTCAAAGGTGTCCATGAGCAGCAGCGTATTGAAAAACCACACGCTGTGAGGATCTCCTTCGAAGGCCGTCTCGAGGCTGGCCTTGGCCTCGTCGATCAGGCCGAGCCGCAGCTGATTCACGCCGAGGATTCCATAGGCTCTCCAGGAGAGGGAGTCTATCCTGACAGCCTCTTCCGCCAGGCGGGTCGCCTCGAAGTACTTGCGGCTCTCTACGCTCAAGAGGGCAATATCGTTGTACACCTCGGCGTAAGTTGGGGCGAGCTCGTTAACCTGGTCACGGATTCTCTCATACTCCTCGGTTTCGCCCTGCAGGTAATGACTGCCTGCGAGGGCGCTCAACGCTTCCAAGGAGGTAGGGTTCACGTCGAGTGCCTTCTGGAGCTCGGATCGGGCCTCTTCGTGGTCTTCCAACTTGATGAGAAGTCCGGCCTTGAAGACCCTCGCTTCGACCAGATTTTCGTTCTGCTCCAGGGCCTTGTCTACTTGCTCCGCCACACCGACCGAGTTGTTGAACAACATCGCACGGGCCAAACCCAACAGCGCGCGCGGGTGGTTCGGATTCAGTTGGAGCACCTCCTGCATCGCCGCGTCGGCTTCCGTTCCCTGGTACTTTTCGAGAAAGAACTCCCCGATCAGGATGCGCGGTTCCAGGTTACCCGGATCGGCAACGATGGCCTCATCGTAGGCTCTGAGGGCGTCCTGGAAGAGTGCGTGCTCCCGGGACCCCAGGTACCGAACCGCCGTTGCCACGGCGGTGAGATCGCTGGACGAGAGGGGCGTCGATCCGTTGTAGATGTCGATGAATGAGTCGAAGGTCGCTAAAGCTGCCTCCCGATCCCCGTACGTCCATTCGATGACGGCGAGTTTCAAGCGGGCGGAGTGCTGGTCTACGGCACGACCTTGGACCGCCCGATTAAACTGGACGCGGGCTTCGTCGATCCGCCCCAACGCGAAATAGATTTCGCCGGCGCTGTTGGCGAGTTCGGTTTCCAAAACGGGCGGGACCTGGGTCAGGGCTTCGAGCGCATCCTCGTACCGGCCGACTTCTGTCAGGGCAGAGAGGTATGCCACATATGCTCTTCGGCGATCGTTGGGGCTCAGGTCCGACCCTGACCGGGAGATCTCTCCGAGGGACTCGATGGCCGTCTCATAGGTCCCCCCGCGAAATGCAGAGATGGCTTCATCCAGCGTCTGGGCTCCGCCGCCGGACGGACCAAGAGTGGCGAACGCGACTAGGAGAAACCCGCGCTTCATTCGTTGTTACCGGTCCGAGCCTCAATCTCCCTGTTGGCGAGAGCCAATTCGACGAGCAACTCCTCCAGTTGGCTGTCGTAGCGATCCTGATCGATCTGACCCCTTAGAGCGAGGAGTTCCTCGATGCGCCGCTCCACGTCCGCTTTCTGCACCAAGATGGCTCTGAGTTCCTCGTCGTCCGTGGCGCGCGCTGCGGCCATGGTCGGGTCGGCGGCCAAGAACATCGTCCGTGCGAGCGCACCATCCGTCGCGTCCGCCTCCAAGTCACTGCTACCCTCTCCATCTCCGTTGTCGTCGAGCACGGCGTGCTCGGTCGCGATCCGGTTCGACGTTTCGTACTCCCGTGTGACCTCGGAGCGGGCGAACTCGAATGCCTCCCACACCGACACCCGTCCATCCTTGTTGAGGTCGGCCCCTTCTCCGGTGAACGCGGCGACGAAATAGCCCCCGAAGATGGTTTCGTTTCCCTCTCTTCCGGTCCTCGTGGCGGTGACGATCGTGCGTCCGTCTGCCGAAAGCGCCTTGACGAATTCTCCACTCGCACTCGCGAGGTTGATGAATGCCACTCGCCGATCCGAGAGTTGATCGAGGTGCAGGCCAAAGTCCTCCGCGGTGAGGTCGGGCCCTGGAAGATTGAAACGAGACTGTCCACCGGAGAAGCTGCCGTGTCCGATCAGCACCACGAAGACGTGATCGTCCGGCTGGGAGTTGGTGACCAGCGTGGCGAAAGCGCGTTCTACGTTCTCTCGGGTCGAGCGGTCCTGGATGAGCACATCGGCGATCGGGTCCTCACCTAGGTAGATGATATGTTCAGCGGGTACGCCGAACTCCTCACCGGCCGTAGCAACCAGAGCGCTGCCCCACTCCGTGAATCGCTCACTGTAGACCGGGTCCCCGCCCAGACCCGTGATGACGAGGAGGTAGGGGTCCTGACCCATTACCGGTTTAGCCACGGCGGTTACGAAGAACACAACTACGGCAAGGGCGCCCCTGGAGATCAACGTGGAGATCAAATGAGACCCCTCTTCCTCCGATAGCCCCACTCACCGGCCATCAAGCACAAGACGAGAATCAGCAGGATCGGCATGTCCCAGAGATCTTCTTCCTCGGTCAGCGTGATGCCGGCACCGGTAAGGCTGATATCCTCAGGAAGGGTGGCCACACTCTCGGGCGTGTAGAACAGCCCTCCGGTCTCGTCTGCGACGCGGCGCAACGTAGTCCCCCGCATACTTGCGTCGAAGTACTCGTCAGTAGAGGAGGCCACCTCCACGAAGGTGACGGCGGTTCCGATATCGTCCGCGCCGCGCGAGGCGCGGACGGAGACCTCGTACAGCCCCGGGCCAGTGGTCGGAAAACCACCATCGTACTGCCCGTCTTGTTCCACGTCCCAATCCAGGGCGACTGTGGTGGAGTCGCCGGATGGATCGCGCACGACGGCGACGACATTCGCGTTGTTTACTTCCGCATACGCCGAGTCTCCAACCTCGACCAAGAGATTGGCGGGTTGCCCCGGCTCCACCAACTCACGCTCGCTTTGTGCCCCGACCTGTTGGGGCACACCGTCCGTGAGCCAGCGGAGAAGCTGCCGCCAGAACGTTTCGTGGGTCTGGTCTTCGAGCGGGATGTCGGCGTGCATCTGCCAGATCCAGGAGTCCTGGATTGGCAGCACGACCACCTTGCCGCGGCCATAACGATGGAACGCGAGCACCACTTGGCGCTCCCGGTCCTCTTCCGCACCACCAGTCAGGAGCGGAGTTGCACCGGGCTTGAGGCGTGTGATGGGGTTCAGGGTGGTGACGGACGGGAGGGCTTCCCACCGCTCGACGACCGCATCGCTGTCTACGGCTCCGAGTTGCGTAGCCGGGTGAGTAAGACCGTCTCGCGTAGGCGTGATGAAGAGCTCGTCGAAGTAGGGCCCGCCCCCCGAGCTCAGTTCGTCGTCCAGAAAGACGGGTAGGACCTCCGCCAAGCGAGTACCTTGGTAGCCACCTTCCGCGAATGCGTTCCGGCCGCCGAGGAACAAGAGGCCACCGCCCCGTCGAGACACGAAGTCCGCGATCATGTCGAGCTGATCGTGCGTGAAGAAGCTCGCCTCCACGCTTCCGAGGACCAGCGCACGGTAGCGGAACAGTTCTTCCCGGGTCCTTGGGAAACCGGCCTCGAGTTCCTCGGGGCCATCGACGTCCAGGCGCAGGAATTTACCTTCGGCGGTTCGTTGAAGAACCACGACCTGGAGGTTGTCGTCTTCGGAGACCGCACGACGCAGGAACTTCACCTCCCAGCGAGGCTCCCCCTCGAAGTAGAGGATCTTTTCCGAGTCGCTCACGACGTTTACCAACGCGTTCCGAGCGTTGTTCTCCGTTACCCGCTCCCCCTCCTGAACCGAGACTTGGAATCGGAGTAGGCGGGGCCCCGCGTCCTGGGCTTCGATCCGGACCCTGGCCACCACCGGCTCGCCATCGCGTCCGAAGGTCACATCTTCCGAGGCGAGGAGCAGTCCCGTGTCCTCGACCGTGAGTTGGACCGTCTGCCCTGAGTAGCCGCGGTGGGACACAATGACGTCCACCACCAGCGATGTTCCCACGAGGACCGTTCTCGGCATCTCCACGCGGCTGACTTGTACGTCGGGGGAAAGTTCCTCCTCACCGAGGCCCACCGTATAGACGGGAACGCCGCCGGCCTGTAGTGGCAGGAGCGATTCGGCCAAGGCTTCCCCCGAATTGTCGGCGCCATCCGACAAGACCACCAAACCCGAGATCGGAACCCCGGCCAGTTCCTCTTGAGCCCGCACCAAGGCGTTGCCCAGGTTGGTCGCAGTGCCCGAGTACGACAGATCGGCCATGTCGTTGAGGCGGCTCGCGTCGCGGCTGAAACGGAAGAACCGGAGCGTGAACCTCTCCTCCAAAGCCGTCAGAAGCTCACTACCCTCGCTGCCGAAGTTCGACTGAACAAAGTCGCTCCTGGCCACGCCGTATTGATCGGTGATGCCCATGCTTTGTGAATCGTCGATTAGAACGCCGACGAAATTCCGGTCTTCGACGACCGAGGTGATTATCAGGGTAGGCCGGAACAGAATGAATACGAGGATGGCCACCAACCCGAGCCTCAGCGCCGCCATCACGCCGCGATCCCATCGGCTGCTGGCTCCCCGGGCCGCTCCGTACGTCAAAAGGGCCGGCATCGTAACTACCGCCACCCCGCCCAGAACGATCAAGACCGGCCAAGGCGAGGCGAACGTGAACTCCCCTTCTTGGAACAGGAGGGGCCTGTACTTGAAAAGGAACTCGAAGATCCTGTCCATCAGCGCGCTTCTCGGGCCATCAGTGACTCATCGCGTAGACAATAAAATTGACGCCCATCTCGTAGGCGTACTTGGAGTACTCGAACGGGTAGTAGGGGTCGTCCGCCCATTCCCACGCGTCGCCCAGGTCGGTGTTCCAGTTGATAATGACCATGAGGCGACCCTTTTCGTCGTGAATCCCCTTGACCATGGGAATGAACCCGTCGCGTTCATAAGTAGGACCGCCGCGGGTACCGTTGCCCACGTTGGGTACCTGGATCACTTCGTCGATCTCGTAGAACGTCGTGAAAACGTTGTGGTCGAGCGGCAGGTCCACGATCTCGTATTCGGGCAGAACCTGTTGTATCTCGTACTCGAACTGCGCCCACTGCTGTGTGCCCCAGAAATCGTCGATGACCAAGAACCCGCCCTGGAGCAGGTAGTTGCGAAGGCCCTCGATTTCGGGGGGACTCAGCGACATGCTTCCGACTTCGAGTGCATACAAGAAGGGGAAACGGCGTAAGTCGGGCTCATCGAGCAGGACCACGAATTCTGAGAGGTAGGCGTCGAGATTTGGGATGAGGCGATCGATGAACGAGAGGAAAATCTGGTCCGCCTTCGGAAAGTCCGTTTGCCAGGACCCCCCCCGGCCATAGAACCCGCCGTACCCGCTGTAGGCGACACGCGAGAAATAGAACTCGTGCGGCACACCGTAGACCGGAATTTGAGCAGCGTCGGCTGGGCTCTCTGCCCGGACCCCCGTTTCGAGCGGAGCCCGAAGATCGTCCAGAGCTCGAGACACGCCCGTCGAACTCAAGAAGCGGGTCTGAGCCTTGGCGAGCGGGGCGGGACTCTCGATGTTCGTGGCCTCGGACGGGGCCGTTGCGTTCGTTGTGGCCGGCGGTGAGCCGAGCAGAACGATCAGTGCGACGGCGCCCGCAACGGCGCCCACAGATGACGATAATGCACGCACGATACACTCCATTCTCTCGACGACGACACCTCGTTCCAGCGTACGGGGCCGGAAGGGTAGCCGCGATGCCCTTGACCAAGCGGGCATATCGGTACGTTCCTCCGACAGGAAAGGTCCCCCATGCTGGGGTCCGATCCGCACCGCCGGCCCGCTGAACCCAAAGACGTAATAGCTTCGTAGGGTATACCGCAATGTCGGAGCGAAAGGCGCTCACTCAACGAGGGGCCGAGATGGATCCCAGGACGAAGGTCTCCATCTGTGATTTCGCCATCTTGCAGCTAAGGTTGATGATCGATGGGTTGAAGGACGGCGCCGTTTTCGTGATGTCATCTCTAGGGTTCGGTACAGGCCTTCTTTTCGGACGCCACGGACGGCGGCGGTTTTTCTACAAGATGATGAGGGTCAGCGAGAGGCTCGACCTGTGGCTCAACCTCCACGGTGCGATGGGGAGGGGAGAGGATCCGGATGGCCTGTTCGGAACCAGTGCGGCGGGAAGCGACACGCTGCTGGACCAGGTAGAGCAGATCGTTCGAGGTGGCGACGAGCCGTCTCTCCGGAAGTACAGAAAGGCAGCGCGTGCCCGCACCCACGTTGGGTCGTCGCTGAGTCGCTCGTAGTCGGGAATGCTTCGACCCGAAGTACGTCCTTATCCGATCGCTCGTAGAGCGTTCCGGGCACTATTCGGTGCTTGTGATACGGACGGACTCCATGACAACCGGCTCGAGCGGGCGGTCCCCGGGCCCGGTGGCCGTGGTGCCGATGGAGCGAACCGTCTCAATCCCCTCGACCACCTTGCCAAACACCGCGTGCTTGCCGTCCAGCCAGTCCGTGGCAGCAAGCGTCACGAAGAACTGAGATCCGCCCGTATTAGGCCCGGCGTTCGCCATCGAAAGGACTCCTTCCGAGTCGTGCGTCAGCTCCGCGTGGAACTCATCGGGAATCGTGTAGCCCGGTCCGCCTCGTCCCGTGCCGTCGGGGCAGCCGCCCTGCAGCATGAATCCTGCAATCACACGGTGGAAGATGATTTCATCGTAGTAACCCTTCTCGACAAGGTCGATGAAGTTCTTCGTTGTCGCGGGGGCCCGGCCCTCGAAGAGTTCGACCTGGAAGTCGCCGAGGTTGGTCGCGAAGTGTGCGAGTCGGTTTGCCATGGTCATCCTTTGGGTTGAGGTGTTGGCTGAGGTGGAACGCGCTTCGGCCGTGAATCAGATAATCCCGAAAGAGTTTGACCGAGTCCAGTGGCGGAGGGTGTTGCTTCCGATCTGTCAGCCGGGCAGTGGCTTGGGTGGTGGCTTGACAGGCGTCTTGGGCCGATCCATCACGAGGCCTGCGCCACAAGTAACACAGATCAGCCAGATTCGGTCCCTCACGTAAGGAACATCGTTCCGTGGAGGGACGTCGGTACGATCGAAGCGGCCCTGACATCGAGGGCAAACCGGGGCGGACCCGCTGGCGAAAGCGGCGCGGATGTGTTCGACCTCATCTTGTTCGAGCTTCTTGTTCACGCGAAGGAAGTCTCACGAGAGCGTTTCAAGTTAGCCAGTTGTTTACAGCTAGCCAAAGGACGCCAACATCAGTCAAGGCGAACGATCACTCTACCTGGCAGCCCCCGCGGGAGGCGTGGCTGCACAACCCTCAACACTACAGCCGAGATGAGGGTCCCCCCAAACAAGCAACGGCGGGTGTGAAGGTCGAAAAACATATTGTTGCTCCTTGGTTGGCGGTACGCTATGGTCCCCGTAGTAACCTGGATCAGACGCGAGAGGCGTGTGGCGAAAGAAGCGATTGAAATCGAGGGATTGATCAGCGAGGTCCTTCCCAACGCCCGATTCCGGGTGGAGCTAGAGAACGGGCATGAGGTCTTGGCGTATCTCTCCGGTAAGATGCGGCAGCACTACATTCGGGTGCTCGAGGGAGATCGGGTGAAAGTGGAGTTGTCGCCGTACGATCTCAGTAAAGGCCGCGTAACTTACCGTTACAAGTAGGCCCTCTTCAGTTGGACCCCCTTCAACGGGCTCGAATCGGCCGGCAATCAGGCCTGGGCTAGGTCCCTCAGCCGGTTTACCTAGTCGGGTTGCGTGAGCACGATCGTCTCGTCACCAACGTCGAGCCGGGTGGCGGCCGCAGGGTTGAAGACGAACTCCTGCCCCAGGGCTATCAGCTCTTCCATCACTTGCCGACCAGTTCGCCCACCCCCGCACGGGACGACATGGCCGTCCAGACGTTCTAACATGCGTGCCCTCCAGCGTTTTCTTCTAACGTGACCGAGGTCGAATTCCACTATGAATGAGGTGATCAGCGCGAACCAGACGCCGATCCCCGTGATATCGCCCGCCAGAAGAACCATCGTAAAGTCCCGGCCAAGCTCGGACAGCGGTTAGACTTCGCGGAAAGCCACCGCGGTCATGGTGATCACGGTCATGTAAAGGGCGTCCTGCCACGGCCACCCCTCTATGACTACATAGCAGATCGTCCCAACCATTGTCAGCACAACGAGATAGGCGATCGCACCCAAGAAACGAGGGATGAAAACGCGCATCGCTCGATGACCTCTCCGGGTGAAGCTGACCTGAACGCTAGGGAACCGCTCCTTCAGGAAGCTAGGCAGGACGCGGGTTTTCGGCCAATTCTTTACTTGACGCTCTGTTCAGCGGGCCTTACCGTAGTCCTAACTGATGCTTGCCAGAACCGCTTCGGTCCGTCTTGGGTCCCAAGTACCGTGCGTGACAGGCCCGACACGCAGAAGCCCGACCGCAGCTGGAGGAAGGCTGGCGTAGGCCGCGAAGTCAAGAGGCATTACCCCCTTTTGAGGAGTAACAAATGAACAAATCCGATCTAGTAGCCGCCCTTGCCGAGAGCGCCGGGATGACAAAGGCCGATGCGTCTCGGTCCCTGGACTCTCTGTTCGGTTCGGGAGGTGTCATCGCCCAGGCTTTGAGGGCCGGACAGCGTGTGCAGATTACTGGCTTCGGCACGTTCGAAGCGAAGTATCGCAAAGCTCGCATAGGCCGGAATCCTCGTACAGGTGCCCAGATTCACATTCCGGCATCGAAGCGTCCCGGGTTCAGGCCTGGCAAGGGCTTCAAGGACGCCATCCAGTAAGAACCCCGTGTGGGTAGCCCCAATCGGGGTCGAAGGATCGGATAGAGGCCACGCCTTCGGGCGTGGCCTCTTCTTATGTGTATACCCCTCGACGGCAGGCTACCGGCTCTTACCGCGGCTACTATGGCGGTCTTTACCGCGAGTACTGCCGCGGTCGTAGTCCACTCTCGCGCTCCGGCCACGGATGCTCGAGCCGTTCACGGCCTTGATGACTTTCTCCGCTTCGGACGGCCTGACTTCGACCAGGGAGTAGGTATCGCGTATTTCGATCTTTCCGAACGACGATCCGTCTACCCCGGACTCTCCGGCGAGCGCGCCCAGCAGGTCGCTGGGCTTGATACCCTCCATCTCGCCGATGCTCACGAAGAGCCGGGTCCACCCGTCGGTTCCGGTAGCCCTTTCTGCGCGGGCCGCGGTGCTTGGCGATACGGTGGCGCCCGCGGGAGCTTGAGGAATGAGTAGGGCGAGCGCTGCCGCGGCGAGTTCCTGTGGGCTGAAGCGATCCAGCAGGGGCTCCAGGACTACGTAAAGCGGGGCGAGATCGCCGCTTGTGGCGGCTTCTTCGAGGCGATCGCGAATCACACTGATTCGGTCCTCAACCACAGATTCGGGCGGAGGCAGGGGCCGCACACGATAGCCAGTACGTCGGGCCGTATCTCTAAAGTGGGGAACTTCTCGGGGAAGGAGCAGCACTGTAGCCTGTCCTCCCGCACCATGGCGCCTGTCCATCGAGTCGGGGTCCGCTGGACAGTCCAAGCTCACGGTTGCCACAACAGCGGGGGATTCGCTCTCGTTGAGAGCCTCTCGGGCCGGAAGGGCGTCCACGGCCAACCAGATCGGAGCCGTCTCATCGCCGGGGCCGCCCGCCATGAAGCCGTGAAGGGTCAGGAAGTCTCCTACATCGGCGGCCCGGTCCGCGGAGCGGCAAAACAAGAGCACATGGCGAGCGCCGTCGTCGAGGAGTTCGGACACCAGCGGGGCTAAAGCCTCCACTTTGTCCTCTCCCGTGATGCGGTAGCGCAACTCCCCCCGATCCGGTGGCTTCGACGCTGTGCTCTCTACGGCCGGGGAGGGGGGTATGCGCACCGCCTTCGGCATGTGTGCGGTAGCGATGGACCCGACCGAGTCGGTGACCGGCTGGCTCAGGATGACCCGCTGGGCTCCAGCCGCCACATACTCGAACAACGCGCCCACGGTATCGAGGCCTGAAATTGTTTCAATCGCGCTGGCACCATCGACGACCAAGACCTCGACCCCTTCGAGCGTGAGACTCGATCCGTCGACTGCCGATTTCACTTCGCTCGGAGTCGCGAAAAGGACGTCACATCGCTCGGGCAGCAGCCAGGCTCCACCGAGAGCGCCGATCGAATGCCCAGTGGTAGCCGCGATGCGTGCCAGTGACTCGGCGAGACTGGTGGCGGACGCATCAGTCGCCACCAGAACGAGCGCCCCGGGCCGGCCGCCTTGGGGCTTGGTTCGTTCCAGTATTGCGGTTCCGTATGTCAGCAGCGTCCCGGCTCCAGGACCGACGGCCCCGAGCAGGTTGTTGCCTCGCCGAAGAAGGGGAATCGCTGTGCGCTGAAACTCCGTGGGCTCCTCGAAGCCCTCGGCGGAGAGTGCTTCGGTCAGTTCCGAGGGTAACTCCAGATCGTCGAAGGACTGCGTCACGAAGGCTCCCCAGAACCGCGACCGCCGACATCCCCCGGCTCGTAGGGAAGCTCGGTGAGGAATTTCTGAATTTCGTAGTCGAGACGTGAAGTCCGGAGACGGTCACTGGAGACCAGTACGTTCGTGTACGGGCCGTGTCGGTGCGCGGTGAGCGTCACCGTGCCTTCCTCACCCGAGAAGGTCGCTGTGTGGGACGCGGTCTTTATTCTGGTCAAGCCAATCCACTCGGGAAGTAACTCCTCCGCTTTTGCCAGAATATCGGACGGAGAGAGGACGGTTCTTCGCTGATAACCAGCCATTTCGGTGATCTCTCTGTACTATTCGGCTAAAGGAGGCGTGCTTGCTGCAGGAAGTGTCGAAGCTCGCCGATTGAAGCTGGACCTTCAAGACTCATGTCGCCAGATCGGAGCGTCGGTACTCGCCGCACCCCGCTAGCCTCCGCCTCCCGTCGAAGATCCACAACGCGCTCCCGATGTTTGTCGACGTCCAGGACTGCTCTTGATTCGCTCGGGTCGAGCCCGATTTCTTCCGCTGATGCCACCAGGACATCGACGCGTCCGATGTCGGCTCCTTCCATGAAATGGGCAGAGAAGACCGCCTCGTGCATCGACGATTCCAGTCCTTGTTCTGCGGCGTGTAGGCGCAGTTCATGCGCCTTCCGGCTCCAAGGGACGAACGAGGGTCGAACCATCCGGATTTCGGCTTCACGTGCGAGGCCCATCACCGTCTCTCCGTAGGCTCGCCAATCCGGGCCTGACCCGTCGATGAGCTCCTGCGGTACCGGGCAGACTTCGAACGGATGCCGAACGGGTTCGACCCCCTCGGGCAGGATCTGACCCAGTTGGCGGTGGGTCAGGTACGACCCCGGATCGACATAATCGAAGTAGAAGACAAGGGAGGGCGCGTCGTGCATCCCGAAAAGCTGGTCTCCGTCCCCCCCCTGATCAACCCCGTCGAGTTGATGAGTTCGGGCGAGCGTTACTTGATCCGGATTCCCGGTGACTCGATATTCCCGGCATGAAATTCAGCCCCAACATCTCACGGCTACAGCCGTCGGCAACGATCGCGGTCAGTACCCTCGCCAAACGTCTTCGGGCGGAGGGCCGCGACATCATCGATTTGAGTGCCGGCGAGCCGGACTTCGGCACGCCGGAATGGATCTCCGAGGGTGGGATCGAGGGAATTCGATCCGGCGCGACCCGATATACGCCGGTCTCGGGTATACCTGAGCTAAGACGTGCGATCGCCGGATATCTCGAATCGATCGGTGGCAAGCCCGTGGACTGGGAGGGCGTTGTGGTGGGGGCGGGTGCCAAGCAGGCGTTGTTCAACGCCGCTTTCACACTCTTTGGCCCAGGCGACGAGGTGCTCGTCGGTGCGCCCTACTGGACGAGTTATCCCCAAATGGTCGCCTTGGCTCGGGCGGAGCCGGTCCCGGTGGCGGGAGATCCGGACCGGAATTTCCTCCTTGCCAGGGCCGATCTCGACGCCGCCTGTACGGAGCAGACCCGGGGCCTGATTCTGTGCTCGCCGTCCAACCCGACCGGAGCGGTATATGCCCTCGAGGAGCTGCGGGAGATCGCGGAGTGGGCCAAAGAGAAGGACATCGTCCTCATTGCCGACGAGATTTACCGTGAGATCTATTTTGGGGACGACCGCCCGTGTGCGCCCAGCATCCTCGAATTGCCGGCCGACTCCCTTGGCCCGTACGTCCTGATCGACGGGGCCTCCAAGTGTTTTGCTATGACCGGATGGCGCATCGGATTCTCGTACTCTGAGGTCGAGCTCGCGAAGAAGATCGGGGCCTTTCAGAGCCACGCCACCTCGAACGCCGCGACACCATCGCAGATGGCTGCGCTGAGCGCGTACTCAGATCTCGAGCGCTCACGGGAGGCCAAGCAGGGGATGGCCGCCACGTTCCGTGGGCGGAGGGACAGAGTCGTCACGCTACTGAATGAACTCCTACCGCAGCTCTCGTTCGTAGAACCGCTGGGTGCGTTCTATTTCTTCATTAGGGTGGACGCGTTGTTCCGGGACGGTGTCTCCGATTCCACGGCGTTGTGTTCGTGGCTTCTCGAAGAGAGTGGCGTGGCCATGGTCCCCGGTGTCGCGTTCGGTGACGATCGCTTCGTGAGAGTCAGCTTTGCTACGTCGGATGAATTGATGGAGCGTGCGCTCCGGCGGCTGGCGGAGGTAGTCGGGAGCCCCACCTCCACCGTATAGGGGCGCCGCCGACCCACCCTCCGGACTAGGCCGTCCGGCGGCGTTTTTGGGTTTCTCACCGAGAGGCCAAGGCACATCTTAAGGCCGCTGCCGCGCCGTTGACGTAGCCGCCGCCGAAGAGGTTTACGTGCACCAGAAGTGGGTAGAGCTGGTATACGTGCCGACGAACGTCCTCATATCCGTCCCTCAGTGGTCGGCGACCTTCGTAGGCCGAGTAGAACCCCCTGGGGAAACCCCCGAAGAGTTCCGTCATTGCCAGGTCGACCTCACCGTGCCCCCGATAGACGGCCGGGTCCACCAGGACCGGCCCGCCATCCGGGCCCGGGTACACATTTCCGCTCCAGAGATCACCATGGAGGACAGAGGGCCCGTCCTCCTCCGCGGCCCCGAGCAACCCTGGGAGCTCCAACTCGAGCGTGGCCCACTCCCGCTCCAGGCCGGCCAGCCACCCGTTGCCGCTCGCCATCACCAACTGCGGCTCGAGACGCTCAGACCACCAGAACGCGGCCCAGTCATTCATGGGCGTGTTCGCCTGTGGGAGCGAGCCGATGTAGTTGGAACGGGGCCAGCCGTACCGGCCTTGGCCGGTCTCGTGTAAAACCGCAAGGGCCTCCCCGAGGCGCTCTGCGTAATCCCGACCGGGGCTTCCGCGGGGTATGTACTCCAGAAGCAACCAGGCCGGCTTCGCTTCGGCATCGGAGTAACCGACCACTTCCGGGACGGTCAGGTCGGCCGAGTCACGTGTTGAGCCGCGTAAAGCATTCAGGCCGTCGGCCTCCGCCGCAAAGACGTCCGATAGGGGGCCTTGGGCCCACTTGAGAAAGAAGTCCTCCGGCAGATTGGTCCACACACGGGCCGTCTGGTGGATACATCCCCCCGTCACGGGCTCCGCGCCAAGGATCTCCACACTTCGTTTTGCGCGGCTGGACAGAGTTTCCTCAACAGCCGCACGGAGGGCGCTGGGGAGTGTGCTCGGGGATCCGGCCATCAAGTCGAAAGCTCTGAGACCAGATGTTCGACGAACGCGGCGCAGGTCCGATCGACCATCTCGAACATCAGATCGAATCCGTCGGGGCCTCCATAGTAAGGATCGGGTACATCGAGGTCCTCATCCGGATCGGGGTCGAACGTTCTGAAGAGGGAGAGCGTGGCGCCTCCATCACTCTCGGACTCGAGATAGCCGAGGTCCCTGAGATTGGCGCGATCCATCGCGAAGATGTGGTCGAACTCCTGGAAGTCCTCGGCCCGCACGAGCCGAGCCCGCCCCCCGAGCGTGATCCCGTGCCGCATCGCGACGTCGGTGGAGCGCGGGTCGGGCGGCTCTCCCTGGTGCCAGGCGCCAGTGCCGGCCGAATCGACCCGGACCCTGTCGGAGAGCCCTTCCTGCTCCAGACGGTGTGCCAGGACCCCTTCACCGAGAGGAGAACGGCAGATGTTGCCCAGGCATACGAAAAGAACTGAAACGTCGTGTTTCGCGGTCATGAATAGAAGGTGCTGCCTATAATCTTCGAGGAGTGGCGGGCGCCCTGTGCCCACCACCGCATATAACATAGACTTACTCGTTGAAGGGTTGCGGCCCACTGTACCTCTTCAACAGCCTTCTAACTTATAGGCCAATCCAAACCCGATCGCACGCATGGTCACTTCGATGCGTAATCAGATCGGCATATCCCTGCGAGAACAACTGAGTGGAAGACAAGACTAAAGAAGAATCCCAACAGCCTCAAACCTTCGAGGATTTGGGTGTATCCGACGCGCTACGCGCCTCCGTAGAAGCCCTCGGGTGGGAGCAGCCGACTCCGATCCAGGTCAAGAGCATCCCGACCGGCCTCGCTGGGAGTGATCTGGTTGGAATCGCCCAGACGGGAACCGGTAAGACTGGCGCCTTCATGCTTCCCTCGCTGGAGAGAATCGAGACGGGCAAGGGCCTGCAGGTTCTGGTCCTATGCCCCACGCGAGAACTGGCGCAGCAGGTTTGTGACGACAGCGAAGCCCTCGCCAAAGGGACGCGGGTTCGGGCGGCCTCAATCTACGGGGGGGTGGGGTACGACCCTCAACTGAAGGCACTCAAGGAGGGTTTTGAGGTCATCACTGCGACTCCGGGCCGGTTCCTCGATCACCTCGGGCGTGGTCGCGTCGACCTGAAGAACGTGCACACGTTTGTGCTCGATGAGGCGGACAGGATGCTCGATATGGGCTTCCGCCCGCAGATCGAGGGGGTCCTCCGCGAATTGCCCGGGAAGCGACAGACCATGCTTTTCTCGGCCACCATGCCCCACGGGGTGCATGATCTCGCTTCGCGGATCACCAAGGATGCGGTGTGGGTCGAGGCCGCTCCGTCGGGAACCAAGGCCGAGGGGATCACCGAACTTGTCTACTCGGTCAAGCCCGAAATGAAGCCCGATCTCCTTCTCCGACTGTTGGAGAGTCCTGAGTGGGAGCAGGTCCTCATCTTCACTCGTACAAAAGCTGGGGCGGATGCTCTAAAGACCCGGCTGGACCGAGAGGGCATCCGTACCGAGGCGTTGCACTCGAACTTGCGCATGGCGCATAGGACCAGGGCGTTGGAGCGGTTCGTGGAGAAGAAGGTACGCGTCCTGGTTGCGACCGACATCGCCCAGCGGGGTCTGGATGTCGATGGGATCTCGCACGTCGTCAACTACGATGTACCGAAGGACCCCGAGGACTACACCCACCGCATCGGCCGCACGGCCAGAGCTGGTGCCCTAGGGACCGCCGTCACGTTCTTGGCCGCGGCCGACCTTGGAGCCTTCAAGTCGCTGACCTACCATATCGGGAGGGATCTGGAGCGCATCCACCTCCCCGACTTCGACTACGCCGGCACGCCTCAGGCGGTGTCCAGCGCCTCTCCAACGCGCGGGCGGCACTCCCGTTCACCGACAGGCATGGGCTCCCGCGATGCCGATGATCTGACCGATGAAGAGTTGGCCGATCTGCTGAAGCCTTGACTGATACGTTCCCAATGCATGACGTCGCCCCCCCCAAATTGTGACTCGAGATGATTCTACTTCGATATGGTACCACCATTCAAAGCGTCGAGCCGAACTTCGACTCCAAGGCTTTCACCGAGATCGGATTCCGGAGAGATCGCGGCTATTCTAGCCTGGCTTCCGACTTCCTAGACGGCCACGAGCGAGTCTCGGAACATCTTTTGGAGGCCGAGGCCGAGGGGGATGTACAGGACGAGGTCGAATCGGCGATGCTCGCGCAGCTGCTTGATCAGCTCGAGAAGATCGATGGCGACCTTGGTGAGGGCGAGTTCGTTCTCATTGAGAACGAGAAGGGCGAGGATTACCCGAGGACACGTACCCGTATGAAAGATGTGGTCGTGGACGGAGACAATCGCTTCCACTTCTACTCCAGCGTGTCCTCGCCGCTGAAGGTGGGCGTGTTCAAGGCCAGTTAGGCTCCACACAACCATTTTGATCCACTCGGTGTCCAACCCTTTGAATCTATTCTGCGCCCAATCCGTAGAGTTGAACGGGTGGCTTGGGTGGGTGGCTCCAAAGGCGTCGGGGTCGTTTCGGGACGCGGTGCGGACGTGAGGTGATGACGTGGCGTGGCCTCCAAAGGCGCCGGGGCTCGGTCGGCTTTTGCGTCGACCGAGCCCCTTTTTTTGGCAGGTGGGATGGTCCCCGCGTTACCGTTAGCCTGCCGGTACCGGAGCCACGAAAATTCCGTCGGCGAGATCGGAGCCGATGACTTCCGCGTTGACTCGGGTCTCCACGGAGACGGTTGTGGGTCCATCGAAAGGGGCTCTTTCCCGGACCGTGATCCGAGCTCCCGGCACGAGGCCCAACGTCTCGAGGTAACGAAGGCGAGCGGGGTCTTCATCCGGCACGGAACGGATCTGTACGGCCAGACCAAGAGCCACCTCGTTGAGCGTTACGGACTCAAAGCGCTCGATTTCTCCGGATGGAGTGGGGATCGGCGCACCGTGAGGATCGTGACTCGGGTGCTCGAGAATGGCTGCCATGCGATCGATCAAGGCGTCGGATGCCGCATGCTCCAGTCGTTCCGCCTCTTGATGGACGTCATCCCACGAGTAACCAAGATGTGTGTATAGGTAGGTTTCAAGGATCCGGTGTCGCCGGATGATCCGGAGGGCCTCGCGTGACCCGGATTCCGTGAGCTTGGCGCCGTGATACCGGGCGTGCTCCAGGTACCCGCACTCGGCGAGACGTTTGACCATTCCGGTGACCGAGGCCGGTTGGACATTGAGGGCCTCAGCCAACGCGCTCGTCGAGGCGGACTCCTCTCTTTCCGTGAGGGAGTAGACGGCCTTCAGGTAGTCTTCAACGGAGCGAGTGAGGTGCGGTCGAGGGGCGTCGTTCATGTGTAAACATGGGCCCGGTTACACGGTGTGGGAAGCCCAATGATTAGCCACCGGCGCTCGAGGGTTCGGCGATTCGCGCGCCACGTCAGGACCGGGTAAGATGGCTCGATGGACTACAAAAAGACTACAGAGGGGATTCGCGTGGTGGTTCGCCCGAGTTTCTCCCTCCCCCACTCGGAGCCGGCGGACGGAAAATTCGTTTTCACCTATCTGGTGCAGATGGAGAACCAGAGCGCGGAGGCGGCGCAGCTTCTCTTCCGGCACTGGCACATTCACGACAGCGAAGGCGAGGACTCGGAGTTGGAAGGTGAGGGGGTTCTTGGCGAACAACCCAGCTTGGCGCCCGGGAAGTCGCATGTATACGAGAGCTTCTGTGTCTTGCAATCTCCGGTAGGCTTCATGGAGGGGTACTATACGTTCGTGCGCCCCAACGGAGAGCGATTTCGGGTCAACGTCCCAAGGTTCGACCTTCGGGCTCCCTGGACCGTGGGGGGTGGTCCTAAAGCGGAGCAGATGAACTGAGGTCTGATCTCTCCGGAGCCTCACCTGGACCGACGATGGGATCACAAAGCGTTGGAATAACTGCAGACAACAGCTAATTTTAACAGCTTTCAAGCACTGTCAGTATGGTTGTCCGGGGAGGTGCAGTTGTCCGATTCAGTCGCCATAGACGCCAAACGTATCCTTTTGCGCTACGGCGCCCCGATCAACGTCTTGGATGAGGTATCGGACGAGGACCGGATCGCCCTGGCCTGTGACATCGCCAAGACCAACCTGGCGGACCGCGAGGCCCGGCTCAAAGAACTGTTGGCGGAGCGAAGGGCCGATTCCTGAGACCGACGCGATCTCTTAGAAGCCAGCGCCCGTTGCGTCTTTGTGCATTGCGTCTGTGGTCGCTGCCTCCGGGGGCCCAACCTCCTCGGAACTCACCTCCAGGGTGCGCAGACGATTGAGGGCGGCCGCCAGTTCCATCGGACGAAACTGAGCCAGATCACCGACCAAGCGATCGTCCAGTACGTCTAGACCGCCCTCTTCAATCGTCTGCGCGACGAGGTTCAGGATCTCGCTCACGGAACGCTGCCCGTCCATGAACCTGGTACGGGCCAGGAGCAACCCGCGGCCCACGGCGAGTGTCTGCGCGCGAGAAACGAGTTGGGCGACTGCGGAAAGGGCGATCGTCTCGGTTCCGAAAACCAGCGATTGCTCCTTGAAGACTTTGATCTCCGCTTCTCGTCTTGGGGTGCTGGGATCGACCGAGGTGGGGTCTGGGAGTCGCGTTCCGAACGCCCCGATCGGTCGAGGCGCTTCGTCCCTCCGACCGGTGGGAAGCTCCGATGCGATGCGTCGGGAGTCAGCGGTCACATCGGCGGGGCGGAACTCGTTCATGGCGACAACCGTGTCGGCGACATCCAGGTAGTCCCCGCTCCCGCCCAGGACGATGACGCAACTGACGCCCCATGTCTCCCACAAGGATCTGACCTGGTCGACCAAGGGCGTAATGGGCTCGCCTTCCTTTGGAATCAGCGTTTGCATTCGCCGGTCGCGGATCATGAAGTTGGTGGCCGCCGTGTCTTCGTCGATGAGCAGGGCGGTTGCGCCGGCCTCGATTGCCTCGACAATACCGGCCGCCTGACTCGTGGAACCCGAAGCATTGGGTGTCGAGAATGCTCGTGTAGCCTGTCCTTGAGGCAGTGTACCGATGAAGGCGGAGATATCGACCCCGGCCACGGAACGGCCGTCCTCCGCCCGAATTTTTACGGCGGAGGGATCGGTCACCACGAACTCCCGGCCGTCCCCGTAGCAATGGTTGTACACGCCCCGTTCGATAGCCCGAAGCAGGGTACTCTTCCCATGGTACCCGCCTCCCACGATCAACGTGACGCCACGTGGAATCGCCATCCCATTTACCTTACCGGCGTTCGGGAGATCGACTTCCGCCGTCAGTCCGGCTGGTGTGGAGAACGGGATCGCACCCTCTCCCAGCAGGGGTCGGTCATCCACTCCGCTTTTTCGCGCTAGTCGCGCGCCATGCGCGACGAAGGCGACCCAACTGCGTACGGTCAGCTCCGCCCGCAAGGCTGATGCATCTTCGTTGGTGAGTGCGTGCCGCCGAATGTCCTCATGTCCAACCGATCCGGCTCGAAGGCTTTGATTCACGACTGCGAGAACGTCCGTCGTAAGGAGCGCAACGGCGGCAGGGCCGCAGGCGCGCCTCCCGCGCGCCGGCAGCCCGATCCGGAATCGGGCCTCCACTGTGCCGTCTTCTCCGACCATGACGGCGGTCTGGGCCATTACCTCTTGGCCCGGAGCCTCGATTTCGATGAGGCCGCTCTTGCCGCTACCCCGCCGGACCACGGTTGCCTGCGCCGTTCCAGCAAAGCGTTTAGCGAGCAGACTGGCCACACCCAACCTCCTCGACCAGGAGGTGAGCACGTCGTCTTCGAGCGCGGCCATCTCGGCGGGCAGGGTCACACGCACTCGGCTCGGCTCGGCAAAGGGGTCACCCTGAACGTGGTCCACATGTAGGGTGAAGTCAGGGAAGGACCAAGTACCCCGTAACCCCTTGTAGGCTTTGTATCCTTGTCCGTCGATCTCGTTGAGGAAATCGACCAGGGTGTCCACGGTGTTCATCGGAGCCCATCCGAAGGAAAGCGGTCTAGCCTCCCCGCTCCTTCCAATAAAAACCCGGTGGATTCTTGGAAACCAACCACGAGAGGTACCATGGATGTGGTGCCCGACCCCGGCGCGCCCAAGGCTTTGGCCCACGGCTCATGCCCGGTCCCCAAGGGAAGTGGGGTGGCTTCAGTTCCCATTGGGGAGGAAAGTAAGAGCCCAGTGAATCGGGCTCGGTTGGCCCGGTCGGCTCTTCCTCGGCCTGCCATTTGAGCCCGGACATATGGTCGGGTCGAGGTTCGTTCTTCCCGTGCGTGCGGTCCGATCGCCAGTAGAATATGGGCACATTCTCGTAGTCCGGATCTCCCCAGCGAAATCCGGAATCGTGATCGACGGGCGGATCCAGCGGACCCAGGTCCGGCCCGCGAAGTCTCGGACCCTCCCATGCGCAGCGAGAGCACCACCGCCACTGAACCCACGGCGATAGTATCCTCAGAAGTCGCCGGAGGATCACGGGACTGGTCACGCCCCCGCAGTGGGGGCAAAGCCTCCCTTGAGGGAGCGCCAGATAGGCCACAGAGGCGGTGACCAAGAGCAAAATCGAGAGAATTCCTACAAGTGAAATCAGAACGAACACAAATTAGCCTCTTGAAAACCCGACCGAAGATCCTCCTCAAGAATACGTGGCCTTCGCGGGCGAGTCCAGCAAATCTTCCATGCCCGCTCGGGAGCGCTTGCGTTACCTTTGTCCTCACCCTGGGGGCTCCTCCCTGGGACGCCGCGCTCCCCCTAAAGAGCTGGGGCGCGGCATCCGCAACGTGGCCCACTGTACTCCTTCAGCAGCCTTCTAGAGCATGATCCGGAACATCGCTATCATCGCACACGTGGATCATGGCAAGACCACACTGGTGGACGAAATGCTTCGCCAGACAGGCGTCTTTCGTGCCAACGAGAAGGTGGAGGAGCGTGTACTCGACTCCAACCCGCTCGAGCGAGAACGAGGGATCACGATTCTTGCCAAGAACACATCGATCCGGTGGGGCGACGTGAAAATCAACATTGTCGATACGCCGGGCCACGCCGATTTCGGTGGTGAGGTCGAGCGCACATTGCGCATGGTCGATGGAGTGCTACTGCTCGTGGACGCCGCCGAGGGCCCCATGCCGCAGACGCGGTTCGTGACCCGCAAGGCGCTGGAGCTTGGGCTCCAGCCGATCGTGCTCGTCAACAAGGTCGATCGCTCGGACGCCCGTGCCATTGAGGTTCACGACGAGGTCTTGGAACTCTTTATGAACCTCGAAGCTTCCGACGCGCAACTTGATGCTCCTTTTCTCTATTCCGTCGGACGAGACGGATGGGCGAGCCCCGATCCAGGTGCGTCGGAAGGCGATCTGACGCCGCTCTTCGAGACCATCGTTGCATCGATTTCGGCCCCGCTCGTGGATCCAGAGGGCGCATTTCAGATGCTGATCTCCACGCTCGACCACTCGAACTACGTGGGACGTATTGGCATCGGGCGGGTTGAGCGGGGGAGGTTGGCCATCGGTGACGATGTCGCTCTGCTGCCGCTAGGAGACCCGGGCTTTGTAGGCGCCGAAGAGGCGACGCCGGGTCGGGTGGTCCAGCTCTATGGATTCGAGGGTTTGGAACGTGTGGACGTCGAAGCGGCGGATGCCGGCGACATCGTGGCAATAGCGGGCATCGAGGGGGTGGAGATCGGGAAGACCATCACCGATGTTTACGTACGCGAGCGGTTACGCGGCATTACCGTTGAGGCGCCCACGCTCTCGGTGGACTTCGCCGTGAACGATTCACCGTTCGCGGGCCGTTCTGGAAAATTTGTGACCACTCGTCAGGTTCGTGAGCGGCTGATGAAGGAACTCGAGCGCAACGTCGCTCTCCGGGTCGAGCAGACTGACGCAACCGACACCTTCACGGTTTCGGGCCGGGGCGAGTTGCACCTCTCGATTCTCATGGAGACGATGCGCCGGGAGGGATATGAGTTCCAGGTCTCGCGGCCTCGGGTTATCGAGAAGAGGGGACCCGAGGGTCTTCTCGAGCCGTTTGAAGAGGCCGTCATCGAGGTCCCGGAACAGTTCATCGGCGTGGTGATGGAGAAGATGGGTCTTCGGCGCGGTGAAATGATCGAGATGAAGCCGACGGATAGGGGGCCTGTACGGCTCCGGTTCAGGGTGCCCACTCGCGGGCTCTTCGGGTACCGATCCGAGTTCATGACGGACACGAGGGGTGAGGGCATCCTCCATCACCGATTCCTGGAATACGGCCCGCACGCGGGGGTCCTGGTTGGCCGTAAGAAGGGCGTACTTGTTGCCGACCGCGAGGGATTTGCCGTGGGCTTCGCGCTCTTCAATCTGCAAGAGCGCGCCACCATGTTCGTGAGGCCGGGGGACGAGGTATATAGCGGGATGATCGTGGGGGAGCACGTGCGACCGGGTGACCTGGACGTGAATGCTTGCAAGGCCAAGAAGCTCACAAACATGCGAACTACCGCCACGGATGAGAACATCAAACTGGAACTGCCCCGAGACCTGACGCTCGAGCTCGCGCTGGAGTTTATCGAAGACGATGAGTTGATCGAGATCACGCCGGCCCGGATCGGCCTAAGAAAGAGGCATCTGGACCCCAACGCCCGCAAGAAGGCTGCGCGCAATAAGGCTTGAGATGGCGATTCACAAGAAGGATCTTGTCTCCGAAAACAACCACCCCCTGAACCTTATCGAGAGTGATGGGGTCGGTGAAACGTCGGTCGTCCGCCCGCCGATTTTCGAAGTGTACATGCGCATGGCCGAGGAGTTGGCCAAGCGAAGTACATGTGCCAGGCTGAAGGTGGGGACGGTCATCACGGACAAGGATCTCGAGCACGTGCTCGCCATCGGCTACAACGGGAACGCGCGAAGTTTTCCGAACCAGTGTGACGGACCGACTCCGGGAGCTTGTGGCTGTATCCATTCGGAGCAAAACGCCCTAGTGAAGGCTCCTGGAGGTGTTCAGGACAAGGTGGCTTTCGTGACCGCGAGCCCATGTGTGGCCTGTGCGAAATTGCTCATCCAGGGCAACGTCTCGCACTTTTATTACCGCGAGCTCTACCGGGATCCATCCGGCCTCGAGGTTCTGGACCGCGGAGGTGTGACTACGGTGCACTATGTTCGATGGATGCAGGATTGGCGTTGACGTTTGCCGGACTTCCAGAACTCATAAGTCACGTTATCTTCCGGCCTCCACCACCGACTCCGGGTGTGCCCGCCGTCCGCCGGGCTGGTCCCCGAGCGTCGGGATCGTTTTGACCAAATCACAGCGTAAGAGCAACTGCGTAGGAGATCGTTCGTGGAGTTGTCCCCCATAGAGAGTACTTCGTTTGGCCGCTTCTTTCTTCCCGGTCCGACGGAGATACATCCCGAGGTGCTGAGCGCCCAGAACAAGGCGGTAATCGGGCATCGAGGGCCGGCTATCAAGGAACTCATGGGTGAGTTGCAAACGGGGCTCCGAGATCTGTTTCGCACGGAGAGGCCGGTTCTGATATCGACGTCGTCAGCGACCGGTTTGATGGAGGCTGCCGTGCGGAACGGAGCTCGATCTCGCGTTTTGAGTCTCGTCAACGGTGCATTCAGCCAGCGATTCGGCCAGATCGCGGAGGCTTGCGGACTCGAGGTCGAGAGGCTCGAGGTGGAGTGGGGCCAGATCATCGCCGCCGACCAGGTGCGTGAAAGGCTGGCATCCGGGGGCTTCGACGCTGTAACGGTGGTTCACTCCGAGACTTCGACCGGGGCGTTGAACCCGGTCAGCGAGATCTCCGAAGCCGTCCGAGAACTCGACGACGTAGTGCTTCTTGTAGACTCGGTGACGGGCGTGGGCGGGGCGGAGGTCCAAACCGACGAGTGGGGTTTGGACTTCGTGCTCACGGGATCGCAGAAGGCTCTCGCGTTGCCCCCTGGCCTCGCCTTCGGTGTGGCCTCGGAACGCCTCATGGCCCGTTCAGCAGCTGCTACGCGGAAAGGGGTCTACTTCGATCTGGTAACGTTCCAGAAGCAGCTCGGCAATCTCCAGACGCCGACCACACCAGCGGTTTCGCTCATGTATGCATTGGCCAAACAGCTGGACCGGATTCGGCTAGAAGGGTTGGAGGCTAGGTGGGCCCGGCACCAGGCGATGGCCGACCGGTGCGGGCAGTGGGTGGACATGATGCGCGAGCAGCGAGGGGTCACGCTGTCGGTACTAGCGCCCGAGGGATCCCGTTCTCCGACCGTGACCTGTGTGGCGCTTCCCGAGGGGACGACCGGGCCTTCTGTGGTCTCGGCGATGAAGGAGAGAGGATTCACCATCGGTGGTGGGTACGGAAAGCTCAAGGAGGCCTCGTTTCGGGTCGGCCATATGGGTGATCATACCGTCGCCGAACTCGATGCGGTGCTGGACGCCCTGGGGAAGGTGCTCACATGAGCGAGAAATTCGTCGTCATTGCGACCGACAAGATGTCCCTTTCGGGCCTGGTAGCCCTTACCGAGGATGACCGCTTCGAGATCTTGGTGCCGGACGGTGAAGAGGAGATGCGGGAGGCATTGGGACGGGCTCACGGCCTGATCGTACGCAGCGCGACCAAGGTGACGCGCGAACTTCTCGAGCAGGCTCCCAATTTGAGGGTGGTCGGTCGTGCAGGAGTGGGCGTCGACAACATCGATCTCGGCGTCGCAACCGAGTTCGGGATCCCGGTGATCAACGCTCCGGAAGGCAACACCGTATCCGCCGCCGAGCTCGCGATGGCTCTGATCTTGACGGTCGCGCGCAACATTTCGTGGGCAGACGCTTCGGTGCAGGGTGGCGCATGGGCTCGGTCTCAGTTCTCCGGGATAGAGATTCGGGGCAAGACGCTCGGGCTCGTGGGTGCAGGGCGGATCGGGGCCGAAGTCGCATTGCGCGCCCAGGCCTTCGGCATGGAAACGATCGCTCATGATCCCTACCTGACGGAGGAGCGTGCAAAAGAACTGCGAATCGAGCGCGTCGAGCTCGGCGACGTGATCGCTCGCGGGGACGTGATCTCGTTGCATGTGCCGCTCACACCGCAGACGGAGGGCATGATTGGTGAGGCTGAGCTCAAGGCCATGAAATCGACGGCCATCCTGGTCAACACCGCGCGGGGCGGGGTCGTCGATGAGGGTGCCTTGATCGCGGCACTCGAGTCGGGGGAAATCGCCGCCGCCGCCCTGGATGTGTACGAGACCGAGCCGCTTCCCGAGGATAGCCCCCTGAGGGGCGTTCAGAACCTCGTTCTCACGCCGCATCTCGGAGCTTCGACAGCAGAGGCTCAGGAGTTGGTCTCAAACGAGATTGCGTTGGGCGTAAGTGCTGCGCTGCTCGAAGGGGATCTCTCAAAAGCGTTGAACGCGCCCGCGATCGGAGGGGAGGAACTCGAGTTCCTCAGGCCTCTCATGGATTTGGCGCACAAGGTCGGGCGGGTGGCTGGCGCCCTGGGCCGGGGCGGAATGCGGAAGGCCGACATCTCGGTTGCGGGACTCGACGATGAGATTCTTTCACCGCTGACGGCGGCTGCCATGACCGGAGTGCTTACACCGGTTCTGGGGGCGCGAAACGTCAACTACGTGAACGCCCTCCACCTAGCCACGGGGCGGGGTATCAAGCTCACCACCACGCTGCAGCCCCCGCGGGAGGACTATGCCAAGTTCCTCGAGATCGTTCTTGAGACCGAGGAACAGAAAGTACATGTGGCCGGTGCACTGTTGGGCGAACAGCATCATCCTCGGATCGTGCAGATCGACGGGTACGAACTGAGCGTTAAACCCGAACGGTGCCTGATCGTACTCCGGAACAATGACGTCCCCGGCGTCATCGGGAGGGTGGGGACCCTCTTGGCTCAACACGGCTTGAACATCGCCGAGTACATTCAGTCGAGGGAGGCTGAGGGTGGCCTGGCTCTGGCGGCCGTGTCCGTCGATAGCAAAGTCAGCCCCGAGTTCCTCAAGACTCTGAGCGAGGACGACGACATTCTGGACGCGCGGGCTGTGTATTTCGGCGCTTAGGCGTCAGCGGTTTCGGCCACGTCCGAACCTCAGCGCACCGTGTCGATCAGGAGCAGGCCCAACAGCAATGGCTGGTAAAGAAGAGACCAGAGAAAAACCCGCCGGGCCCGGCTCCGGGTCATCTTGGCGGCTGCGGCCAGGGAGACCCCAAGGGTGATCAACGCCAAGACGAGGGCGCCTGCGAGGTAGATTTGGCCGGTGAGCCCCAGGAATGTGGGGAAGCCGCTGATCATCAGGAGCGACACGGAGTGGTACACCATATGCCTGCCGATTCGCAGGCCCTCGGGGTCGCTCGGAGGGCTCAGGAAAAAGCCGACGCGGGCGTAGTCCTCCCGCAGTAACCAGGCGAGTGCCAAGACGTGGGGGAGCTGCCAAAGGAACGCAATACAGAACAGTATGACGCCGCCGAACTCCACAGTGCCCGTCGCGGCGCTCCACCCGATCAGGGCCGGAAAGGCGCCTGGTACGGCCCCCACGAGTGTGGCTAGATACGACCGCGTCTTAAGGGGTGTGTAGGCGAGAATGTATGCCGCGGCCGAGGCCGCCGTGAGCACGGAAGGCAACCAGCCGACCGTGAGCCCGAGGTAGGCCAGTCCAGCCACAAGGAGGACCCACCCGAACGCCAATGCCTCCCCGGGACGCAAGCGGCCTGACGGCAAAGGTCGCGTCTGTGTACGTGTCATGATGGCGTCTACGTCACGTTCCACGTACTGGTTGAGGGCGAGTGCGCCTGCCGTCCCGAGGGCAACACCCAAGATAGTGTGTGTGACCGGGAGGACTTCGGCGCTGCCACCAGATGCCACGTAGTAACTCACGCCGGCCGTCATCATGACGTATCCGGCTATGCCCGGCTTGGTGAGTTCGTAGAGTGCACCGGCCTTGCCGGGCGCAGGCGTTGAATCCGGGATCGGATCGGGTGCGGGATCCTGCGGTGGATCCGATCGCGTTTCGACGGCTTCGCTCATGTTGACCCTCGTCGCCCCTCTCTCGGCCTCAGGCGTGTTGGTCTCAGGCGTTGTGGTCGGAGGCGCTGGGGAGCCTGGTCAGTGATGGCACGGCTCCGTCATCCGACCGAGTCCAGCGTATCCCTCATGGATCGGGCCAGCCCCGTAAAAGCCGGGACGTCAAAAAGCGTGTAGGCCGACGCCTCGGTGAGACGCAGAGCCATGAGCAAATCGAGAAAGCGCCCCGGATGGTCCGACTCGAAGGCGACCACGAACTCCTGATCGTCCAAGCCGTACGAGTAGGTCGTGTTGAGTTTCACATCCGGCCACTGGTGGCCGACCCGGATGTGTTCGTCCATCATGCGCTGACGGTCTTCGTGGGGGAGCTTGTACCAGTCGCGGATCTTCGCCATCGGGTAGACGAAAAGATACTCGGACCCCTGCGGATTGATGGCGACACGGGCCGAATCGAGCACCTCCGCACCGCCATACGTCTGCACATACTCCTGCTCGTACCGGTTGAGGTATATGGAGCGCTTCGTCATGGCGAAGTACGAATGGGCCAAGGAGAGATATCCGCCCAGGCCGGTCTGGTTCAACGCGGACGCGAGATCATGGAGTTGGCCCATGTCTCGGGCGGCCTGCCAGAGCAGAAAATCCGCATCACCGCGGGTCCCAACCAACGCATAGCTGTAGATCATCATCTCGCGGACGCGACCCGCCACCACCGACTCAAACTCATCCTTGTGCGTGGCTCGCTCTTCGGGGGATAGCCTGCGCCAAGCGGGGTCTACCTTGAACACCGAGAAGCGAACGAACTCCCGCTCCTTCATTTTCTCTTGCTCGGCCTGGATCTGTTCCCAGGCGTCTCCGTCCATCGCGGGTCGCTTGGGGAGGTTTGGGCGCACGCCCCGCGGGACGTTTTCCTTTGTGTCGGTCATGGCTCGGCTCGTGGGATGTGGTCCCCAGGCGGGCTCCTGGGGAACCTCAAAGCTGCCGAAACTACGGAACAGGAGCAAGGAGCTTTCGATTCGGAAACCGGAGACGAAACATGCACGTGCGCGAGACAGTAGTATGACGTACGCTATCAATCTTCGGGAGTCGAACGCTCTCGACGCCGACCACCGAGCCGATCATCGAGCCGATCACTGAGCCGACCGCCGAGCCGACCACCGAGCCGGCCACCCAAGCCACGCACGGCTTGAGCAACGCCGAACGGCGCAGCGCGGAGCGCGCGCTTTGGCGGAACGGATTTGCCGGAGCCGTGATCGTGCATCTTCTGGTTTTCTTACTGTGGTGGGGCGAAGCGGAGCTGGTGTCTCCGTTTGCGGCGGCTGGACCGCGGGCCGGGGATAATCGGGCGGCACGGGGTGGTATGCAGGCCATGACCATCCGCGTGCCTCCGCCGAGGCCCATCGTCCGGCCTCGGGTACCACTCCTGAGTTTTGACCCCGTGCCTCTGGACGAGTTGTTGGAGGAGCAGCAGCAGCAGATCGAGACGGCGTCCATCCTTGGCGACCGACCGGGTGTCGACGGCCCGGGGCTCCCCGATGGGGATGGGGCCGGCGACGGCGGGACCGCCGCGTCCGGCCGGTTCCGTGACATACCGCCCAGGGTCCTGAACGTAATTTTTCCGCAATGCCCTCGAGACGTCTGCCGGGAGCCGATCGAGGTGTGGGTCTTCGTGGACGAATACGGACAGGTGGTGGCGGATTCCATTCGACTTCGCCCGCCCTCGTCCGACAGGTCCACCAACGAGCGCCTCATACGGGAGGCGGCGGAATTCGTGTACGAGCCGGCAAGAAGCGGCGGGAAACCCGTGGCTTCCTGGACGTTCTATGCGGTCACCAGGGGCGGGGGTGGGTAGCTGTCCGCAATGAAGCCATCCGGAAAACGAATCCTCTGGGTCGATGATGAGATCGATCTTCTCAAGCCGCATCTTCTCTTTCTTCAAGCACGTGGATACCACGTGGACGCGATCACGAACGGGGACGACTCACTCGTCCTGATGCGTGAGAACGCGTACGACCTCGTTCTGTTGGACGAGCAGATGCCGGGGCGGAGCGGCCTGGAGGTTCTGGAAATCATGCGACGTGAGGACCCACACATTCGGGTCGTAATGGTGACCAAGTCGGCTGAAGATCAGACCATGACGGATGCGATCGGGCGGCGAGTGGCCGACTATCTGGTGAAGCCGACGAGTCCCCGCCAGGTACTTTCGGTCGTCACTCGCATTCTGGAAGGATCTACGATCCGCCAGCAGCGTACGGCGCAGGATTTCGCCGCTCGCTTCGGGCAGCTCTCGCGTGCCCGTGAAGAAGCCCGCACTCCCGCTGATTTCGCCGAGGTCTACATTGAACTGACGGGCTGGCATGTCAGCCTTGAAGAAACGGAGGAACACGGTCTCCTCGACACCGTGCAGTCGCTCATGACCGACCTCCGCTCGGACTTCGGCCGCTGGGTTGGACAGGAATATCCGGGATGGTTGAGAGATGAAGGAGACAGGCCGCTTCTCTCGGTCGACATCGTTCGGGAGCACGTCCTACCGCTCCTGGGGCCCTCCCCTGTCTTTTTGGTCGTGTTAGACTGTATGCGGTTGGATCAATGGCGTGTGATCGCCCCACTCCTGGCTCCGTACTTCGAGATCGAGGAGTCGTACCACTACTCGATCCTCCCCACGGCCACGCCGTATGCGAGGAACGCGATCTTCAGTGGCCAGTTTCCCGACGAGATCTCGCGAGACCACCCAGGCTGGTGGAACAAGTCGGACGACGAGGGCAGCCTCAACGCGTTCGAGGACGAACTCCTCAAGGAGCAACTGAAGCGCCTCGTCGGAAGGCACATCCCGGTTCACTACGAGAAGATCTTCACAGACAAGCAGGAAGATCAGGTGCGCGGCCGGGTCCGATCGGCGCTCAAGACGGCCCACTCCGTTATCGCAATGGTTTTCAACTTCGTTGACCTGATGACACACGGGCGAAGCGAGTCGCCGATTCTGATGGAGGTGGCCAAGGACGAGGCTGCGCTCCGCGGGCTGACCCGGGCGTGGTTCACACGGTCGACGGTGTTCTCCGTTCTCAAGGAAGCCGCTGCTGCGGGCCACAAAGTGATCATGACCACCGATCATGGCTCGATCCTCTGCCAGCGCCCGGCGACCGTCTTCGCACGAAGGGATGCAACCAGCAACCTCCGCTACAAGTTTGGGCAGGATCTCAGAACCGAGAAGGCCGACACCGCGTTTTCCACGAGTCGGTCCGAGGACCTCCGTTTTCCTGAAGGGAAACTCGGTGTGACGTACGCGTTGGCTGTCGACGACTACTTCTTCGTGTACCCCACCAAGTTGAGGGAATACCAACGCCGATATCGCAACTCCTTCCTACATGGGGGCATCTCGCCCGAGGAGATGATCGTCCCGATTGCGTGCCTTACACCGCGACGTCGCGGCTCCACACGTAACTTGACGCCTTGACGCTCTACACTCGGGTCCTCTCGTACCTCCGCCCCTATCCCCTCGCCCTCGCGGCGGCGGGTGCTGCAACTTTCGCGTTCGCCGCGCTCGACGCATCGGCATACGTGCTGCTCATTCCCTTTGTGGACACGCTTTTCGGTGCCGGACCAACCGGAGCAAGTGGCCCGCTGTCCGGTGAGGCGGGAGGCCTGGTGGGTGGCCCGGATCTGATGACCAGGGTCCTAGACGTTACCGTGTACCGGCTGGTGGACGTTCAGGGCGACCCACTCCAGGCGGTCCAGGGAATCATCGTTCTCATCCTGGTCGTGTTTCTCCTCAAAAACGTATTCGACTTCACCCGAACTTATCTGGTGGCGTGGGTCGAGCAGACCGTGACCAGGGACTTGCGGAACGAGGTATACGATCACGTCCTAAGGCTCGACCTTTCTTTCTTCGGCCGGACGAGGGTGGGACAGATCACCTCCCGCATCACCCACGACGTGGAGCAGATTCGTCAGCTCCTCACGACGGAGTTGGCGAGGCTTCTGTCGTCCGGTTTCGAGTTCGCCGTGCTCGTGACTTTTATGCTGGTGCTTTCCTGGAAGTTGACGCTGGCGGCGTTCGTGGTGATTCCCGGTACGATGGGAGTCTGGGCGTTATTGGTGAAGCCCCTCCGACGGGGTGATCGGCGCGTTTTGGATCTGGCGGGAGACGTGAGTGCTCAGATCCATGAGACCCTGTCCGGAATTCGGATGGTCAAATCCTCCTCCGCGGAGGAGATGGAGCGGAGACGCTTCCGATCCAACACGGGCGAGTATCACAAGACCTTCTTGAGAGCGGAACGGTTGCGGGCACTTGCTGGCCCCCTCACCGAGGCGCTCGCGACGGTCGGCACCGTCGTCATCCTGCTATACGGGGCTCGTCTGGTGCTGTCGGATGGAGCGATGAGCGGAGCCCAGTTCGTTAGCTTCGTCGCCCTCAGTCTCAAGCTTTACAGGCCCGTGAAGTATGCGGCCAAATTCCCGACGGTGGTGCAGCCCGGGCTGGCTGGTGCTGAGCGCGTCTTTGAATTCCTCGAGACCTCCATCGGGATAAAGGATCGGCCCGGGGCGAGAGTCTTGAGAAATCCGACGGGTGCCATCGCATTCGAAAACGTCACGTTCGGATACCGACCCGGAGAGCCCGTACTCCGAGATATCAACGTGGAGATTCCCCCCGGAAGTGTCGTCGCCCTGGTCGGGCCGAGTGGGGCCGGAAAGAGTACGCTCGCCGACCTCGTGGCGCGATTCTACGACGTGACGACGGGTCGAGTGACCCTCGATGGTGTGGATGTGCGGGACTGGACGGTTTCGAGTCTGCGCGCGTCGATGGGCATCGTGCCACAGGAGACCGTGCTCTTCCACGACACGATCGCCGCCAATATCGCATACGGAACCGGGGGTGCGACCGACCTGGCAATCCGCGCTGCGGCGCGCGCAGCCAACGCGCACGGCTTCATCACTGCTCTGCCCGGGGGGTACGGCATGGTGGTGGGAGAACGCGGCACTCGGCTGTCGGGTGGCGAACGCCAGCGCATCGCTCTTGCGAGGGCGATTCTCTCAGATCGCCCAGTCCTCATTTTCGACGAGGCAACGAGCGCCCTCGATACCGAGTCGGAGCGCTTGGTGCAGGAGGCCGTGCGGCGCCTCATGGGTGGGCGCACGGTCTTGGTGATCGCCCACCGTCTGTCGACCATCCGACGCGCCGATCTCGTCCTCGTGCTGAGAGATGGACGAATCGTGGAGCGCGGCGACCACGCGTCCCTGTTCGCGGCGGCGGGGCTCTATCGGCGTCTGTACGAGCTTCAGCATCCGAACGCCGTTGGAGGAGTGCAGCGGGTCGCCACCGAGAGTGAGCCTGTGCCAGTTCTGGGGGCTCGGGCGAGAGGCCTGTGACCGCCCGGCACACGGTTCGGCACCGGGTCGAGTTCTGGACTTTTCGAGCCCTTTCCTGGACAGTGGCGGTGCTTCCTGAGCGAGCCGCATTAGGCCTGTGCAGCGTGCTCGGGTGGTTTGTCGGTGTGGTGTTGCGGGTCCGTCGGGTCGATACCGATCGGCATCTCGAGATCGCATTTCCTGAGCGGGACTCGGCTTGGCGGCGACGTGCGGCACGGGCCAGCTACATACATTTCGCCCGAGAGGCGGCCATGACCATCCGTCTTGCCCAGATGCAACCTGAGGAGATTGTTCGGCGCACGGAGATAGTCGGTCTCGAAGCCTTTCAGGACGCCGCCGCCGCGGGTAAGGGAGCTGTGATGATTTCCGGACATTTGGGCAACTGGGAGGTGGCGGCGGCCTCGGTGGCGGTGCGGGGCGTGCCCATGGACGTGGCGGCTCATCTCCAGAAGAACCCGTTGTTCTACCGCCATATGGTTGAGCGGCAGGATCGTCTCGGATTGACGGTCCTCGTGAAGAACGAAGCGTTTCGTCTAGTGCCTCAGGCGCTCGCCGCGGGCCGCATCGTCGCCCTGATTGCCGACCAGAACATCCGGAAACGTGGAGTCTTCGTCGATTTTTTCGGAAAGGCGGCGGCCACTGCGAGGGGTCCTGCGTTGTTCGCCCTCCGGACTGGTGCTCCGGTCTTCCTGGGCGTGGCGGTCCGGAAGCAGGGTTACCCCTCCCGGTACCGGGTCATCATCGAGCGCGTTCGAGTCGAGGAGGGCGCCCGTGGTGCGGATGCTATCCGTGACTTGACCCAGCGGCACGTCTCCATACTTGAGGCCCGCATCCGCGAAGCGCCGAGCCAGTACTTCTGGCAGCATCGCCGCTGGAAGACGCGGCCCCACCCACTCTGATTCGCTATCTTTGCTGGGTCTCCAGGTTAGGTCTCCAGTCCCTCCCGGATATCGGTTAGTCGACCATTGATCTACGTCTGCATTCCTGCGCACAATGAAGAGCGAACCATCGGGGTTCTTCTTTGGAAGATCCGCAGGGTGATGCGTGAATTCGGCCGTGACTACGAGGTCCTGGTTCTCGATGACGCTTCCACTGACGAGACGGCCAAGGTCCTCGATCGTTACCGCCGTGTCCTTCCGCTGCGAGTTCTCAAGGAAGAGCATCGCGCAGGTTACCCTTCTGCGGTTCAGCGTTTACTGCGGGAGGCGCTCGATCGCACAAGCTACCCGAAGAGAGACGCAGCGGTCCTGCTGCAAGCAGACTTCTCGGAGAGCCCCGACTACATCGTTCCCCTGCTCAAAGCACTGGAGGGGGGGGCCGACATCGTGGCCGGCGTGGTTGAACAGAACGGACTCCCGGCGCCCCGCGCGGTCCGTGTGGCGAGACGGATGGCGCCGTGGGTCCTCGGAAGGGCCTATGGCGGTGCCCCGGTCTCGGATCCGCTCTCTGGTTTTCGGGCATACCGGCTGATCGTGCTGAAGAAGGCGTTGGCCGAGTTCAGAGGCGGGCCGTTCTTAGAGACCGATGGGTGGGCGTCCAACGTAGAGCTTCTCGGTCTCGTCGCACCCCACGCACGCCGGATCGCCGAGGCGCCCCTTACGCTGCGGTACGATGTCGCCGCCCGCCCCTCACGTTTGAGCGCGGTCCGAACCCTTCGAGGGCTGCTCCGTGTACGACGGGAGAGGTGGGAGAGTCACACAAGAGAAGGAAAGCAGTGATGCGGCGAAGGTATGTAGCGGTCGGTATGACACTGATGCTGGGCTTGGCCACACCCAAGGTGGGTGTCGGGCAGAGCCCGCGCGCGCCCACCTCCCCGCGCTTCGCCGACAGCCTCACGGCGAGCGACACCCCCGAGGCCCACCGGGCCGACTCGGTAAGCTACGAGGTCGATCCTTTCGCAGCGGTCGTTCCTTTTGGCCCGGGAGAACGGCTGGAATACAACGTCAAGCTCGGCATCTTCAATGCGGGTGAGGCACACATGGAAGTTCTGGGAATCGACTCGGTACGAGGTGAGCCCACGTACCACATCGATGTGGCGATGCGGGGAGGGCTCCTGTTCGGCGCGCTTAAGCTGAACAGTCGCTTCGAGTCGTGGCTCGACACCCAACTGATCATTAGTCGCCGATACATCTCGGACGAGAGCTACACCGGCTACAGCAGCTACCGTTCGTTCGAGCTCTATCCCGACGAGATGTACTGGCATCAGACGGACGAGGATGTGATTGGTGACTTGCCGAGCGCCCTTCCCTTGGACGACATGGCGTTCATCTACTTCGTTCGATCTCTTCCGCTCGAGGTTGGACAGACCAGACAGTATTCAAATTACTTCAAGGAGGAGGGTAACCCGGTCACTATCGAGGTCCTACGTCGCGACGTGCGTGAGACCGCCGCCGGCACGTTCAACACGATCGTAGTGCGCCCGACCATTATGACCGACGGACTCTTCAAGGACGGCGGTGAGGCCGAGTTACACTTCACTGATGACGAGAATCGATACCTCGTGTATATGCGTGTCGGGATGCCGGTAGTTGGCTCCATCACCTTGCACCTAGAGAACATTGTACCGGGAACACCCATCCACCCTGGGGCGGCTGCCTGGTAGAACCTGGGAGGGCTCACTCGCGACCCGTCCCTTTTCCGATCACTCTCCAGGTGCGCACGTGAGCCGGCGACTCGATCTGAGAAGACTTCGCCTGAGGGCCGCCTGGCTTCTCATCCTTCCGTTTTACATTTTTGCGGCCCCCTCGGCGGGCCTGTTGTGGTGGGGTGCCAGCCTGAGCACAGTAGGGCTCTCACTCCGGGCTTGGGCCGCGGGGTCCATTCGGAAGGATCGCGAATTGGCCACTACCGGACCGTACGCCCATATCCGGAATCCACTATACCTGGGCAGCTTCATGCTCGGCGCCGGCGTGATGGTCGCCGGGGGGCAGTGGGTGTTCGGTGTGGCCTTCTTGGTACTGTTTCTCCTGGTCTACCGGGTGACCGTACTCCGCGAGGCCAAGGAGCTGGAAGCGCGTTTTGGAGCGAGCTACCGAACGTATGCAGCGCAGGTGCCCACGGTGTTGCCGCAGATCACACCGTACCGGGCTGGGGATTCGGATTCGCCGCGAGGAAGCTTCTCCCGGGCCCGCTACCTCCGGAATCGCGAATGGGAGGCGGCGCTCGGAGCGGTTGCGGCCTTCGGCCTACTGGCTTTGAAGCTGAGGCTCTGGCCTTGAAGCTCAAGTCCGGCTTTGGAGCTCACCCCTCCCAGGATCTATTCGATCCCGACTTGGCGTTGTAACCAACGTATGTAGCCCACGATCTCTAGGACTATTTCGTCCGTCACGCCCGGGACGGGCGGCATGTCCCCGAATCGCCAGTGATGGGCCTGTACGCCATTGCGCGCGGCAAGAAGGAAGGCCACGTCCGCGTGGTGGTTCGGCTCATAGATGATGTGCACGAGGGGTGGACCCTGGGTGGTGCCGTCGCCGGCCGGACCATGACAGACGCTGCAGTTTTGTTCAAACAGAGTCTTGCCGGCCGCCACTTCAGGCGGAGATGTCGCCGCGATCCCACGGAGTACGACTTGGGTTTCGTCGGTCGGCGGAGCTGTGGTCGCCGGAGCCGAAGATGGAGGCTCGGGTTCCGCACTGCATGCCGCGCCGGCAATGGAGAGCAAGAGCGCCGCTCCAACGGGCCAGTATCCTGGTCTGCTACGTTTAGTCACCTTGGCTCCGTGTGTTTAGGACATCAGGCGGTCACAGGTAGTTACGGACGGCCAGGTCCACTTTCTCGAGGACCATTTCAACGGTCACTCGTTTCATGCCGTTTCTGTGGTCCCTAGAAATCGGATACTCCTCGCCTGGAAATTCTGCATAACCATCGACCATGAGGTCGTAGTAACGGCGGTAGGGTCCCGTGCGTTTCGGATTCGTGTACCCGTAGATACCGACGACCGGCGTCTCGAGGGCCCGACTGATATGTAAAGGTCCTGTGTCAGGGCTTACCGTCAAGGCGCTGCCGTCGAGGATATATATGAGGCGGCGCAGGTCGTCCCCGATGGCGTCGATGGGATTGGCTTTCGTCAAGCTGAGAACCTCGTCCGCCATCTGGCGTTCGAGTTTGGCGGGTCCACCCACAAGAACGGGCTGGAGCCCATGCGTCGATTCGATCTCTTCCAGAACTCGTGCGTATCCCACGGCGGTCCAGTTCTTCTTCGGCTTACTGGTGGCGATCACGACGGAGCAGGCGGGCTTGTCCAATTTGGAGAAGAACGACGCTTGGGCCTCACGGTCTTCGTCCGCGATCGGGATGTCCCATTCCACGGGCTCGGGATCGACGCCCAGGTGGTGCAGGAACTCGAAGTACTGCGCCTGCACGTGTTGAGGGGACTGGGGTGCAATACGCTCATTGGTGAAGATCCAGTTACCGTCGCGCGCGCGGGCGGTGTCGAAGCCCAGTTTTCTTTTCGCTGGCAGCAGACCGACGATGATGCCGGCCTTGAGATAGACCTGGAGCGCGAGGGCGATATCGAAGTGTTGTCCTCGTACGTGGTGGCCGAGGTCGGCGAAGTTGGTCCAGGACCGTAATCCGCTCCGCCCCCCCTCGAACACGATCAATTCATCGATCGCGGCGTGGCCTTCGACGAGCGCCCTGAGAGACGGTTGCATGATCCACGTAATCTCAACGTCCGGCCACGCGCGCTTCAACGCGTTCGCTACCGGCAGCACGTGCACGGCATCACCGATGGCGCTGAGCATCACGATGCACACACTGCGGACCGGACCGTTCGCCGGCGCTGTCATGAGGTTTTGCTGTCGAGTCCGAGCAAACGGCGCATCTCGTCGTTGGTCAGGTTCCCCTCGTCGTCATGGTCGGACCGTGGGCGTACGCTGTCGAGTTTACGGATCGAACGAGCAAGCCGGCGCCGAAGCCTCTTGGCATTCATGAGGTCGTTCGGTCGGCCCGGCCTGCACTGGTCCAGGTCGAGGAGAATAGCATGGACGTGCTGCGCTTCTCGTGCAATAAGGACGTTCCCCGCGTTCAGATCCTTGTGACGCACACCCGCCTTCGACAAGCGCGTGATGAGAGTGGCCACGCAAGCCAGGGCCTCACGACGTGCTTCCTGGGACGCACGTCCCTCCGAGGGGTTCCCGAACAGCAAATCAGCGAGGGTCCGAGCGCGGGGCACGAACTCGGTGACCAGGTCGGCACGGTAGATGGCGCCGCTGGGATACACAGCTGCAGCCACGATTCGTGGTGTAACGAAACCCATCTCCACGATCCGGGCGCTATTCTCGACCTCACTGAAGCTCCGGGGCCTTCCCGCCCGAAGAAAGCGGTCACCGAAGGCTCTCATGAGCCCGCCTCGGTAGTAACGTCGAACCAGCCACGGTGGCCCGGCGCTTTCCGGGTTTGCCACGACCGGGACCGGGCCCCTTCCGTAGAGTGTCCGAGAAGCTGAGGCGAGTGCGGCTTGGTACAGAGATCCATGCTCTGCCACGGCTTGGCTACTCCAAGATACGGCTTCGGTTCGCGCAAGAATCTGTCCTTTCCCCACCTTGATCCGTTTGAATCCTTTAGACGGTGGCCCGTCCGGGGGGGCCACCGGGCCGAGGTATGGTCCCTCCGGCTCAAGGCGGTGATCGTCCCGACGGGACGTATGATCGCCCCCCGAGGAGGTACCGTTGTCCCTCATCCGCTGCGCCCCACTCCGTAGCGCTCGCGGGCGCGATCTACACGCTCCAGGACGTCGCTCACGGCGATTCCCGGCATTCGTCCGGGGCGGGCTCCATAGCGGGCAGGGGTCCGGGTCTCGCCGGGCTCCGTGTATCGATCCACGATCAGGTCGTGGTACTGTTCGTAGGGGCCCACCCTCCATGGATTGGTATGGCCGAAGAGCCCGATCACGGGAACGCCCATTGCGTGGGCGATATGGAGGGCCGCGGTGTCCGGGCTGATGACGAGATCACAGCCTCGGATGCTCCAGATCAGTTGCCGTACAGAATTGGACAGCGCCGACCTCGCAGCGACCTTCCCATCGCGCAAGATGGCCTGGGCGGTCATCTGTTCCCCCTCTCCGGGCCCTCCCAACAGAAGCACGTGGAATCCGAACTCGGCCTCCAGAGAGCGTGCGAGCGATACGTATCGGTCTGTTGGCCAATCCTTTGCCCGGCTGGCGGTGCCCAACGCCAACCCGACGACGGTCGCACCTGCCGAGGCCGAGAAGAAAGTCTTGGCTGCCGACTCCTCCTCCTCCGACAGAGTGATCTCCCACGCCAGCGGGGTCGGTCTCTCGACGCCTACAACATCCAGGAACTCCAAGAACAGATCCTGCGTGTGCCGCCAGTCTCCTCCCGCAGTGTACTTGGTGTTGACGAGCCGGACTCCGTCGCGTGTCCTCGAGGGCGCGAAGCCCACTCGCACCGGCGCGCCGGAGAGGTAGGCGGGGAAGATGCTCTTGGCGTACCGTTGCATGTTGAGTGTCAGGTCACAGGGGGGTGCGGTGCGAAAGGTCCTCCAAAGATCGTATACACCTCGGAGACCTCTCTCCGGCCGGAAGACGATTACCTCGTCCACCGCCGGGTGATGTTCGAGGATCTGTGCGGGTGCGGCTTGGGCGACCCAGACGATTTTCCTGGAGGGCCGATCGCGTTTGAGGGCCACGGCGACCGGTAGTCCGTGAACGACGTCCCCGATGCCCGAAAGTAGGACGATGCAAACACGGTCGCCTCGGGTGGCGTGGGCTCTGGTCTTCTGGACTGCGCTGCCCTCGGGCGGGCCGGGCCGGATCATGTCGTGGAGCTCCCGGCGGGCAGTTCCATCAAGAAGAGGGACGGGCCTTCGTAACTCCGGCCCTTGATGCGGATCCGAAAACCGTACGCCCCGGGTTCGGGAAAGACGATCTCTCGAAGTGGCATGACGATCTGAGTACGAGCGGGGGGACTGTCCGGGTCGCGCCGGTCCACCTCCGAGTGTCCGTTGATCGTCATCGTGGATTGGCCGGACGGCCCGGTCATGTCCACGTCGAAGTCGTAATGTCCGATGTCGTCTCGGTTCCACTCTACGGCGATGACAAGCACCATGTCGTGCTTGGCGGGGAAACCCGGAGCGGCGAGATCGTTGAAGACTCCCCGGATGTCGAGCTTGCCGTCCGCAGTTTGCTCCGCGTGGTCACAGACAAGAGCCAGTTGCAGTCTCATCAGCGGTCCTGGGCGGAGCCCCATCCGCCGCCGCCCGGAGAACGAATACTGACTACGTCGCCGAATTGTGCGAAAAACGTAACCTTCGCCGGGAGGGGATCCTCACCACCGTTTCGCACGAGGACGTTTTGGCCGGCGCTTCCTGCGTGCCCGCCCCGGGTACCCGAGGGCCGTCGGCTCCGGCGTTCGGAGAGGAGCGTTACGGTTCCCTCACACAGGAGCTGTAGGTCCCTACGGAGGCCGTCGCCGCCTTGGTGGAACCCCGCACCCCCACTCTTCCTCCTCAATGAATACCGGGTGATCCGGAAGGGATAGGCGTGTTCGAGAGCTTCAATTGGCGTATTCAGGGAGTTGGACATATGGGTGTGCACACCAGAAAGTCCATGTCCGGTCGGACCTGCACCCATCCCCCCCCCAACCGTCTCGTAGTAGGCGAAATTGGCTCCGCTCCTGGGATCGACGCCCCCCACGGTCGTGTTGTTCATCGTGCCCTGGGACGGTGCCGGAATGAGGTCGGGAAGAGCCTGTGCGAACGCCTGGAAGAGGACATCTGTGATCCGCTGACTTGTCTCGACGTTCCCCGCGGCAACACTAGCGGGAGGGCTGGCGTTCACGACCGAATTTTCCGGAAGGATGAGCCTGACCATCGACATGGAGCCGCCTCCAGCCGGGAGCGATTCGCCCAGGAGGGCCTCTACGACGCACCGTACAGTGTACCTTGTGGCGGAGTCGGTGATGGCGCTCACGGCATTGATCCCTCCTTTCACTTGAGGGCTGCTCCCCGCAAAGTCGACGTCGAGACCGTCGGCGTGTCGGACGAGTTTCGCGCGAATCGGGATGTCCAAGGTTCCGAATCCGTCGTCGTCCATGAAGTCTTCGGCCTCGTACTTACCCGGCTTGATGTGTGCGAGGCCAGCTTCCACGAGTCGGTCCGCGTACTCGACCAATAAGTCCATTGCTGCGGTTGTCGCCGCGGTGCCCCTTCGCTTGACGATCTCCAAGAGCCGGGACGTGCCCGCGTGCAAGGCGGCCAGTTGGGCGTCGAGGTCGCCGCTTCGTTCGGTCGGGATTCGGACGTTTGCCAAGATGAGGTTCCAGACCCCTTCCGCGCGAACGCCTTCTCTGTAGAGGTAGACGGGCGGGATGCGTAGGCCTTCTTGGTAGATCTCCTGGGCCAGCGGCATCGACCCCGGGCTCATCCCGCCGACATCCGAGTGATGGGCCCTCGACGCGACATAACCAAGCGGTGTGCCGCGGTCCGGATCGTGTACCGGTGAAATCAGAGTGATGTCCGGCAGATGTGTACCGCCCCGGAACGGATCGTTCAGGCAGACGACGTCTCCAGCTTCGAGCGGCCCGAGTTCATCGAGGGCAGATTCCACGCTCATCGGCATCGCGCCCAGGTGGACGGGCATGTGGTCCCCTAGGGCGACCGCTGCACCGTTAGCTGAAAAGAGCGCGCACGAGTAATCTCGACGCTCCTTGATGTTGGGTGAAAAGGAGGCTCGCCGAAGCGCCGCGCCCATCTCCTCGGTTAATGCCGTGAAGAGGTGACGGAAAACCTCAAGCGCTATGGCGTCGGGCTCCCCAGGTCCCGTTGGCCGACTATCGAGCATAAGTTAGGTTTAATGGCTACTGGTTAAGGTCCCATCTAATACAACTGGACCGGATATTCTATCCGTTCAAGTGGAATACAGGGAGGTGTGAGTGCCAAAAGAGAAGATTTTCGCACAGGCTCGTGATGAGTTGTTCAGCCACATCAATCGGTGTGGCGTGCTGAGCGCCACGGATGATGACCGAACAACGTGGATGACCGAGACCATCGACTACATCGGTGAGCGTTATCCCGACTTGGTGGATCCAGATCTCCGTGAGCTCCATGCGGTCGGTATCAGGTTCTGTCAGCCGGCCATCAACAATGTGCCTGCTGCAGTAGCTGACGAACCAGTGTCCGGAGCGGCCGCCGAGACCACGGTCGCAGCAACGGCCACGGATGCATCCGAGGTAGTAGGGGTGCCCGAAGTGGTAGTAGAGGTGCCCGAAGTAGTAGATGCCCCCGAAGTAGCAGAGGTGCCCAAAGTAGTAGATGCGCCAGAGGCCGCCGCACGGCCAGTTTCTCAGACGTCCTAGTCGGGGCTTCTTCGACTTCATCATCAGCCCGAGCTAACAGGACTAGGATGGGGCGCCAACGCTGCCTCAGGGCTTACCCACATAACAGAGATCGTTCATCCTACGGCGGGAACCTGCGTTCTATGGCCTTTTCCTTTTAGATAGGGGAAAAGGGTGTCCGCGGTACGTTATGCGGGGGTGCTGGCGCACGCTTCGGACACATGGTACGTTGCCGCCCCAGTTGGCGGTACCATTGAATAAGCGGATGAGTTTGCGCCTCTCGAATGGGTGACCCGGACGCATCTATGAGGGACCCCCGAGAAAAAGAATCGTGGTGCGGCGTGCGTCGCAGTGTTTCATGACCAGCGCCCGTAACGACCAGGGTGTGGCGGCGGAGGGCGGCCAGCGTCTGTCACTCCCGGACGAGGATGACCTCCTGGGCCTCTATTACGAGGGAGGGCGTCTGCCTTCTCCGTCGGGCGGATTCCTGATGGTCTTGGGGGTTCAGCCTGAGGCCGAGGGGTCAGGTTCGGTTTTCTTGGAGTGCACGTCGTCATCACTTCGGTATCGCATGAGTGTGCCCAAGGCCACGCGCACCGAGAGGAAGAAAGTAAGGGACCTGCTTGATGATGGCCGTGACCCGAAATGCCCCAGACACGAGGGTCAACTCCTGACGCGAATAAGGCACGATCTCGTTTGCCCCAGATGTGGTGTACGGTATGCCAAAGCAAAGTAGTGGCCGGCGAGGGTCAGGGTGGTGATCGCCACCGGCGTCCATTACGTTTGCGCTGTGTGCCCTCGCGAAGCTGTCCTTATGGTAGCCCTCTAAACTAAGGAGCTTTTGTCGCGATGGCAGAGGGTTTCCTCAGCTCTGAGGAGTACGACGAAAAAGCTCATCAGCTTTACAACAGTGGGGATTACGAAGGGGCTCTCGAGATGCTCAAGGAGGGCCTCTCGATTTATCCCAATGCGGTCGAACTCTGTGTGGGGATGGGCTACGCACGTCTCGCCCGGGAGGAGTATGCGTGGGCGCGCAGGGCGTTCGACCGTGCGCTCGTTCTTGATCAAGGGCATGAGGACGCCCTAGTCGGGTTAGGCGAGACCCTCCTCCGCTTCGGCGAGCGTGATGCCGCGCTCGCACTGTTCGAACGGGTCGCCGAGCTGGGGTTCGAGGACGACGTGGATCTGATGCTCACGGTGGGGCGGGCGCTGTATCGTGAGGGCCTCTATACCGAGAGCCGGGATGTGTTTGCGAAGGCTGCCGCTGCGCGTCCCGACAGCGCAGAGGTCGCAGCGTCACTGGGCTATGCACTCCATCGGCTTGGTGAAGAGGTAGGGGCCGGGCGTCAGATCCGGAGATCCCTCCGTCTCGATCCCGATCTCCATGAAGCCAGAATCTACCTTGGCCATCTCTTGTATGATCGAGGAGACTGGGAGGGAGCGCTCCGCGAGTTCGAGCGCGTGCCGCCACTCGATCACTGGGACGCGCTGGCGGTGTGGCGCCTCGTCGAGCTCAAGCGAGCGCTCTGGCAGGTGGAAGACGGCGATATGAGGATCAAGCCTTGGCAGAAGCGCTTGGACGAGCTCGAAGCGTTACATGATCCCATCGACCGCTTGCTCGCGGAGGTCGAAGCGCATGTTAACGGTGGCGAGCGGTCGCTGGTCGACCCGAGTCAGCTCGAACTCTTCGAACGGGGCGAACGAAAGGGCCAAACGGAGTCGCACGAGGTCCGAATTGGTGATGGGCACCTGTTCCGCGGAACATGGCAAGGCATCGTGCGGCAGATGAGAGATCAGGCCGGGTTTTCACACGAATCTCTGTCCCAGTACATGAGACGGCTAGCGGAGGGTTGGCACGAACAGCTGGGTGTGGAGATCCCCTTTGCCGATCCCGAGAGCTTCCTCGAGGCCGCCATCCGCGTCGGCGTCGTGTATCTCGAGGACTAGGAAGGTTATTGGAGGAGTACAGCGGGTCTGATGCCACAGTCTGAGGAGGTTCTTGAGCGATTCATCAAGACGCTCGTACAGGAGATCACGGATACCCGTCCGGAGTACCTGACGACTCCGTTTACGGTTGCGGAGATCTATCTGAACCTCGTTCCCTATAGATCCCACAGGGCTTTGATCGGCGTCGAGATGAATGGGGACTACGAGGAAGCACTCCTGCAGATGCTCTCCGGTGAGGGCGACTGCCTCCTCGTCGACTCGTCGGTTGCCCGCCAGGAGATGCAGAGGGAACTCGCGGGCCCGAATCCCAACACGGCGCTGTTCCATGAATTTGCGGCGGCGGACGTCCGTTTACATCCCAGGCGCGTGCCCCTGGACGTTGGTCGCGGATCCGAAGTAGGAGCCGCCGAGATTCCCGAGGCGGATACCATCGATCCCGAGATGGCCTCAACGGTGGGAGGGGCCGCGGAGTTGGAGGCCGAGAGAGAGCGAGGGGCCGAGCGGGAGTTGGAGGTGGGAGGCACGGGGCCAGTCAAGCCGACGGCACCCCCCCCGGAAGATATCGAACCGGTGGAGGTCTTGAGGAGCGAGCCCGGAAGGTTAGACGAGGACGGCGTGGTGGGTCACATTGAGACAGCTCCTGCACCGTCTCCGGTGTCGCATGAACCGGCGTCCGCCGGGAATGTTTCCACGGACGGCGAACCCAGCGATGTCTTGACCGTGTGTCACTGGTGCCGCGAGACGCTTCCGGCGTGTGAATTGGTCAACTACTGTCCGTTCTGTGGCAGCGACGTTCGCCCATCGCCCTGCCAAGAGTGTGGCGAGGCGATGGAGGCCAGATGGCATTTCTGTATCTCCTGTGGGGCCGATGTACGTGATTAGGAGGGTGATCGGAAAAGAGGGCTGGTCGCGCACACGGCGCTTGTGCGGGTTCAGACAAGGAACGACGACGAGGCGTAGCAAAGCTACTCCGAGGAGGAGAGACGCAGGACCAACCGCACAACCGACCTGTGCCCTCCACCATTTGGGGCATGACCGTACATGTTGAAGGGTTGCGGTGGCACGACCCCGACCACGCTTACGCGCGGTGCCCCGTTGTTGAAGCTCCTAGCCGTAGCGAATGCTATGGCGTCGTCGCTCCGCCTAGGAGCTGGGGCCGTGGCATCCGCAACGCGGCCCACCCCCCTTGCCGATCACCCTCCTTGGTTCCTGGGGGTTCTCGCCTGCCTGGCCGTCGTAGGATGCGGGATCGAGACCAAGACCCAACTCGAGATAAGCGGGGTGGACAGCACGGATCTACACTCGGAGATCGCCGCTGCTTCCCAGGTCGTTCAGCTCTCCGGAGGCCGAGACGTTGAGCATGTCGTTCCGCCCCACCTGGAGATCGAGCTCGGGGAGTGGGTCCAGTTCGTATCACTCGACCGTCGTGTACACACGGTGTCTTTCGTGCCCGACTCTCTTTCGCCGGAGGCCCTCGGTTACCTGGCCGACACCGGTCAACTCGAGGGCCCACCACTTCTCGCGCTCGGAAGTCGATTCCTCGTCGATTTTCGAGTGGCGCCTGCGGGGCGGTATGTCTTCTCGAGCACTAGCCATGGCGACCCCGTCTTCGGCAGCATAACAGTGCGGGAGATCTCGGCGGATCCGTAAGCTTACAGGAGGGTGATCGGACAGGGGATGGGAACACAAGGACACGCCAAGGACATTGTCGTCCTCTCGGGAAAGAGGACCCCGTTCGGAACATTCGGTGGAAGCCTGAAGAGCTTCTCAGCGACAGATCTCGCGGTCTTCTCCAGTATTGCGGCGATCGAGAGTGCCGGCGCTGATCCGAGCGAGATCGATCACTCGTTCTTCGGAAACGCCCTCCAAACCTCTTCGGACGCGATCTACCTCGCCCGACACGTCGCACTGCGGTCGGGAGTGCCTCAGGAAAGCCCGGCGCTGACCGTTAATAGGCTCTGTGGCTCCGGGTTTGAGGCGATCGTCCAGGGAGCCAAGGAGATTCTGCTCGGTGGGGCCCAGCTGACGTTGTGCGGCGGTTCGGAGTCGATGAGTCAGGCGCCCCACGTCGTACGCGGAGCGCGGTGGGGACAGCTTCGGCTAGGGCCAGCCGGGGCGGGATTCGAAGATCTCCTTTGGGAGGCTCTTAGGGACTCCAACTGCGACGTGACGATGGCGCAGACCGCGGAGGAGCTAGCGGGGCGCTACGACGTCACACGCGAAGAAGCCGATCAGGTTGCTTTCCGCAGCCAGCAGCGTGCAAAAGCTGCGTGGGACGGCGGTTACTTCGAGGCTGAGATCGCTCCGATCATGACCGAGACCCGAAAGGGCGAACAGCAGTTCGCGCACGACGAACACCTGCGCCCCGACACGACGCTCGAAGCGTTGAGCGGCCTTCGGCCCTTCTTCAAGAAGGATGGTCTGGTGACTGCGGGCAACGCCAGCGGGATTGGCGACGGAGCCGCGAGCGCTCTGCTGGCCGCGGCTGATCGGGCTGATGAACTCGGGATCGAGCCGATCGGCCGCATCGTGTCGTGGGGATTCGCGGGGGTTGAGCCGGCCATCATGGGCATTGGACCGGCACCCGCCTCCCGCCTGGCTCTCGAAAACGCGGGCTTGACGTTGGACGATATGGACCTGGTTGAAGTGAACGAAGCGTTCGCGGGTCAATACATGGCCGTCGAGAAGGAACTCGGACTTGAGCCGGCCATCACCAACGTGAACGGCGGGGCGATCGCACTCACACACCCCCTCGCGGCATCAGGGGCGCGCATCACGATCCATCTTCTCCACGAATTGCGGCGGAGGGGTGGTCGGTACGGCCTTGGGGCTGCTTGTATCGGTGGAGGACAGGGTGGAGCAGTGATCGTAGAGGCCCTCTGAGCGCACCCGACACATGGGCGAAGAGAAGTCGAGGAAGAGTTCGAGGCCGTGATGAAGCGGGCTTCAGAACTGGCCGTTTCAGATCCTTACGACGGCCAAAGTACACTCGACGAGGCCGAGGTATTCAGGATCGCGAGCGAGGTCGACCTTCCAGTGGGGGCGGCGTTGGCGTTCGGCGGCCTGTCGCCAGTCGTGATTGCGGCTGCCACGGCAAGAGTTATCGGTCGCTATTCCATGAGAGCACGGGAGGAGGTTCAGCGAGAACTGGAGGGGGTGCTCGATCGGTTGGAGCAGGGCGAGGATCTCGCGCCGCCGCCGGCATCCTGGCGCAGGTGGATCATGGATCCGGCGAGAAGGTTTCGGGTCGAGATCGCCGGTTCCAGGGGCGAGCGCTAAACGGGCCCGTTGTGGAGGTCCGGCAGGGCTGCAAAAAAAGGGCTAGACCTTGCCCCGGCGCTGACGACGTCTCTCACGGCGAATTGCCGCCTCACGCTTCCTCTTCCGCTGGGCGCTCGGCTTTTCGTAGAAGCGGCGCTTCCGGAGTTCGGAGTAGAGACCCGACCGCTGCACCTTACGCTTGAAACGGCGAAGGGCCCGCTCGAGGCTTTCGTTGTCCTGAATGGTTACTTCCAAAAGATTACAACTCCCCTACAGGTAGGTCGAAGCCAAAGATACACCGACAATCGAATGTCCGACCAAGGAGAAAACAATAGTGGCTACGGCCGCATCAGGGAAGTCTTCGTTCACGGTGGAGGGTGTGGGTATAGAGCATGTACTCCTCCCTGTGGGCGACGAAGTCCTCGACCCATATTTCGAATGGTGGCATGGGAATACGTGCCTCGATGTATTCGATGACGAGCATGCCGAGTTGCAAGCGATCCTTGGCGCCGAAGTCTACTCGCTGGCCCTCCAGAATCGAGTCGACGGCCGCCTCGAAACATTTGGGGTCAACGAGCGTGATGAAGTGGCACACCTGATCGAGCCGATAGGACTGGTAGAGAGATTGGAGTTCGACCGTGTCCGACATCCCTTCGGCGGAAGCTGAGAGTTCCTGCGAATTCTTCCGCAGCAACTTCTTGAACCAACGTCGGGTCTTGGGAGACTCGGAGGCCTCGTCTCCTCGCCTGGTGTGTATGGCCGACGAGAGCAACGCTCGAAAGAGCGGCCGCCCTAGTCCACGGGCCTTGTGATCGATCTCCGCCTCGGACGCCTCGATGAAGATATCGGCGGTCCGAACCTCGTCTGATTCTCCGTCGCTGTCCTGCGGGCGGAACGTGACATGTCCGTGCCACTGGCCATCCCGACCGACGAACGTCACTAGAAAACAAGACCAGGTTTCCTGTTCCCAGTCCAGAAATCCGAGGGATCGCCGGCGGGATCGGTCGATGAGCGCGCGTTCCGTCAAATCGCCGGTCGGTAGAGGGTGAGAGGTGAGACCAAAAGTGCTGTCGTGCCGGTGCGTGGGCAAGTAACGCTCAACACTAGCCATTCGTCTTGCCATAACCGTAAACATATTGTTATCGTGGAGCAATAAGGATTGACGAAAACTAGCATTACCGCATTACAGAGCCTTTTGCGGATGCTTAGAGGCAGGAGAACTCCGGCAGGAATGCCGGATTTTTTTCCCTGAAAATTTCCGGGAGGGCAGCGTTTGAGGTCCGCCGGTTCAGACATCGACTGCTCATTCGGCCCGCAAGGAGAGACATGGAGGGGACGACTTTCTCGCTTCACTCCGCCACTCGGCCCGAGGCAATGGCCGATGTCCCAGGTGTCTGTGAACTTCCGCTTACCAGGGCCGTCGTCCACTACCGTGATCTTCACGAGGTCGATCCGCCCGGCGGGCGTATTCAGGACATCGGGCTCGCCGTCGTGCTTGAGGGCCGCTTCGCTTCATCCGCCGAAGCATTGGATCTAGGAAGCTCCGCCGTGAAGCTTCTGGACTTGAGTTCTGAGTTGGTGGTCCTCGATTGGGTCTATGAGCCGACACTGAAGCACATCAATCATCTTCTCACCGAAAGAGCCCAGGGGGGGGAGAATCTGGACGTCTCTGGACGGCTCGGCGCCTACTCGTTCCAGATGGCGTTGAGCTTGCTCGGACGGGTCGGATACGGGCCGCTCACCCGCCCCACGTTTCTGAGAATTGGTTTCCGAGACATATGTCGGGACCTGGATTTTCACGAGGGTACCGCAGTGAGGATAGTCCTGAGCGAGCATCAGGTCGTACGCGCACACCTGGACTATGATTCGAACTCCCTGGTGTTCAGTACACCCTCGCCAGAACCGGACGCATCACTCGAAACCGGCGTGCTCGAGGCTTTCCCTCGTAGCGACGTCATGCGTATCAGCGAGACCCACAACGGTGGCTCCGCGTGTTACCAGGTCCGACTCCTTCTCCCAGCCAGTTTGGCCGAGGCCCGGGAGGCGCTTCTGACGATCAGGCGAGGCCTTCGGGCACTGTTGGCCCGCTTCGAGCCGGAGCGTTTCAAGGGGATCGAACAGCATCTCGCCACCTTCGGATCGCGAGACACGCTCTCCCAGCTCCACATCCGGGAGCGGCGAACGAAGGCTGAGGCTCTCCAGGCCCGTCACGCCGCCCGCGGCACCGTCCACTAGCCCGGGGTCATGACCGTCGATCCGGAGTTGTTGGATACGGTGGGGACGCCGGTTGATCGACTGGACCACGGGGGTTCGTCCATCGGTTCACCCGCCCATTCGGCGGCACTGAAGGGCCGGTACGAAGAGTATTGTCGGCAGCAGGTATTCCTCCTCTTGGAGATCATCCCACGTGAGGCGGTAAGGCCGCTCTACCGGCGCGCAAGGACTTGGGCGACTGAGCGGGGTGTTCACGAACCCGACGATCCGATGTCGACTCTGCGCCTTTTCTGCCGTGAAATCCTGCCGCTGCCACCGTTCGACGCCTGGTTGTTGGACTATGAAACCCATCGTCTGGCCCATGTGAGCGCGGGACTGGGGGTGTTGCCTTTGCCCGAGTCGATGGAGCCGGTCGCGGTCGAGTTCAGGCGATTGGAGCACGAGGCGGAGGCTTGGCGCGGAACGCTCGAAGTCTACCGAGGTGGTGATGTATGGAGGGGGCTCATTCGATTCCAGCGCGACGGTGAGGATGGACATTTCCGCACCGGCGAAATTTTCCGTGAAGACGACCTCCAAGATCTTCGGGACCGCTTTATTTCGTTTACTGCGCCTAACCTGAGATCCTTTCTCCGCTCGACCCTCCCATAACCCTCGTTTTTTGTAAAAAACGTTCTCGGCAAGGGAGCGGTTTTTTCCGGAATTCGTTCCCGTAAGTGCCCATCGGAGTTGCGTTTCACTCCCACGAATACCTCAACTATCTGATGCTTCGGGGGTCGAGGAACAATTGATTTCGGGCCAAAAGTCGAATTTATAAGTCATTGATGGTCAACGCTTTACGACATTTCGTTGGGCACACGACAATTTTGATTGCAGGCTTGCGCAGGTAGCGAAGGCTCTGTACTATGGGTTCGCCTCGACGTTGTTGCTTTTCCTTGACACTTTCGAAAATCACGACGGTTAGGTCGATCCTATCGGGTCATTTCGTGATTTTTAGAGCCACTCAAAAGCCTTGGGAGAAGTGTGTCCATGTGGGAGACTCGATCTGTTCAAATCACCGTGCAACTTCCCCATGATATTGCAGAACAAGCCGAAGAAGTGCAGAAGACGGATCCCGAATTTTTGGGTCGGGTTGTGTTATATGGTCTCACTCGCCGATCCATCTATCACCAGTTGCGCGACCGCAATCAGGACCAAGCCCGCGTCGATTACTCCCCCCCTCCGTCGATGTAAGGGACTTGACTCTCTAGGCCCCCTAGTAAAGACTCAAGGCAAGTAGGGCAGGCACTTGCACGCCGAAAGACCGGCGTGCCGCGTGAGCGTGGACAGTGCTGTGAGGGATGAATGAGCGACGCCCGGCCGAAAGAGCCCCCAGAGGAAAACCGTGATAGGGCGGAGCGCGTACTCCGTGCGAAGTACCTAGACTACTGTTCCTCTCAAATCGCCGGGCATCTGGTCCTGCTCTCACCGGACGAGATTTACGTCCTCGCCCGGGAAGCGCATCGTGCGGGTGGTCGGGATTCCTACGAACAAATGGTGCGTTTGGCCACCGAGGGCGTTTCTCAACGCCTCACGCTTCCCACGTTCGAACAGTGGTCCGAGGAGTACGCGCAGGACCCGGCTCGATACGACGAGCAACTTCTCGGTCTTTGGGAAAGCGAGTTGGAGGAAGCGCCTGACCCCGAGGCGGACCCGGACCCCAACTAGAACGGCAGATCGTCATCCGGTTCAGAGATCGGCGAAGCCGGTGCCGGGCTGGAGTCACCCTGAAAGCCGCCGCCGTGGCCACCTCCATCCTGACCTCCAGCCCCGGTCGATCCGAGCATCACCATCTCGAAGACGTTGACGTTAGTCCAATATTTTTTCTGGCCGTCAGATTCAGTTTCGGAGTATTCGATCCGCCCTTCGACGTAGAGTCGGTCGCCCTTCTTCACGTATCGCTCGACCACGTCCACGAGCTTGCCCCATACCGTCAGCCGATGCCACTCGGTTTTCTCCTTTTGTTCACCCGACCCGTCCTTCCACTTCCTTGTGGTGGCAAGGGACATATTCGCTATGGGCGTACCCGAAGACGTGGTTCGGACGTCGGGGTCGTTCCCGACGTTTCCGATGAGCATGACCTTGTTGAGGGACCGGCTCATTATCGTGCACTCCTTGGATAATTGATGCAGGATCACGTGCCTTTTGGGCAGTGAGGCGCCGCAAGGTACCAAGGGCTCCGAGCGGGCGCTATGCCACCCTACCCTGAGGCCTTTCTCGAGAAGCGAAAGGCCGCGTTCAAAGGCGAATGAGACAGGGCGAAGATGGGTGGATGTAGGGTCCGTAAACCGTTAAATTTTAGGATGTTATCAAGGCCTTCCCCGGCACCCGTTCCTTGCGTCTGAGCGTGCTGAAACTCCGGCTTTTTCGGAATCTCGGGGACCAGGAGCTTTCCTTCCCACCAGAGGGTGTTGCGATCATCGGTGCGAACGCCCAGGGGAAGTCGAACCTACTCGAGGCCATCTACTATCTGGAGACGTTCCGCTCGTTTCGGGGCGCGCGTATGGAGCAACTCATTGCATTTGGGGAGGATGTCTTCCGGGTGGCCGGCCAGGTGGCTTCTGAGAACGATGCCGGGGGTTCGCCGACCGAGGTCGCGGCGGCGTACGAAGGATCGAGTCGTCGTCGCAAGGTGACGATCAACGGCACGGAGCCGGAGCGCATTGGGGATGCGATCGGGAGGTTCGGCGCCGTGATTTTCTCGCCGGCCGACCTGGGTATCGTGAACGGGGGGCCGGTTCGCCGCCGCCGATTCATGGACGTGGCCCTTTCGCTGAACGAGGAAGGATACTTGGTGGCTCTGCAGAGCTTCCGACATGCGCTGGCCCAGCGCAACGCGGCCCTCCGCTCCGGTCAGCTCGAGGCGGTGGTGCGGGCCTGGGACGAGGCCCTCGCTCGGAGCGCGGCGACGGTGATGGGGGCTCGCCGTCGATGGGTTTCAGCGTGGCGGGACGCCTTCCGCGGATACTACGAGGAGGTCAGTGGCGGGGACTCGGCGACAATGACCTACGTGCCCAAGGTCGCCGTGGACGACTGGTCTGACGACGGCATTTATGGAGCGTGCCGAAACGCTTTGGACGCCCGATGGGCCGTCGATCTTCGGCGCAAGAGTACGAGTGCCGGACCCCACCGCGACGAACTTTTGCTCGCGCTCGTCGAGGGCGAGAGTGAAGTAGAGGTGAGGGCGTTCGGCTCCGGCGGGCAGTGCCGGACGGTGGCGCTCGCGCTGCGGTTGGTCGAAGGGGATTCGATCCGTAAGGCGAGGGATAGTGCACCGGTTCTCCTTTTGGACGACGCTTTTGCCGAGTTGGACGACGCTCGGAGAGAGAGAGTTCTCGGGCTGATGGGTCACGACCGTTTCGGTCAGGTCATCATCACCGCACCGAAAGAGAGCGACCTACCTCTCCAGGGGGATGTGCTTCCTCGGTGGGGAATCAACGGAGGACAGATCTGCGCGTGAACGACGTTGGGCTGACACGGGTGGGGGATCTCCTTCCCAATCTCCTGAAGAAGCGCGGCCTCGGTACCCAGCTCCGGAGGCTCGGTGCGCTCGACGTTTGGTCCGATGCGGTCGGAGAGAAGATTGCTGAAGTGTCAGAGGCGAAGACGGTTGTCGCTTCGACACTGTTCGTCGAAGTGCGGAGCAGTGCCTGGCTCATGGAATTGAGCCTCATGAAGGGAGCGCTGTTGGAACGGGTTAACGCGGGGTTAGGTGCGGAGGGGACGATCGATCGGATCGTCTTGACGCTGATGGAAGGGGATGGATCGTAACGACTGCACAGGGGCTGGACACGGTCCAGGCCCACAACAGAGTGAGCTGTAGATGGCGAAGAAAGGCGACAAGAAAGCAAAGAAGGGCGACGAAAAGACGAACGGCGACTACACCGCCGGCCAGATCACGGTACTCAAGGGGCTCGAGGCCGTTCGGAAGCGCCCCGGAATGTACATCGGATCGACGTCCGCCCGGGGACTGCACCACCTCGTGTACGAAGTGGTCGACAACTCCATCGACGAGGCGATGGCCGGCTTCTGCACCGAGATAGGGGTAGCGCTGCGGGAGGACGGCTCCGTTGCGGTCGACGACAATGGTCGAGGGATCCCAGTCGACATACACCCCGAAGAGGGTGTTCCCGGCGTGGAGCTGGCGATGACCACACTCCATGCGGGGGGGAAATTCGATAAGGACTCCTACAAAGTGTCGGGCGGGCTCCACGGTGTGGGCGTGAGCGTCGTGAACGCGCTGTCCGAGTGGCTGGAGGTGGAGATCACCAGAGACGGCGAGCGGTACCATCAGCGCTACGCCAGGGGGATCAAGGAGACGGATCTCGAGGCGCTCGGGAAGGCGAAGGGCAGCGGCACGCATGTGACCTTCATGCCCGACCCGGAGATCTTTACGGAGCTCTCATACAACTTCGAGACCCTCAACAACCGGCTCCGTGAGCTCGCGTTCCTCAATAAGGGTCTGAAGATCGTACTCGCCGACGAGCGTGATGGCACCGAGGAGACCCATCAGTACGAAGGTGGGCTCGCCTCGTTCGTCGAGCACGTGCGGGGTTCCCGGCAGGCGCTTCACGAAAAGGTCGTCTACTTCGAGGCCAGCCGTGAGGAGGCCGACATCGAGTTGGCCATGCAGTACGATGACGGCTTCAGCGAGCACACGCACACCTTCGTCAACAACATCAACACACATGAAGGTGGGGCCCATCTTACCGGGCTCAAGGCGGCGCTCACGCGGACGATCAACGACTATGCCCGTCGGAACAAGATTTTCAAGAAGGACGACGAAAGCTTGTCGGGTGACGACGTGCGTGAGGGCCTCACGTGTATTCTCAGCGTGAAGGTCATGGAGCCTCAGTTCGAGGGGCAGACCAAGACCAAACTTGGGAACAGCGAGGTGCGGGGCGCCGTCGAGGCCGCGGTTAATGAGCACCTCGGGATCTTCCTGGAGGAGAATCCCAAGGCCGCCAAGTCCATCATCGAGAAGTCGCTTTCAGCAGCGAGGGCGCGGGAGGCCGCCCGTAAGGCACGGGATCTGGCTCGCACGAAGAGCGCTTTGGAAAGTGGGGTGCTCCCTGGCAAGCTCGCGGACTGCTCGATTTCCGATCCGAGCCTGTGTGAGATTTACCTGGTCGAGGGAGACAGCGCCGGCGGAAGCGCGAAACAGGGTCGAGATCGCTCCTTCCAGGCCATCCTGCCCCTGAAGGGGAAGATCCTCAACGTGGAGCGAGCCCGGATCGACAAGATTCTTTCGAACGCAGAGATCCGAGCAATGATCACAGCCATCGGATGCGGTATTCGGGACGACTTCGAAATCGAGAAGGCCCGCTATCACAAAATCATCATCATGACCGATGCGGACGTGGACGGTGCTCACATTCGCACGCTGCTCCTCACATTCTTCTTCCGGCAGATGAGGGACCTGATCGAGGAAGGCTACATCTACATCGCCCAGCCGCCCCTGTACCGAGTGGCGAAGGGGAAGAAGGAGCACTACGCATACTCGGAGGAAGAGCGCGAGGATTACGTCAGCCGGTTCTCGAACGGGAAGCCAGGGGATGAGAAGCGGGGTATTCATATTCAGCGGTACAAGGGACTCGGGGAGATGAACCCGGACCAACTTTGGCGCACGACCATGGATCCGGAGGCGAGGACGATCTACCAGGTGACGGTAGACAGCGCGGCTGAGGCTGACGCGATTTTCAGTCGGCTCATGGGCGAGGACGTGGAGCCGCGGCGGAAGTTTATCGAGAACAACGCCAAGTACGTCAAGAACTTGGACGTGTAGGAGAGAAGGTCGTTGACGAAGTACAGCAGGGCATCCCGGTGACTGACCCCAAACGACTCAACATGCAAGAGTTGGTCTCGTACCTGGCCGAAAATGCGGGGCACTGGATCGAGAGTCAGCGTGCCCAGCACCGGGTGCACGCGGACCCGCTGCCTGACACGACGCTGGCCGCCCTCAGCGGCTTCTTCGAGAAGGGGACGCTGGATCGGACCAGAATCAGGCATGTCCCCGGCATCGAGAACCCTCCCTTCTACAAGGAATTCGAGGAGGCTGGAGAGGCTTTTCCTCTGGACTTCACGGTCTGGGCGGCCATCACCTTCGGGGACGTTATCCTCGTCAATGGCGAGCAGGTTCCAGGGCCGCCGTCCCACTCGGTCGTCTTCCACGAGATGGTCCACGTGGTGCAGTATGACGTGCTCGGGATCCACGAATTCGCCCGCCGCTACGTGGAGCCCTTCATACAGAACCGCTTCAACTACATGTCGATTCCGCTTGAAACCGTCGCCTTCGACCTCCAGGGACGATTCGAGGAATCGCGTGGAGACCCGGTCTCCGCAGAGGCGGAGATTCGTTCGAGAATCGGTGCGCCGGGGCTTCCTTACGCCGGGAGTGGAAGGGCTGACTAACGCCTAGCGCCCGGGCCGCCTTCAAACGGCGTCCGGACTCGGTCGTCGCTCACCCCCCGGCCCCCCGCTGGCCGGGCCGTCTCTTGCCAGGCATACCTTAGCCGAGCGGTCCCGTGATCCGGAGTACGTATACCGCGATGAGTCCCAACACGCCGATCACGGTCAGATAGTAGATCGTCGGCAGGATGGTCTTCCGCAGGGTGGCTCCTTCCCGTCCCAGGAGCCCCACGGTGGCCGACGCGGCGACCACGTTATGGATCGCGATCATGTTGCCCGCCGCGGCTCCCACGGCCTGGAGTGCCACGATCATCGCGCTCGACATGGCTAGGCGCGCCGCCACACCGTGCTGGAAGGCAGAGAACATGAGGTTGCTGACGGTGTTCGAGCCGGCGATGAAAGCCCCCAGGGCTCCAGTTACGCCCGCGAAGAGAGGCCAGACGCCCCCTACGGTGTCGGCGACCCAACCCGCCATTTCGAGCGGCATCGATTCGAGGCCCGAGCTGTTCACACCCGAATTGATGTAGACTCGGACCATGGGCACCGTGAATACCAGTACGATGCCAGCTCCCACGAGAACGCGCGTGGAGTCGACGAACGCCTTCCCGACGGCGGCCGCGCTCATGCGGTGCAGGAGCGCTGTGATCCCCACGACCGCGATCAGGAGCGTGCCCGGCAGATAGAAGGGTTGGGTGGAGGCGGTCACCGTCGTTCCGAAGATCTCCGCCCACTCGATGGTGAAGCTCCGCAGCATATCTCCAAACCATAACTCGGGATGGACATCGAACCAGGGGAATTCACGAAGGCGGCTCAGGACCAGGAGAATCGCTAACAAGAGGTACGGAATCCACGCCTTTCCGGCCGACATCTCGGGGTGTTCTCCTTCGTCCTTCGGGCCGACCTCGAGATCGCTCACCCACTCGGAGGGCCATTGGTTCGACGAAGGGAAATCCCAAGTGTCCTTCGGGAGGAGGAACCCCCTCCGTGCCGCGGTGGACACGACCGCGAGCCCGATCAGGCCTCCCAAAAGCGATGGGAACTCCGGCCCGATGAGCCATGCCGTAAGGAAGTAAGGAACGGTGAAGGCGAGACCACCGAACAGCGCAAACGGCACGATCGATACCCCTTCGGTCCACGACTTCCGTGCGCCGAAGAAGCGGGTCATCATGACGACCATCAGGACGGGCATGATCGTGCCGGTAATCGCGTGCAGGCCAGCCGCTCTAACGGCCACGGCCCGGACGTATTCGGGCAACGTGACCCCCGCGGCAGCAATCGCGGCCGTGAACTCGGGGCCCACCACCCCGCCGTCGACACCCACCAGAATCGGCGTCCCCATCGCACCGAACGTCACCGCTGTGCTCTGGATCATCATGCCCAACATCACCGCGCCCGCCGCCGGGAAACCCATGGCAACCATGAGTGGCGCGGCGACAGCGGCGGGCGTCCCGAATCCTGCGGCACCTTCGATGAAGGATCCAAACAGCCAGGCGATGATGACGACTTGAACCCGGCGGTCATCGCTGATGTCGTGGAAGCTCCTCCGTATAGCCGTCACACCCCCCGACCGCTCGAGCGTGTTCAGGAGGAGGATGGCTCCGAAGATGATCAGGAGTAGGTCGAAAGTGGTAAAGAGCCCCTGAATGGTCGAAGCCGCCACGTCCACGACGGGCATGTTCCAGACGCCCAGGGCGATGACGACCGCCGTGACGTAGACGATCGGCATGGCCCACTTGGCTGGGATCCGGAAGCCCACAAGGAGGACTCCGCCAAGAAGGATGGGCAGGGCGGCCAGCATGGCTAGGGTTGCAGGACTCACGGGGGGCTCCTTTGCCTTTTGAGATCGGTCCCGGTCGGCGATCCGACCTGGGCTGTGCTCACACCCAACCTTCAACCGGCCCACGCCTTCGGACCGACCGGACAACATGATGTGGGGAGAGGGATAGGAAAAGACCGCGTCCGGTTGAGGGGGAGGCGTGGGAGGGTGGTGTGGCTTGGCGGATGTCGGGGCAACCGCCTATCTTTGGCCCGGCGACTCCCCGCCGTGAGCGCCTCCTCGCCCTTGGACAGGATGGCCCCATGGAGCACAATCCGGACGCACCCTGGTACGGCCGACTGCACTGGCAGGTGCTGACCGCCATGGTCGTCGGCGCGCTGTTCGGATTCGTCGGTGGGGAGCCGATGGCGGATCGGGTTGGATGGATCGGTGATCTGTTCATGAAGTTGCTCCGCATGGTCATCGTGCCGCTCGTCCTGACGTCGATCATTTCGGGTGTGGCGTCGGTGGGTGGGGGGCGCTCCCTCGGCCGCCTGTTCAGCAAGACGATGGGCTACTACGTGCTCTCGAGCTTCCTTGCGGCCTTCGTGGGACTGCTGATGGTCAATCTCATCCGTCCGGGGGTGGGAGCTAATCTGACGGGCACCGATCAGCAGGCGCTCCCCGAGTTGTCCACGCCGGAGTCGCCGATCCAACTCCTTCTCGACATCGTACCGCAGAACGTCGTTCAGGCCGCGGCAACGGCCGACATGCTGGCGCTGATCTTCTTCTGTATCGTCTTCGGAGCCGCGCTCTCGACCCTTCCGGACAAGTCCCGCAGGCCGCTCGTCGAGTTCTTCGACGCGCTCTTCCATGTGATGATGACCCTCACGTCGGGCATCATCAAGTTCCTGCCCATCGGCGTGTTCGCGTTGATCACGCGCATGATCGGTACGACCGGCTTCGACGCCTTCCGCCCGCTTGCGATGTATGCGCTCACGATCTTCTCCGGCGTGACGATCCACTTCTTCGTGAGCCTGCCGATCCTGTTGATCCTTCTCGGACGAATTTCCCCGCGCATTCACTTCGCTAACATGCGCGAGCCGCTGTTGATCGCTTTCTCGACCAGTTCCTCTGGGGCGACGCTGCCCGTCACGATGAACGTGGTCGAAGAAAAGGTCGGCGTATCCAACAAGATTGCGTCCTTCGTTCTGCCGATGGGGGCTACGATCAACATGGATGGCACCGCAGTCTTCGAGTGTGCCGGTGCACTTTTTATTGCGCAGGCGATGGGATTCGACCTAACCATTATGCAGCAGGGGATTGTTGTGCTGACCGCGCTTTTGGCGTCGATCGGTGCCGCAGCCGTGCCCTCGGCCGGGCTCGTGGTGATCTTCATCGTGCTGGGAGCGATCGGCCTGGAGGGCCCGGATGTGAACGTCATCGTCGGATCGATGCTGGCTATCGACCGGCCGCTCGACATGTACCGAACGGCGGCCAACGTTTTCAGTGACTCCTGCGGCGCGGCGATCATCGCGCGGTCGGAGGGAGAGACCGGCGTAGACACGGAAGTGCGGTAAGAACCCGAATTCAGCGGTTGGCGGTGCGTGCCGTCGGGCGCCTCTAGAATCCTGAGTTGATCCCGCTGATCCCCCCACTCCTCTTCTCCGACGACGAGACCGTACGCTCTGAGGCAGTCAACGCGCTAGGGCAGGCGGTGTTCCGAACGGATGGTGACAAGGTGGCGGAGGGTGACGTGATCGTGCGGGCCACACTAGTCGTCCCCGTGGTCGAGTGAGCTTGTTGGACACCCGGAGGTCGACCCGACAACGTTCCAGAGCCGTCTAGAACGGAACGTCTACTGCGTCGCAGAGGAACTCCATCAGCGGCGTGGCGCTCCGAAAAACCCTTTTGAGTTCCTGGGGAAGCTTCGGGTCGGTGATCATCTTCTTCGGAACTTGAGCCACCCCGATGAAGTCCTTCCGCTTGAGGTCCTCGACGAAGGGGTGGTCGGGGTCGAAACCCCTGGGTGGCCGTTTCAGCCGGTCGCCCTCCAACACGTAGGTGTCACGAAAGCGTTTGGCGCCAACCGTTCGTTTCCAGGCCTGGGCGTCGTCGACGATCGCCTCCCGGATCTTCTTCAGGCTTGGTGAGTCGGGATGCCACATGCCGGAGCCGGCGAAGCACCCACCACGGTCGATGTGGAGGTAGTATCCGGGCGCGTGGGCGTCCTTACCTAACTCGTGGCGAAACTGGATGCCGATGTGGGTCTTGTACGGGGTCTTGTCCTTCGAGAACCGCGTGTCTCGGTAGATTCGAAACATCGAGCCGCCGACCGTCCGCGGATCCGACCGGAAGTGCTCGCTCAACGTTCTTAGGTGGGCTCCGAAGTCGATGATGAACCGGATGGCGGGATCCTTCACGTGGTCTTCGTAGCGGTGCTTATTTTCGTTGAACCACTCCCGTTTGTTGTTCTCGGTCAGGTCCTTCAGGAAGGTGAAGGTCTCTTTCGTAAAATACGCTGCCATGTCGTTGCCGGCGGCTTTCCTCAGCCACCGGTGATCGTCCGCGGCTTCAGAGGTGGAAGTTTGGCCTGTCCCAGCGTGTTCGTATCGGTGCCGAACCAGATGGAGTTCGTGGCCTCTTCGTAGAACATGTGGCGAACGGATCCACCCCCACTTCCGATTTCCGTAACCGAGAAGAACTCTTCGGTGTCGGGGTCGAAGCCCACGAATTTGTTGGGCTGCACACCCGACTCGACGAACCAGATCCGGTCCGAGTCGTCGATGGCCACGCCGTATGGCCTGGACTGAGAGCCAGACGGGTTGTCCCACTCCTCGACGTCCCCGGTGAGTGGATCCAACCGACCGAGGCGTCCCAAGGCGTAGTCCACGTACCAGACTTTGTCCTCCGAGTCGATCACCAGTCTCCTCGGCCTTGACCCCTCGTCGGGCAGATCGAACGTCTTGAGCTGCATCGATTCGGGGTCAACCGTCGCAATCTTGTTGATATTGAAGAGCACGATCCAAGGATGACCGTCGGAGTCGATCTTGATCCCGTATGGACGGCTGGATGAAGTCCGGCCGCCGGCTACCACGTCGGGAGTCTTCAAGAGCTCCACTTCACCCGTTTCGGTGTCGAAGCGGCCGACGAAATTACCCTGTTGCACGGTGAACCATATCTCCCCCTCGTTTCCGATGACGAGGGTGTGGGGATCGCGGGCCGCTTCGTCGGGCATCGGGAATATTTCGACCTCACCAGACTCGGGGTCTTGAGAGGCGATGTTTCCGACCCGATTGCCACTGTAATAGACCGTTCCATCCTCAGCCACGACCACATTGTGGGGCCCGGTGCCGTCTTGGAGGGGGAACTGCTTGAACTCCCCCGTTTCGCGGTCGAGCCACGCTGTGTAGTGGCTCCGCTGGCCGACGAACCACACCTTACCATCCGGAGCGACGTAGGGATCGCGTGGCCGGCTCTGTTCCCACGGGACGTCCCACTCGGCGATCTCTATCGTCTGGTTCTCCTGAGCGCCGAGCACCGGGACGACAAGGCCCAGGGCGAGGAGCGAGAGGAATGCCGATTTGAGCGGGCGCATAATTACCTCCAGGAAAGTGGATCGCGGGCCCTTGCCCTGCCTGCCTTCATGGTGAAATGAAACGTGGATCGTCACGCGTTAAGAGATTCGGCCCCCCACGACTGTCTCACGTCATCAGCGACCTCTTCGAACTTGAGCGCTGCGATGGCGTCGAGCTGCTGACCGACGGAGTGCTCGAGAAGCTTCCGTATCAGGGCCGTCGGATCATCCAGGTCCCATTCCACCAGGGGTTCAGGGCCTTCTTCGAGTACTTGTAGAATTCGGAAGACCAGATAGGTATCGTCGAGTAGTCCGGGCAACCCGAGCGTTATCTCGGGCATGAGATCCACCGGGTGGAGAAAGTAGCGGGTAGCCCGATCGAGAACCGGCTGGACGACATGCCCCAGGCTCCGGTCCTCGGCCTCCTGAGCGGCGGCCGCCAGGACGAGCGGCACGCTCTCTATGATCTCCAGAAGGAGTTCGGCGGTGTCTAGGACCTCCGCCTCGGACATGTCGGGCAGGCGCCCTCGCACGTAAGTCGCCAGCCGATCGGGGCCCCGAGCTTTGGCGCTGTCGATGACGGCCTGGATCTCATCCAGATTCACGCGTTTCTCCGCCTGGTTTGAACGCTCGAAGGCCTTACTCCTTCAAAAGCCTTCACGGACTGTCTGGATACACCGAACCGCGGCCGGTGGAGCCAACATCTTCAGGCGCTGCTGGGCCCGATTCCTAGACGACTCCCCAGCCCCTGGGGGCTGGGGAGTCGTCTAGATCAGCGTTGCCT
>ERZ651768.73-NODE-73-length-70648-cov-8.027292_pt1 | contig 70648 bp, 67 predicted proteins | sample MGYA00514754_ERZ651768 | MGnify/ENA metagenome assembly ERZ651768
ACTAAATGGTCACCCCAGCCCCAGTGGAGGGACTGAGATGCCCCATTTAGGCGCAAAAGACATAATGGTGGGCGGTATAAGAGTCGAACTTATGACCTCTGCGATGTCAACGCAGCGCTCTAAACCACTGAGCTAACCGCCCCTTTTTGATCTCTACAAAGAAGTGAAAACCTTAACAACGTAACCAATCTCAGTCAACGAAATATGACCCCAGATTTAATGTTCCATTACCGAACCGCCGTTCTGGTTGATGGACTGCCCATGAATCCATGATGCTGCTTCCGTGCAAAGGTATGCACAAAAATCACCAACCTCTTCATCGGTACCGTTTCGACCTATAGGGGTCGAATCAGCCATATTACTCCAGGTGTTACCCCTGCCAAGAACATCCATCCTATGAGTATCTACGGCCCCTGGGCATACAGCATTAACATTTATGTTGTGAGATCCAAGCTCTTTAGCCATCGATTGTGTCATACCTACGATGGCAAAATTCGCCCCATTATAGGCAAGGGTATTTGCCGACCCGCGTTTGCCGGCTGTCGATGAAATATTCACTATTTTTCCACCATCACCTTGATCAATCATGGGTTTGATGGCAGCCTTAGTACAGAGAAATGTCCCTGTTACCTTGATGTCCATTACCCTTTGGAAAGTGTCTTCATTCAGGTCCAATATCGGCGTCCTATCCTCCGCCCGGGCGTAAGCCGCGTTATTTATCAATATATCCACCCGTCCAAACTCTTTCAGGGTTTCATCCACCATTCTCTTAACATCATCCCTATTTGTGACGTCTACTATCAAAGGAAGTGCTCGGCGGCCTATACCCCGAACCCGCTCAGCAACAGTTTCGATGTCCTTCCAACCAATTGCCTTTTCATCGTCAGGGAATGAATCCGGGTTTCTTCCGGTTCCTGTAACAACAACATCCGCCCCCAATTTTGCCAAAGCTTCAGCAGCTGCTCTGCCTATACCTCTTAATCTACCTGCGCCCGTAATGATTGCTACTTTTCCGTCGAGTTCTCCCATATCAAAAAAGCTCCCCTTTATTTAGATATTTATTGGCTATTGACTAGTAAGTAAAGTTGAGTATATCCCAACCAACCCTGCCATGCTATTTTGGTGCTTCATCAGGCAGATATAAGTGATTGACAACCCACGATTTGACCTTCGCGGTGACTTCCTCAGAAGTTTCCCTTAATCCGTGACCTGTGGCCGGCATAAAGATCACCTCCTTCGGCTCCTCTGCCCAATCGAATATAGTCTGGGAGCATTGAGGAGACAAAACGATGTCATCTTCCCCGTGAATTAGTAAGATCGGACGAGGGGATACTTCTGAAACATCAGTTGCCCCATATGTCTGGCTTGACATGGCGATAACTCCTTTTACCTTGTCGGAAAAAGGTGCCGACTTTATAGCAACCGCGCCTCCAAATGAATGCCCTACCAGTAAAATGTCGGAATGGCCTGTACCTGTTAAAAATGATACTCCAGCCAAGGTGTCCATGACACATTCAATCAACTCGCCAGGCTCCCTATAGTCAATTCTTAAAGATGTGATTCCAGGTGATAATTCCTCACCAACAATTCGGTACAGGCCCCCAGCTGGACCATCCAATCCTCCGCGAGCACCCCCAACCCATATGACACCGCGGTGGGCTGGCCTGTCAGGATCATGATGAACTATCGCATTGATTGGACCTCTTGTGGTTTGTAAAGTTAACCCTCTTCCTGTCTGATCCTCAGGAACCTCCCATTCTGCGAGGCCGATAATTCCGATCGATATATCATCAGAATCTTGCATTTCAGGCCCTTCTAAATAGAGGGAGATTGGTTATGCCAATCTGTGGCTTGTTCATATGCATATGCCGCCTTGAACAAATTGGCTTCTTGCAATGTACCTGCCATAAATTGAAGCCCAACCGGCAATCCATCAACCAATCCAGCAGGAATCGAAATTCCGGGGATTCCAGCTATGTTTGCGGGTATTGTAAATATGTCATTTAGGTACATTTGCAACGGATCGTCGATTTTATCTCCAATCCTAAAGGCAGTAGTAGGGGAAGTCGGCATGGCTAAGACGTCAACATTTTTGAACACGTCCTCAAATTCTTGTCTTATCAGAGTCCTAACCTTTTGGGCCTTCAGGTAGAAAGCATCATAATACCCAGCAGATAACGCATATGCGCCGAGCATGATCCGTCTTTTGACTTCTGGGCCAAAGCCATTGGATCTCGTATTCTCCAACCCTGCCCACATAGTTTCAGCATCTTTCTCAGAAAACCCGTATTTAACTCCGTCATATCTAGCTAGGTTGGCAGAAGCCTCCGACGGTGCGATTATGTAGTAGACTGCCAAGGCGTACTTGGTATGCGGAAGGGAAACTTCCCTCACATCAGCCCCTAACCCCTTCAACACCTCTACTGCATCAAGAATCGATTTCTCAACACCCGAGCTGATCCCTTCAATAAAATATTCTTTCGGAATACCAATCCTAAAACCCTTTAGGTCAGTGGTCAGATTACTAACATAATCCGGTATTTTTACATCCAGGGAAGTAGAGTCTCTAGAATCGTACCCCGCGATTGACTGGAGAACCAAGGCGCTATCTTCCACGTTCTTTGTCAAAGGACCTATCTGATCCAATGAGCTAGCAAAAGCAACTAAGCCAAATCTGCTTACCAACCCATAAGTAGGTTTCATACCAACAACACCGCATAGAGATGCAGGCTGCCTAATACTCCCACCAGTATCTGATCCCAGTGAAAACACACATTCAGAAGCTGCTACAGCTGCTGCTGGTCCGCCACTACTACCACCTGGGACTCTATTAGTATCCCAGGGATTTTTTGTCGATTTTAGGGCTGAATTTTCCGTCGATGACCCCATAGCAAATTCGTCCAAATTCCCTTTACCAAGCAGGACAGAATTCTCCTTTTTTAGATAAGCCGATACTGATGCATCATATGGCGGAACAAAATTTTCCAACATTTTTGAGGAGCAAGTTGTAGGGATGCCTGAGTAGCAAATATTGTCTTTTAATTGCATCGGAATTCCAGTGAGATTTGTTTGAGTTCCCTCACCTATTCTCTTATCTGCCAAGTTAGCGTCTTCTAGCGCACGATCTTCCGTGACTGTGACGAATGCATCAATGTCTTTTTCCAAAATTTTGATTCTTTCAAGGTAATTTTTTGTGAGTTCAAGTGCAGACACTTCTTTGTTGTCAAGAAGCCGTCTAGCCTCAGCAATTGTGATCATTTCAAGGTTTACAGATTCCATATCTAATTGAAGATGTCCCTATTCCAAAACAGCCTTAATTCTGATGAAAGATCCGTCCCTGTGAGGAGCATTCAAAAGAGTTTCATCCTGTGTCAAGGAATCTTGCTTTTGGTCTTCTCTCATCACCGACTTTATGTTTACTGAATGCCCAGTAGGTTCAACATCTTCTGTGTCCACTTCATTGAGAATTGTTACACTGTCCAATATGTTAGACATTTGAGTTCGCATCACTTCCAACTCATCTTCTGTCATAGCAATTCTGGTCAACACAGATATCTGCCTAATTTCTTCAATTGACAAATCGGTTAGCTTGGACAATCTATATGACTCCTTCTGCTTCAAAAACTCCCGCCAAAACAGCTATCCCTTCCTCTATTTCTTGAGGTGTGTGATGACTGAAAGTAAGTCGTAAGTGATTCCCCCCACCCCTGTCCGCTCTGAATATTGCCCCAGGGTTGTATTTCACCCCTTTTTCTACTGCCTTGCCTAAAATATCCCAGGTATTCGTTCCTTCTGGAAGTTCCATCCAAATCATCATTCCCCCTTTGGGCTCAGTCCAAGTACAAGATGGAGGGAAATATTCCCCTAACGACCTTAGCATCGCGTCACGTTTTCTGCCCAAGGAGGCAGCTACTCCAGAGACATATGAAGATTTGTTGTCCTTAAGATATTCATGTACTGCCATAGAGGTTAAATGACTCGGGGAAACACCAAATCCTACCTTTGCTAGCGACTCTCTGGCCGAATCCGGGAAGGCACCAAACCCTAGTCTAAGTCCGCAACCCATCAGTTTGGTGAAAGCCGAAATATGCATGACCCCACCATCCGCATCCAAACCGATCATTGCCGGCGGCAGTTGCGGCCCATCGATATGAAAATCAGCGTACGACTCATTTTCTACTATAGGTATCTGATATTTATTGGATATCTCAACTATCCTCTTCCTTCTTTCAAGATTGATGGTGGCACCAGTAGGATTATGGTAAACAGAAATCGTATAGATGAGCTTTGGGTGATCGCCATTTTTAATATTTCTTTGAATCGATTTTTCCAGCTCCTCTGGAATCATCCCATCTTGGTCCATGGAAACATGGCAAGGGCGGGCCCCTTTTTTCAGCAACATATTCAGACTACCGTGATAACAAAATTCTTCCACCATGACTACATCACCAGGATCAATAAAAGCATCGAAAAAAACCTGACATGCACCTCCGGCTCCACTAGTTAGAAAAATATTATCCGCCGAAATATCTGAACCTCGATTAGAAGACAATTCAGAAGATATAAATTCCCGCAGCCCCTCATGCCCCTGTGGGGGAGGATATGTACCTAAAGACCTCCCGTCTCTTTCAATGACCGTCGCCGCTGCTTCCGCAAATTCTTTGAGCGCCATAGCATCCGGATCCGTATAAGTCACCGAGAATATATATTCAACTTCCTCTCTTAATGCTGGGGGCATTTCTATTTCTGGTGGCAGAGTAGTCGAAGCTAATTGTTGATAGTTATACGCCATTCTTTAATACTCCAAATTCTAGCTATAGCGGAAGATAAATTTTTTCGCCCGATTGTGAACTAAGGGTCACGGCTTCAGTAAATTCCATGTAACGGACTCCGTCTTCAAATGATGTATGCGTTATCTCTTCAATGCCTCTAATAGCATTTATAAACTCCTCTTCCACCCTCCATTCACCGCTCAATTCGGGCTTTATGGCTATCTCAGACAGGGCAGAATCCGATTTTCTTCCGCCAAAAAGTTTGAGGTCTGTTTGGTTTGTAGCATCTACATACAAAGTACCTTCAGTACCATAAATCCATACCCCATTTCCCGGGGCATGACCCAAGACATCGCTAAACCTAATATGAAGAACTGGGCCTGTAAACATCTCACACAGAATTTCCACGTGATCAGGTATTGTCAGCACCTGCAAATTACCATTTTGATCGGGTCGCTGAGGTACAGTTATTCTGGTTATAGCTTGAACCGTAGCAGCAGGGCCTATCCATCGCATTACAGCTTCGTACCAGATACCCAGACCCATAATGTTATACCCACTGAAATCTCTATTTTGGCGCCAATGGTATGGCTTATCCTTATCGACAAACCCTCCCTGGGTGATAGCGGCATCCACCGACAATATATTACCTAGATACCCGTCTTTGATAAAAGCTTTTATTGTCTTATCTAAATTTAGGGTGTGGGGTGCCGGAACTATTTGGGTAACAAGATCCGGAAAATTCTTAGAAGCTTCCAACATGATATGGGCCTCTGAGGCATTTGTAGCCATCCTAGCCTCAGTTTGAACATGTTTCCCGTTTTCCAAAGCTGCAAGTACCAGTGTGCAGTGCATGTACGGCCAGGTTCCTATACATACAGCATCATTATCAGGATCTTCCATGACATCTAACCAATTGTCATAAACCTTCTCTATACCAAATTCATCAGCGACTCTTTGCCCAGAGGCCATACTTCTATTGCAAACACTATCAATAACTACATTATCCATAGCATTAAGACCAGGTATATGCCTAAGTGTTGTATTCCCGCCAGCCCCAACAAGGCCTATGCTTATGCTTTCACTTGTCATGATTGGTACCTCTTCAGTTTCCCCTTAAATTGTCATATTGAGTATGAATTATATTTGAGTCGTAATACGCAGTCTACGCTGCGAACCGAGCTGGATCTGATTCCGCCAATACAGGGTGAGATTCACCACGAGAAACTAAATCAGCTACTAACATGCCAGCACCAGGTCCTCTTCCAAAACCGGAAGAGCAGAGTCCTGTTACTACAAATAAATTATCATTCCCCGGTATCCTGCCGATAACTGGCTGGCCATCCTTTGAAAATGGCATCAATCCAGACCACGTTGTCGATATCGGTAATCCAGATAATAAAGGAAGAACTTCGGTAGCCTGTCCTTTGTTAATTTCCACCCCGCCAGCGTCTATTGCCTTATTGAAACCGGCGTCTCGCCGATCACCGCCAAAGATAATTTCTCCACTTTTACGTTGTCTTCCATATAGGTGTCTAGTTACCCTCTGTTCTCCAAAGTGCGTTAATTCAGGTGGAGAAGTGCTGTCTACATACGGATTTTCACTCCAATGAAAACTAGATTCGAACGACGATATTGTGCTGAAAACCCTCGGCGGCAAAGGATCTGTAGACCACATCTGCCCGACAACCGGTTCTATAGGTATATTTGCGCCTACCATTTCACCAATATCTTTACACCAAGCCCCGGCGGCAATAACAACGAATTGTGCCTCATAATTCCCATTATTTGTCTCAAGTTCCCATATTCCATGGTGAGATCGGATACCAATTACTTGGGTATTTGTATGCACTTTAGTACCTGCATTCAACGCAGCTTGCCCAAATGCCCGAGTCGTCTTAAGAGGGTCCGCCTGACCTCTAGTAGGGGCATAGACATATCCAAGTAAGTCCAGGTTCAATTCCGGCTCTATCGATTTCGCCTCGTAAGAACTCAATAATTGTAGGTTAAAACCATCTTTTTGAGATTGTATAACCCTGTTCTGGGCATACGCATATTGCTGCTCGTTATGTATAGCCGTGAAAGATCCTGACTGTCTAAATTCCAAGTCGTAGCCTAACTCAATCTGAAGCCGCTTGAAAATGTTCAGGCTCCCCATTGTTAGGTATTCCTGCAACTTAGGAGAATTCCCCCATCCCGAACCACCAAGTCCTCCCATGTTAACTCCTGATGCCTCCCCGGAAACCTCCCCCATATCCAAAAGCAAAGTTGACATTCCTGATTCAGACAAGTGAAAGGCTGCAGAACAACCTGCGATTCCAGCGCCTATTACTATCACATCGGCATTCAAATTATTTTACTCCCCATTTTGATAACAACAGAACTATATCTTGGGAAAATTAAGTCGTCCTTGTCGTTCAGTGAAAGCTCGTAACAAGAACCCATCCCCCGTTGTGACATACAAGGTCGATAAATCCTCACCTCCAAACGAACAATTGGTTGGCCTATCAAACGGAGTAGGATGTGTTTCTAGTACCTCTCCGGAAGCAGAAAATACGTATATCAAAGGTCCTGGTCCACCAGCCTTATATCCAGCTGTAGCGACGATATTTCCATCTGCATCAAGCACCATCCCATCTATGCCTCTGTGTTCGCCAAAATCATGGATCACTTCATGGCTCCCTAAAGAACCATCCGAGTTGACCGGGTAAGCTCGCAGCTGTCTTTCTTCCTCCGGTAATCGCCCACTTTGAGCCACATACAAGGTCTGGTAATCTAGGGAAAACAGAAGACCGTTAGGCCGAGTAGTATCCTCAGTAACTCTGCTGACAGCCGTTGACTTCCCATCTGTCATGTCTATTCTGTAGACAGAGTCGTGATCCAGCTCCTTATTTGACCTATCTTCACTCCACGGGCCACCTGCGCCTTCATAAAAAGGATCTGTAAACCAGACCCTTCCCTGAATATCTATTGCTAAATCATTTGGAACGTTAAATCTACTGCCTTCATATGATTCCGCTAAAACCTCTGTTGAGTCACTTTCATACCTGACAACTCTTCTTCCTCCTCCTTCACAAGCATACAAGGTTCCAGATTCATCAAACATTAATCCATTTGCACAATTAGTATTTTCTCTAAACACCTCAGTAGTGCTGGTTTTGGGATTAAATCTGTATATTTTGCTTTCAGGAATGTGAGTGAATAAAAGAGATTCACCGTCCCACGCCGGACCCTCGCTGGTACCCCCAAATGGCCCTTGTACTGCTATGAAATCCCAACTCATTATTTCTTCCTCCTAAATTACTTCTTCTGATTCTCCTACCACACCAATGGCCTCACCACCCAGTTCAGATCCTACTGACCTTATTTCCCCAAACTCCTTTCTATACCCATTATGCATAGTTCTAGCATCACTGGAATAAAGAACAAATCTTGCCCCTTCTCGAAGCCATTTTTGAGTCAATTGGACTGTTTGGTGATGAATTAAAACCGGTTTACTGGCAGCTTCACTTTTTGCAATTATTTCTCGTAGTGCGGCTTCATAATCAGGATGGTCATATTGGTCTGGTATCCCTAGGGTTATTGTGAGATCGTTTGGCCCCACAAAAATTGCATCAATTCCTTCTACTTTGAGTATATTCTCCAAGTTTTCAATAGCTGGAACACTCTCGATGCCTATTATGCAAACATTATTCTTGTTTCGGTTTTCGAGGTAGGCTCTCGTTGCCTCGCTTGGTAATTCCCCGGTTTCAATCACTCTATCAGCTAAAGCCCCTTTCAGTGGCCTCCATCGAGCAGCAGCAACAACTTCCTTTACTTGGTCTACTGTCTCACAATATGGAGCAAGTACCCCCTGGGCACCTGCATCGAGATACATAGTCACATAATGGGACGCAGGGATCGGAATTCGTACAATGGGAACCACTCCACTGTATGTGAAAGCTGCCAAGAAATCTGCTACTTCAGCCCTACTGCGAGGAGCGTGTTCCGTATCAATAATTACGTAATCTAAACCAAATGCTGAGATTGCTTGTGACCATCTAGGGTTACGTCCCGTGCTGAGCATAGTTCCATAAACAATACCTCCACTGCTCGTCTTTTTTCGTAACTGCTCTCCGTTCATTATTAAGTCTCCTGATGCTTTTATGGTTCTGACGACAGCATTCTACATAGCCAGAGTCATATGGTCTAATAGCGTCAGGGAGTATGCAGGAAACTGTAATGTTTTAAAGCTTTTTACGACTCCCTATCACATATCCAGCTGCTCCAGTGAGCGCCCCTATTCCCACAATCAAAAATGCAGATGCAACGCCATAGACTCCAACTACTGGTCCCAATATGAAATTTCCACCCGATGCCCCAACATCCCAGGCTTGCTGGAGTGTGGCTAAAGCTGAGCCCCGCTCTCGAGCAGGAACACGATCAACAACCAAAGAATTTATTCCTGGATATATAAGACCATAGCCAACTCCGTGTAGAAATGCAGCTCCCAAAAACAAACCAACTGAGCTAACCTGAGACAAAATCAACATAGCGAGACCCACAAGCAATAATCCTGGAACTATCACAGAGCCTCTTCCCAATCGATCCGCAATCCGTCCACTTATGAGCGTAGTAAGCATTGTCATACCCGACATGACAGTAAAATAAAACCCTATATTGAAATTCTCGGGCAGGCCATTATCTGACGCCAGACTATACAAAAACACACTAACTGGGGCCATGGCAAAGGCATAGGTGAGAAACACTAACGTGGGAAAGATGGCAGCCTTGCTTATCAAAGGAGCACTTCGCTCCCCGTCTTTTTCATCCTGACCTAGGACAACTGAGTCAGGAATCCTAGTTTTTGAATCAGAAATCAATGCGGCGATCAATAAGGCCACAACCCCAGAAGCTGCCGCAACTATAAATGCAACACTGAATCCAATTTTGTCCATAAGAAACACACCTACCACCGGCGCATAAAGTTGAGCAATTGATATGCTGTTGCCCATGTATGACATTCCTTCCCCTCGACGCTCCTCGGGCGCGAGATTTCCCACGATAGTGCTAGTGGCAACTGGAGCCATTGCTAAACCAACACCTTGCACCATCCGAACTGGAACTATCCACCATTCGCTAGGAAGGGGAATGTAGAGAATCGTTGAACCTATAAAAAGACCTATGCCAAACAACGCAACTTTCTTTGGTCCTGAATTGAGAATCCACCTGCCAGCCATGGGCCTTACGATCACTCCCGCCAACCCAAAAGTAGCAATTATGACCCCGGCCTCCCAAACTTCACCTCCTCGGAATTCTATAAAGGCGGGAACTACTATAAAAAGGGAGAAAAAACCTGCCAGCAAAAAATGAGCAACCAGGAGATTAAGGAAAAAATCTCTCGACCATAAAGATTCTGAAGATTCTGAAGCCATATTAAAAATGCTCCCGTTAATGAGTTCAACCAAATCAAAATTATTACAGAATTACATTGCATGAAACGATTGACGTGAATGTGCCGCAATGTTACCTTCTGAAATATTCCAACCGGGATATTGTAACCCTTTCTTAGTGACTCACAATGGCCCAATCTGTTAAAAAACCGAATATTCCCTGTGAAATAAATTCAGCTCAAACGCCATCAAAAAAAAGAAGGTTCTCAAACATATTAGATGCCCTTTCATATAGGGACTTTAGATGGTTATGGATAGGCTCATTTGTATCTTTCATGGCAATGAATATGCAAATGATTACAAGAAGTTGGCTAGTATTAAGGGTGACAGACGATTCCCCCTTGGCACTCACACTTGTTACTTTGACCTTTGCTTTACCCATTATGGTTGTAGCCCCTTTTGCTGGGGCTTTAGCAGATCGGTTTTCCAGAAAAAATTTGATTATTTTTAGCCAAATTGGCAGTGGACTATTTACGTTATTTCTCGGAACCCTCGATTTGATGGGAATTGTAGCTTTTTGGCACATTATGGTGATTGGAATTTTCAATGGTTCATTAATGTCTATAAACATGCCAAGCCGCCAAGCAATCATTTCTGACATAGTACCCGACTCAAAATTAATGAATGCTATCTCCCTTAATAACTCCAGTATGAACTTAACCAGAGTCGCTGGTCCTGCATTAGCAGGGTTTTTAATTTTGCTATTGGATACAGCCGGGGTATTTTTTGTGATTGCTATTATTTATGCTTTTTCGGCTGTCACAATTGGAATGGTCCACTATGCGCCTAACAGAGCGGCAAAGACTGGTAAAAATGTTGGAAGGGATGTGGCAGATGGAATACGTTACGTTTTTGCCAACCCGGTTCTGAGAGGGTTATTCATTATGTCATTCATACCAGTACTTTTTGGCTTTTCCTATATGGTTTTAGTTCCCGCGTGGGCAAGAGAAGCATTAGCTATCGAATCCGATGGATTAGGAATTCTACTGATGCTAATGGGTATTGGGGCGACAATCGGAACACTTCTACTTTCAGCGATGGGTAATATCCCAAAAAGAGGGATGGTTATGCTTTGTGCCTCCTTAGCTTGGGGAGTGACTTTGGCGATATTTGCTCAGGTCACCTCATTCTCCATCGCAGTGCCATTCCTAATATTTATCGGTTTAACTAGCTCAATGTACATGTCCTTAAACATGACTATGGTGCAACTCAAAGCTGACCCGGAGATGAGAGGCCGTACTATGAGCATATCCATGATGACCTTCGGTATGATGCCTTTGAGTGCTGTTCCGTTTGGTACTTTGGCTGAAAAAATAGGAACTGCCGATTCTTTGACAATAAGTGGGATTTTACTTGCTGTGTTCACTATCGGGTTTGCTATCGTCAACAAAACTTTCAGAAAAATGGATTGACTGAATGGGGAGTTACTTTTGTTTTCCTGTTCTCCCACCAAATAGTAATGATTATCTAAAGGTGGGTATAATGCGGCTTCATGAAGGATTACAACACTATAAACCCTCATTATCGAGGACACCGAAAAGACATAGCAACTTTCAGTAAGGGTTTATAGGTCAGGATTATGAGTGACCCAACCCAAAAAGGGAAAATTCAATCAGTACTGGGCTTGATAGATCCAGCAGACCTTGGTTTAACAATGACTCATGAACATCTACTTATAGATTTCTCTGTCATGTTCAACCCTTCCCCAGATGTAACAACGCAAAGAATGGCACATGCACCGGTTTCAATGGAAAACCTTGGATGGATAAGACAATATTGCTACAGCAATCTCGACAATCTTTTGGTACTTGATGAGGACACAGCCATAGAAGAAGCCATGCTATATCAAAGACATGGAGGTGGGGCAATCGTTGACGCAACCACCATTGGAATTGGAAGAGACCCCTTGGCACTTGCTAGGATATCCCGAGGCGCCGGACTTCATGTAGTAATGGGGGCGGGGTATTATGTCGATGCAGCTCAACCTAACAACATTAATGAAATGGATGAAAATGATATTTATCAAGAAATAGTCCGGGATATTCAAGTAGGGGTAGGCAGCACGGGAATAAAAGCCGGAATCATCGGCGAAATTGGCTGCACATGGCCGTTGAAGCCAAATGAATTAAAAGTTTTAAAAGCATCTGCTCGAGCTCAATCAGAGACCGGAGCTTCGATCCTTATACATCCAGGAAGGGACGAAAATGCTCCGATTGAAATCCTCAACATACTCGTCGACGCCGGGGCGGACATTTCCAGGGTAATTATGGGGCATTTAGACAGGACGGTAGATACGATAGGGACCCTGGAAAAAATAGCCGATACTGGGTGTGTCCTGGAATGGGATCTCTTCGGAAACGAAGTATCTTTTTACCAGCCTTCTGACTTTGATATGCCCAGTGATGCCCAGCGGCTTAATTTCATTAGACACATGATAGACAATGGTTTAGGTGACCGAATTGTCATATCCCATGACATTTGTACTAAACACCGGCTTGTGAAATACGGTGGTCATGGCTACGGTTACATACCTGAGCACATAATCCCAAGAATGCGAAACAGGAATTTCGAGGAATCTGAAATAGCAGCGATAACCGAAAATACCCCAGCTAGGCTACTTGCGATCGTATGAGAATTAGACTAAAACCCCAAATCCCGATTTAGTGCATATTTCTATTCGATTACCTTCAGGATCATTCAAGAAAAAGACTCTTTGGCCATCATTCCGGGTCGTAATATCAGTGGTCTCAATTCCTTTCTGCTGAACTACTCTAGCAGCTGCATCTATATCATCGACTTCGAAAGCACCATGATGTGACGGGGTCGAGGGGCCCTCAGGGGTTTCAACAAGGTGTACCATCGCTCCGCTTGGTAATTGGAGCCAAATTATGTGTTCAACATCAACCTGTTTGGGTATTTGTTTCACTCCGAGTACCTCTACCCAAAATCTTCTTGCCTTCTCTTTATCAACCACGTTATAAGTCACATGATTAACCGCCTTCAGTCTGACATGATCTTCCGTTAGGCTCATTTGGACCCCCTCTGATATTATGCTCTGTGCCGATTCGTGCTAGTTAGAATTGAACAATAGTGGCACCGATAAAAAAAGTCCAACTAGGAGAGCTTAATGGGAACGATAGAAGACAGAATTCAGGAATTGGGAATTGAATTACCAGAATCCCCAGCTCCCTTGGCAAATTATGTGCCGGTGGTGAGAACAGGTAATTTGATATATCTCTCAGGGGTAGGGCCCACTCCCAAACCAGACGGAAGTGAATATAAAGGAAAACTCGGAGGCACTCTTGGGGTGGAAGAAGGATATGATGCCGCTAGACTGACAGCTATAAACATGGTTGCCAGGTTAAAAGGATACCTAGGAGAACTAGATAGAGTTAACCAGATTGTCAAACTACTCTCAATGGTTAATTCAGTACCCGACTTCACCGAACCTCCAGCTGTGACAAACGGTTGTTCCGACTTACTGGTAGAAATTTTTGGTGACAAAGGACGTCATGCCAGGTCAGCAGTGGGGGTAGCAACCCTACCTGGCGGGATGCCAATCGAAATAGAAATGATCGCAGAAATATCGGATTAACGAGTTTAAACCAAGTAACTTATGAACAATATTCTCTTGGTTGGCGGTGGGGAATTTCGGGAAGAATGCCTCGCTATGGATTCTTATTTACTGGAGTCCTTAAAGAAGAAACACCCACGTGTCGCGATAATTCCTACGGCGGCTGCAAACCAACGACCCGAAAAGGCTGCGGAGAATGGCGTTCGATATTTCGATTCTCTGGGAGCAAATGCGAACCCAATTCTGATTTTGAACAGGGCCCAAGCAGAAGATGAAACATACTTCAGTAACATTCATGAAGTCGATCTCATATATTTAACAGGAGGAGACCCGAAACACCTGTTAGAAACTTTGTACCAAACACCATTCATGGCAGCAATTACAGAATCCGTATCAAAGGGGGCAACCCTAGCAGGTTCGAGTGCAGGAGCAATGGTATTAGGTAGTAGAATGAGATTCAAAAAATGGATGCCGGCCATCGGCCTTATTTCAAATACTGCCGTCTTACCTCACCATGAAAATAGTATCCCTGAGACAGTCTTATCTGAAAATCAATCCGAGTTACAGTCAGGAATTGAGCTTATTGGTATTGACTCGGCTACCGGCGTTTTTTTGGGAGACAACGGAGTCAAAATCGCAGGAAAAGGTAAAGCCATCTTTTACAGTGGAAGCACTTACAAGATAATTGAATCGGCTTCTTAAGCTAGCAATTAAGAATCCAAATTTATTTTCATTCCGTTGTTTACCAGACCTTCGACTGGTTTACCTTCGACGAGGTGTTCTTTCACGATGGTCTCTACGTCATCGGGGTTTGCAATATACCATGTGCCTTCATTTCCAGGCCCATAGACAATCATGCTACATTGATCGGTCTCACATTTCCTATGTTGACTCGTGCAACCAGTGCTAGAAACAAATACGCTGCGTCTAAGCTTATATTTCGACAACATTTCTACAACTTTTTGTTTTACCTCTGCTCCACCCTTATTTCCGCAATGGATTCCATCCTCTCGTTCAACATCACAAACCAGGATATGATTTTTAAATTCAGGCATAATGCTTCTCCCCGTAACCGTATTTCTAACGAAAAGATTCTATCAGTCTTATATTACTGTCACAAATTACTGAAAGATTGAATACATGTTAATGTTGTCGAATACTAGATTAGGAAGTTTGATATGTTCGCAAATAAAAATGCAGGAAGGCTTTCTGGAAAAGTAGCCCTTATAACAGGTGCCAAATCTGGAATTGGAGAGGCATGCGTAAAGAGATTCGTGGAAGAAGGGGCCTGTGTTGTTGCGGCAGATATATCGGTTCCCGGTACCTACCCGGAGGAGACCAGCGCCATTTTGAAAATTTCAGGTGATGTTACCAAATCAGGCGATGCCGCTGAAATGGTGAATAAAGCTACGCAAGCATATGGGAAACTCGATATCTTAGTTAACAGTGCCGGAATAAGTAGTCGAAACGCTTTTGAGGAAGATGCGGACCCTGAGGAAATATGGGACAGGGTGATAGAAGTAAATTTAAAAGGCACCTATTTGGTCTCTCGGTATGCAGTACCAGAGATGGAACTGAACGGAAGTGGATCAATAATCAACCTGGCTTCCATAAACGGATTGGTAGGATATCCGGTCGGTATCGGAGGTGGGTTTAATGCATATCCCCCATCAAAAGGTGGTGTCATTCAATTCACGAAAACTTTAGCAAACGATATGGCCTCAAAAAATGTGCGGGTTAACTGTCTATGCCCAGGATATGTGGAGACTAACCTAACTGAATCCTTAACTAGCAACGAATCTATTTACCAACAATTGAAAAATTTACACCCAATGGGGCGCTTAGGGCGACCAGAAGAAATAGCTAACGCAGCTCTATTTCTTGCTTCTGATGAAGCATCCTTCATTACTGGTTCTTCGTTAGTTATAGATGGTGGGTATACTTCTCAGTAAATACTGGTCATCGAACTGTCTTAAAGACCCTAACCCTACTCTTATATATTTCATCGCCTAATGACTTTAAAGCCTTACTGTTCGGTTCATCCACATTTATTAATCTAGACATAACCTTCCCCTCAAATTTTTCAATAAATCCGCACCTTTTCTTGAATCCGTTGACCGTGTGTTTCTCACCACCCAGAAACAGATAATCAATGTCGTGCATCCTCGGCTCAAATATGCGTTGAGAAACTTCACAGACCTTGTCATAAAGCTCTCGGATCAATCTTTCTCTACTTCTCTCAAATCTTCTCTGTGAGGACCCTCCTGCCTTATGACGATTTTTCATCTGACGACCTTCTGTCTTGGTCTCTACCAATTCCTGCCCATCCATTAGGGCAACGGCATACCTTCCTAGTCTGACTAGGACCACCGCAACCATTTTAGGTACATCAAATATATCTTCCAAGAGTAGGGTGTCTTGATCTTGCGTAATTGCATCCATCGAAAAGGGCAAAGGCGGTTCGATGACGGTTAATTCCTCATCACGTCTGAACAGGACCATCCCCGTGTCATTAGAGCCAACTTCGTTGATAACGGCCTCTATAACGGGGCCTGCGATTTTGGGGGTGACGGAGTTAGTCTCTTTAAAATTGGCCGCAAGATAGACGGTACGGTCTGTGTATGTATTTTCAGCTAACTCACTCAGGTGTTTAAAAACCGCTTCTTTTGAGAGCCAATTATCGCTTGTCTGGACTATTTGCATTGCAAGTTCCCATGTATTTTATCTACATTATTCGGTGCTAGTGATATCGTCGTACTTCTGCTCGCAAATATCCATCACACCTTGGAAATCTTCATCCAAAATATATCCTTCCTCAATTAATTTCTGAGCTGCTTCTTTTATCTTAAGCATATAATCTTGCTTTGTATGATAAAGGCTTTCAAGTGACGGTCGGGGATCATGATCTCTTTCCTTTTCGCTTTCGGTGGAAGGAAGCGCCACAGTCCACCCAGCCAATCCCCCTGTAATTCCGATAAGAAGCCCTTCGTTTCCAATCAAGGAATGTCTCGTATTCCACCCGGTATTAGTAGCCACAGGAACACTTACATCTGGCAGCCGGATACCAGCTATCTCATTTAATGTTTCATCCACGTCCGATACAAAGGCAGGATAAGTTTCACCTTGTTCGGGCGGCAGCTTGACTGTTCTACCCAAATGCTGCTCATCGCCATAATCTAATCTCATTGGATTTAAAACCCTATCAGGTAGTCTTATGCCGGGAATCTTTGAAAATTTTCCTATTACGTCTTTAGTTTCAATCGCGGTGCCATCTTCATGTCTTGGATGACTACTGGCCGGCGGGTCATTCTCACCTTTTATCCAATTATTCATATTGGTCAAACAACCTCTCAAGATCGGAGTGTAGTTGATACCATTGAAAGGCAAATTACCCCTTACAGAATCTGATTCTCTGACTGTTTCTAAAGGGTATTTCCCTGAACCATGTTGCGTTCCCGAAAAATGGTAGCGCCTGACATTAGGATGTTCTGGGGCATCACTATTATCTTCTATATTGGTATGTATTAAGGCAGCATCCCCACGCCAATATTCGGCGGAACTGTTTGTAAACATTATTTTGGGAACTTTTCCTTGACTAGTCATCCTGTCTAGCAGTCCACCCTCCTTACCGGTTACCGTGTCTTTTTGTTCAGTATCAGTAAATGGAAACAACTCTGGAATTATGTAGCAAACATCTTTGGAAGGTTGTCCAAAGCGTAGATTGAACTCTCCTCTCATACCCCCTCCTACATGAGCAATTATTCCATCCATGGATTGCCGAGCGGATTCATCAACATTCATACCCGTGTATATATACTGCCTAAGAAACCTGCCGGTCTGCGACACTCCGTAAGATATCGCGTGATCTAAATAACCACTAAGTGGATTACCTTCTTCATCCGAGGCAAATTTCATGAAGGAGCAAATATCCCTAACCGCGGCAAATCCTAAGCCAACAATACGACTACCCTTTGCCGTATAAACCAACTTATATATCCGTCCTAATTCGAATCCCCCTTGGAGATGTACGTGCGACACGTCTGGTTCGATTTCGGAATCCTCCACCCGGACAAGAGCCCATTTGTCTCTTTCAATCAGTTCGGGTATCCCGTTTGGTTGATCTTGCACCATCAGCTCTGCCTCAAGCTCAGTCTCATCGGCAGCCGGGTTTTTCAAGTGATATCGGTCAGCTAGAGGAAAAACTGAAGTTGCAACATTTGCCTGATATTGATTCATAACCCTTCCACTTAAATGTTCTCCATCAACAGATGCCTCCGGTACGGAAAGCCCGATCAATCCAGGTATGTCTGGCACATCTGCTTGCCATCCACAAAACATCACCGTATAACCTTCCCTCATCAAAAATCCATTGCCGGATTCAATCGGTGAGGTAGGGTCTGTAGGTCTATTTGCACTATTAAACCCGTAAAGTACGGTCTTGTTTCCCCTATTTACGACATCAAGAAACATAGTGCCATTGCCTTTATCTGGATCAGAAGGAGTCAACAAAACGAAATCGGCCGAAAACTCAACCTTCCCAACAGCATTACGAGGAGCTAATTGGATATCTACTATTCTTTCGTTTGACTCAGATAAAGGGTCTACTTCGAAATAGGCTGTCCCCTGCAAATGGTCGTAGGTCCCTATGTCTCCATATTCTTTCCCATTCTCCAACAAAACTTTACTGGTTATTTCAAATCGGCTTACCGGCATTTTTTACCTCCCACAACATAAACCTCATTCTAGCATTCTAATTTCTCTCAGAGGACGTTGACTGTAGGACAGCTCAAATCCTAAACTCTTTATCTAATGATCGTAGATACTACTGCAACCGGAGATAACACCGATGAGAATTTCAGTCGCTGCCGACCACAACGGATATGAATTGAAAAACGAAATAACAGAAATTCTCAAAAGAGATGGACATGATGTGATCGATATGGGGCCTCATGATTTGGACCCTTTGGATGATTATCCGGATTACGCAAAACCATTGGCGGAGAGTGTATCTTCAGGAGAAACTGAAAGAGGAATAATGGTTTGCGGGAGTGGGGTAGGAGCTTCAGTGGCTGCAAACAAAGTCAAAGGAGTAAGGGCAGCAGTATGCCACGATATTTATTCGGCCCATCAAGGAGTTGAACACGACGACATGAACGTTCTCTGCCTCGGTTCACGAATCGTCGGTACCGAGGTGGTACGGGAACTGGTTTCAGCATTTATTTCTGCCGAATATACAAATGAAGAAAGGCATGCGCGAAGATTAACTAAAGTGATCGAAATGGAAAACGACTTTACCTAAAATTGGATTAGCTAAATTCCGCCACCAGTAAATAGGCTACAGGTCACCTGGTTCGCTCTGTTTCCTCAAAAGCTGCACTTATCCTATCAACGTCATCAGTCGACTCAATCAACCTTTACGCCATATCTCAGCATCATCAGAAGGAGAGTATCCTAAATCCGTCTCTGAATTACTTATATCCCAAAATCTCCACTTATTTCTCGATACGCCATAATAGATTCCATATTTCAAGTTTGAAGGAGCCTCTATGCAGCTTTGGAATAATTTGCTCAAATCAGTATGGGTAAGGAGGGTAGCGAATTGCCTCTGGTTCATAGGTTTACCTTCAGAATTAAGAGTACCAATTCGTACCGATAGAGAACTGATTCCATGTTGGTCCGAATAGAATCTACCCGCGGCTTCTCCAAAGGCTTTAGCAATCCCATATGGCCCGTCAGGCCTAACCGGCATATCTGTGGTTATCAATGGGATTGAATCAGCTTCGAGGCCACTATAATCACCTTTTACGATTGCGCTATATGGGCTATCCAATTCGTACATACCAGTGGCATGATTTGAGCTGGCAAAGATAACCCTTTTTACTCCCGCAACTTTAGAAGCCTCCAAAGCATTAGAAGTGCATTTTAAATTGACATCATGGATAACATCCCAAGCACTATATTGACTGGGATTACTTGCAAGATCAATGACAGTATCAACGCCGTAAAAAGCTGGCAAAATATCTTGAAGAATAGAACAGTTTGCCTTCACGGTCGGGACTTGGCTAGATTCTTCCAAGTCCAATCCTGTGATCTCGTATTCTTGCTTTAGGGATTCTGCAAGCACAGTTCCTACCAACCCTGATACTCCAGTAATTAAAATCTTTTTTTTATCCATATTGCATACTCTCAAAGAATGGGGGCTACCTCAAAATAGAATGAGACAAGAAAATCTACTAGCTTTTTATCAGGAAAATTTGATTGCTACAATAGCTGGCGACCCCTCATTTCGATTGCTCCAAACCTCCAATGTTGTGATTGGGGGGTTTGCGGATAACTTAATGATGGATATAATTCCGAAACTTTCTGAATTTTAGAATCCCTATTTAAGGAAAAAGTCAGCTAAAAGAACAGAAAATTACCTAAACTTACGAGGTGCAACGTTTTGGAAGCTTATTGTCTTAAATGCAAAGGACCGCATGAAATCAAAGAACCCTCCGAGATCACACTTAAAAACGGTAGGGCAGCCACTCAGGGAAAATGTGGGGCTTGTGGTTCAAAAGTATTTAGAATTGGAAAAGCTAGTTAGTGATAGTTTGAGAAATGAGGTGAAATGATGGCAACTACAACCACACTGTCTGGTGAGATGATCGAAGAACTGAAACAGCAGGCCGCTGAGCATTTTTGGCCTCATGCCCGCCAAACCAACGACATGTTTGGGGATAATGGGCTCAAGCTTGTAAGCGATTCGAAAGGGGTATGGGTTTACGACGTTGAAGGGAACGAATGGTTTGACACCCTATCTGGCATGTGGCTGGTAAATATTGGCCATGGCAGAAAAGAAATTGCCGACGCTGTTTACGAACAAATGCAAGGGATTTCTTACTCCCCCGGTGGCACTTTAACCCCGGTAACCGCAGAACTTGCAGGTAGAGTTGCCGCCCTAGCACCCGACAAACAGGCAAGAGTGTACTTTGTCAGCGGTGGATCAGAGGCAGTTGAAACTGCACTTAAAATGGCAAAAAATTACCAGAAGAATATAGGGGAAGGTACTAGGTACAAGGTTATAAGCAGAAAAGGCTCATACCACGGGGCAACTCATGCCTGCATGAGTCTAGGTGGCGGAGGTGTAGCGGCTCCTACTAATTATGGTCCTCTAATGCCCGGAAACATTCATATTGAACAACCCGACGCATATCGGGGAAGATGCTGCAGCGCTGATGGAGGATGCACACTCGAATGTGCAAAGGACTTGGAACGAGCCATACTTCACGAGGGACAATCCACTGTAGCTGCCTTCATAGGTGAACCAATTTCGGCGGCATCAGGTATCCACATTCCTCACCCAGAGTACTGGCCTACAATCCGAGAAATATGCGATAAATACGGCGTCGTGATGATATGTGATGAAGTGATAAATGCGTTCGGCAGGACTGGAAAAATGTTCGCTACAGAGCATTGGGGTATTAAACCTGATATTACTACTGTCGCCAAAGCACTAACCAGCGGGTACCTACCGATTGGCGCAGCTATTGCCAGCAAAAAGATTGCTTCAGCTTTCGAGGGAGGGGATGACGACACATTCAGGCATCTCATAACATTTGGTGGAAATCCTGCATCATGCGCAGCAGCCATTGCGAATCTCAACATTATGGAAAATGAAAATATTGTGGAAAATGCAGCTGTCATGGGAGACTACATGTATGAGCGACTGCAATCACTATATGATCATAAACTAGTTGGGGATGTTCGCGGCGGAAAAGGACTATTGAGTGCTGTTGAACTTGTAAAAGACAGGGATACAAAAGAAAAATTTCCAGTTGAATTAAAATTTGCGGACAAAGTCACCGCAGCATTGCAAAAACATATGATACTCGGCCGAGCGGGGGATTCTATCCCAATCGCACCTCCTCTTTGCATAACAAAAAATGAAATCGATCATTTTGTGGGGCAGCTTGACTCGGCTCTGACGGACATAGAAACCACCTTTTAGATCTCAAATATGCAATCGAACGTTTGTGTCGTAGGAGGAGGTATAGTAGGACTATCCTCTGCCTATTTCCTTGCCAAAACAGGGCATTCAGTCACGGTGATAGAAAGGGACTCAATTGGCAGTCACGCTTCGGGATTTGCCTATGGAAGTCTAAGTCCCTTGGGTGAGGCTGGCCAGGCCGAGGATATTTTGCCTGAGCTCGAAATAGCCCGAATGGGAATGGATATACATACCCAATTTTCAAGAGAGTTATTTGAAAGTACCGGAATAAAGACCGACCATAGGTTTCGCCCAGCCCTCGACTTAACTTTCACAGCGTCTGAAGCTACTAAAGCAAAAAAGCAAGTTGAATGGAGAACCGACGAAAAAGGCTACCGTGTCGAATGGCTCAGCAGTGAGGAAGCGCTACAGGTAAATCCTCATATTTCAAAAGAAATCCTGGGGGCTGTCTATACGGAGGGGGTAGCCGACGTAGAACCTTACAAATTATTGTTGGCGTTAACACAAGCATGTGAATTACTTGGAGTCGATATTGTCCACGGAGACGTGAGTGGTGTCATCCGGAAAGGTACCACTATTACAATAACTACCCAAAGTGGACTCAGAACCTGTGACAATCTAGTTCTGGCGATGGGACCTTGGATGGGTAAAACGGCAGAATGGCTCGGTATTGAAGTGCCCATAACTCCTTTAAAAGGCCAAATAGTAAGGCTGAATGCACCAAACGTTACGGTGAACTGTTCAGTTGGATGGCAGGGAAATTACGCATGCACAAAACCGGATGGACTCCTGTGGGCCGGAACCACCGAAGAGAACGTAGGTTTCAATGACATACCAACTATAAATGGCAGAGATCAAATACTTGAGGCACTGAACAAAATGATACCTAATCTAGATGACGCAACCTTAGTACAACACACCGCCTGCCTACGGCCACTTCCTGTAGATGGGAAAATCATTATAGGGTCAGTTCCAAACGATCAGAACATCTTTTTGGCTACTGGAACCGGTAGAAAAGGAATTCTGCTCGGTCCAGCGATGGGCAAGATTATTTCGCAACTGATATCAGACCAACAACCTGAAGTGGAAATAACCTCTTTCAGTCCAGCCAGATTTGCTTCCCTTTAGGTGTTTATTGGAGCGGGGAAAAATCAAAAGGTAACAATATTTTATTTTCTTGTTTTACAGGGGCAACTCCACCTTTAGGCGGCCACACACCCTGCGCTCTCGTTTCTGCCCTAACGCTCGCACGTTCCTCAAAAGAATCATATGACCACATGTGTATGAATTTATTCAGCCCCCCAATATCAGAATACCAGCACCCAACCAGAGGAGAATATTCTTCCCTTTTTGCAATAGCCGCCCCCCAGGCATCTAACACTTTAGGAATATCTCCAGGTTTATATGTATAAATTCTCATCTCATAAATGGGACCGATATTCTTAGGTTCTAAGGGCCTCATGAAAGGGGCTGGAAGCATAATTTCACTTTCCATATTTAAGATAATGTCATTGTTATCCGGCGGCCAATCACCATCTGATACCGCTTTGGACCTAATCTCGGTTCTGTGATTTAAATCTTCATATGGCCAAATGTGGACGACCTGATTGAGGGGTCCCATTTCTGTATACCAAAACCCCCCTAACGAAGAGTATTCCAGTCTTTTATCCAATTTGGCCTTTGTGTTTTCACCAAACTGATCCACAGTCCTAGGTTTGATATCGTAGGTCCGAAACTCATATATCATACTAATACTCCTACCTAAAACAACTCAACATGAACTCGAAACACAAGCCTAACATAATAGAATGAAATAAAATATTTAAAGTACCTTTGAGAGTCTTGCTCATGACAAATAAATTTACATATCTTAAGAAAATACAGGTAAGGATTTAAGTTGAAAATACTGATAACGGGTGGAGCTGGATACATTGGAAGCATGGTTTGTCATTCTCTGGCGGACCATGGGCATGAACCAATAATAATTGATTCTATGATTACAGGATCCCGTCAGCAGGTGGATCAATTCCCTACATTCACTGGTGATATCGCCGATGATGATCTAATAAAAAACATAATCAAAGAACATCCTGAGATTGAGAGCGTGGTGCACTGTGCAGGGAAAATTTTAGTCGCCGAATCGGCTTTGAATCCAGATCAATATTATTATGAAAACGTAAGCAAATCTCTCCAGTTATTTACAACTCTGAGAACTATCGGCATCAAAAAAATACTTTTTAGTTCTAGTGCCTCCATATATGAGGCCAAAAATGGGGAAAGTGTGGATGAGGATTCCATTTTGAGCCCATTGAGCCCTTACGCTAAAACCAAATTCATGACCGAATTGATTTTGGAAGATTTTTGTAATGCCTTTGAAATAGGAGGGATTGTGCTCAGATATTTTAACCCTATTGGAGCTGATCCAAAAATGAGGTGCGGCCCCAGTTTAGACAACACCTCCCACTTATTGGGCAATCTAGTAAGAGCGGCAGAGGGCTACACAGCTAACATTAAAATCACCGGTTCTAACTGGCCAACCAAAGACGGTACGGGGGTACGGGATTATATTCATGTTTGGGATCTTGCTGAGGCCCACGTTGCGGCACTGGAATCCTTCCATTCAATATTAGCCTCAAAATCCAAATTCGAAAAAATTAATATCGGAGGCGGTAGTCCGACCACCGTAAAAGAATTTATTGAGACTTTTGAGCAAGTATATGGATGCGAAATAGCAACCGTCGAAGCGCCTCCTCGTGATGGGGATACTGCAGGTGCGTTCGCCAATATACGCAAGGCCGAGAGACTAATGAATTGGCAGCCACGGATGTCTGTCGAGCAAGGGATAGCCGACGCAATCAAATGGCACAGAAAAATGACCGATTAGACAAAGTTGCGGTATTCATTTCATTCAGTACAATTCTGTTACCTAGCTCCCAAGGAGGGATTAAGTTGTCTACTTTAGCAGACCTAATAACAAATCACCCATCGAATAAAAATGCAATTCTAATACCCGGCGGGCCAACAATAACTTATGGTGAATTTGCGGACCAGATCGAAAAAACAGCAGAAATACTTTCTGCTGCTGGGGTAGAAAAAGGTCGTACCGTTTCAATCGTACTCGGAAATGGTCTAGACTTTATGATTACCTTTTTCGCGGTAACGAGGTCCGGCGCGATCGCAGCTCCCTTAAACTCAGCCTATACAAACGAAGAATTCAAATTTTATATGGAGGATACTGAATCTCAGTTGGTTATTATTGCTCCAGGTGCAGATGTTGCGAAACAAGCAGCTGATGAATTGAATATCCCAGTTGCTGAAGTCAATTTAGATAATCAAGGCCAACTGTCGATATCCAAATCAGGATCTTTGTTAACGGCGAGATCATCCGCATCAGCTCCTTCAGAAGATGACATAGCTCTTTTTCTTCATACATCAGGCACCACCAGCAGGCCAAAGGGAGTTCCCCTAACCCACGGTAACTTGATGGCATCTTTACAAAATATAGTGAATACCTACAACCTCACCGAAGATGATTTGGCAATGGTTGTTATGCCGTTGTTCCATGTCCATGGACTTATAGGAGTTTCACTATCCACTATGAAAAGTGGTGGCAGTATGGTGATCCCACCGAGATTTAGTGCCAGCAATTTTTGGGAAATACAAGCAACCACAAATGCCACTTGGTATTCAGCGGTGCCCACTATTCACCAAATACTGCTGATGAGAGCAGATGAAGACAAGGCACCTAGCCAATCATTTCGTTTCATACGATCCTGCTCTGCCGCACTGGCACCTTCAGTTTTTAATGACCTCGAAAATAGGTTTGGGGCCCCTGTATTAGAGGCCTACGGTATGACTGAGGCATCTCACCAAATGTCGTCAAATCTCTTACCTCCTGGGCCAAGAAATCCAGGTACCGTAGGAAAAGGGACTGGTGTCGAAATCGGTATTATGGATGAAAATGGCACTCTTCTGGCAACAAACCAAACTGGGGAGGTTGTTATAAAAGGTCCGAATGTCACCCATGGATATCACAATAACCGTTCGGCCAATGAAGAGGCATTCACTAATGGTTGGTTTAGAACCGGTGACCAGGGAGTTCTGTCTGGGAAATCGATACTCACCCTAACTGGAAGACTCAAGGAACTCATTAACCGTGGGGGCGAAAAAATTTCCCCCCTAGAAGTTGATGCCGCGATACTGCAGCACCCAAATGTCTCAGAGGCGGTTTGTTTCGGGGTCCCTGATGAAAAATATGGGGAAGCAGTACAAGCAGCAGTGGTGATATCCTCGGGAACAAGTGAAAGTGAGATCCAGTCTTTCTGCGGCCAACATTTGGCAGATTTCAAAATCCCAGACCGTGTTTATATAGTTGACGAATTACCCAGAACAGCTACAGGGAAAATTCAGCGGAGGCATGTAGCAGCCAAGTTTGCAGAATAGAAACTAGACAAGGTGAATTGAATGAGTGAAAAAAACCTATCTCAAGTAAAAGCTATGACTTTCGACGTTTTCGGTACTGTTGTTGATTGGCGAACCAGTATAGCTAGAGAAATACAAGACATAGGTCAAAAAAGGGGATTCCATTTGGACTGGAATTCATTCGCTGATGAATGGAGATCAGGATACGCTCCCTCAATGCACAAGGTTAGAAACGGAGAGATGCCTTGGACTAAAATAGACACCCTCCACCGACTGATATTGGATGAATTATTGTCAAAACATAAAATCTCCAATCTATCCGAACAGGAAACAGATGGCCTGAATAGAGCTTGGCATCGATTGGACCCATGGCCTGACTCGGTTGAGGGCCTCACACTCCTGAAAAAAGATTACATTATCAGCTCACTTTCAAATGGTAATGTTGCTTTATTAGTTAACATGGCGAAATATGGGGGGTTGCCGTGGGATATGGTTCTCTCCGCTGAAATTGCGAAACACTATAAACCAGATCCGGAGTCTTATTTGAGTACAAGTGAATATCTTGGGCTTCCGATAAATCAAGTAATGATGGTTGCGGCCCACAAAAACGATTTGAAGTCAGCCAAAAGTAACGGAATGATGACCGGCTATGTCCCGAGACCCAAAGAACACGGAGAAAATACGGTTGTCGATTACGCTGAAGAGGCCTATATAGACATAATGGCCGACGATTTTATAGATTTGTCCAAAAAGATGTCCGCTATAAAAAAATCCAACTCATCTAACTCATAGTCATCAGAACCACATGGCCACGTCATCCGGAAATATCCTGCTTATCCAATCCGGAGGGTGCACCCCAGTAATAAACAGTACTCTGGCAGGACTCATTGAAAATGGGCAAACCCTTTTTCCACAGAGCCGAATTTACGGTGGAATTCATGGAATAGAGGGAGTTATAGACGGCAAAATCCTGGATATTACCGAATTGTCTAACTCACAGTTAAAATCTCTGGCAAAAATGCCCGGTGCAGCTTTGGGAAGTAGCAGGCATAAGTTACTCCCTAATAATATTGAGCCCTTATTAAAAACATTAAGGACTCACAACATAAGAATTCTCCACATAATCGGTGGAAATGATTCAGCCGCCACGGGATTAAGCGTTTCAGGGGCAGCCAGAGCGGATAAATATGAATTACAAGTCATTAACCTACCAAAGACGATAGACAACGACATAGTTCTTTCCGATCACTCTCCCGGCTATGGAAGCGCCGCACGATTCATAAGCCAAGCCACTTTCGGTGTTGGTAGAGACGCAGAAGCTATGGGAATAAACTCACCTATTTGTATTCTTGAAGTTATGGGTAGGGATTCTGGATGGTTGGCAGCGGCTAGCTCCTTCTATAAAAAAACCGACCATGACGCCCCACATTTCATAGGAATACCAGAAGTTATATTTTCTGAGGAAACCTTCATGATTTCCATTGAAACCGCATACAGAAGTTACGGATACGCAGTAGCAGTTGTTTCAGAGAAAATAAGGTCCAAGAAAGGTAGTTTAGGCAGGGAAAACCCGCCGATCTTCACTGACAATTTCGGCCACCATTATTTTAAAAGCCCCGGTCAATACTTGTCAGATCTTGTTGAAAAAAAATTAGGAGTCAGATGTAGGTGGGAAAAACCGGGAACTATCCAGAGATCCTTAATTGACGCAGTGTCTACAACTGACCGTGAAGAGGCATATGAAATAGGCCAAAAGGCAATTGAAATGGCTCGATCTGAAATGAATGAGGTGATCCCTACAATAATCCGTTCTAATAATCCCGAATACGATTACTCTATAGGCTCGGTTAACTTAAAAGATGTAGCGGGGAAAATAAAATATCTTCCTGAAAAATACAGACCCAATGAACAAGGTTATACAAGCGATTTATTTAAGTCCTACCTCAGGCCTTTATTAGGAAATCCAATACACGATACTGAACCCATCTTTAACCTACTTTGAAATTGACTGAACTATTGCACTAAGGTACGATTTTTCCACAACATAAATATAGCGAACTTATCTAGAGTGGCTGAGGGACTGGCCCTTAGACGCCCGGCAACCGACTTTGATAAAGATTGATATAAGCTCTTTTTTAAAATACGGTGCCAATTCCAGCGGGATAATATAGTGCCCGGAAGATGAGAGAACATGCAATAATTACTTTCAGTAACTTCTCTCTTTGGGAAGTTTTTTTTTGGTGAAAAATTATCAGAACTCAAATTAACAATACGATAGAAACTGCTTTCATCGGGGGGTCCGGAGTCTATGAATTGGAAGACCTCAAAGACATCGAGACCATTGAAATCACTACCCCTTTTGGTAATACAAGTTCGGCAGTCACATTAGGGTCAATTGGAAACAAAAGAGCAGCATTCATACCAAGGCATGGAGCTGATCATTCTCTATCCCCATCAGAAGTTCCCTACAAAGCTAACATTTATGCTTTAAAAACTTTGGGCGTCAAAAAAGTGGTATCGGTATCCGCAGTGGGAAGTTTAAATGAAGCAATTAAACCATTAGATGTGGTAATTCCAGACCAATTAATAGACCGAACCAAATCTAGAGAAGATACCTTCTTTGGGGATGGTCTCGTAGCTCACATTAGCTTTGCAAATCCATTTTGCAAAAATCTTTCAAAAATGATTGATTCTTTTTGTGAAAATCTAGCGATAAATCGACATTTGTCCGGTACTTACGTAGCCATCGAAGGCCCTCAATTTTCCACCAAAGCTGAGTCCAATTTGTACAGAAAATGGGGCTGCGACATCATTGGGATGACTGCTATCCCGGAGGCTAAATTAGCTCGGGAAGCGGAGATGTGTTATGCCACAGTAGCTCTTGTCACCGATTATGACTGTTGGAAGGAAGATCAAGAAGATGTAACCGCTAGCATGGTAATTAGTAATCTCAAACAAAATGTGGAGACTTCAAAAAAACTTATTAGTAAAATAGCGGAAAATATTTATTTATTGGGTGACGAGTGCGTATGCAATACATCTTTGCAAAATGCGCTGGTGAATCAAAGGATCCTGGACAACCAAAAAAGCGCAAAGAAACTAGGAGTGTTGCTGCAAAAATATATCCCAGTCTGAAATTAGAGGAGTGTGTAATGCCTAAACAAATCGAAGGGGAACCTTACGTTAGAATCTCGGTGGATGAGGCCGCCGATCTACACGGCAATGAAGACGTGGTTTTTGTGGACGTACGAAGAACCGATGAATACATTGAAGGTCATGTGGAGGGAGCCTTGTTTATAACGGTAGATGATGTTCTCGGACGCATAGATGAACTTCCTAGAGACAAAGATCTCTTGTTCATATGCGCCGCTGGTGTCAGAAGTGGCCTTGCTTGTGAAATGGCTGCAGCAATGGGATATGACTCATCGAAGCTATACAACATTGAAGAAGGTACACCAACATGGATCGAACGTGGTTACCCAACTAGCCAAGGTACTGACTTATAGCTCATGTCTTTATTAGTTGTCGGGTCCGTAGCTTATGATTCAGTAACAACTGCGGCAGGGTCGCGAACAGACTCTCTGGGTGGTTCTGCATTGTACTTCAGTGCTTCGGCAAGTTATTTTACAAATGTCAGTTTGGTAGCTGTTGTAGGAGAAGATTTTTCAGAAGCAGATAGAAAAACATTGAGCACTAGAGAAGTCGACATAAGCGGTCTTGAAACAGCAAAAGGCGAAACTTTCCGATGGGAAGGAATTTATAACACAAAAAACCTAAACTCCCGTGAGACGATAGAAACCCAATTAAATGTATTTGCAAATTTCTCTCCCTCATTAGCAAAAAATAACATCTCGCACCCCTGCTTATTCCTAGCAAATATCGATCCTGTATTACAACACGAGGTGCTAACACAGATGAATCCTAAACCGAGGATTGTGGCACTCGACACTATGGATTATTGGATCAATGACCATAAAGATAATTTGAGCAAGACAATTGAAAACGTCGATGTACTCTTTATGGATGAAACAGAGATTAAATCTTTCACTTCCAAACCCAACATATTTTCTGCGGCCCAAGCCGTTCGAGATATGGGACCACGTTTAGTTCTTGTGAAAAGAGGTGAATACGGGGCCGTAATGTTTAATGAAGGAGACGTATTCTCAGTACCCGCCTTCCCTGTAGAAGACGTCATAGACCCCACTGGGGCAGGCGACTCCTTTGCTGGTGGGTTCATGGGATATTTATCCAATATGAACGATTTTTCACCGGAGACTCTCAGAAGAGCTGCTGTGATCGCATCTGTAATGGGATCATTCACAGTAGAAGGGTTTAGCACAGATCGAGTCGGTAAACTCACCCGTCTGGAAATTGAAGATAGATTCCGTGGTATTGCAGGTATGACCTATTTTAAACCCCTAGAAAACCAAGAAGAGCTATTTAGTAAAACAAATTAAGAGCAAAAACAGGAGAAATAGATTGGGAACGACAAACTTGCCAGGAGACGTCAAAGATATTTCTTTGGCATCTGAGGGGGTCCGACGGATCAACTGGGCTGAACGGGAAATGCCCGTGTTACGACAAATTAAAGAACGATTCACTAAAGAAAAGCCCCTTGAAGGACTTAGAATCGCGGGATGTTTGCACGTTACTAGCGAAACTGCAAATTTGGCAATAACCTTGCGAGATGGTGGTGCTGACGTATTTTTGTGCGCAAGTAACCCTTTGAGTACTCAAGATGACGTGGCGGCAGCTTTAGTGTCAGAATATGGGATTCCTACCTATGCAATAAAAGGGGAGGACACTGACACCTATTATCAGCATATTATCTCGGTCCTAAATACCAAACCACATATAACGATGGATGACGGAGCTGATTTGGTAGCCACTTTGCACGGTGATCGTACTGACCTAATGGAAAACATTATAGGTGGCACGGAGGAGACTACAACAGGAGTAATTAGGTTAAAAAGTCTAGCCGACGAAGGTAATCTTAAATACCCAGTGGTCGCTGTTAACGATGCTGATACTAAGCATTTTTTTGACAATCGTTATGGCACTGGCCAAAGTACTTTAGACGGCATAACGAGGGCAACAAATGTCCTTTGGGCAGGGAAAACCGTTGTAGTTGTAGGATATGGATGGTGTGGCCGGGGAGTAGCTATGAGGGCTAGGGGGATGGGTGGTAATACCGTGGTTTGTGAAGTCGATTCCATAAAAGCTCTCGAAGCTGCAATGGATGGTCATCAGGTCATGAAGATGGAAGAGGCATCCAAAATAGGTGACATTTTCATTACAGTAACTGGTGGTATGAAGGCCATCGCTGGAGAACATGTTGCGAACATGAAAGATGGAGTATTGCTGGCCAATAGTGGGCACTTCAATGTTGAAATCGACATTGAAGGAATAGATGAGATTTCAGATAGTAAAAGTGAAGTTAAACCATTTGTAGAACAGTACATCTTAACCAATGGCAAACGGATAAATTTGCTAGGTGAAGGACGCCTAATCAACTTGGCTGCAGCAGAAGGTCACCCGTCTGCCGTTATGGATATGAGTTTCGCAGATCAGTCGTTATCGGCAGAGTTCGTTGCCAAAGAATTTAAGAATCTGGAAAACCAAGTTTATGCGGTACCAAGAGAAATTGACAATGAAGTAGGAAGATTAAAATTACTGTCAATGGGTATAGCGATTGATGAGCTCACAGCAGAACAAGAAAAATACCTAACCAGCTGGAACGTTGGTACCTAATTAAAATCAAATTGCCGGTTTATTATTTGGAGATTGAATAATGACTTTAAATTTTATGGAATCTGAATCGTACTTATTCACTTCAGAATCAGTAACTGAAGGACATCCTGATAAGATATGTGACCAGATTTCTGACGGTGTTCTAGACGCTATGCTTAAATTAGACCCTAGAGCCAGAGTAGCATGTGAAGTCTCTTGTACCACGGGGTTGGTGGTAGTTATGGGGGAAATAACTATATGTGAAGGCTATGTGGATATTCCTGGGTTGGTCAGAGAAACAATTAAGAACATTGGATATACCGATCCGGCCTACGGTTTCGACTATCAAACCTGCGGAGTGATGGTTGCGATTGATGAGCAATCATCTGATATATCTGAAGGCGTTAGCAATGCTTTGGAAACCAGGTCAAAAGACATGTCAGATGATGAAGTTGAATCATTGGGAGCAGGAGACCAAGGAATGATGGTGGGGTTTGCCTGTGACGAGACTCCAGAATTGATGCCATTACCAATGGCGCTTTCTCACCAATTAACAAAAAAGCTGGCAGAAGTAAGGAAAAGTGGCGAATTAAAATACCTTCGGCCAGATGGTAAATCCCAAGTCACAGTGGAGTATTCCAAAGGCAAACCCAAACGTGTTCATACTGTTCTTCTTAGCTCTCAGCATGATCCTGATGTAGAGAACGAAATCATTGAAAAAGACCTCATTGAAAAGGTGGCCAAGGATGTAATCCCTAAAGATTTACTTATTGACACCCGATTCATTGTAAATCCGTCTGGAAGGTTTGTTATCGGTGGACCTGTCGGGGATACTGGCTTGACCGGTAGAAAAATATTGGTTGACACTTACGGTGGAATGGCAAGACATGGTGGCGGTGCATTTTCAGGAAAGGACCCAACCAAGGTCGATAGATCTGCTGCCTACGCAGCAAGATGGGTAGCTAAGAATTTAGTAGCCGCAGGCGTCGCAAGTAGAGCTGAAGTCCAAGTATCCTATGCAATCGGGATCTCAGCTCCTATATCAGTCTCAGTTGAAACTTTTGGAACAAACAAAATTTCAAACCACAAAATCGATCAGATAGTAGAAACACATTTTGATCTGAGACCAGGAGCAATAATAAGGGATCTAGATCTCAGGCAGCCAATATATGCACAAACAGCATCATATGGACACTTCGGGAGAACTGATATTGACCTACCCTGGGAGAAAACCAATAAAGTTGAAGCTATTAAAAAAGCCATAAACCTTTAATAATTTTTGGGGGGCGTGTCTTGACTATAAAATTTGGCACAGATGGGTGGCGGGCCCTGATGCCAGAAGATTTCACTATAGAAAATGTGAAGCTATGCGCGCAGGCAGTTTGTAATTTCATGAAAGACCGCGATATATGGGGTAACGGTCTAATCATTGGATATGACACAAGGCTGAATTCCAATATTTTCGCTGAATCCGTGGCAGAAGTTGCAGCAGGTAACCAGATCCCTGTAATTCTGTGCGATCGACCCTGCCCAACCCCTGTACTAAGTTATAACCTGGTGTCACGAGAATGTGGGGCTGGAGTGGTAATAACAGCGAGTCATAACTCACGGGAGTGGAATGGTTTCAAATTCAAACTGTCATACGGTGGAAGTGCTTCTGAGGCAATAATCTCGGAGATTGAGAAATATATATTTGAAGTAGAAAAATCTCAAAACATTTCAACAATGCCTATAGAAACCGCAGAAAAAATAGGGATGCTAGAGAAATTAGACCCCGAACCGGCCTATTTAAACCACATAGCGGAACTAGTCGACCTAAACAGAATTAGAAATGCTGGTCTAAATATAGCAATAGATTCCATGCATGGCGCAGGATCAAAGTATTTAGCCAAACTCCTAGAAGGTGGATCAAGTCGGGTAGAAGAGATTAGGGAAAATCCAGACCCTACCTTCCCAGGCATGATTCAACCAGAACCAATAGAGAAAAATCTTGAACCCTTAAGAAAACTCCTTTCTAACTCGAATTTTGATGTGGGTTTAGCCACTGACGGGGATGCTGATCGTTTGGGACTTACAGACGAAGAAGGTAATTACATTTCGGCACTTCACACTTTTGCCCTAATTTGCAAGCATCTCCTTGAAAATCTGGGATTGAAGGGTCCAATAATCAAATCCATAACCATGACTAACATGATAAATAAGTTAGGCCAATTACATGATGTAGATGTGATAGACACTCCTGTGGGATTTAAATATTTGGGCCCAGTGATGATGGAGGAAAATGCAATAGCCGCAGGAGAGGAAAGCGGAGGATATGGATTTACAGGTCACATTCCAGAAAGAGACGGTTTACTTTCTGGCCTGATGATATTGGACATGATGTCTGTTACCGGCTTAAATCCTTCAAATCTGCTGGAGGAGCTGGAAGAAATAACAGGTCCGTATCATTTTGATAGGAAAGATATAGCATTTAATGAGCAAGATCGTGAAAAGAAATTAATTAGAATAACCAAGCCAACATTTGAACATTTAGGGGAATTGAAAGTCCTAAACACCGACACCAGAGATGGACTCAAACTACACCTTGAAGAAAATTCATGGGCCCTTATTAGGTTCTCAGGAACAGAGCCATTAATCAGACTCTATGCTGAGGGAACCAGCCCGGACCAAGTAAAAAAGATCATCGAAAATTGCCGTATGATAGTCGACGGGTGAAAGCTAGCCACGATGGCAGTATTTAATTTGGGCCTTATATCAGTAATTCTGAAGAGACTTCGGAGGTTGAAGTGTTAGATAGATTTAAAGTACCCAAGGAAGATCAAGTAAAAGTATCCGAGTCTGCTTTGAGAAAAACTGTTCAAAATATATTTGAAAAAACGGGACTAAGCAAGGAAGATGCAAAAAATGGAACTGACGTGTTGGTCACTGCCGATCTAAGAGGAGTTGAGACTCACGGTGTCTCAAACATGCTAAGAATTTATGTACAACTTTTCGAGGATGGAGAACTCAATAAAACTCCGAATATACAGGTAGTTAAAGAAAGTCCGGGTACTGCCACAATAGACGCTGATAGGGCGCTTGGGATCATGGCTGGGGTCCAAGCCATGGAAATGGCTATTTTAAAAGCACGGAACGTGGGTGTCGGGGTGGTCACTATGTTTAATAGTGGTCACATGGGCGCGGTCGGACATTTTTCAATGATGGCAGCCCAGAAAGATATGGTAGGAATGTGTTCGGTAGCAGCCGGGACGGGAATTCTCCCAACATTCGGCGCAGAGCCAAGATTAGGAACCAATCCTATTTCTATAGCATCTCCTTCTAACCTAGAGGCCCCGATATTGTTTGATGCCGCCACTTCGGCGGTTGCAGGGAATAAATTAAGACTGGCTGCAAGAGTAGATGCCACACTTTTGCCAGGATGGGTTGCGAGTAGCGATGGTTCCCCAATAATGGAAGAAACTAAAATAGTGAATAGAGACGATTATTATCAACTCCCCTTGGGAGGATCAAGAGAACAGGGGTCGCATAAAGGGTACGGATTTGGATTAATGGTGGAAATACTCGGTTCCCTGCTATCTGGAGACGATCCTGGTATGTTGAGAGATACACCTTCTTGGACACCTTCCAGAAGCTATTTCGCTGCATATAACGTCGACGCATTTACCGATATTGATGATTACAAAAAGAATATGGATGACATGCTTGCAACTCTTAAATCAACTCCTCCTGCGCCCGGCCATGACAGGGTTCTATATCCAGGGCTTCCTGAAAGTGAAGAAATGGCAAAAAGAAGGGTGAGTGGAATACCCCTTCACAAGGAAGTTATTGAATGGTTTTCCGAAACCACACGAAGGTTGGAATTGCAAGAATTGGAATTGATATAAGTGTTCAAAATTTGAATTAAAAGGGAATCGTTCATCTAACATGAACTCAAATCCAATGAGTACCTATGACAATAAATCTCTTCTAATCCTCATCGACGGGCACGCCTTAATTCATCGGGCATTTCATGCAATACAACAGCCTTTGACTGTTAGTACCAGTGGCGAGGACATCAGAGGCGTATATGGATTCGTGAACGCTTTCATCAGGGCTTTGTCAGAACTGAAACCTACTCATGTGGCGATAACTTTTGACCTGCCAGCTCCTACCTTCAGACATAAAATGTTTGATGAATATAAAGCCCATCGCCCTCCCACGCCTCCGGAACTACGCAGCCAGTTCGACAGGGTCAGGCAGGTTATGTCTGCCTTTGAAGTGCCTATCTACGAATTGGAGGGGTTTGAAGCCGATGACCTTCTAGGAACATTGTCTCATCAGGCAGAGGAAACAAATCTCAACACAGTTATTCTAACGGGAGATTCTGATACTCTGCAATTAGTATCTAACACCACTAGAGTTTTCATGAATTCAAGCTTCCAGAAGTCGTCTATCTATGACATAAACGCCGTTAAGGAAAGATATGGAGGGCTCGGCCCAGAATTTGTTTCCGAGATAAAAGCATTGCAGGGAGACTCTTCAGACAATATCCCTGGAATACCTGGGATTGGAATAAAGACTGCTATAAAACTGCTGTCAGATTTTGGATCTATCCAAGGTATATACGACCACTTGGACGAAGTGACCCCTCCAAGAGCGAAGAAAAACTTAGCAGAAAACAAAGAAATAGCCGACAAAAGCCAAATTTTAACCAAAATTGTTAGAGATGCGCCAATAAACCTGGACTTACCAGCAGCTGAATTCGGAACATTTGATAGAACTAAGGTTGTAGATCTTTTTAGAGAGCTAGAATTTCACTCGATAATACCCAAAATCCCAGACAATATAACCGATTTTGGCCACAATTCTGAAACTCAACTGTCGTTCCTGAACGAAAAACCCGAAACAGAATATCTTCTCGTTGACAATGAAAAGTCTTTAAAGGAATTGGCTACAAAAATAGATACTGATTCAGGATTTTCCTTCGATACAGAAACTACTTCCATAGACGCAATGAATTGCAAATTAGTGGGTATATCCATCTCAATTGAGCCCAACAGAGGTTGGTATATTCCAATTGGGCATGACAATGGGACCCAGCTACCGAAAGGTGAAGTTTTATCCACTTTGAAACCTATTTTTGAAAACCCTGCGGTACCCAAACGGGCCCACAACGCCAATTTTGACATTATGGTCCTAATGAACGATGACGTTAGAGTAGAAGGGCTATCCTTTGACACTATGGTTGCGGCCCATTTATCCGGCAGAAGGAACTGGGGATTAAAGGAGTTGGCCTTAGAATGTTTTGGAGAAGAAATGACCCCTATAAAAAACCTGATAGGAACTGGGAAATCCCAAATAACAATGGCTGAAGTATCGGTCGAGGAAGCGGCAGAATACGCAACGGCAGACGCGGATTTTACGGAGCGTCTCCATGACGTAATGAAATCCGAATTGGAACAAAAAAATATTTCTAAGCTATTTTATGAAGTTGAAGTTCCATTAATACCTATTCTGGTCACCATGCAGAGGAATGGAGTTAAGTTAAACGAAAATATTTTAGAAAGTATGTCAATCTCTATCGGTGAACAATTGGACCAAATTAGGTCTGAAATGTTCGAATTAATTGGTCACGAATTTAATTTAAACTCTCCAAAACAACTAAGTGAATTACTTTTTACCGAGCTTAATCTGCCACCAACAAGAAAAACAAAAAGTGGACACTCAACTGATGCTCAAGCATTGGAAGATCTTAAAACCATATTAGATAAAGGCGATTCTGAAAATGCTGACCCAAGATCATATGAGGTATTAAACCGAATTCTGGAACATCGTGAATTAGCCAAAATTAAGTCAACTTACATCGATGCCCTTCCTAGTATGGTCAACAAATCGACGGGTCGTGTTCACACTTCCTATAGACAAACCGGTACAGCCACGGGGCGGATATCTAGTAACGATCCTAATGTCCAAAATATTCCAGTACGAACGGAACTTGGTAGAAAAGTTCGAGAAGCCTTTGTAACTGAAAACCCAGTTGAAAATGTGTTACTGGCGGCCGACTATTCTCAGATAGAACTTAGGGTGCTAGCGCATCTATCCAAAGATTCGGGATTGGTAAATGCATTTCATCGTGGGGAAGATATACATAGTGCAACTAGCTCAACGGTCTATGGCATTCCGATTGACGAAGTCACACCTGATATGAGACGAGTAGCCAAAGTCTTGAACTTTGGAGTTATATATGGCTTAAGCCCACACGGGATAGCGAGGCAAACTGATTTAAGCCAAAAAGAGGGAAAGGAGTTTATAGATATCTACTTCAATAAATATCCTGGAATATTGAACTACCTAGAGGGAATCAAGTCACAATGCCACACGAGTGGTTATATTGAAACATTGCTCGGTAGAAGAAGATATTTACCGGAAATAAATTCTAGAAATTTCCACCTGAGAAGCCAGGCTGAAAGAGCTGCAATTAACATGCCAATACAAGGGACCGCCGCCGATATCATAAAAATAGCTATGATCAACATAGATGAGCAGCTGAAGGTGCTGGGAATGGAATCAAAAATGATACTTCAAGTTCATGATGAATTAATATTTGAAGTACCCCGGCAGGAATTACAACAACTGGAGTCTTTGGTCGGAGAATTAATGCCTTCAGCAGTTATTCTTGACGTGCCCTTGGAAATCGAAATGAAAACGGGTCCCGATTGGGGTAATTTGAGATAACCGAATATGTAAATATTTGACTCCCGTCTGGTCGCTAGTTATTGACTTTACTCCTACCACCGAGAACTAATACAAATATTCCAAGTATCGAAACACCCATACCCCCGTAAAACACGAATTTCATCCCTCTTACAAAGGCGCCCAATACAGAAACCCCGGTGTCGTTAGACAAATCAGAAATAGTAGGCTCATACCCCATGTATGCCATGACAGACGTCGCTATGGCGGTACCAATTGAGATACCTATCGCACTACTACTATTCCTGGTTGTGTGCATAAATCCGGAAATCACGCCATGAAAATTAGGGGAAACAGATCCAAAGATCTGTTTATTATTCGGACCGAAAAATATCCCGCTCGCCATATTTATGCACAATATTCCTATGAACGCTAATGGCCAGGTAGCATTCACAGTTAAATTTGTTAAAACATAAAGACCAACGACAGTAACAAGAAATCCACCTACTGAAAAAATAAAAGGCCCAAATTTATCGGATAAATATCCGCAAAAAACACCTGCAATCGACATGGATATTGCCCCTGCACCCATAATAAACCCAATTTGTTGAGGAGAATATCCAGCTACGATTTCCAGAAAGAATGGCATAAAGAACCAGGGACAGGCACCTCCCATAAAAAACAGAAAATGTGCAGATACACCAGAGGAAAATAACCTGTTACGAAATAGGCTCAAATCAATCATTGGTTCATCAACCAACATTTCCCTGTAAATGAAAAGAGCAAACCCTATAAGGGATAAACATGAAATACTGATTGTTACTGGATGCAGAAATCCAATTCTAGAACCCCAAGTTGATGTTTGGAGTAATGCTGCTATTCCAATTGTAAAAAGTCCTGCCCCGATCCAATCAAATTTCAATTCCCTTAATTTCATTGTAGAAACATGGTTAGAACTGACTAACCAAGAGGCTGCCATGGATGAGATAATGCCTAACCCCCCAATAATGAAAAACAGAAACCTCCAAGTGTAATTGTTAAGTATGAATCCAGATATTAAAGGCCCTGCCGCACTTCCTATGCCTACCACGGAAATGTATAAACCCAAAGCTTTTCCTCCCTGTGAAGGACCAAAGATCGACAAAACCAGGGCCATAGAGGTGCCCTGTGTCATGCCCCTTCCTACGCCTCTTATCAAACTAAAAGCTATCAGAAGCCCTATTGAATTACTAAATCCAGCAAGAAAAGTAATCACGGCCGCCAGAGTCAGTCCCCAAACATAAATTTTCTTATGACCCAATAAATCAGATATCCTGCTCATGGGTATAAGTGAAACGCTAATCGACAAAACATACCCGATTAATACCCACTGAGCAGTAGAAAGATCTGAAGAAAAAAAACGTGAAATAGAAGGAAGGGCCAGCATAATTCCAGCCTGATCTACCACTTCAACAAATAAGCCTAGAGAAATTGCAAGGAATGGTAATAGTGTTCTATTCATGCAAACTCTATTTGGTTAAGTTGTTTCAAACTGGAGTGCATTCTAACTCAAAACCTTCATTACAGAGATTTACAATTATTTTTGTTTATCAGATTGTTGTCATGCCATCGCAAAAAATATTAGAATTGAACTTCATTCAAGCGGGAGTAACTCAGTGGCTAGAGTATCTGCCTTCCAAGCAGAAGGTCGCCGGTTCGAATCCGGTCTCCCGCTCCAACATTGGTCAAGACACTCCAGCTCAACTAACAATCATTTCAGGTTCTATATGACTGCGACTGAGGAAGTAGATTTCACAGTAGAATTATGGCGTCGGGAGAGCAAAAAGGCACGATCGATCAGTATACGATCTCTTCCTCCCTACGGAGTAGAGATTGTAGTGCCCAAAGGTCTATCTCATAAAACCGTAACAAGAATCGTTAAACAAAATAGTCAGTACATTAATCAGAAGTTATGTGATATCAAAAATAGGAATTTTGACATCAAACCATCACACATTTTTATTCCGGCCACCAGCGAAGCCATTAATGTTATCTACTGCACCCCTTCCATGGAAAATTCAGCGCTGACGGAGGCAAATGGAACCATAATACTCGATGACCCGAAGGAAAGAGTGTCTCTAGTCACTAACTCGAAGCTTCTACAACAATGGTTGCAAGGTAAAGCCGTCTCAATTTTAGGAAAGGCTGTAGAAACCATTTCCAATAAATTGAATATTCCATACAACAAAATAAAAATAGGTAGTCGTAAAAGCATATGGGGTAGCTGCTCTTACAAAAAAAATATAAACCTCAACAGAAATTTGGTTTTCCTTGAACCCAGTCTCATTGACTACGTTGTAACTCATGAGTTATGTCATATCCATGAAATGAACCACTCAAAACAATTTTGGTCTTTACTAAATGAATCATTACCTGGATCCAAAAAATTACAGAAACAATTAAAGTCGGACGCCAATAAATCAATACCTTCATGGGCATTGATTTAAAATCACATAAATTGAAATACAAAACCATGAGAGTCAATGGAAAAAGAACGCTATTAGCAGCGATAATAGCAATACTGATTCTCATATCTGCAAAATCGGATGTTCATCATTTCACTCAAACCGACTATGCTGCAGGGCCTCATGCTTTTTCGTTAGTTCGTTGGGAACTAAGGCATGTACCTTTGAAATGGCTACACCTATTGTGGGAAAAATACCCTGGTCACAAACCTAATGACGCCGAACGAAACAGTATAATTAAGGATTACTTAGCCACGACATTAAAACTACAAAAGGAACTAGTAAGCTTAGATAATTCACCAACGCTTAACCGCTTAATAGATACAACATCGATAAGTCAGACAACACTAAAAAACAAGGAAATCCAATATCTACAAAGAAAAAGGGAAGCACTCAGAGGTAGAGCAGAAGAAGCCATCGAATCTTCCGTGAGCAGTGCCGCCCGTAATAACAACTTAGGTCTACCTCTTGGGTTACTTATTCCACCCACAGATTTCAGGCTCGGAGACCCACCTCATATTCTCATTACCTCCAGAAGAGACAAGATAGAACTTACAGGCAGTAAATTGATAAAGCCTGATTTAGAGTGGTCTGATCGTACAGAAATTGAGAGTAAGGCGGAACAATATGAAAACACCTCCGCACTTGTTGACGATCTCGCTGGCCTAGGAACCTATCCAGCCATCGTGTCAGACAAAGATGAACTACGGCAATTAATGCGTACGGCAGCCCACGAATGGCTCCACAACTATTGGATATTGAAACCGCTGGGAAGAAATATGTGGTCCTCTCAAAACATGCAAATTTTGAATGAAACTGCTGCAGATTTAGCAGGTAACGAACTGGGAGATGAAGCCTTCGAAGTTCTTGGTAACACTACTGTAAATTCCTACCGATACGATAGTTTGAACCCGGGTAACAGCCACCTAATCAGAATATTGCGTGAAACCAGAACGGTTGTAGAAGAAATGCTCGAAAATGGCGAAATCGAAAAAGCAGAGCAATATATGGACAAACAGCTATGGAATCTAAAGCTTGGGGGGTACAACATCAGAAAATTGAACCAAGCGTATTTTGCCTTTCGTGGAAACTATGCTGAAAGCCCTGCCTCAATTAGCCCTATAGGACAGGAATTAAGGGAATTACGAGGCTATTTTGACAATGTTGGAGATTTTATCGAATCCCTCTCACAAATTGGGGATTACGGGCAGTTCCAGTATGTGTTGAATCTCAAAAGAAAGCAGTTATTCATCGATAAGTAATATTTGACTAATTGCCAGACACGAAACTTTTTTCAGACAATGCCTGAATCAAACTCAAATACTCCCTTACTCACATTGAGCCTCAATATATCTGAAGCACCACCGGCCAGTCGCATGGCTCTAATTTTTCTATACAAATCTTCCAAAGGATGGCCCGATACTAAGGCCTGACCACCGACTAATTGGACGGCTGTATCAACTACATTAGAAGCCGTCTCAGTACAAAATATCTTCGCTGTTATAACTTCATTTATAACCTGATTCCCGGAACCTATGAGTCTTCCTACTCTATACAGCACGGATCTTGCGGCAAAGGTATTGATGCGCATGTCGGCATACCTCAACCTCACCCCTTCAAAATCAGAAAGTGTTCCCCCAGATCTATGGGGTTTCTTCAAATGGGCTGTCGCAATATCCAAGGCATACATTGCCAAACCCACAGAGGTAGCAGATTGTTCTATTCTCTCCTGCATTATATTTCCCATGGCTCGAGGTATTCCCTGGCCGATCTCCCCGATTATATTGGCGGCATCTACCTTCACTGAATGGAATTCAACTACAACATGCGAACTGCCATCCAAACTATAAAATGGATCTCCCATTTTTATACCGTCAGAATTGGAATCGATAACTAGGACTGCAGGACCAGACTTATCAGTAACTTTTTCAGGATCAACGGTTAATACCACGGACATGAAATCAGACAAATGTCCTCCCGAGACATAGGATTTTTCGCCTGACACCACCAAATTACCGTCATCCCATTCAGCAACAGTTGGTAAATCAGCATTTGACTCCGTAAAGGCAAATGCCCCCTTTTTCTCGCCTCTCAAGAGAGGAATAAGATAGTTGGATTTCAAAAGCCCAACCGCCTTCGATAGAAGCCCGGGCTCGGGACCAATTATAGATCCTGGATACAAAATACCTGATTTGGCAATAGTTTCACGAGCGATTAACATTTCCATGGCAGATGAGGCACGCCCACCCAGTTCTATCGGCTGAGCCATTCGGTAGTAGCCTTTCTCCAAACTTAATTCCCTAAATTCATTTTCAGAGCTACCCAAATGCTCCAACAGGAAGTCAGAAAATTCCTCTCGAAATTTAAGCAGATCTGGCGTGAGGCTTTCAGGCATAGACTACTCCGAAACTTTCACTAAAGTCTTACCAAAGTTTTCTCCGTTCAGCATCCCAATAAACGCCCTGGGTGCATTTCTCAACCCTACTACAACATCCTCTTTATATTTGAGTTTTCCCTCTTTAATCCAAGAGGCCATTCGAGTAATACCCTCATCGTATCTGCTCTCGTATGCGAAAACTAAAAATCCCTGCATTTTAGCCTGTGATCTAGTTAAAATACCTAAGTTCCTAGGAGCCATATCAGGAGATTCAAGATTGTACTGGGATATTTGACCACATATAGCAATTCTTGCACCTGTGTTGATTCGGTCCATCACGGAATCGGTGACAATACCACCTACATTGTCAAAATATACATCAATCCCTTCTGGGCATAATTCGTCCAAAGATTCTCCAACATTAGTATTTTTATAATTTATTCCTGCGTCGAAGCCTAATTCATTAACAATAAATGAAACTTTGGCTTCAGATCCAGCTGTTCCAATTACTTTACAACCCATTATCTTGGCTATTTGCCCTACAATTTGACCTACTGCACCTGACGCTGCAGAAACTACCACCGTATCTCCTGGGGTCGGGTCACAAACATCCAAAAAGCCAAAATATGCCGTCAAGCCAGGCATACCTAAAACACCTACCGCCGTCTGCAAAGGTGCTAGAGATTCATCAACCTTCCGTACATCCAATCCATTCGACAAGGCATAGCTTTGCCAACCAAATCTCCCTTCCACTATATCTCCAGGTTTGAACACAGGTGATCTAGACTCTATAACCTTAGCAACTGAACCACCTACCATAGGATCACCGATATTTACTGAAGGTGCGTACGATTTAGCATCATTCATCCTACCTCTCATGTAGGGGTCGAGAGACAACCATAATGATTGAAGTAAAATCTCTCCTTGCTGTGGTTGCGGGATCGTAGATTCCACCACATCAAAATCGTCTTCAGTTGGGAAACCTTTCGGTCTTGACTTAAGAAGAACTCTGAGATTGATTTCAGTTGACAAATTCCTACCTCCAGTAGATAACCTCGAATTAGCATATGGGAGCAAGGCTGGGTAGGTCAATCAGGGTCAAATTTTACGATTAAGCTTCCTGTATAATTCTACCCAAGCCAAATATTTTATTGATTCGGAACCTATCCTAACCCCAAGGCGTACTAACATTGAAGTCTCTCGGAACCCAAATTCTATTAGATTTAGAAAAGTGCAATTCTCGCCTTCTTGATGATATCGATTTTGTGAAGGGTGTTTTGAAAGAGGCTGCGAACTCTGCAGGCGCTACCATCATTGGAGAGACATTTCACAAATTCAAACCTGTAGGGGTAACCGGCGTTGTTTCGATAGCAGAATCGCATATATGTATCCACACCTGGCCAGAATACTCATATGCTTCAGTGGATATTTTTTCATGTGGTGAAGATTTTAATTTGGAAAAAGCCTGCGAGATCATCTGTGACAAATTGGAATCAGGAGATTCTTTTTCTACGATTATTGACCGAGGGATAAGAGAAGATGAAGAAAATTCCGGTGACGGTAAGTGAACATATCATCAACTGAATGGCATATAGAGCCAATTAGCGCCGGTCTGATACAGGCAGAAAGAATCACCTCGGTAATATGCGATATTCAAACTGAATTTCAACATGTAATGATCGTTGAGGGAGAATGTTTCGGAAGGTCTCTCATATTAGACGGCAAAACCCAGTCAACTGAACTTGATGAATTTGTCTACCATGAAGGATTAGTGCATCCCTGCATGGTGTCACATACAAATCCAAAGGATGTTCTGATCGTAGGAGGAGGGGAAGGAGCAACAGCGAGAGAGGTCTTAAAATACCCCAGTGTTGAAAAGGTGACCATGGTAGATATAGACCAGAAATTGGTAGAACTATGTGAAAAATTCTTACCAAATCACCATATGAATTCCTTCAGCAGCCCTCGTATGGATCTATATTATTCAGACGCTTTAGAATTTGTGGAATCGTTAACCAAAAAATTTGAAGTCGCGATCATTGATGTTCCTGACCCATTGGAATACGGGCCAGCTTTTCAACTGTTTACGGTGGAGTTTTTCGATCTTCTCAAGCGAAAATTAACCGCGGACGGGATTATGGTCATACAGGCAGGGGCTACTGGCCCCTCCTTCTCAGAAAAGTGCTTTACCGCCGTGGCAAACACAGTTTCACAAACATTCAGTATCTGTTCTGGCTACGAGATTTTTGTACCCTCATTTGGTTCTACTTGGGGATTTATTACAGCCAGTGACAAAATAAACCCTTTTGAGAAAAGCGAAGCCTTCATCGACAAAGAACTAGATAGGCGAGGAATCCATAATCTGAAAATGTATGATGGCTTATCACATAAAGGCATGTTTCAATTGCCCAAATACACAAGAGAAGGTCTTATTTCAGAGACTAGAGTAATCACAAAATCAAATCCTATCTTTACTTACCAGTAGTTGCCAACTAGAAACCAGAACTAATGTACTATAGTTGCTTAAGAAACCATGAACAAGAATTTTCTAGAACAATTAAATCCAGCCCAACGTGAATCAGTTGAGTTAGTCACCGGCCCTGTTCTCATAGTCGCCGGACCTGGTAGTGGAAAAACAAGAGTGATCACTAACAGAATTGCACATTTGGTTCTCAACGAAAAAGTGAGCCCATACAATATTGGTGCGGTGACCTTTACCAATAAGGCCTCGAGGGAAATGAAAGATAGGCTAGTACCACTGCTAGGGGATGAGGCCAGCAGGCTTACAGTCAGTACCTTCCATTCTTTTTGTTCTATGATTCTCAGGAGGAGCGGGGAATATATAGGGCTTCCGAAAAATTTCGTTATCTATGACGATGACGATCAAATATCTGCCATAAAACAGAGTATGAAGGATGTGGATATAGACCCAAAACAGTTTAATCCAAGGTCTGTATTGTCCACCATTTCCAACTCCAAGAGTCAGCTAGTGAATTTCGAGGGATTTAATAACCAAAAATCCAACTATTACGAAGAGGTCGTAGGTCGAGTTTTTGAGAGATACGAAGAAATATTAAACAAGGGAGCTGCCTTAGATTTCGACGACCTGCTATTAAAAACCCATCAACTTTTAGCGGAATCTCCTACTGCGGCTGAAATATATCAAACCCGATTTCACTATTTCATGGTAGACGAATTTCAAGATACAAATGTAGCCCAGTATTCGATTGCCAAAATGATAACTGAAACTTCCAGAAACTTATGCGTTGTGGGAGATCCCGATCAATCGATTTACTCTTGGCGTAATGCAGACATTAGGAACATATTAAGTTTCCAAAGTGATTTCCCAGAAGCTAAAATCCTACCTTTGGAACAAAACTATCGCTCCTCTCAAAATATTCTGAGTGCCGCAAAAAATGTAATTGCACAGAATAAACAACGAGTAGAAAAAAATTTATGGACTAGTAACGATAAGGGGAGTTTAATATCACTTGATGAAGCCTATGACGAAGAAGAAGAGGCCCGAAAAGTAATAAAAGAAATACAACGACTTGCCGATAATGGAGAATACTCCTTATCTGATTTCGCTGTTATGTATCGGGTAAACGCCCAATCGAGATCATTTGAAATGGGTTGTCAAAGATTCGGAGTTCCTTATCAGATTGTGGGAGGTATTAAGTTTTATCACAGGCGGGAAATTAAAGACATCACTTCATATCTGAGAGTGGTATTAAATCCCGATGACGATATAAGTATAGGACGGATAATAAATGTGCCCCCAAGGGGTATTGGTCAAAGAACCCTTTCAGAAATAAGCAGAGTGGCTAGGCAAACCGACAAATCTCTGTATGAGTCAATTAAGGCCATAAGCTCTGCAGATGAAGTTTCGCATCAATTAGGTAATAGAGCTATAAATTCTCTGAACCAATTTATATCTTGCATCGATCAGATCAAAAATGCCTCCTCCGAATTAGATATTATGCAATTAATCGATATCACCATGTCAGAAACCGGGTACAGGAAATATATTAACAACGATGAAAACGCGGAAGAGCGTCTAGAAAACATACAGGAATACAGAAATTCTTCCAGAGAGTATTCCTCTGTACCTGCATTGGAGGGATTAGTCGGCTTCCTAGAAGGAATTACTTTGATATCTGATATTGATACTTTGGAAGATGATACCGACTCAATCACATTAATTACCTTGCACCAATCTAAAGGTCTAGAATTCCCCATCGTCTTCATCACGGGTATGGAGGAGGGCCTCCTACCTCATATACGATCGCTCGATTCAGGGAGTCCAGAAGAATTAGAAGAGGAACGAAGATTATTTTACGTAGGACTGACCAGAGCCGAACAAAAATTATTTTTGACCCGGGCATTTCGCCGAGGATTTAGAGGAAGCTACGAACCCACGGTACCATCTCGATTCTTATCCGATATCCCCGCCTCATCGCTAATTAATAACCTCCCGAATAATAAATCGTCTAAACCCAGACCCGAGACTCCAGAAAACATTCTTGATTTCAGAAGAGATCAATCAAGAAGAAGAACACCTAGCCAAGTTACCACTAATACATCGAACACAGACAGGTCGGTATCAAAGCCAATACGAAAGAAAAAAATAGTTAACAAGATAAACATATCCAAGTCCAACGAGGGCCCTAAATTTCAAATTGGTGACAAAGTGATACACGGACAATTTGGCAATGGAATAGTAATGGCCTGTGATCCATCTGGAGACGATCTACAAATCACGGTAGCCTTCAAAGATGGAGGCGGGATCAAAAAGCTACTACAAAGCCTTGCAAAGCTCAAAAAAAATTAATGACTAGCTTTGAAGCATTAGTTTCTAAAATTGAACGAATCGCAAAAAATAAACCGCACATAATTATAGGAATTACGGGGTTTGGAGGATCAGGTAAATCACATATAACAAATAGGCTGAGAGACCATTTTGGTATTAATGACAATCAGATTGTTCGAATTGATAATTTATATGGCCCAAATCCGAAAGGACCAAGCATATTTGATCAAAGTGATTGGAATCTTATAGAACATATTCTTGAAAACTCAAGTGCTGGCAAGAGAATTAGATATCAGGGAAAGGACCATAAAGGAAAGGTTTTATATTTTGACGAAGATCTACCAAAAATAGTTATTTTCGAGGGAATAAGACTACTGCAGCCAAAGTTTAGTCAATATTTTGACATAAGTGTATGGATTGACTGTCCTCAAGATTTCGCCATCGAACGTGCGAAGGCTAGAGATCGCTCACAAGGAGAAGATGAAGAAACCGTAGGTGGTTGGGATACTGATTGGGGACCAAAGGACAAAAAATATTTCGACACCTATAGACCTGATCAATTGGCGAACTTTATCTACAAGGATTATCAATAAGTGAGCAAAAAGATTTACAGTTTATCCGATTCCTAGAAACCGGTTGATCGAATGCCTAATTATAGAAGGTGAGGAATATGCCAATAGATAACTCTTCATTCACCTGCCTTCTTGACACCTTTTGCCACTCTCCATAAACTTTCAGAAAATCAAACTTAACTATGAAGTAATTCATAAAGGTTAATGGGAGAAACGAAGTGTCTGAATCAGTAATAACACAAGAAATGAAAGATGCGATCGGAGTTGAATCCGAACCAGTAGTGAATGACGTTGAAAAAGGAGCAATAATTAAGTTTGCCCAAGCCATAGGAGATGAGAGTCCAGTCTTCAATGACGAAGATGCCGCTCGTCAAACAAAGTACGGAGGCCTAATAGCCCCACCGACCTTTTTAAGATCAATGAGACTAGGCGCGGCAAGGGTCACCGTAACTAGTCCATACCCAGCCAACTTGGATGGGGGAAGTGAATGGGAATATTTTGAGCCAGTAAGACCAGGTGATCGCATTACCGTTACACAATACCTAGCTGATGTGAATGAGAGGCAGGGAAGACTAGGAAATATGTTGATAATGGTTAGAGAAACTAAGTATGTAAACCAATTTGGCAAAGTAGCAGCCTTGCAGAGATCTACAGGGATAAGCTATCAACCAACAGAATAGGAGTACGAAAATGGCGGAACAGATTTATTTTGAGGACGTAGAAGAAGGATCTGAAATACCTACTCTTCGAAAGGACCCCACAACCCAACAACTAGTAAAGTACGCAGGCGCTTCAGGAGATTACTATCAAATTCATTATGACAAAGGATTTGCACTTAATAACAATCTCCCCGATGTCATTTTGCACGGCGCACTCAAGAATGCTTTCCTTGGTCAATTAATGACAGATTTTGCTGGGCTTGGAGGCGAATTAAAGAAGTTGAGTGTTCAGTACCGAGCTATGGATGTTCCTGGAACCCCTGTATTTGGGAAAGGAACGGTAAAGAAAAAATATGTCCAAGACGGTGAAAATTTCGTGGAATGCGAGATATGGCTCGAAACTCACGAAGGCAAAACCACCACACCTGGGTATGGGATAGCCACACTGCCTAACAGAGAATAACCCTTAACCCACAGGAAATGAAAATACCCACCTGAGGATAACTTCCAGGCGGGTATTTTTTATTAGTTAGGTGTCGAAAATCGGGGATTCTAGATAGTAAACCCGTCCAAAACACTCTTGATAGATTTCATGTCCTTAATCCCAATAGTCTCTTGAATCTTTTGATCAAAGGTCTTCTTATTGGAGTCCCTATATACCAATCCTAACGGTATGCCATCGGTATTCAACAATTCCTGAGCCGCCTCAATATCTGCTGGATCGTGTGCTTCGGGTATGTCATACGCCAAGGGCTTTATTCCTTTGCTTTCATTACCTTTCAGTGCCTCGTAAGTGTTGTTGTACTCAGTACACGGTGATTGCACATGGACTATGGAAAATCCTTCATGATTCATAGCCTGGCCCATCAATAGCGTCATATCCTTCACTTTATTGGATATAGTAGAAGCTATAAAAGACACTCCAACCGCTAAATAAGTTCTAAGAGGGTTTAAAGAATCTTCAACTTTTCCATATGGAGTGGAACTTGTTATCACTCCTAGATCAGTTGTAGGTGAACTCTGTCCTTTTGTAAGACCATAGACTCCATTATCCATCACCACTGCGGTCACATTTAGGTTCCGTAGAGCCTGTGGAGCTATATGTTCCATTCCAATACCCAAAAAATCTCCATCGCCTGCAACGACAACAACATTTAAATCTGGGTTTCCCATCTTGATTCCCATAGATATCGGCAAAGACCTTCCATGAATGCCGTGAATTCCGAATGGTTGCTCTCTTTCCAACAAATGTACCATGTTGCCTGAGCAACCAATACCAGCCACTACCACAGTATTATCTATAGGCTTTTCATTTTCGGTGGTGTATTCACCTAGAGCCACTTCCAGTGCTCTCCTTACACCGAAGTCACCACAGCCCGGACACCACTTGAAGTCGTATTCAGGGTTTTTTAATGTCATACCGGTACACCATCCTTGATGAGTTCATTAATTCTAGATACAAGTTCACGCACTTTAAAGGGTAGTCCAGTATATTGAGTAATACTTACTGCGTTAATCCCCTCTGCTCTAAGCACAGACCCAAATTGACCCAAGTAATTCAATTCAGGGACAATAACAAGATCTTTTTCTTTCAATGCATCTAGCATTTCTTCAGGCATGGGATGTATATACATTGTATAGTACCAACCCAAATCTTTATTTTCTGATCGGAGCTCATTGTAGGCCTCCAAGGCAGGGCCTTTGGAACCTCCCCATGGAACAAGCGCAATATTGGAATTTTCGTTATTTGACTCAAAAGTACCGTCATTCAAAAGCTTAAGTTTGCCGAAACGTCTTTCCGTCATCTGTATATGTCGTGCCGGCAAATGAGTTGTGTCTCCCATCGCATCATGTTCGCTTCCATTAGCAACATAGCTGCCGGGCCCTCCCGGCAAAGGCATAGGAGATAGGTCCCATCCGTCGTATCTAAGATAGCCGTTTGTCCCTGCGTAGACTTCTCTCTTTTCAGAAACAAGAGATTTCAGATCAGGTCTTGGGATATTCTGTCTTCTCTCAGATAGGGCCATTTCACTCAGTACAACTACCGGACCTTGATATCTTTCTGCCCAGTTAACAGACATGACTCCAGCCACAAAACATTCCTCCACGGTGCCGGGAGCTATCACGGGCATTTTCATATCTCCATGCCCGGGATATAAAGCAGTAAGCAAATCTGATTGTTCAGTTTTTGTGGGTAATCCAGTTGAAGGTCCACCTCTTTGTACATCTATAACGACTAGAGGAATTTCCGCCATCCAAGCTAGGCCTATCCCTTCACCCATCAAGGTGAATCCAGGGCCTGCGGTACTAGTCATCGCTTTTTTCCCAGCGTATCCGGCTCCAAGGATACTAGTGATAGATTCGATTTCAGACGAAGATTGATATACAAATTTACCTTCTCCAACCAGATTCTGCTCCATCCAAAGGAGAATTGGGGTTGCTGGAGAAATTGGGTAGCCAACAAATACATCGAGCCCAGCGTGGGCAGCACCAATGCTAAAAGCTAGGTTACCATTCAAGAGCACTTGTTCTCCTTCTGGCTTAATGGGGTCTGATAGTTCCCCTAAATTAAATCCACTCTTCTCAGCCTCCGCCGACCCCAATGAAAGAGCCATATTATTGGAATCGATAATTTGTTGGTCACCAGGGCGCCCTCTTGAGTACCGTTGCCTGTTAAATTCTTCAAGTATGCTGATAGGAACGTCCACCAATTGAGCTAGCGCTCCCATCACTACGAAGTTTGCGGCTCGGTTATTACCGGTCTGTTTGGCTAGTTCATCAAAATCCATTGCTAATGTTTTATCAGAAGCATCTATTTCAAATTCCCCGGAATTGTAAATAATCACACCGTCATCGGCCACCTCATCCCTGTGACTATCGTAAGCGTATTGATTGAAAGCAACCAATACGTCCAGTTCATCACCGGAGCTAAGCACAGTACTGGTTGATATCCTAGTCTGGGTCCAAGTGGGCCCACCTTTAATCTGGGAAGGAAAGGTAGAAAAAGTCTGGACATTATATCCAGACTGTGCCATCGCCTGAGCAAGTCCTTCTGCAGATGTAACCACCCCTTGTCCACCTTCCCCAGCAAATCGGACGACAAAGTCCTGCTTCTTCAATTTACCCTCCCGAAAAACTTCTTTTCAGTGGCAGCCAATTTGCAACTACCAAAACATGTAAAATTCATTGTACCGAACTACATCAAATCAGCCCTTAAAAACATATCTTAGTATGATCAGTGTCAATAGCTATTCAAGGGCTAATGTACAGTACCGTCAGAAAATATATCAACCGAGTTTTTATAGTGTCAATGTTGTGTTTGTGTTCACAATCTAAATTTAGACCGTTTAGCCTAAAATATCTTATCTAAGCCCTAACAGGTCAATCTTCAACAATCATAGTAAAAGAGGCTGGCCCAAGCACACCATATATCACATCAAAAACAATCATCAGGGCTATCCACCGAAGGTTTTGGTCCAAATTGCCACCATTCATTATTGAATGCGTCGACTCTACGGCACCCAAAATGATGGGCACCACCACAGGAAGAAATAAGATGGGTAACATAACCTCCTTCGCTCTCATATTCATAGATATCGTCGCAAATAACATCCCACACAATGAAATTCCAAAAAGGGCCGGTAAAGAAATCCAAAGCATGTTCAGAGGAGATAGCGTCACATTGAACAATACGATCAAAATTGGAACGAGTATTAATTCAATTACTATTAAAAACATCACATTAGATAGCACTTTGCCGAAAAAAATGACATCCCTACCTACCGGTGAAGCCAGCAGGCCATGGAAGGCACCACCTTCTGTTTCAGCTAGAAGCATCCTGTTAAACCCCACCATGGCACCAAACATTATAGAAACCCAAAGAATCCCCGGGACTATTAAGTTGACAGTGTTCGGGGTTGATTCAAGCGCAAAATTAAATATCACAACAACCAACAAGGAGAAGATAAAAACTGGCAGAATTACATCTTTACTTCTGATTTCAAGTAAGAAATCTTTCCTTACCAGTACAAACAGGTGATAAAAATATGTCTTAAGAGGGTTAAAAAATATCATCCACCAGCATCCCTTTTGATATGCGTTGGTTGCGAACTCTACCTCTATATGAAATTTGAGATGCATGCGTAGTCATAACTATTGACTTGCCACTCTCTAATTGATCACCAATGATTTTTTCAAATAATCTCAAAGAATCTTGATCTAAACCTGATTCCGGTTCATCAAACAGTAATATTTTAGGGGAATGAAGAAGCGCCCTGGCAATTGCCACTCTTTTGATGTAACCATGCGACAGGGTGGCAATCTTACTACCTAGTCTGTTTGAGAGTCCGATGAGTGCTGCTTTCTCCAAAATCGTACTATCCAAGTTATCTACCGAATTCAAGCGACCAAAAAATTCTAAATTTTCTTTTACTGTAAGTTGCGAATATAGAAAGGGCTGATGTGCGACAAAAGCCAAATCAGACCTAACTCTATGAGGATTTGACCGTAGGTCTTGCCCCAGTATTTTTACCATGCCGTAATCGCTTGAGACTAAAGAGGCTATGATTGACAACAAAGTGGTTTTGCCAGAACCATTGATACCTCTAATAACCACTACTTCACCAGGTTCTACGGAGAGACACAGTTTATGAAGAACACGGTTCCTACCGTAAGACTTTGTTACATTTTCTACTTCTAAAAGTGCGTCCATGCAATTTCTCACATAACAGAGTATTTATACACAATATCCGTTTAATATGGCATTTCGTTGTTACAATTAAAAGATTAACAGACGAATGCGATAATGGAGAGTGATTATGCCCTCGATAGAAGAATTGCAAACCGCGTACGAGTCACTGGATGACAAAATTGAAATCGTTTCCGAAGATTCGATAAATCCCGAGTTATTGATAGCGTTTGATTATGAATATTCCGGGTCCGATACCAAAGTATTCATAACAACGGAAGAATTCACCGCTGTTTGTCCCTGGACCGGGCTACCAGACTTTGGAAAGCTAACTATTGAATATGTACCTTCTAATTTATGCCTTGAACTCAAGTCACTAAAATATTATTTGATGGGATTTACTGGGGTTGGAATTGTGCAGGAGCACGCTGCAAACAAGATAATCAGGGATCTCGTAAACTGCAGTAAACCTGAAGAGATGAGCATAGAACTGGAATATAAGGTCAGGGGTGGTATTGCCACTAAAGTTTCGGTAACACACAAAAAATAAGGTCTGTTTCTTGGAACCACTTTAACTTATCAGTTAAACTGACGCCCATACTTTCGAATCACGATCAATATAAAGTTCATAAACAACCTCAGTCTAAGGAGAGCAAAATGACAAATTTTGTAAGGTTTCAAAATAACGGCGATTCTTCTTTTGGAGTTTTAGAAGAAGAAACAATATCTGAAATATCCAACGCCCCTTTCAGCTCTTACCAAACAACAGGTAAGACCTTCTCTTTGGGTGACGTAAAATTATTATCACCCGTATCACCCAACAAAATAGTTGCCATTGGGCTCAACTATAAAAGTCATCTTGGCGGCCGGCCAGGTCCAGCAGCTCCGGAACCATTTCTCAAGGCATCCACAACTGTTGTCGGGCCCGGAGACAATATCGTAATACCCAAAATTGCTATCGATGAAGGTGTCAAAATACAACCCGAGGCAGAATTAGCCTTAGTAATTGGGAAAGAATGTAAAGGGGCTACTCAGGCCAACGCGCTTGATTATGTCTTTGCCTACACCTGCGGCAACGATGTTTCAGCTAGAGATTGGCAACAAAACGATTTGCAATGGGCACGGGCTAAATCTTCAGATACCTTCGGTCCGATTGGGCCATGGATGACAACAGACCTTGACCCAACAAACATACAGGTAATATGCAGGGTAAACGGGGAAGAAAAGCAGAATCAAAACACATCTGATTTATTACACCCAGTGACCAAAATCATCGAATATGTCAGTGCAGTCATAACTTTAGAGGTCGGAGACGTAATAATGACTGGTACTCCAGGCACCCCTGGTGACATTCATCCAGGAGACACCGTAGAGATAGAAATTAGCGGTGTAGGAGTACTAAGCAACCCAGTAGTTTCAGAATAATCAACACAATTATGTTGATAACACGGGATGGCACTCCGGTTCCATCCCGACGCTTTTAAATATTTCCCCACCGATATCGCAACAACTCAGCACCATCGCCAATCGTCCAATACAACACGATGTAAGTCCCTGCTGCTACCATCGACAATTTACCTATCACCTCAACATAAGGAATCAACATACCAACCAAACGTTGGGTAGCATCCTCGAAATATAGTACAGCCACGGTGACAGACATCATTATCAAACCCATGCCTAGGCTATAGGCAAGCGATCCCACCACAACATTCACGACCCCGGTGGCCGATACCCCAGATCCCACCACAATTCCTACAGCAGATAGGAAAACAGGCAAAGCGCAACTCAAAGAGGCAAGAGCGTAGGCTATACCGAACATAAATATTTGATTAATTCCCTGAAACGACCCGAAAGATAAATTCCCCAAAAACCCGATAGCCAAGCTTCGTTTCATCAGGAGTAACCAAAGACCCGCCAGAAAAATAAATGCTCCAATACCCAACCCTATGAAAGGCAGTAATGATCCAAACAACCTAAATCCCAATGCCAGAAAAATCCCGAAAACACCGAATACAACAACAAAACCTATGGTGAGTGTAAATCCAATGGCTAAACCTTTTAGCAAAATAAATAAAGGAGAAAGTGAAGAAGAAGATTTACTTAAATGAAATCCAACATAGGCTGGAAACATAGCAGCACCGCAAGGATTAAATGCTGCTACTGTCCCGGCTGTAAAGGCAAATAGGATGGATACATCCATAGTTCAGGTGATACCTTTATACTTTTTATAAACCCGCCTATTTATCTGTCTTCTTGAACAGTCCTCCACACCAGGCCCCAAACTTGCCCAAAAGTATAGTAGGCCTCTTAAAGGAAGTCGGCCAAACAAATGTTAGGTAAGACACAATTAGCGAGCTAATGCCAAAAACAGCAAGTAAATTCACTTTTGTAATAAAAACCCCGACAAAAAAAATGATAGCTAAAACAAACATGTTAAAGGCGGAAACTGAGCCGAATTTACGGTCCCGGGACATGTGAAACAAAGAAAGCATTTGGCTGTAAAAAGATTCCTCCGACGCAATGGGTTCGGGGGGTGCGTCTGGAAGATCCGGGGTATCTTCTAATATCTTTTCTATCTCATTCTTGTATCTATCTGACATGGGTTCAAATAGCTCCAAAAACTAATCTTACCAAATAATAACTCCACATATGAATCCTAATTTAGGATACGAATTCCTGTCAACGATATATGTGCCAAATAGGCACATATAGAGAAGGACTTTAGTGGTCAAATGCCAATCAGGCTTATCGTGATGATATAATTATCATCCTGCTTTTTTAAAAATCACTCCTAGGAGACACTGGTGAAAATAACTCAGGACGATGTCGTCGACAGACAAACAGTGCTTCACATCGAACTTGAAGATGATGATATGGACCCATATTTGGATAGGGCATATCAACGAGTGGTTCAACGAGTCAACGTACCTGGTTTCAGAAAGGGTAAAGCTCCACGAAGAATCGTCGAACAATATTTTGGTAGAGAATCGATGTTGAATGAAATCCTGGATTCCATGCTTCCAGAACTTACAAACCAGGCAATCGATGAAAAAGACTTGGATGCTGTCGGTCTTCCCAGCATAGAGATGGGGGAATTGGATCCATTTCAATTCTCAGCAACCGTGCCGCTTCGACCAGAGGTTGACCTAGGTGGATACTCCGAAATCAGAATAGATAAAAATCAACCTAAAATAGAAGATGACGCAATAGACAGCCGTATTGAACAGCTCCGGCTCAGTGTTGCCACTTGGGAACCTACCGAAAGGCCTGTCGAAATTGGCGACATGATCACTGCCCAAATAAAAGGAACTGTTGGGAAGAAGACGATCCTTGATGAAAGTGATGCTGTCTATTTGGTAAATGAGGAAATCGGCCGACCTTTTCCTGGATTTTCTGAAAAGCTGGTAGGAATGGAAGCAGATAAGTCATCTCAGTTTGATCTTTCGATACCCGAAGATTTTGCAGATCCTGATCTTGCTAGTCAAGATGCTTCATTTGAGGTAACTATCAAGGATATCAAGGCAAGGGTATTACCAGAAATCGATGATGCATTCGCCAAAGGTATCGGAGAAGGTTACGAAACTCTCAATGATTTAAAAGAAGAAGTTCAAAAAAGTATCGAAACAGAAGCTGAAGAAGAAAGTACAAGAACTCATAGAGAATCCATCGTCGGGGCATTAATGGAAACGGCCAAAGTAGAAATGCCGGCCCTGTTATTGCAACATGAAGCAGAACACATGGTTGAAGAACAGGAAAGAATAGTTTCTCAAGCTAATATGAATATGGATGATTATCTGGTCTCTTTAGGAAAAACAAGAGAAGAATTCGTAGAAGAATCAAAAACAGAAGCTTCCGACAGACTAAAGCGGTCTTTCGTACTAGCCAAAATAGCTGAAGAAGAAGGGATAGAGGTTTCAGACGAAGACATCGATGAGCGAATATCGGAAATGTTTTCTAATGCGGAACAAGAAATACCTGAATCAAGTAAAAATGCCCAAATGAGAGACTATTTGAGTAGATCACTCCTCATGGAAGAAACCATGAAAAAATTGGAGGGTATTGCGGCCGGTGAATCCGGAGAAGACAATACTGACCAGGGACCTGATAAAAGTGATGCCGCTAGTGATCCTGCCGATGATAATAAGGACCAAGAAACAGAAGAAGGAGAAGTAAATGCTTGATAGACCTGAAAATATAATCCCGTATGTAGTAGAAAGGGATCCCAGAGGAGAGAGAACCTACGATATTTACTCTCTTTTGCTGAAGGAGAGGATCGTTTTTCTGGGAACGGGAATTAACGACCAGGTAGCAAATGCAATAATTGCTCAATTACTTTTCCTAGACAGAGAAGATCCAGAAAGAGACATAAATCTCTATATCAACTCCCCTGGCGGAGTAATTACAGCAGGTCTAGCAATATACGACACGATGCAGTTAATTAGACCTGACGTCTCCACAATATGTGTAGGTATGGCAGCGAGCATGGGTACAGTGCTGCTTTCTGGAGGAGCTACCGGCAAGAGATACGCCCTACCCAATTCCACCATACACATGCATCAGGCGCTAGGCGGGGCTCAGGGCCAAGCCTCAGATATTGAAATTGCCGCACGCGAAATCATCAGGATGCAAGACAAAATTCGAAATATCATCTCTGAACATACCGGCCAATCATACGAGAAAATCGCCAGAGATACAGACCGAGATTTTTACATGAGTTCAGAACAAGCCGAGGAGTACGGTATCATTGATGTAGTGATGGCCTCTCCTAATGACAAAGCTGAATAGAGGTATAAATGTCCACAACCCAGAACGATTATTTATGTTCCTTTTGTAGCAAACCTCAGGCACAAGTAAAAAGGCTGATAGCCGGACCTGACAGAGTGTTTATATGCGACGAATGTGTCGAGTTATGCCAACAAATAATTTCTGAAGAAATCCCGGAGAACATAGAGGACCTAGATAACCCGGTTGAAAAAGGCGTAACCCCCAAATTCATTTACGACCAACTTGAGGAGTACGTAATCGGGCAGGAGAAGGCAAAGAAGATTCTAAGCGTGGCTGTATACAACCACTACAAGAGGGTCTGGTCGAATAAGCATTCAGATGAAAAAACAGAGCTCCAGAAGGCAAATATCTTGATGTATGGGCCATCCGGGTCTGGCAAAACTCATCTTGCACAAACTTTGGCAAAAATACTAGACGTCCCATTTGCCATCGTAGATGCCACTTCAATAACAGAGGCTGGTTATGTTGGAGAAGATGTTGAAAATATACTGTTGAGGCTTATCCAAGCCGCCGATTACGATATTTCAAAAGCAGAACACGGAATCATATACATTGATGAAATAGATAAGATCACGCGAAAAAGCCCAAACCCTTCAATTACTAGGGACGTATCCGGCGAAGGGGTCCAGCAGGCTCTTCTGAAGATTATAGAGGGGTGTCTTGCTAATGTTCCTCCACAAGGTGGTCGAAAACACCCTCATCAAGAATTCATGCAAATAAAAACGGATGACATTCTCTTTATGGTAGGTGGTGCATTTGAAGGCATGGACGAACTGCTTATGAAAAGAGTGCACAAGGATAACTACAGCTTAGGATTCAAACAAACTACCAATCATCACGACGGCAACCAGAGTGTAATCGATTCGGTTCGCCACCAACTTAATCCTGATGACTTAATGGAATTTGGTTTCATCACCGAATTCGTAGGTAGACTACCAGTTTTAGTGACTTTGGATGAGCTCACAAAAGACGATTTGGTGCGAATATTGACCGAACCCAAAAATGCATTTGTGGAACAATACCAAGCCTTGTTCAGGATGGAAGAGGTTAAATTGAATTTTAGTGAAGGGGCATTATTGGCCACAGCGGAAAAAGCCATAGAACAAAAGACCGGAGCCAGAGGCCTACGTACTATTTTGGAATCAACTCTTATGGAAGTTATGTTTGAACTACCCAGTATGAGTGGTATAACACACTGTGATGTTGAGGCAGAGGCTATTGTAGGGAACGCTCCGGTGAAATTGTCGAACGGCGGTAGCGAGATAATCGAACTGGCAACCCTAGAAAAAAGATCTGCTTAGTTAATTTTACTTTTTAACTTTCTTCGGTCTCGAGACCCACTACTTCAAGATGAAGCTCTTCTAATTGGCTTTTCTCGACAGATGAGGGAGCTCCGAACAATGGATCCATCTGACTTTGCGTTTTAGGAAACGCAATCACATCTCTTATCGAATCTTTCCCCGTAAGAACCATAAGGAGTCTATCTATGCCTGGTGCAATTCCTCCGTGTGGAGGCGCTCCATATTCGAACGCGTCCAACAACTGGGCAAACCTTTCTGATACCTCGTCTATAGAATAGCCAAGCACCTCAAATATATCTTCCTGCAATTTCCTGTTATGAACCCTTATACTCCCGCTCGCCATTTCAAGTCCGTTGCAAACTAAGTCATATGACTGTGCAATGACCTTACCTGGGGCATTGGATAAATACTTACCAAATCCTTCTTTTGGCATGCAAAAGGCATGGTGGGAGGCATCCCATCTCCTCTCCTCCAAATTCCACTCAAATAACGGGAAATCTGTCACAAATGCAAAGAACATCATGTCAGGATCAGCTAACTCTAACCTTATTCCCATTTCATGACGTAAAGCAGCCAAAGCAGCATTAGTGGATTTTGGCTCTCCTGCCACAATGAGCACTAGGTCTCCGTCAGCAGCGCCAGTGGAAATAGCGAAATCTTTCACATTTTCAGGTGTCAAAAATCGAGTAATATTTGATCTGACTTTATCCATATCAACCGATTCCAATGATTCGCCAGCACCATTGACACCAATGGCTATTAACCCACTTGCTCCCCGTTCTTTAACAAATTCTGTTAATTCATCTATCTGCCCTCTAGTAAATTCTCCACAACCCGGAGCAGCAAACCCCTTAACAATACCCTGGTTATCTACAACATTATGAAAAACATTAAATTCTGTTTTCTTCGCTATATTACCCAAATCTGACATTTTCATTTCAAATCTCAGATCTGGTTTATCTGTACCGTAATCTCGCATACTTTGTTCATAAGATAATCTAGGGAAAGGTTTCATAAATTTCTTTTCAGGAAACAAAGACTCTAAAAGCCCACTAAATAAACCCTCAGTCAAAGAGAGAACATCTTCCTGGGTTACAAAACTCATCTCCAAATCTAGCTGGGTGAATTCTGGCTGTCGATCAGCTCTAGAATCTTCGTCTCTAAAACACCTAGCTATCTGAAAATATTTCTCAAATCCAGCAACCATCAAAAGTTGTTTAAGTTGCTGGGGAGATTGAGGTAGAGCATAAAAATTACCGGGGTATAACCGGCTAGGAACTATGTGATCTCTAGCTCCTTCAGGCGTACTTTTAATCAGTATCGGGGTTTCAATTTCCAAGAAACCTTCAGAGTCTAAGAAATCGCGTATATATTTCACAACTTTATGCCTGATTATCATGGCATTTTTCATTACTTCTCTTCTAAGGTCGACGTACCGATATTTAAGTCTTACATTCTCATCAACTGTAGTATCTTCATTAACATAAAAAGGAGGAGTCAAAGATTGGTTTAAAACTGTCAATTCTGAAGCATATACTTCAACCGCTCCTGACAGCATATCCTCATTTACAGTACCTTCTGGTCTAGCTGAAACCTCACCCAATACCTGTACAACCCATTCATTACGCAAGTATTGGGCAATTTCATGGGCTTTTTCTGCCAATTCTGGATTAAATACCACCTGAACTAATCCACCTCGATCTCTCAAATCAATAAATATGAGGTTGCCGTGATCACGTCTCCGGTGAACCCATCCTGCCAGGGTGACCGATTTCCCAATATCCCGAGAGCGCAAAGCTCCACAACTAATATCCTTCAACAATTAAACCCTCCGGCCTGCCGATAAGAAAATTTATATCCCTCTTAGTTTATCCTTAGGTACATCTAGCGTAGTAAATGTCTCTATCTTTTTTACCCCATCTATTTTCCCGATTTTGTTTTGCAAAAGTACCAGGAGATCAGACAATGATTTTGTAGATACGTTGACAAAAATATCGAAAGATCCTGACGTGATATTAACCCACCGGATCTCCTCAATTTCATTGAGCTTCAATACAACTTCTCTGATCACAGCGAGGTCAACTTGTATTCCAATAATAGCCTCAGTTTCCGAAGCTAAATAGTTCGGATTTAGAACCACTTTAATATTGATAATACCTTGATCTTTCAAGATATTCAGACGACGCCTGACGGTACCTTCACTAACGCCTAAATTTCTAGCTATACTGGCGTTGGACATCCTGCCATCCAAACCTAGAATTTCAATTATTTGGTTATCTAAATCATCAACCATAAAAGTACTCTATGAACTAATTGCACAAAATACTATAGGCTCACAGAGTACATGACAAACGCTGTCTTGTTAGCGTGATAGGAGACCATCAATTTTATCCTCTCTCAAGCCAGGAAGTTTTAGAAAGAATATCTCTGTCAAAAACAAGCCTACACAACAGTGTAGATTTCACTGACCCCTTACGAATAATATCTCCGTTTGACATAAGGCGTTTCGATATAAGCATAACCCCTAGCAACACACTGAAAATTATAATATGTGTTTGCTCTTGAAAGGCAAAGCATAAGAGTGGTAGCAATCCGAAAGAAATAAAGCACCAAACCCCGCTGTCTTTATACAAAATAAGACGCCCTATAATACCGAGAAATACCGTCAATACAAGGATTTCTTCCCACATTTGAAATCCAATCAGCAATCCGAAAGCCGTAGCAATTCCCCGTCCTCCCTCCAACCCAATGAAAATGGACCAATTATGGCCAGCAACTAAACTTATAGAGGCAATTAAGAGAAAATAAGGGTCCATGCCGAGGATAACATCAAGAAATAGGACGGTAAAAGTTCCCTTTATTAAACAGTCCATCACCCCAGCTATGATCCCAATATTTTTGCCGCCATGCACAGCTAGATTGGATGCGCCAACGTTCCTAGAACCATGAGTTCTAATATCTATTTTGGCCCAAAATCTTCCTAATAAATAGGAAATGGGAATCGCACCTATAAGATAGCAGCCAACACCAACAGCAATGAAAAAAAAATATTGACTAAAAATCACGGGAGATAGCTAGATCTATTTGGTCGACTGATTCCGGAGGGGGCCCTACATCCCCAGGGTGCGGGTCGTTTCTATTTTCCGAGTTATGGTAGTCACTACCGCCACATTTGATTAAAGAATATTTTTCGGCTATCTCAATCAAATCAGACACCTGGCTGGAATCGTAATCACCATAATAAACCTCTATACCTCCCAACCCAGCTTCACAAAGTTTAGGGATTAACTCAATCAGATTCTGGATACTTTTTCTTCCAGACTTTGAATTAGATAAAAGAGGATGGGCCAAAACAGCAAGTGACCCATTGTCCCTAAGAATTTCCACGGCTTCAGTAGGTGTGATCATCTCTCTGGGAACGAACCCTGGCGAATCGACATTCAAATACCTTTTAAAAGCATCTTTAATATTTGTCGAGTACCCTAATTCCACCAATGCCATCGCAATATGGGGTCTCCCTACAGAATCTCCCTGCGCAATATTCCTAACCGTCTCCCACGATATATTAAGTCCAATAGAAACAAGCTTTTCAATTATTTTCTTCCCTCTGAGTAATCGACCCTTTCTAAATACTGAAAGCCTATCTTGGAAGCCCACATCTTGTAGATCTATTCCATATCCAAGAATATGCACCTCATCTTTAAGATAGCTAGTACCTAATTCTATACCGTTTATCAACCTGATTCCGAGCTTAGATGCACCTTCCCGAGCCTCCTGCAATGCGGAGGTAGTGTCATGGTCCGTAACGGCTATCGTCTGAAGGCCTCGTTCAAAACAAAGCTCCACAAGCTCGCTAGGAGACAAAGCTCCATCAGAATGATTGGTATGTAGATGTAAATCTACTTCTATATGATCCATTCCAATCCATCTCTGGGAGTCAGCTTTCCTGACTCCCAGTAGGTGTTGTAAATCTATTAGCCACGCTAACGGCTTCTATCTTGCGTACTCTACAGACCGTTTTTCGCGTATCACCACTACTTTAATTTGACCTGGATATGCAAGTTTCTCTTCGATATTTTTCACGACATCTCTCGCGAGGGATGTCGCAGAAACATCGTCCACAGAGTCAGGTTCAACCATAATCCTAACCTCTCTACCCGCCTGGATCGCGAAGCATTTCTGAACACCCTCAAAATCCCCGGCAACTTCCTCTAATTCCTCCATCCTCTTGACATAGTTTTCAACGGTGTCCTTCCTGGAACCTGGCCTGGCCGCACTTAGAGCATCTGCAGCGGCGACTATAAAGGATTCCACTGAGCTCATTTCGTCATCATGATGTTCGCCTATGCAGGTGGTCACTCTATGCGAAACCTTATATTTTTTTGCTATATCTGCACCGATTTCTGCGTGAGGCCCTTCGATCTCGTGGCTTAGTGCCTTACCAATGTCATGAAGCAACCCACCAACCTTAGCTACCTTCACATTTGCACCAATTTCAGCCGCCATGAGGCCCGCAAGGTGGGCTACTTCCAGACAATGCATTAATACATTCTCACCATAGCTAAACCTATATTTCAGTCTGCCTAATAATCTAATTAATTCTGGATGTAAACCTCTAACGTCAGCCTCAAGCACTGCTGATTCACCACTTTTCCATATGGTTTCTTCTACTTCCTCCTGAGACTTTTTGACCATATCTTCGATTCTCGCGGGGTGTATTCGACCGTCAGCTACAAGTTTGGACACCGCCAACCTAGCAACTTCCCTCCTGACTGGATCAAAGCAAGATAAAGTGATTGCTTCAGGAGTGTCGTCAATTATTAAATCGACTCCGGTGTTTCGCTCTATTGAGCGTATATTACGCCCTTCCCGTCCTATCAAACGACCTTTCATATCGTCACTAGGAATTGGAACCGTACTCACTGTGGCCTCTGAAACAACATCTGAAGCCAGTCTCTGGATCGCCTGACCCAATATCATTCTAGCCTTGTCATTTGCCTCATTTTTTGTTGACTCTTCCATATCTCGATACTTAAGAGCCAGTTCATGACGATAATCGTCCTCAGCAGTTGCCATGATGACATCTTTGGCATCATCCATGGTCATGTCAGCTACAGTTTCAAGTCGCTCAATACTTTGAGATTTTACCACCTCTGCTTTTTCATAGAGGCCTTCTATCTCTTTTTCAAGGTCATTTAATTTGCGTTCTCTTCGCTCTAAATTTTGTGACCTCTTCTCTGCATTCTCTTCTCTACTAGCAACTCGTTGTTCTATTCTTCTTACTTCGCCACGTCTCTCTTTAAGCTCTTCATCTCCATTTTTTTGAAGTTTAAAAGCTTCCTCTTTTGCCTCCAAAAGTATCGATCGCTGTTCATCTAAAGCCTGCTCCAGCATATGTTCCGCTTCAGAGCGGGCGGCGACTTTACTCCTAAAGGTTTGGAGACGCTTAAGGCTAATACCTAAAACTGTACCAACAATTAAACTGATGAGGCCGGCGATCGCTATTGTAATTATATCCATGCGATTTACCTCCTCAATATTCTATTTTTATCTAGGTTCCCATTTGGAAATCTAACATCATGATTATATCAGGCATCCACTACAACAGGTGATACGAGCTACTTCCGGTTCAGATCACAATCAAAATCCGAAAGGATTTCCCTTCTGAGAAAGCATACGCATCATCTTTTTCTGACCGCCTGATGATGACATTTCTTTCATCATTTTTCTGACCTGTTTGAACTGGTTTAAAAGCTGATTTACGTCTTGTGGGGAATTACCACTACCTTTGGCGATTCTTCTCCTTCTGCTACCACCAATCATCTCTGGTTTGGATCTTTCTTCCGGGGTCATCGAATATATTATGGATTCAGCTTTCACAAGGTGATTATCATCCAAGTCATCAGTATTGACTTTACCCTTCATCATAGAAAACCCAGGTACCATTTCAAGTATTTGGCTCATAGAGCCCATATTTTTGACCGCTTGCATTTGATTAAGAAAATCCTCTAGATCAAAAGTGGCTTGTTTAATTTTGCGTTCGAGATCTGCCATCTGATCTTCATCAAATGTTGCCTGGGCTTTCTCGGCCAGGGTTAGAACATCACCCATACCCAATATTCGGGAGGCCAGTCGATCAGGGTGAAATTTTTCAAGGGCGTCTATTCTTTCACCGACTCCAATGTACTTAACCGGTATCCCGGTCACTGACGTGATTGATAAAGCAGCTCCACCACGGGCATCACCATCCATTTTTGTCAACACCAAACCCGTCAAACCTATCCGATCATGAAAATCTTGAGCCACATTAACGGATTCCTGTCCCGTCATAGCGTCAACTACTAAAAGTACTTCAGTTGGATTAATGGATTTATGGATTTCTTCCAATTCATCCATTAATTCACTATCGACTTGAAAACGTCCTGCAGTATCTATAATTGTCCAGTCAAAATTGCGGTTTTTACCGGCCTCATACCCATCAATAGACACCTTTGCTGCTGAAACCTCTGTACCGGCCTCATAGAGGCTTATACCTACCTGATCTGCTAAAACCGACAGCTGCTGTATAGCTGCAGGCCTATGAACATCAGCAGCAACCAACCCAACGGCTTGGCCAGAATCTTTTAAGTGTTTGGCAAGCTTTGCAGAAGTCGTTGTTTTGCCAGATCCATTGAGGCCCACCATCAAGACAGTATTATGCTTTTCTTTTTTAGTCAGTTCTACGGAATCGCCACCAAGAGTTTTTATCAGTTCGTCATTGGTTACCTTTACAACATGCTGGCCGGCAGTGATGTTAGATAAAATTTCTTCATCCATAACTTGTTCTTTAATGGATGTCACAAATGATCTTGCCACTTTGAAATTCACGTCGGCTTCCAGCAGGGCTCGCCTCACTTCCTTGAGGGTTGCATCGATATCTTTCTCAGTCAGATGTCCCTTGTTGGAAATGGAATTAATTATCGAAGTAAGCCTGTCTGTTAATGTTTCAAACATAATAAAACAAGATTACTCCTAGATGAATTTACCGTCTAGTAAAATGGGAACGAAAGGCAACCTTCCAAAGATTGCTATTAATTTTACTTGAAGCTAAAAGTGATGGGTTGTTATACTCAATGTAATACATTTGTTCTGAGGTTACCTTCATATGGAAATTAATTGGCTCGGTCATTCGTCCGTAAGTATTAACAGTAGAGATTTAGTCCTGATAGCCGATCCTTATGATAGCTCTGACGGAACCTTCATGGGGCCTCAACAAGCTCACATCGTTACTATAAGCCACGACAGTTCGAAGCATTCGAGCGTGGACTCAATAAGCGGAAATCCCCGAGTTATAGACGGTCCAGGAGAATACGAAATAAATAATTTCTATATCAAAGGGTTCGCGACAGCACTTACCACAATCGAACAAGGTTCAGCCCGAAAAATAAACACCATTTACACCATTAAAGCTGAAGGTTTAACCCTTTGTCACATAGGCGCTCTTTCACAAAAGTTTACGCCTTCCCAGATAGATGAAATAGGCCAAACTGACATCCTTTTTGTGCCTGTCACTCCGCCTGAGGATCAAGACAACACAATAATTCAAGACACAATAATTGCCCTGCAACCCAGAATCGTCCTTCCAATCCAATATACCTTAGGAAATCCATCAGAGGATTTACCAAATCCAGGAAAGTTCTTTGACACAATTGGAGCAACAGAAAAAGTGCCTCAAAATCGCCTCACGGTAACTGAAACCAGTTTGCCAGGAGAGACAACCTCGGTCTTGCTCAATCGCCGATAGAGTCCCACCTCTTCTAGGGAATCGCTGAGGGAATCATACTTCAGCGCAGAAAAAGCCCGTCTAAAACCTCTTTCGGATACCCCTATAAGCTACTAAGAGCAGTAAAGGCCCGACCATAGCGAGAACATTGGCGGTCCCTGTCAGTGGATCCACTTCACTCACGGCAAAACACCCACCAGATTCCTCCGCAGGTAGCGGAGCCTCCTCGGCTTCAGGAGTCGCAGTTACCACAAGAACGATAGGTTCCGGGGTTGGGGCAGGTATCTGTGTAGGCACGGCGGTGTTAACTGCCGGTGCCGGTGCCGGTGCCGGAGTTGGAACCACCGGGGCAGCGATTGTTACAGCAGCTACAGTAGCTGTGGCTGCAGGAGGAACCGGTGTATCTACGGGTGTTGGTTCCGGGGTGTTAAATATAGGCAGATCAGTAAAAATTAAATCAACGTTCCGAATGGTGGAACCCACCTCATAAATGGCGGTGGTCCGTGCCTCCGTACCGTTAAGATAAAAATTAACAGTGGCACCCGTTAAATCAGGATCGTTTAAGTCAACAATTAAACTGAGATATCTACCCCCGACGACCGGTACCGGATTGGATTCGTACGTACCAACCCTGGCTGTAAGCGAAGCGCCCTCAGGAATGACTGCGCCTGAGGCAACAACCACACCGTTGTACACAACGGCTCCCACCACAATTGGCGTTGCAGTCGCAAGGGGAGTGGCGGTCGGGACTGGGGTTGCAGTCGGCGTCGCCGTAGGCAAAGGTGTTGGCGTAGGAAACGCTGGGAAGGTCAAATCAAAATCTTTCTTCAAAGTCGGGAGCGGGTATTTAGCAAAAGTATCAGTCTGGTCAGCGACAGTCGCCCCTTCCGGGTCGTTTGGGTCATTTCTCAATTCAAAGGTAATAGTTTTGCCAAAAAAAGTTTGGTCAGGTGCACCAACAGCAAGACCGGACATCCGTCCACCGCTTATTTCTAATGGTACAGAGGTGTAACCATCCATACGTCCCACAATCCAAAGACCATCTGGCGCAGGGACGCCACCGAGAGTTACTGATCCAGTATAAATGACTGGCCAGGGAGGAATCGATCCTCCCGCCGCTTGCAAGGATTGAGCGTTATTGAAAAAGGCAAAACTTACAAGGGTAAAAGCAGTCACAAATAAGAAAAATTTCATCTTCCGATTCTACCTTATAGAACACGTTATTTCTAGCAAAAAAAAACCTCCTCCCCCGAAGGGGAAGAGGTCTATTTCTAGAACCACTGATTTCTCAAGCGGTCCATACCGTCTGCCGGGTCACCTTTATGGAACGATGAATCCAGCTGAATTCGAATACAACCAGTAACCTTTACCGGAGTAAATGTTATCGGCAGCGTCGGCACCGTAGGTATATTTACTGCCTACAACGACGTCTGGGATAATGTCAACCCAGGCCTCGGTAGATGCGTTATACCCCTTTGCCTTTACCCAGTCTAATCCACTGAAGTAGGTGTCTGGGTCCCATTGTGCAGCTCCACTTAAGGTTGCTGCTGGAACCAGGTTCCAGCCTTCGACCACCGAAATGACCGGAGGAACGGAACTTGCGCCACCCTTATATCCAGGGATGTCAACTTTGATGTCATCGCCGTTATTCTGGAAGATCCAGTAAGCATGCGAATCGTCAATATCTGTCAGGGTACCGACCAATGAGTCACCGTCTCTGACAGCTGTCAGCCAGCCACCCGGTGTCGACGGATCGTACGTGAGTACTGTCGTCACCTGAGTGTTTACTATGACACTGTTGATTGCACTGTCAGCAGCAGCAGCCGGCAAGGAAACTAAGTTCCAGCCTGGCACCATTGCAACAGTGGTCTTCGACCTGTCTTTAACAGTGAACTTGGATGTCTGGTCTTTCTTCTCGTTACCCGCAACGTCTTCAGCACTTACGGTGATTTTGTATTCACCGTTGGCCAGATCCACTATAGGCACGTAGTAGAAAGTCTTGTTATCTGTAGTCGAAACTTCGGCTAACACGTCCGTCGTCGTTGCGTCAGGATTCAGCAGAGTCGCCTTGGTCATAGTGACCGTGGTGTTTGTGTCACCAGCGTACTCGTCATCATCCCAAGCAAAGCTCAACGATGGAGTCTTATCTATTGTCGATGCCAAATTAGCTGGCAGAATCGTAACTTCAGGTGCGTCCAGGTCAAGTTCTACAACCTGCTCCGCGTTAACGTAGTAGTACGTTGCTTTAACTGTCGAGGCAGCGGCTATGTCCAAGCCTGTCCAGCCTTGCAGCGTGAACTCAACTGTTTCAGCCTCAGACCAGTTAATCTTGGAAATCCATCCAGATACCGGATATGTGACGTCGACAGTTGTCGTGGATTTAGTCACCGTAGCGATTGTCAGCACCAGAGGACCCGCGCTGGTCGTGTTCGTGGTTATAGCACTATGCGCTATGGTGAGTGTCTCACCTACCGCACAGTCAACGTCATTAGTAGTTATCGTAATATTTGCAGGCACCAAGGTATTAGTAGTGTTATTTCCTACAGCTATGGTAACCACAACGCTATCACAGTCTCCATTACCAACTGCCGCTATG
>ERZ651768.74-NODE-74-length-70609-cov-17.341306_pt1 | contig 70609 bp, 63 predicted proteins | sample MGYA00514754_ERZ651768 | MGnify/ENA metagenome assembly ERZ651768
TAGGGGTTGCGCTCGTTACGGGACTTAACCCAACATCTCACGACACGAGCTGACGACAGCCATGCAGCACCTGTCACACGGTTCCCGAAGGCACCAATCTATCTCTAGAAAGTTCCGTGGATGTCAAGGGGTGGTAAGGTTCTTCGCGTTGCATCGAATTAAAGAACATGCTCCACCGCTTGTGCGGGCCCCCGTCAATTCATTTGAGTTTTAGCCTTGCGGCCGTACTCCCCAGGCGGAGAACTTAACGCGTTAGCTGCGCCACCAAGCCCCAATGGGGCCCAACGGCTAGTTCTCATCGTTTACGGCGTGGACTACCAGGGTATCTAATCCTGTTTGCTCCCCACGCTTTCGCACCTCAGCGTCAGTGTTAGTCCAGGAGGCCGCCTTCGCCACTGGTGTTCCTTCCTATATCTACGCATTTCACCGCTACACAGGAAATTCCACCTCCCTCTACTACACTCTAGCCCGTCAGTTTGAGATGCAATTCCTAGGTTGAGCCTAGGGCTTTCACATCCCACTTAACGAACCGCCTACGTGCGCTTTACGCCCAGTAATTCCGATTAACGTTCGGTCCCTCCGTATTACCGCGGCTGCTGGCACGGAGTTAGCCGGACCTTCTTCTGTGGTTAACGTCAAAGAGCGGGGGTATTAACCCCTCACTTTTCTTCGCCACTGAAAGTGCTTTACAACCCTAAGGCCTTCTTCACACACGCGGCATGGCTGCGTCAGGCTTTCGCCCATTGCGCAATATTCTTTACTGCTGCCTCCCGTAGGAGTCTGGACCGTGTCTCAGTTCCAGTGTGGCTGATCGTCCTCTCAGACCAGCTATGGATCGTCGCCTTGGTAGGCCGTTACCCCACCAACAAGCTAATCCAACGCAGGCTCCTCTAATAGCGCGAGGTTCGAAAATCCCCCGCTTTCACCCCTAGGTCGTATGCGGTATTAGTCCGAGTTTCCTCGGGTTGTCCCCCACTACTAGGTAGATTCCTACGCGTTACTCACCCGTCCGCCACTTTACTCGGCCCCGAAGGACCTTTCTCGTTCGACTTGCATGTATGAGACCTGCCGCCAACGTTCAATCTGAGCCATGATCAAACTCTTCACTTTAAATAGTCTAGTCCGCTACCGACCCCGCAAGGGATCCGAGCGGACAAAAGGTTTGCCAGGGACTCAACTTCATTTGCGAGCGCCCACACGAATGGCTTATTCAACTGTTAAAGAACCGCCCGACGAAATCCCACGCCTCAATTAGTGAGGTTTCAGGATCGTACCGCCGGTCGAAGGCTGCGTATTATACGCACGCCGCGCCGCGCCGCAATGACTAAAGACGTTTAAGTATGTTGCCATCGTAGAGCTAACCCGCCTTTCCGATTTTCTCATTCGTGAAAGAACATATGCCACGATTTTTTGCCTCTTCGCAGCAAATGGTATCGACCAAACAACGCCCGCTCGGGACCAAGGGCCTGACTCGGAACCTCCACCAGTTCGCCGTTAATTTGCACGCCCTTACCGTCAATGAGTTTACGACCAGCTCCACGAGACTTAGCGAGGCCAGCGCGTACAAGAGCCGTAAGCAATTCCTCTTCGTTTTCGACCGAGGTCGAATCCATTCCATCAAGCCGTAACTGTTCCAAATCCTCGCGTTTAAGGTCTGCCACGGCACCACCAAATAGAGCCGCAGTGATGCGTTCTGCGGATGACAGGGCTCCCTGCCCATGTGCTAGCAGTGTGACTTCGCGCGCTAGCAGACGTTGAGCTCCTCGTTCGCCAGGTCGATCACGTAACTCGGTCGCCGCATCTGCGATATCGCTTGAGTCGAGAAAGGTGAAATAACCAAGAAACGGCACGACGTCTTCATCTGCGGAGTTAAGCCAAAACTGATAAAAACGATAGGGAGATGTCATATCGGGATCTAACCAAATCGCTCCGTCTGCGGTCTTACCAAATTTGAGCCCATCAGAACGCGTAATCAACGGCACTGTAAGGACAAAAGCTTGTTGGCCATCAACTCGTCGGATTAGATCAATGCCACTAACCATATTGCCCCACTGATCACTACCACCAACCTGAATCGTGCACTGGTAACGTCGGGACAACTCGAGAAAGTCGTACGCTTGCAGAAGCATGTAACTAAATTCCGTGTACGAAATACCCTCGCCTTCGCGTCCCAACCTGTTCTTGACAGAATCCCGTTGGATCATCGCGTTCACCGAAAAGTGTTTGCCGATGTTTCGAAGAAAGCCTAAGGCATCTAGTGGGCTCGTCCACTCTAGGTTATCCACCACCCGGGCCGCGTACTTACCATCTAAATCAATGAAGCGGGAGACCTGCTGCGAAAGTCTTTCCCCCCATCCGCGGACCACGTCCACATCGTTTAAGCCGCGCTCGTCGACGCGTTCGGACGGGTCACCGATGAGACCTGTCGCCCCCCCTACCAACGCAATCGGGCAGTGTCCTGCAAGTTGAAACCGGCGTAGCGTTAGAAGCGGGACGAGATTGCCTATATGGAGACTCGGTGCCGTCGGATCAAAACCACAATACAAACTCCGTCCCGACTGTTGTAAGTGAGACTCCAGTCCTTCTCGATCGGATATCTGGGCCAGGAGGTGACGCAGCTCTAAATCAGATATAGGAGAGGGCATACGAATTCGCTCGAGGACAAGCCGGAAGCCTTGATTACGGACTTGAGGGCTTTCCAACCGAACCAAAACCCATATACTAGCGCAACTTCTTGAACACCCCTACGAATAGGTCCGTCAACGTCCGATTTGAATACGAAGTTGAGGGGGTACTCCCTACGTAACCTCCCTCGCGCGCACCGTACCACGGCCGTCGTACTGACGATCATTCTCGGGTTTTTCGCGATATCCGGTCTCAATGGGACTAGCGTGCTCGATCTCCCTAGAAAAGATCCTGCTGTGGCCGATCTCAGCTCCCTTGATAAATATCCTTCAATCCCTCCAAAAACTACCGGTTCAAACGCTGCCGCTGAAATCGATGGTATGACCAACAACGAGCGCAGATTCTCATCCAACGCGCTAACCGTCATCGTTGAGCCGAGAGACAACCTAGCCGTGATTTTTCAACGAGAAGGTATCTCCGCAAAGGAGCTTCAAAGTGTTCTGGAAAGCGACCGGTTGGCACAACGCCTCAAGCACATTTATCCAGGCCAGAAACTATTTTTCGAACGACAAGAAGATGGCACGCTTATGCGTTTAGTCTATTCCCCTGTACCACTGGAGTCGCTGGTTTTTGTTCGCCGCGGCAGCTCTTTTGAAGTGACAGAAATCGCTCACCAACCTGAAATCCAAATTAAGGTAATGCATGGCCTCATCGACCACTCCCTATTCGTAGCAAGCCAGCGCATCGGACTCGACGATGAGACAACCATGCGCTTAGCGCAGATTTTTCAGTGGGATATCGATTTTGTACTTGATATTCGCAAAGGCGACGAATTCGACATTGTCGTGGAAGAACTCCATCTAAACGGTGATTTCGTTGGTTATGGAAACATCCTTGCCGCAAAGTTTGTGAATCAAAGTGATGGTTACTTGGCGATTCGGTACGTCGATCGAGACGGGGCAGCAGGCTATTTCAACCCCACTGGCGAAAGTATGAAAAAAGCGTTTCTGAGAGCGCCCCTGGAATTCACCCGCATAAGCTCCAACTTTAATATGAAACGCGTCCACCCGTTGTGGAATCGTACGATGCCCCATCGAGGAATCGATTACGTCGCACCGGTCGGGACGCCGGTACTGGCGGCGGGGACCGGTCAAGTAAGGGTCGCTGGGTATACCAAGGCCAATGGCAACTACGTTGTCATAGGTCATGGCACCGAATTCGAAACAAAGTATCTCCATCTTTCAAAATTTGGTCCTGGTACTAAGCAAGGCAGAAAAGTCACTCAAGGGGAGGTCATCGGATTCGTCGGATCAACCGGCTGGGCAACTGGTCCCCATTTACACTACGAATTTCTTGTCAACGGGAACCACAGGAACCCGCGCACCGTACCGCTACCCAAATCAAACCCGATCAATAAGGCCGAACTCGAACGCTTTCGATCCCATATGCAACCGACCCTTGCTCTACTCGCTAGCGGTAAATCACCCGGGCTCACAACCGCGGCCACTAATTAACGCACCATGCCTCGATTTTTTATCGGCTGTATTTCTGGCACCAGCATAGACGGTCTCGATATTGCTTTGGTTGACATTGAAGCTAAGCCAGCGATTGCTGCTTCGAAGACAGTATCGTTTCCAGAACTCCTCGAAGATGAATTACGCCATCTTTTACAGCCTGGCCCCAACGAAATTTTTCGGCTGGGCCTCGCACACGCTCGGTTAGGAGAGTTCATTGGCACTTCCATCCTCAGTTTCTTGAATGACAATGACCTCGACGCCGGCGATATCGCAGCGATCGGTAGCCACGGCCAAACGGTTCGTCATCATCCTGATTCGGATCCGGGGTTTTCGGTACAGATCGGAAGCGGTAGCCACATCGCCGAAATCACCGGAATCGACACCATCTCCGATTTCCGCAGTCGGGATCTAGCGTCCGGCGGCGAGGGCGCACCGCTCGTACCGAGCTTTCATCGAATGCTGTTTCACCCTTATGAGCACGATCAAGTCATTCTCAATATCGGCGGTATCGCGAATGTAACGATCCTCTATTCGCACGAGCAACAGCCGTTTGTTGGTTTTGATACCGGTCCAGGGAACGCACTGCTAGACGCTTGGGTCAATGATTCGAGGCAACTTCGCTACGACTCCGACGGGGATTGGTCGGCCTCGGGACGAGTATCGAATAAGCTACTTGAAGCAATGCTCAACGATTCATATTTTTCGCTAGGGCCGCCAAAAAGCACAGGGAAAGAAAAATTTAACTTGAACTACATAGAGCAATATCTCAGAGGTTTCCCAAAAATTGACCCTTCCGACGTCCAATCGACCTTATGCGAATTCACCGCAGTCACAGTAGCAAACGCAATCGAACGCTGGGGCCCGGAATCAGCACGAGTGGTCGTTTGCGGTGGCGGGCGGTTAAACTCGGATTTGATGCAAAGATTAGATGTACACCTCAACCATCAGTCGGTCATCCGCTCCGAAGAAATCAATGTCAATGGCGACAGTCTCGAGGCCGGAGCATTCGCCTGGTTGGCTCGCTGTTTTACAGATCGGGTACCGGGCAATGTCCCGTCAGTGACGGGGGCCAAAGGGGAACGCGTACTCGGATGCCTATACCCTTCGGGGACTAAAGTTTAGATTGCAAATGAGTTGCCGCATCCGCATGTAGAGGAAGCGTTGGGGTTCGTAACGACAAATTGGGATCCCTGCAAGTCTTCCTTGAAGTCGACCTCTGCTCCCACCAGATACTGGTAGCTCATCGGGTCAACAACCATAGTTACTCCGCTCCGTCGAACAACCGTATCATCTTGCGCGATGTCGTCGTCGAACGTAAACCCATACGAAAAGCCGCTACAGCCGCCTCCCGTGACGAATACCCGGAGCTTGAGTTCATCGTTCTCTTCGCTCTGGATGAGTTCGGATACTTTGTCAGCAGCGCGAGCTGACATCTGGATGTTCGTGTCTAGCATAAGTTCTGCCATTCTACACCGGGGGTATAAAGACATCTCAATCACACATTCTTTGGGTGCAACGGGTGTGCTCTTAAGTTTCTATTCGCACCACCTTTCAGCATATTTCCGAGGGCATTAAAGTCGGCGTGCTGAGCCGTCGTCACATCGCTAAGCATGCTGGGTTATCTCAAGGTTCCTATATCAGCCAATAAGCCTTCCCGCCTCACGGTTTAACGTGCCATGATCCCCAGTTCTCTCAACATCCATGCCCGAATGCTCTACGTCAAAGCTTTCCACTTTATCGCCGTCGTCTGCTGGTTTGCTGGAATCTTCTACCTTCCTAGGCTTTTCGTGTACCACTCAATGTCACAACATGAATCGACTCGAGGCCAATTTCGAGTAATGGAACGGGCCTTGTTCCGCATCATCATGACGCCGGCTGCCATCGCGACCGCGCTATTCGGCCTTTGGCTCGTGCTGCTTAACTGGAGTTTTTACCAAGCTTCGATCTGGTTCTGGATCAAAATCGGCTTGGTGGTAATGCTTTACGGGTACCATTTTTACTGCGGTAATTTGCTCAAGAAATTCGCACGCGACGAAAACACCCGTTCACATACGTTCTACCGGTGGTTTAACGAGATACCTATTCTCATTTTAATTGCCATCACCCTCCTTGTAGTCGTCAAACCGTTTTAGAGGCTTCAATGAAACACGTCCAATCCGACGCATTAATGCAACGCGCTCAACGTTCGATTCCCGGGGGCGTGAACTCGCCGGTACGAGCATTTAAAGGGGTTGGAGGTACACCGATTTTCTTCGTCTCGGCAGAAGGAGTAATCCTCACCGATTCAGATGGGAATCAATACATCGACTATGTCGGGTCCTGGGGACCTATGATCCAAGGTCACGGGTTTAAGCCCATCGTTGACGCTGTTAGGAAGCAAGCCATTACCTCGCTTGGCTTTGGCGCCCCCACCGAACTAGAGATCACCATGGCGGAGAAGGTGGTGGAGAGAATTCCATCGATCGAACTCGTGCGGATGGTAAATTCGGGCACCGAGGCGACTATGTCGGCGATTCGTTTAGCGCGCGGTTTCACCGGACGCGACAAAATTATTAAGTTCGAAGGCTGTTACCACGGCCATTCGGACTCGCTGTTGGTGAAAGCAGGGTCCGGCGTTCTTACCCTCGGACTGCCAGACTCGCCGGGCGTCCCCGCAACCCTCGCTCAACACACGATCACGTTGCCGTACAACGACCTCAGCGCATTAGTACAAGCATTCGAACATTACGGGAATGAAATCGGTGCCGTAATTTTGGAACCCGTTGCCGGAAATATGGGTTGTATACCGCCCGCGTCAGGATTTCTTGAGACCACAAGACGGTTGTCGACCGAGCACGACTCCGTGCTTATATTTGACGAAGTAATGACCGGTTTTCGTGTCGCTCCAGGGGGCGCTCAGGAACTCTACGGAGTCGAACCCGATCTAACGACCCTGGGCAAAATCATAGGCGGCGGCCTCCCGGTCGGAGCCTTCGGCGGACGAGCAACGATCATGAACCAAATCGCTCCGACGGGACCCGTGTACCAAGCCGGAACCCTGTCTGGAAATCCGTTGGCGATGCAGGCCGGAATTGCTATGTTGGAATCTCTTGACGCTACCTTTTACGAACGACTCTTGAGCGCTACCCAACACCTGGTCGGTGGCATCGAAGAAGCAGCGCAGCGTCATCAAATTCCACTTGTTATCAACTACGTCCCAGGCATGTTTAGTCTTTATTTTACGACCGCAGAAGAAGTGACTGAGTATGCAGACGCAGCAGCTTCGAACATCGATCGATACAACTTTTTCTTTCATCAAATGCTTGATGCTGGCATCTACTTCGCGCCATCCGCTTTCGAAAGCGCATTCGTTTCGGGAGCCCATGGATCCGCCGAAATCAACGCGACCGTAGATGCCGCCGATCGAATATTTGGCTCCATGACATGACCCAATACGACGTTTACGGCATCGGCAATGCCCTCGTGGACATGGCGTATTCCGTCGACGATAAATTTCTTATTGAAAACGACGTAGCTAAAGGTCACATGACGTTGGTGGATCGACTGCGGATGGAACGTCTCATTTCGAGCCTTGGGGAGCTCGTACCCGAGAGAGCGTGCGGCGGTTCGGCCGCTAATACCATATTCGCCGTTCGAGGTTTTGGCGGACAGGCGTATTACTCGTGCCGGGTCTCAAACGACTCCACAGGAAATTATTTCGTATCCGAAATGCGTGACGCCGGAATCATGACCAATCCACAAGATCCAACCACCAGTGGCCGTTCGGGTCGTTGCTTAATTCTCGTGTCGCCCGACGCGGAAAGATCTATGAATTCTTATTTAGGGGTATCCGAACATCTTACCGTTGACCAAATCGACGAGACCTCTCTCACGCGGTCCAGATGCCTATTCATTGAGGGTTATTTAGCGTCTTCTACGAGTGGCACCGTCGCAGCAACCCGGGCTCGAGAAATCGCAGATAGAAACAACGTCTCGACAAGCCTGACCTTATCGGACCCAACCATGGTTAATTTTTTTCGCGACGCGTTGAAAAACATCTTGGGCAACGGAATTTCTCGGCTTTTCTGCAACGAGGAAGAAGCATTGGCCTGGGCACAGACAGATCGGCTCGATATCGCCGCTCGCGAATTGAGCGATATCGCACCCCACGTTGCTATTACGCTGGGCCCGAAAGGGAGCCTCTATGTAGGTCCCGATGGCTCTAGATCAGTAGCTGGCTACGATGTTGAGGCAATCGATACCAACGGTGCTGGGGATATGTATGCGGGCGCATTTCTCGCGGCGATCTCCCAGCAAGCATCTTCGTTCGAGGCAGCAAGGTTCGCCAATTTTGCGGCGGCTAACGTTGTCACTCGCTACGGCGCACGTCTTCCATCGATAAGCGCTTATAAGAAACTACAACTCGCGTTTAATCCATAATTCGAGGTAGGCCTATGTCACGAAGGGTATCGAATGCGTGACGGCAATTTCATCGGGCGAAATTAAACAACCGAAAGCCATAACCTCAACACCTTGTTCGAGCGCATCTTTGACGGCGGCTGCATAAACTGGATCGATTCGGTCAGCCGTCATCACCCTGTTAACGCCCGAATGCGGGGCACAGAAAAGTAATATCGTGCGTATCCCATCTGTCCGACAACGCCCAAGTGCACGTGCATGTCGGGTCGCTCTCGTGCTGACTGCATCGGGGAAATAGCCAACACCACCCTGTTCGTAGGTCACACTCTTCACCTCGATAAGAGTTTCGTCAACGCAGAAGTCAAAACGTCCTGTTTCGCCCGGAATCCCGACTTCTCGTATTACTTTGCTAGAAGGGCCCGACCCGATATCAATGACTCGGTTTACCAGAGCCTCTTCAACAATACGGTTAATTTGGAGTGTATTCACACACACACGTTGCGATTCGGCTGTCTCAACGATCTCGACGGAATGTGGGTACTTTCGTTTCGTGTTGTTAGACGTCGAAAACCACACGCGGCTGCCCGGGTCAGAACAACCGAGCATCGCACCCGTGTTGGCACAATGCATGGTTTTGAGGTGTCCCTCAATTTCGACGTCGGCGAGAAAACGTTTATAACGGCGAATTAACACCCCTTTCTGAAGAGGAAGATCAAACTTCATTCTGGAATCGCCTAACCGCATGACCCACTTGCTCGACCCCTCTACGGATGTCTTGTTCGTTCGCCGTGTACGCAAACCTGACATGGTCCTGAGCACGGTATGAACCGAAGTCAGTCCCTGGCGTGACCGCAACCTGATATTCCTCTATTAGCCTTGCGCAAAAGGTTTCCGCGTCAATACCAAAGGAACTAACGTTGGCGTAGAGATAACAGGCTCCTCGTGCTTTCAGCGGTACTTCAAGCCCAGCGTCGAGAAGACCTTCGTACATAAGGTCTCGTCGTCGCTGAAATCGCAAGCGACGTTCCTCCGACACGCCGAATCCTTCACGCGAATATGCGGCCAAAGCCGCATACTGGGCAACGATCGACGGTGCGATGTAGAGGTTCTGAGCGGCTCGTTCAAGTGCCTCGATTAGAAGATCCGGCACAACGCACCACCCTAGGCGCCACCCTGTCATCCCGAAGTACTTGGAGAAACTATTGACGACGATCAGTCCAGGATCGATAGCGAGACTGCTTGTAGCTACCTCATCCATATCTGGTTCATAGACAAGGCCCTGATAAATCTCATCCACCATTACAAATCCTTGTCGCTCCACTACGAAATCATTGATCGCTTCAAGTTGTGCCGTTTGAATCATGGCACCCGTCGGATTTGACGGCGTCGCTAGAATCACGCCGACGGTATCAGCAGTCCAATCCTCTTTGACTAGCTCTACCGTCGGTTGGTATCCCGTGCGTTGATCGACAGGCATCCGTATCGGCTCCCCGCCTACGAGACGAATAAATGCCTCATTGCAAGGATAACCAGGATCTGACATCAACACCTGATCTCCTGGATTCAACAACACTGAGAAGAGGAGATTGAGGGCACCACTAGCCCCCGACGTCACCGCGATACGGCTTGACTCGATATTGATCCCAAAACGTGAACGGTAATCATCCGCAATTGCGTTGCGAAGTTCAGGTATCCCCAGAGCTTCCGTATATCCAGTGTGCCCATCATCAAGGGCTCGTTTTCCCGCTTCCACAATCACTGACGCGGTCGGGAAATCGGGTTCCCCAACCTCAAAATGAATCACGCGACGGCCCTCGCGTTCCAGTTCTCTAGCCCGTTTAAGAACCTCCATAACTCTAAATGGAGGTTGCCTACGGGCCCACTTAGAAGGAACGGTTTTCACTGAACCCTCCTCTCCAAATCGAAACCCTTTATAAACAACAGCGCATAAAAAACTTCACTTCCCTGTATGGTTTTCCCGCAACTGTTTTGATAGTTTACGCGGCCTGCTCTGGAGTGGCCCCATTTCGGGCATAAGGATACGAAGTCAAGATGCCAGCGAAAAAATCTTCTGAAGCAAAATCCAAGAAAAAGCCCGGTAAACCGGAAGCCAGCGCCGCCAACAAAAAAAACGCCGCATCTCGCGCAGTGTCGAAAGCCACAGCATCCACTCGGCGAATGAAAGACAACAAACCCAAAGTCGGGAAAACGGCTAAGAAATCCACCCCTTCAAGAACCGGCTCGGGAAGTAAAGCCAAAACGACAAGTCCGCGAGCTAAGACAAAGGCGAAAAAGTCCGTCGCCAAGAGGACTCGTACTAGTGCGAGGGTAATAGAACACAATCCCCTGGAATCGCCTTTCCGGAATTTTTCACCTTACGAGCCAGCGAACAATGAGCCGTACATGTCGAACATTCAGTTAAAACACTTCCATCAGATACTTATGCAGTGGCGAGAAGATCTAATGGGTGAGGTGGGCCGAACCATGATTCATATGCAGGACGAGGCTACCAACTTTCCCGATCCCACGGATAGAGCGGCGCAAGAAGAAGAATTTAGCATCGAATTAAAAACGCGCGATCGAGAAAGAAAACTCATCAAGAAAATCGACCAAACCCTCGAACGTATCGAAATTGAAGACTACGGATATTGCGATACGTGCGGCGTGGAAGTCGGATTGCGACGTTTGGAAGCCCGCCCGACGGCCAACCAATGCATTGACTGCAAATCCCGAGACGAACTGCGCGAGCGGCAATTGCACGGTTAACTGTGCCTAAAAAACGGCACGTCGGTCGGTTCGCGCCAACACCCTCCGGTCCACTACATTTTGGCTCACTTGTCACGGCTGTCGCGAGTTACCTCGACGCGCGTTCCCACGACGGCGCCTGGCACGTTCGAATCGATGACCTCGATTTACCGCGCGTCGTTGTCGGCGCGGAAAAACAAATTCTCACTAGCCTTGAGACACATGGCCTAGAGTGGGACGGCCCGATAGTGCGACAAAGTACTCATCGAGACCTTTATCAAGCCGCTCTTGAGAATCTCAAGCAACAAGGTCTTCTTTTCGCATGCGATTGCTCCCGCAAGACTCTCGCTGGACAAACCAAATATCCGGGAACGTGTCGAGATTCGAATAGACCGATCCGTGATAACTCCGCTCTCCGCATCCGCGTCCCGGATCAACCCTATCAATTCGATGATTTGATCCAAGGCATCTATACTGAGAACTTAACGCGTACGGTTGGCGACTTCGTTGTATCTCGTCGTGACGGCATTCCTTCCTATCAAATTGCCGTCGTCATCGACGACGATGAACAAGAAGTATCCGACGTCGTCAGAGGTGCCGATTTAATGGACAACACCGCCAGACAACTTTATTTGAGGAGTATGCTCGACCTTCCCCTTCCTAAATACGCCCACGTTCCCGTTTTTACACATGCAAGCGGCGTAAAGTTGTCTAAACATTCCAAAGCGACCGCGATCGACGATCGTTTTCCTACTCAGAACCTCCAGACTGCTTTGCAACTATTGGGCCAGCCTGTCCCAGCCGAAAAATCAGTCGCCGAATTGCTGACCACGGCCTGCGCAAATTGGGAACGCTCGACGGTACCCAAAACGCCCTCCATAATAAATTTCGTCAGCGTCTAACAATCACCTCAATTCGCTAGCGCTTAGCGTCAAACAATAATCGCCCTGGTCAACACGGTTGCATCACACCCGCTAGTTCCTTCCAATCCATCCCCATCATTCAACACAAGGCTCTCCGAAAACCCACAAAGGGGTACCAACAGACTTTCCTTTTGGGATCGTGTCCGGATAAGATCGCCTCTTCCCCCTGACGGAATCGAACTGGCCCTTTGCCCCGCCGTATCGCTTCACACAAAATCCCGGTAGATCGTATTTCCCGGAGTGCCGTCCGCGTAGTCGAATCACTTCGAAAAGCCCACTACGAAACTTACCTTGTCGGCGGATGCGTTCGGGATCTATTACTAGGTCTGGTTCCGAAAGACTTTGACGTCGCTACCAGCGCGACCCCCGAAGAGGTCAAGAAAGTCTTTCCGCGAGCTCGGCTCATCGGTCGCCGCTTTAGGATCGTACACGTCCGTGTGGGTCGCGAGATCATCGAGGTCTCCACATTTCGCAAGCAGATCGGTCCTAACGACGCATCGAATCACAACGAACATGTAGCCCGTGACGGAGTAATTGTCCGGGACAATGTTTACGGAAACATTGACGAAGACGCGTTTCGGCGCGACTTTACCGTAAACGCGCTTTACTACGACCCAGCGAATAATACTGTTCTTGATTTCGTCAAAGGCATGCAGGATCTGGGCTCGCGAACAATGCGCCTAATCGGTAATCCAAAAGTCCGTTACCAAGAAGATCCTGTACGCATCCTACGAGCGATTCGATTAACTGCAAAACTCGATTTCACACTAGAAAAAAGCACCGAGACAGCCATCGCCCCAGCGGGAGAGTCGCTTAACCTAGTTCCTTCTGCACGACTATTTGATGAACTCAACAAGCTATTCATGTCTGGAAAAGCAGAGCGGGCGTTTGAGCTTTTGCAGAAATTCAACCTTCTAGAAATTCTGTTCCCTCTTTCTTCCGATGCAACCGATTTAGTGACCGCAGCGCTGTACAGCACTGACCAACGTATCGCCCAAGAAAAACCCGTCACACCCGGCTTTATACTTGCTGCACTTTTATGGAATCACTACCGATCGCAGTACAACGCACTCGCAACTATCGGAAACCCCCAAGAAAAACAGTTCGACGCTGCGCGAACCGTCATCCAAGAGCAACAACACACAATCGCTATCCCGAAGCGCCACGCGTTTTTCATGCGTGATGTTTGGCACCTACAATCTCGTCTGGAAAGAAGAACCCCACGTTCTATACGTCCATTGCTTGAACATCGCCGTTTTCGTGCCGCATACGACTTCCTACTGTTGCGTGCCAGAAACGCCGAGGTCGAACCGGGGTTAGCCCAATGGTGGACTGAAATACAAACTTTGAACCCTACCGAACAACAAGAGCAAATTAGCGCGTTATCACCCCAAAAAAAGAAGCGGCGTCGGCGACCAAAACGAGAAAATGCCTAGCCCCGTACACCGAAACATAACATCACCTTGAAGAGCCCGAATCCCTACCTCATGATAGTCACGTCATCTCTTTGAGTTCATCTATGGCAACCCGATTGCCTCTCAAGGACAACGATCTACCCCGATACGTTGCTGTCGAAGGACCCATCGGTGCCGGCAAGACAACCCTCGCCACGCGGCTCGCCGAGACCTTCAAATATCCATTGCTTCTTGAACCTGCGTCCGATAATCCTTTTCTGGATCGTTTCTATCGCGAGGGCCGAAAACATGCACTGCCCACGCAACTGTTTTTCCTTCTCCATCGAGCAGATCAAGTTACTAAACTGGCTGGCCCAGACTTAGTCGGACCAACCGTTATTTCCGACTTTCTAATCGAAAAAGATCGACTCTTTGCCGAACTCACTTTAGACCAAAACGAACTAGCGCTTTACGAACAAATCTATAAAAACCTGATGCTAGACCCTCCGGCACCGGACCTCGTCATCTACCTTCAGGCGCCCATATCCGTATTGCTTGACCGAATTCGCGAGCGTGGTATCGCGTCGGAACAATATATCGACGGGGACTATCTCAGTACTCTTTCCGATGCGTACACCGATTTCTTCCACTTCTACGACCAAGCGCCACTGCTAATAGTTAACGCCGGAGAAGCTGACTTTAGTCACAACGACAGCCACTTTGATGCCTTATTGGAGCAAGTCATTCAAATGAACGGCGTTCGTCAGTATTTCAATCCTCATCCAACGTTGATTTAGGATCTTTCCAATGACCAATCAAAGCACACGCCGGCCTGAACGAACCGCGGCTTGGAAACAACTAACTCAGCTTGCTGAAATTGCTACTCAAACCCATAACCGCGACCGGGTCGATGAGCCCGACAGATTCGAAAAATACAGTGTCCGAGTCGGCTCACTACTGATCGATTTCTCCAAACAACGGATTGATAGACCGATATTTAGGGGTCTTACAGCCCTGGCAGAGGAATGCCGAGTTCCAGATCTCGTATCCGCGCAAATGACGGGTGAAATAGTCAACGCCACAGAACACCGGCCTGCATTACATACAGCGCTACGAACGCCCAACGACGCAAAACTTATCTCAGTAAACCACGATATCGAGCTTGAACGAAGTCGAATGCTCCTTTACGCGGATGCCGTACGTAGTGGCGAAAAAACCGGATTTACTGGCCGACGCATAACCCACATAGTTCATATTGGTGTCGGGGGCTCTCATCTTGGCTGCGAGCTTGTCTGCCGTGCACTCAATCGTTCAGGAATAGAAATTAGGTTTCTCGCCAATATCGACGGCGCAGCGACAAACCGGGCTCTAAGGGGATTGGACCCCGAGACAACTCTATTTATCATTGTCTCCAAAACTTTTACTACTCTCGAAACACTGGTCAACGCTCAAGCCGCACGTACTTGGTTCCTCGAACGTACCTGCGACACTGTCGCTGTCGCCTCGCATTTTGTGGCCGTTAGCAACAACGCTCACGAGATGACTAAGTTTGGTATTGCAACCGCAAACCAATTCACACTATGGGACTGGGTAGGCGGTCGCTTCTCGTTATGGTCATCAGTCGGCATAACAATAGCGATTGCGATCGGCAGTTCCGAATTCGGCAAATTATTGTCGGGCGCAACCGCCATGGACCAGCATTTCCGTGACGCACCAATCGCCAAGAATGCACCTGTAATTCTCGCGCTTCTCGCAATCTGGAATAGCAATTTTCTCGGCGCGCAAACGCATTCAGTTTTGAGCTATGACTCGCGCCTAAAAACTTTTATTGAATTCGTCCAGCAACTAGAAATGGAAAGCAACGGAAAGAGAGTCCACACAGATGGTTCGATCTGTAATATCGATACATCGCCAGTCATTTGGGGCGGGGAAGGAACCAACGGCCAGCATGCTTTTCATCAACTGTTACATCAGGGTACTCGAGCTTTCAGCGCTGATTTTCTTACGACTATCGATCCTGAGCATGATCGCGCCGAACACCATCGCTGGTTGCTTGCAAACTGTTTAAGTCAGTCCCAAGTCATGCTCTACGGAAACTTAAATCAAGTAAGCGACTCAATCGATGTTCATGAAATAGTTACCGGTGATCGCGCGACAACAACCATCCTTATCGACAAGCTCAATCCGGAAGCGTTGGGTAGTTTGATTGCACTTTACGAACACAAGGTCGCCTGTCTCGGGATGATTTGGCGGATCAATTCTTATGACCAGTGGGGAGTTGAATTGGGCAAGCGGATTGCACGGGAGATTTACCGCGATCTCGGCTCTCCGAGTTCGGAAAACACCGACCGGTCGACGGACGGGCTCATACGTACAATTCGAGAACGAACCAATAGCCCATTCGACGACGGGAACAACTGACATGTCTACGCTATACCCAGTTCCAGAGGCAATTGCCAACGATGCTCACATCAATGCCGAGCTCTATCAAAAAATGTATGCCGAATCCGTTGGCGATCCCGATGCGTTTTGGAGTACGCAAGCAACCACATTTCTTTCCTGGTACAGCCTGTGGGACGAAGTGTCCTCCGCGAATTTCGAAACAGGACGCGTCTCATGGTTCCGCAACGCAACACTAAACGTATGTGTCAACTGTGTTGATCGCCATTTGCCCGAACGCGCGAATCAGACCGCTTTGATTTGGGAAGGCGACGACCCCTCAGTCGAAAAACGAGTCACATTTCAGGAACTTCACGACGAAGTCTGTCAGCTTGCGAACGCCTTAACGGAAAGAGGCGTCACCAAGGGCGATCGCGTTTGTATCTACATGCCCATGGTTCTCGAAGCGGCGTACGCGATGTTAGCGTGCGCTCGGTTAGGTGCCATCCACAGCGTGGTGTTCGGGGGGTTTTCACCGCAAGCACTCAAGGATCGAATACTTGATTCGGACTGTCGCGTGCTAATAACCGCCGACGAGGGTGTACGCGGCGGTCGCACCGTGCCCCTCAAAGAGAACGCGGAAGTCGCACTAATGGAATGTCCTGCCGTCCATACCGTTTTAACCGTACTCAACACCGGCGCAAAGGTGCCATGGCAACCCGAACGCGATGTCTGGTACCACGAGCTGGTAAATCATCAGGAACGATCATCAACCCCTGCTGTCATGCAAGCGGATGATCCCCTATTCATCCTGTACACCTCAGGCAGTACGGGTAAGCCTAAGGGCGTCCAGCATTCGAGCGCTGGATACCTTCTACACGCTGCCATGACCCATAAATACGTGTTCGATTACCACGACGGCGATACATTTTGGTGTACAGCAGATGTCGGCTGGATTACCGGGCACTCATACATCGTCTATGGACCCCTAGCTAACGGTGCAACGACCCTAATGTTCGAGGGGATCCCTACTTACCCAGATGCTTCCCGCTTTTGGCAGGTAGTCGACAAGCATGCGGTCAATATCTTTTATACAGCTCCAACTGCTATTCGACAAATCATGGGTCAGGGAAACGAATTCGTCTCATCGACATCGAGAAAGTCCTTGCGAATTTTGGGTACCGTGGGCGAGCCGATTAATCCAGAAGCGTGGGAGTGGTACCACGAAATAGTAGGTGAAAGACGCTGTCCTATTGTGGATACCTGGTGGCAGACCGAAACCGGTGGAGTCATGATCACACCTCTTCCCGGAGCCACTGCACTTAAACCAGGGTCTGCGACACTGCCTTTCTTCGGTATCGTGCCGGCCTTGATGGACGAAACAGGCGGACTAATTGAAGACAAGGAGGCGTCTGGAAACCTTGTCATAAAGACGACTTGGCCGGGCCAGATACGGACCCTGTATGGAGACCATCAGCGGGTAATTGATACGTACTACTCCACCTACGAGGGGTTCTATTTCACTGGCGACGGTGCCCGTCGAGATCAAGATGGATATTACTGGATCACAGGCCGTGTCGATGACGTAATCAATGTCTCCGGACATCGTATGGGAACAGCCGAGGTCGAAAGCGCGCTAGTCCTTCACGACGCCGTTGCCGAAGCAGCAGTCGTTGGTTTCCCTCACGATATTAAAGGCGAAGGTATTTATGCTTACGTAACTTTGATGACAGGCATTCAACCATCAAACGATTTGGTCAACGATTTACTGGATCTGGTTAGAACCGAAATTGGGCCGATTGCCAAGCCAGACGTCATCCAGTGGGCACCGGGCCTTCCAAAAACGCGTTCAGGCAAAATCATGCGTCGAATATTACGTAAGATTGCGGCAAACGAAGTCGACGATTTGGGCGACACATCGACGCTAGCGGAACCCACCGTCGTCGAGGATTTACTGCGCAACCGACCAGGAACTTAGACCAAAAAATTCGATCTACGCGACATTCGATACGTCGCGCATAGACAACTTGATCCGGCCACGCTGGTCGACATCTAGAACAACCACATCAACATTCTGGCCTTCTTCTAGGTAGTCCGAAACTTTTTCGACTCTCTCTTCGGCAATCTGAGAAATATGCAACAAACCATCTTTGCCGGGAAGAATGTTAATAAACGCGCCAAAATCCACGATTCGTTCAACTCGACCGTTGTATATTTTTCCGATTTCGGCTTCCGCGGTAATTTCCTCAATCATCGCCACCGCCGCATTCTTCGAATCGGCGCTATCTGCGTATATCCGTACGCTACCATCATCCTCGATGTCGATGTCCGCACCCGTCTCTTCGGTGATACTACGAATCGTGGCCCCGCCTTTACCGATCACATCACGAATTTTGTCAGGGTGGACTTTCAAGACAACCATCGAAGGAGCATTTTCGGATACGTCTGCTCTGGATTCCGAAATAACTTTGTTCATTTCACCCAAAATATGAATTCTGGCATCGTGGGCCTGGTCGAGTGCATCTTCCATGATGTTCTCTGTTACGCCTTGGATCTTTATGTCCATCTGAAGAGCGGTAACACCCTGCATAGTTCCTGCAACTTTGAAATCCATATCCCCCAGATGATCTTCATCGCCCAAAATATCGGTGAGGACTGCGTAACGATTTCCGTCTTTAACGAGACCCATGGCCACACCCGCAACTGCTTTGGAAATAGGTACACCGGCATCCATCAACGCCAAAGACGTTCCACAAACACTAGCCATCGAACTCGAGCCATTGCTCTCGGTAATCTCCGAGACAACTCGAAGCGTGTACGGGAAGTCATCGTGCCTGGGCAAAACAGCTGCTATGGCTCTACGTGCTAGCCGCCCGTGACCAATTTCGCGGCGCTTTGGTCCTCCCATGAATCCGGCTTCCCCGACACAATAAGGCGGGAAGTTGTAATGCAGCATAAAGTGATCTTTAAAGTTCCCTTGTAGAGCATCTATCAACGCTGCATCGCGAAGAGGCCCTAGGGTCGTCACAACAATGGCCTGCGTCTCACCACGCTGAAACAATGCTGACCCATGTGTCTTTGGCAGCATTCCAACCTCAAGGCTGATCGGTCGTACGGTTTTGAGATCCCGACCATCTATGCGAGGTTCACCGTTCAAAACCCGCTCACGAACAATTTTCTTTTCAAGAGTGCCGAAGGCAGTCGCCACATCATTAGGATCACTTTCTCCTTCAAGTTTGGCGATGGCTTGATCGCGAAGTTCGTGAACCCGTTGCAACCGAGCCTTTTTATCTGTGACTCGGTAAGCTTCTCCGAGCCCCTCACCGAGAGTCTCTCGAACACTTTCCAACAAATCCTCATTTTCTGCAGGTGGGACAAATTCCCATGCGACGTTGCCAACCTCTGACGCCAATTCACTTATGGCTTTGATTGCAACTTGCATTTCTTGATGCCCAAAAAGCACTGCCCCAAGCATTTGATCCTCCGACAGTTCGTCAGCCTCCGACTCAACCATCAGCACTGCCGATTCTGTTCCCGCCACAACCATATTGAGGCTCGAGTTCTCTAACGCCTCGTATCCAGGATTGAGCATGTATTGACCCTGGTTAAATCCGACCCGCGCCGCGCCAATCGGGCCCGCAAAAGGTACACCGGAAATTGCAAGTGCAGCGGAAGTCCCGATCAACGAGATAATGTCAGGGTCCATATCCTTATCGACCGACATGACGGTAGGTATGACTTGTACTTCGTTCATGAACCCTTTTGGAAACAGCGGACGGATAGGTCGATCTATGAGCCTACAAGTCAGGGTTTCTTTTTCGCTAGGGCGTCCTTCTCGACGAAAAAAACTTCCGGGAATCTTACCCGCAGCGTACGTGCGTTCTTGGTAGTTGACCGTCAGGGGGAAAAAATCCTGTCCCGGATTTGCGGTAGGCATCGCAACGACCGTACAGAGAACTACAGTATCCCCCATTGTCGCAACTACGGCGCCACTCGCCTGTTTTGCAACATTACCTGCCTCTAATGAGACCTTATGCCCACCGTACTCAAACTCTTTTATCATCTTGTTCAATTGCTTCTCCTTTAGCGGGCTATCGTCTGAGCCCTAAACGCTGAATCAGCGTCGTATAACGTTCCTGGTCCTTCCCCCTGAGATAGTCTAGAAGCTTCCTTCTTTGACTGACCATTCGAATTAATCCACGACGGGAGTGGTGGTCTTTCGCGTGATCACGGAAATGTTCCTGTAGGGAATTTATGTTTTGTGACAGTAAAGCAACCTGGACTTCTGGCGATCCAGTATCGTTATCGCTCAACTGAAACTCCTTCACGATTTCAATTTTTTCCTCGGCACTAAGAGCCATCATATTTCTCCAATATGCTTCGTAACGACAAGGAAAACGGAACCGCGCATATTTACAGTTTCCGTTCTCCCAAAATCAGGCGGCGCGGCGCGACGCGCCCGTCCTCCATAATTTCACCCATCCCTAAGAACCATTCATCGTTCAAACACGATTCTCGTAACTGAACCCATCCTTCGCTAGGTGCGTGCGGCACGACCACGGGTTGACCTTGTCGCAGGTAATAGGCGGAAGTCGTATTCAACCGAACCGCCGGCCATTGGCTTACCGCACTCGAAATCGGGGCGAGCAACATATCCAGCCGACCCTCGGCTCGAGCGGTGTCAATTTCGTCGAACGTCACCAAATCTGATTCTGTAAAGGGCCCCGCCATTAAGCGGCGTAATTCCACAACGTGGGCTCCGCACCCCAGTTGTTCCCCAAGATCGTCCGCAATGGTTCTGACGTAAGTGCCCTTACTACTATGCACCTGCAACGTGATTTCGGATCCGCTGAACGTCAACAATTCAATGGAATAAACGGTTATCCGTCGAGATTCCCGTTCAACCTCAACTCCCTGTCGGGCATATTTATAGAGGGGTTTCCCTCGATGTTTGATCGCTGAGTACATGGAAGGGATCTGATCGATCTCTCCACGGAAGCTCCCCATTGCGTTCTGAATACGATCCAGGGTAACTCCTTTAGTACTCCGCTCTTCAACGATGTCAGAGTCCGCATCGCCACTTGCGGTCCGAATGCCCAATCTAAGTCTCGCCCTGTATTTCTTATCGGAAGTAAGCAAAAACCGGGAGAATTTTGTCGCTTCCCCAAAACAAAGTGGCAATACACCCGTCGCTAGAGGGTCGAGGCTCCCCGTATGACCGACCTTACGAGCATTAAACAATGTTTTCGCGCGCTGGACGGCTTCACTGGAGGTCACGCCTCGAGGTTTGTCCAAAACAACAACCCCACTAACATCTCGACCTTTTCGACTTCGACTACGCCCCATCAGAAACGTCCGTCTCCAACTGGCAGGCACCACGTATTTGGTCAGAAGCCAGCGCTCGCTCAATTAATGCTTCGAGCTGCGGGCCACCTTGGATCAGCTCATCATAATGAAATCGCAGAGCAGGTGTGGTCCGCATGACGTGGCGCCTCGACAAAATAGAACGCAAGAAGCCGGCCGCGCCTTGCAGTGCTTGAAGGATTTTATCTCTATCTTCGTATTTATCTTGTTGGGCTGAAACGGTCGTGAAATAGACATCCGCATACGAGAGGTCCTTACTGACTATTACGTCCGTGATAGACAACATCCCTATCCTCGGATCGCGCATTTCACGTTGAACTACCTCCGCGAGTTCCTTACGCAAAAAGTCCCCAACACGAAGTTCTCGGCCACTTTTTAGTTGATTACGCGTAGACAAAATTCATAAAGCCCGTGCGACTTCTGTGGTCTCAAAAACTTCAATTTTGTCGCCCGATTGAACATCGTTATAGTTACGAACGCCGATGCCACACTCAAGGCCATTTCGTACTTCACCTACGTCGTCTTTGAATCGGCGAAGCGATTCCAATTCGCCTTCGTAAATAACAACGTTTTCCCTTAGTACACGGATGCTTTTGTTACGGAAAACAGTTCCTTCGACCACCATACAACCAGCGACTTGTCCATATCGCGGAGATTCGAAAACATCCCGAACTTCAGCAGTACCAACTATCTCTTCGCGAATCTCCGGGGCCAGCATGCCCTCCAGAATGGTCCTAACGTCGTCGAGCAACTCATATATAACGCTGTAATAACGGAGTTCTATTCCTTCTTTCTCGACCAAGTCCTTAGCCGAATTGTCCGCCCGTACATTGAAGCCAAAAATGACGGCCCCATACGTCATGGCCATCGTGGCATCCGATTCAGATATCCCTCCTACGCCCGAACCCAGAACATTTACAGACACTTCCTCGTTACCAATCTCGGCAAAAGATTGCGTTATAGCCTCCAGGGAACCACGCACATCAGTCTTTAAGACTAATTTCAGAACTCTTTTTTCACCCTTGCCAAGGTTTGCAAACATATTTTCGAGCTTAGCTACTTGCTGCGAAGCCTGACGCTGCTCTTGGGTCCTATTGGCACGAAATTCCGCAAGATCCCGTGCACGTCGATCGTCTACTGCTACCGAGAAATCATCTCCCGCGTTGGGAGTCCCGTTTAGTCCAAGGACCTCGACCGGAATGGATGGCCCCGCGCTAGTCACAGTTTGACCATGCTCGTCTACTAACGCGCGGACTTTCCCGAATGTCTCCCCGGCAATAATCACGTCGCCTTGTTTCAATGTCCCGTTCTGGACCAAGACAGTTGCTACTGGGCCTCGCCCACGCTCGAGCTTTGATTCGATTACAACTCCACGACCCGGTGCTTCGGGAACGGCCTTCAGCTCTAATATCTCTGCTTGTAGGTTTACGGCTTCAAGAAGCGCATCGATTCCCTCTCCTGTTTCCGCGGAAACATCCACAAACTGAGTATCCCCTCCCCAATCTTCCGGTATGACGTCAATGGCAGCGAGTTCATTTCGGACTCGTTCCGGGTCAGCGCCCTCAAGATCTATTTTATTGACTGCAACAACCAGCGGTACCTCGGCTGCTTTCGCATGTTGGACGGCTTCCTCGGTCTGCGGCATGACTCCATCATCCGCGGCACATACGAGAATGACGACGTCCGTCGCCATCGCACCACGAGCACGCATTGCAGTAAACGCCGCATGGCCGGGCGTATCTATGAAAGAAATGTTCCCGTGGGGGGTCTCGACATGGTACGCACCAATGTGTTGAGTAATTCCACCCGCTTCACCCGCAACAACCCGCGACTTTCGTATGTAATCTAGAAGCGATGTCTTCCCGTGGTCGACATGTCCCATCACCGTCACGACGACGGATCGTGAAACAAGTTCGCCTTCGACCGTCAAAGACTCTTCCAATTCCTGTTCTATCCGATCGTCAACAACAATTTTTGCTTTATGGCCCGTTTCTTCGACCACTAGAACCGCAGTATCCTGATCGATGGTCTGATTAATTGTTGCCATGACACCCATTCCCATAAGTGTCTTGATAACCTCGCCCGTCTTTACCGACATCCGCTGTGCTAGGTCACCCACAGAAACCAATTCGCCGATCTCTACTTCTCTTTGAATTTCCTCTACCGGCCTGGAAAACTCTCCCCCTTGCTTATCTTGCTGAAGGGCTACTCTCTGCTTCATTCGGCGAGATTCTTTCTTTAAAGACAACTCGCGTCGACGCGTTCGTTCTCCACCCGGAGGCCCCGATCTATCGCGATCGCGACTTTGGCCCTTGCCCCTTCGATTTCCCTTTTCCGCTGCCTGCGCCTGCGCCTGCGCCGTTGCTGCAGCTTGAGCGACAGCATCCGCTTCTGTTTTATCCTCTTTAGCTTTAGTTTCTGCCTTAACTTTTGCTTCGTCTTTGGCTTGAGCTTCTCGGTTGTCGGGTTCACTTACCGCAAGTAACTCCTCTTTCTCGCGGAGCTCAGCCTCTTCCTTCTTACGAATCGCTTCGGCTCTACCTTCCTGCTCAGCTGTTTGTCTTCGACTCTCCTCAAGGCGAATACGCTCCGCTTCGATTTGAAGCTGACTCGGATCACTTGAGACCTTCGAATCCGACTCTCCCGATTGGTCATCGTCTGACGATTCTGCGTCAACGCGCTTTACGTACGTCCGCTTACGCCGAGTCTCAACCTTTACACTATGACCGCCTCTGCCAATTTTCAGAGTACTCTGGGCGCGTCTTTTCAAAGTAATCTTTTTGGGAGAAACAGAAGCTGACGGGGCGCCTTGCTCTCCTTTTAAGAAGGCCAACAAGCCTTGCTTATCTTCATCTGACACGACATCCACTTCGTCGTTCTGAGGCAGCCCGGCTTCGTGCATTTGTTGCAGCAGTTTCTCGATTGGAACACCGGTCGTTTCAGCGAGTTGTTTTACCGTTACCTCAGCCATTGGTATCTCGATTGAAAATCAGTCTGACTCCCCAACTTCAGCCTCTTCGAACCACGGGGCGCGGGCCGTCATAATTAGCTCTGCCGCTTTGTCTTCGTCTAGACCTTCAACGATCTCAATGAGCTCGGGTATCGCTAATTCTGCCAAACTCTCCATGGAAGTTACGCCACCTGCCGCCATCGTCCTAGCCAACTCATCCGTCATGCCTTGCATCGTTAAGAGATCTTCTTGCGGCTCTTGTCCATCTCGTTGTTCTTCGGAAGCGATCGCCTTAGTAAGCATCGAGTCCTTGGCACGGTTCCGCAATTCGTTGACGATTTCCTCATCAAATCCATCGATAGCACTAAGCTCCTCGATCGGTACGTAGGCCACCTCTTCAACGGTTGTAAATCCCTCTTCAACAAGTACGGCGGCCACGTCTTCATCGACAGATAGCGCGGTCATAAAATTGGCTACATACTGTTGAGCTTCGTCCTGTTGCTTCTGGGTCGCTTCATCTTCGGTCATGATGTTCAATTTCCAACCCGTCAGTTCGCTAGCAAGCCTGACATTCTGGCCACCCCGCCCAATCGCTTGGGCAAGATTGTCTTCCGCAACAGCTATATCCATGGAATGTGCATCCTCATCCATAACAATCGATGCAACTTCCGCTGGACTCATGGCGTTAATAACTAGTTGCGCGGGATTCTCGTCCCACAAAACTACATCAACCCTTTCCCCGGCCAACTCTCCTGAAACCGCCTGCACCCGGGAACCACGCATCCCAACGCAAGCTCCAACCGCATCTATTCGCCCATCGTTCGTCGTAACCGCTATTTTGGCTCGCGAGCCAGGATCTCTTGCCGATCCACGAATCTCGATTACGTCTTCAGCGATTTCAGGTACTTCAAGCTTGAATAGTTCTACGAGCATCGCTGGTAAAGTTCTCGTCAAAATGATTTGCGGGCCGCGGGCATCGGGCCGCACCTCTAGCAGGAACGCGCGCAACCGATCGCCGATCCGAAACGTTTCTCGTGGGATTAGGTGTTCTCGAAGTAAAACAGCCTCGGCATTATTACCGAGATCAGCGATCACTGAATCACGCGACGTTTTTTTAACGACCCCGCTTACTAACTCTCCAACCTTCGGTAGGTACTCTCGAATGACCTGTTCGCGCTCGGCTTCCCGAACTTTTTGCAGTATTACCTGGCGAGCCGTTTGAGCAACGATTCGACCAAACGCGACTGATTCAGCTGGTTCCTCCCAAACATCACCAATCCCGAGACTAGGGTCTTTTTCTATCGCTTCGTCAGGCGTCAGTTGAGCATCAGGATTAAAGGGGAATTCTTCATCTATCTCAGCTGGATCCACCACCAACCAGGTCCTAAAGGTTTCGTAATCACCCGTCTCCCAGTCGATTGAGACGCGAAATTCAGCATCGTCTCGGCGACGCTTTTTTGTTGCGGTCGCTAGAGCTACCTCGATCGCATCGCAAACAACTTCTTTGGGTACCCCTTTTTCGTTGGAGACCGAATCTACAGCGCCAAGTATGTCTTTAGTCAGCATTAGAGATAACCCTAATCAAATTGGGGTACGACGCGTGCCCGTCGAACCTGCTCAAGCGGAATCAAATACTCCTCATTGTCGACCGTTACTACCAGCTCACTATCCTCGACCCCAACGAGTAGACCTTCGACTCGTCGTCGACCATCGAGTGGAACTTCCAGCCGAACATTCACCTGTTGACCAATGTGCATCTGGAATTGTTTATCTTTAAACAAGATTCGATCTAATCCTGGCGAGGAAACCTCGAGCGTATACGAGTCGTTAAATGAGTCGTCAACATCGAGGAGGCTACTTAATTGCCGGCTTACAGCCTCGCAGTCATCTACCGCAATTCCTGAGTCAGAATCTATGTATACGCAGAGCTTTTCATGCGCGCCATTGCGATTGGAATCAATTCCCCATAGCTCATAACCCATCGCGCCGACAGTTGGCTCGATTAGCTGCTCTATATCTCTGGCTCGTCTATTCACTAGCTGTCCCGATCCCACTCACAAAAAATGGGCTTACGCCCATTACCCAAGAACAAGCCGCACCTCCTGACACGACGTGCTCTTGCCCACGACACTATTGTCGGAGCATTAACTCCCTACCCAACAAAAGGCCCCAATCTGGGCCCCGATCGCGTTGGTAGCGGGGGCAGGATTTGAACCCACGACCTTCGGGTTATGAGCCCGACGAGCTACCAGACTGCTCCACCCCGCATCAGCAAGATGCGCGATTATAGGGAGCGTCATATCGGGACGCAACGAATCAAAAAACCGACCGACTAGGCCATTTCTCATAATGCGGCCCTGGCGATTTTCTGTGACGTGTATCTCTAAACAATATGTATGTTTCGGTACCGGTCAGGGGACCAGATACAAGGACGCATATGTGGGAAGCGCCCCCCTACACTTCCAACTGAAACAGACCTATTTAACGCGCAAACCCCCCGTTGCATCACTTGAGCGCTTCGACTAAAAGACTGCTTGCGAATAATGGTGCCGAAGAGAGGACTCGAACCTCCACGGGCATAAGCCCACTACCCCCTCAAGGTAGCGTGTCTACCAATTCCACCACTTCGGCACATTTATAATGGATCCGGAACGTCGGATTCTGCGTCGGTCGATTGAGGCGCTAGTGATGGAAATTCATCGCCCGGGTCCGCGTATTCTCGCGATTCCTCACTTTCGCCACCCGTAGGGAAATCACGCCCCGGCTCCAAGGATCGATCTTCTATTCGGGAATCTGGCATCCCAATTCCTCTAATCGTATTGGCCTTTTCTCTAGCGGCATACGCGAGTCCGAACGCGATCAAGAAAAACCCGATCGCCAACCAAGCTGTCGCCTTTGTAATAAAGGAGGTTGTACCCTGCGCTCCAAAAAGGGTGTTGGCTGAGCCGCTACCGAAAGCCGCACCTATATCCGCACCTTTGCCTTGCTGCAAAAGCACTAACACGGCAAGCGCTACCGCATCCACGATAAGTAGTATTAATAAAACCGTTTCGAGTGTGTCGATATTCAACGCGATATCGCTCTACAAATTTTTGCGAATTCCTTGAATTCAAGGGATGCTCCTCCCACCAGACCTCCGTCGATATCCCCCTCTGCAAACAACTCAGCTGCAGTATTCGCGTTCACACTACCGCCGTACAAAACCCTGGTATTTTTCGCAGTCGTCGCGTCGGATTTCGTCAGGAAAGCTCTAATAAACGCGTGCATTGATTGGGCTTGATCCGGTCTCGCCGTTTCTCCTGTACCTATTGCCCAAACCGGTTCATAAGCAATTACCGCGTTCGCGAAGGCCTTAATTCCCACGCTTTTTAGAATGACGTCGATCTGTCCTGCCACCACAGATTCCGCCCTACCTTCCTGCCTCTCGTCAAGAGATTCGCCGACACACAATACTGGAGTAAGCCCCGCGCGCTGGCACGCAATAAATTTTTCGGCAACTAGCCCGTCGGATTCACCAAACAAATTACGTCTTTCGGAGTGTCCAACTAATCCATACGTAGCACCCGAATCCACGGCCATTTCAGCACTGATTTCTCCAGTGTACGCGCCGCTACTAACGTTAGACACATTCTGCACACCAACTGAAATCGAACGCTCTGCAAAACCTTCGATCAATATCGACGTATAAAGAAAAGGAGGGAAAAGCACGACGTCAAGTGAACCGTCCGCATCAAAGTGCTGCAGGAATTCGCGACAAATCGCCTTGGAACCATTCATCTTCCAATTGGCAGCAACCATCGGGGCACGCACCGCTCTTCCACCAGCCGCAAAGGGCCCAGGATAGTAGCAAGCACGTTCCTTATTGTGAACGCAAAGTTCCAGCCCGCGTATCCACCGAGGTAAGTACTACATCTGCGATCCTCTCCGCATATCTGCGGACGTCCATAGAATTCTTCCCCTCAACCATAACCCTCAACAGTGGCTCCGTACCGGACGGACGAACCAATACCCGGCCAACTCCCCCTAGCTTTCCCTCGACGTCACGAATTGCATTGACAACGTTGGGATGATTCACCACACCACCCGGTTCATCCAAAGCAACGTTAATCATTTCTTGCGGGAATTTTGTCATGCCCCTTTTAAGATCTGACAAAGAACGTTTCAGCGAGACCATCGCGACAAGCACCTGGAGAGCAGTAACGATCCCATCGCCAGTTGTCGCCCAATCGAGACAAACGATGTGTCCGGAACTTTCACCGCCCAGCACCCAGCCTTTGTCGCGCATTAGCTCTACCACATAACGATCGCCGACCTTTGCTCTCTCGAACGGAATACCCAGATCCTCAAACGCTTGCTGGAGCCCGCCGTTGGACATTTCAGTTCCAACAACACCGCCACAAAATCGATTCTGCATCTTCATCGAAAGGGCGATCACATATAGCAGTTCATCGCCGTCGACAATTTCGCCCTCTGAGTCAACCATTATTACGCGGTCGCCATCTCCATCGAGCGCGATTCCTACATCGGCACTTAACTCCAAAACTTTTTCGCGCAGAAGCTCTGGGTGCGTTGATCCGCAATTTCTATTGATATTCGAGCCGTCGGGATCGACCGAAATCCCAATGACATCGGCGTCTAGTTCACGGTACACGCGGGGAGCTACGTCATACGCCGCGCCATTCGCACAGTCCACAACAACCTTTAGACCCTCAAGTCGTACCCGCGAATCAACGGTCCCTTTACAAAACTCGATATATCGACCGTGCGCATCATCGACGCGAAAGACGTGGCCCAAATTCGACGCACTAATAGGAGAAAGCGGCGCATTAAGCTGTCTTTCAATCGATAGCTCCATCGCGTCGCTAAGCTTGTTTGCTTCACTGTCGAAAAACTTAAGTCCGTTATCATCAAAAGCATTGTGGGAAGCGCTTATGACAATCCCGAGATCACCACGCATCGTGCGCGTCATGTACGCAACTGCGGGAGTAGGAATAGGACCCAGTAGCGCCACATCAGCTCCTGCGGACGACAACCCAGCCTCCAACGCAGACTCCAGCATGTAACCAGAATTTCTTGTGTCCTTCCCAAGAATTACAAGCGGCCTTCGTCCCTTTACAGAGAGGGTCCTGCCGACAGACCGCCCCAATTTCAAACAGAAATCAGGGTTAATAAGGTCGTCGCCAACGCGTCCGCGAATGCCATCGGTTCCGAAATACTGCTTACTCAAAACACCTCCCGTTCTAGAAGGGGGCCATGTAGGGGCTTCGGATCAAGCAAACCTCAGAGACATTTCCCACTCGCACGTTCTGATTGAGGCTCAGCAAACGATTGGCTTCGTTTGGCGGGTAGCTTAAGTTTCCTCTAGGGGATCGCCGACGGATCCTTCTTGACTGTTTTTGTTGTTATTGGTTTTCGATTTATTAACGCCTTCATCGGGTGCTCTAGGCTTTGCACCCGCCATTATGTCCCCAACTTGGGCCGGCAATAACGTCTCGTATTCCATCAAAGCATCGGCCATTACGTGGAGTTTCTCTACGTTGTCTTGCAGAATCTTTGTCGCTCTTTTATAGCAACCATCGATAATTTTTCTGACCTCTTCGTCAATTTCCCTGGCGGTCTGCGAAGAAATCGTTTTCGATTGCGAACCGGCGGACATGCCCAGAAACACTTCTCCTTCGTCATCGTCATATTTCACTGGGCCCATCCTTTCCGATAGCCCCCATTTAGTAACCATATTACGCGCGAGCTGAGTGGCTCGCTCTATATCGTTGGACGCTCCAGTGGTTACCCCATCCGCACCACTTATCAATTCCTCTGCAATACGACCGCCCAGTAACGAGCAAATTTGGGACACCACCGACCGCCGACTGTGGCTATAACGATCCTCCTCCGGCAAAAACATGGTGACACCGAGTGCCCGACCTCGAGGAACGATGGTAATTTTGTATAGTTGATCGTGATCGGGAACCGTATATCCAACTATCGCATGCCCAGCCTCGTGATATGCCGTATTTCGTTTTTCTTTCTCGGACATCACCATCGACTTACGTTCCGCGCCCATCATGACTTTATCTTTAGCCTTTTCGAATTCCTCCATTTCAACCAACCGTTTGCCGCCACGGGCAGCAAAAAGTGCGGCTTCATTAATAATATTTTCCAGGTCGGCGCCAGAAAATCCCGGGGTTCCACGTGCCAAAATCGACGGTTCAACGTCATCTGCAATCGGAACTTTCCGCATGTGAACATTTAATATTTGTTCCCGCCCTCGAATATCCGGCAAGGAGACAACGACCTGTCGATCAAAACGTCCGGGCCTCAACAAAGCTGGGTCAAGGACATCTGGCCTATTCGTCGCAGCAATGACGATGACGCCATTATTAGGTTCAAATCCATCCATCTCGACCAACAGTTGATTGAGCGTTTGTTCGCGCTCATCGTGACCGCCACCCAAACCTGCTCCCCGATGGCGGCCCACCGCGTCGATTTCATCAATAAAAATGATGCATGGAGCTTGTTTCTTGGCCTGTTCAAACATATCGCGTACGCGAGAGGCACCGACACCGACAAACATCTCGACAAAGTCCGAGCCGGATATCGTAAAAAAGGGAACTTTTGCTTCGCCGGCTATTGCCTTAGCAAGTAGGGTCTTTCCCGTTCCCGGCGCGCCAACCATGAGCGTGCCGCGAGGAATACGACCACCCAACCGCTGAAACTTACTGGGGTCCATGAGAAACTCAACGAGCTCCTGGACTTCTTCCTTAGCTTCGTCCACGCCTGCAACATCAGCAAAGGTAGTCTTGATCTGATCTTCAGACAGCAAGCGGGCTTTACTTTTGCCAAACGCCATGGGACCGCCTCGGCCCCCAACTCCACCCTGCATTTGCCTCATAAAAAGCATGAAGACAGCGATAATGATCAGGATAGGAAAGCTTGCGATCAGTAGCTGAGCCCAAAATCCTTCGGTTTCGGCTTCTTTGCCCACGATCTCGACGTCGTGTTCCATCAAATCGTCTAATAGTCTCGGGTCCGGCGCTGGAATAATGACCTTAAAACGAGAAGTATCCTTCCGAAGCACGGTTAGGTATTCATGCTGACCATCGAATTCGACCTGGCGAATCTCGTTACGGTTTACCTGTTCGATAAAGTCGGAGTAGCTGATTTCCTGTGGCTCACTCACCCCGCTAAAATTATTAAATACGGTCAGTAGGACAGCGGCGATAATTAGCCAAAGCAGGAGATTTTTTCCCATATCGTTCAAAGACTTATCCTCCTAGCACGCGGTACCAGGACGCCACTTTCCGGGCCCAATAGACTACACCAGGTAAGTAGCTCCGGCTATTAAGCAATATTTGGGCAGAATGAGACTTTACAAGTGGTAGATTATTCCTGGGCGGATAAAATCCACGTCGGTTCGTCCCTGCGACTTCGACACGTAATTTTCACCAACATATGCAGGTCATGGATACAAAAGTACTAAAGGCTATTGCACATCATCTCGATCCAATCGTAACCATTGGTAACGCAGGATTATCAACAAGCGTCATTGCCGAATTGAAACGCGCCATCTCAGATCATGAATTGATCAAAATACGGTTGAACGTTGGAGATAGAAAATTTCGATCCGAACTCGCCAACGAGGTCGCACAACTGCTACGCGCAAAGTTGGTTCAACAAATAGGGAAGGTCTTTGTGGTGTATCGCGCTAACGAGCAAACTTGCCCCGCTCTATCAAACATCACGCGTTTTGGGCATTAACTACACACAACCTGGCTTCAAAGATGTTCAACAGTCTCGACTTCGTATTCGCGCTCACCATCGGGTGATTTTACGACCACGGTATCGCCGAGACTTTTACCCACCATCGCCCTCGCCATCGGAGATAACACCGAGATCGTATCTTCTTTAATGTCAGCTTCATCTTCTCCGACGATTTTGTATCTCACTTCCTCATGACTACCTTGTTCTACCAACGTCACGGTACAGCCAAATAAAACTTTTCCGCTTGAGCTGATCTTTGTTATGTCGATAACTTGAGCATCACTGAGCTTGGCTTCAATCTCTTGTATTCGCCCTTCCGTAAATCCCTGCTGCTCTTTAGCTGCGTGATATTCAGCATTCTCACGCAAATCGCCATGCTCTCGAGCCTCGGCAATGGAGCGAGTCACAGACGGCCGCACAACGCTTTTGAGATGCGTCAATTCTGCTCTCAGTTTCGCAGCACCCTCCACGGTCATGGGCGTAGTCACGCTTGCGATCCTCGGTGTATTTCCTGAAGGCTTCGAACCCGATTACTGTTCCCATGTCGCATCGCAATACAGAAAGCTTCGCCGCCCGCAAGAGTCGTGGTGTAGCACACTTTATGACGTAGCGCGAGACGCCTAATAACCGCCGAGTCAAGAATCGCCTGGCGGCCTTCCGTCGTATTAACAATCAATGTTGGTGGGTCATTCTTTATAAGGTCTGTTACGTCCGGTCGACCTTCCGTCACTTTGTTGACTACTGCAGTACTTACGCCAGAATCCCTTAGAGTTTTTGCAGTTCCCCTTGTGGCAACAATCTCAAATCCCAATGCCGTTAATTGCCTAGCGACCTCAGCCACATACGGTCGATCTGATTTCTTAACGCTTATGAAAGCTAACCCGCCCTTAGGCAAAAATTCTCCCGCAGCTAACGTAGCCTTGGCGAAAGCCTCGCCGAACGAATCACCAATCCCCATGACTTCTCCAGTCGATTTCATTTCTGGTCCGAGGATCGGGTCGACCCCAGGGAATTTGACAAACGGGAATACAGACTCCTTAACGGAGTAGTGGACGGGGACAATTTCTTCTGTAAATCCTTGGGCTTCCAGGCTTTCGCCAACCATACAACGAGCCGCGATTTTGGCGAGCGAGACCCCAATCGATTTCGAAACAAATGGCACAGTACGTGATGCCCTTGGGTTGACTTCTAGTACGTAGACCTTTTCATCTTGAACCGCCATTTGAACGTTCATTAAACCAACAACGCCCAGTTCTAGTGCCAGTGATTCAACCTGATCTCGTATTTCGCGTTGAATACCGGAATCGAGACGATATGGGGGTAGTGAGCAAGCCGAATCGCCGGAGTGCACGCCCGCTTGTTCGATATGTTGCATGATGGCACCAATCACGACTCGTTTCCCATCACATACGGCGTCGACGTCGATCTCTACGGCTTGATCCAAGAATCGATCAAGTAACACGGGTGATGCATTAGATACTTGAAACGCAGATTCCATATATCGTTGGAGATCTTGCTGACCGTATACGATCTCCATAGCACGGCCACCTAAGACGTACGACGGTCGAACAACAATCGGAAAGCCGATTTCATTTGCGGCGCGCGTGGCGCTATCTGGATCAATGACGGTACGGTTCAACGGTTGTCTCAAGGCAACTTTATCGATCATCACCTGAAATCGTTCCCGATCTTCAGCTCGATCTATCGCATCCGCGCTCGTCCCGAGAATTGGCACGCCCGCGGCCTCGAGCTGATCAACTAACTTTAGCGGGGTCTGACCTCCAAATTGGACAATGACACCGTGAGGTTTCTCTACTTCAACGATGGCAAGTACGTCCTCCAAAGTCACCGGCTCAAAATAGAGACGGTCCGACGTGTCGTAGTCAGTCGAAACGGTCTCGGGATTACAATTCACCATAATCGTTTCGTATCCGTCTTCACGCATTGCCATCGCTGCGTGGACACAGCAATAATCAAACTCGATGCCCTGACCGATCCGGTTCGGACCACCACCCAAAACCATGATTTTTCGCTCTTTCGTCGGTTGCGCCTCACACTCTTCTTCGTAAGTCGAATACATGTAGGCAGTCGCAGCCTCGAATTCAGCAGCGCAAGTATCAACTCGTTTAAAAACTGGGCTGACGCCAAGTGCCTTACGATATTCTCTAAATTCTTCCTCCGAGCAACTAAATATCGACGCTAGGCGGACGTCTGAAAAACCATCTCTCTTCAATAGGCGGACATGGGCTTCTGTAAGATTTCTCAGATCCTGACCGTTAAGCGACTTCTCCGTTCGAACAAGGTCTTCAATCTGGGCCAGAAACCACTTATCGATTCCCGTGGCTTCCGCAATTTCTCCGATGGTCATTCCCTCGCGGAAAGCATCCGCGACAAACCAAATCCGCTCCGCTCCTGCCTGTCTTAATTCGAGAGTAAGTATCGATGCCCGTTCGTCGTCAGTCGGGGAGAGGATCGGATCTAAGCCCATTACTCCGGTCTCGAGGCCTCTCAACGCTTTCTGGAAAGATTCTTTGAAAGTACGCCCGATCGCCATCACTTCGCCGACGGATTTCATCTGGGTCGTTAGTCGATTTTGGGCTTGACTGAATTTCTCAAAAGTAAAACGCGGCACCTTAGTCACTACGTAATCGATCGATGGTTCAAACGAAGCGGGCGTTGCTCCGGTGATATCGTTAATCAGCTCGTCCAGGGTATACCCGACCGCTAACTTAGCCGCGACCTTGGCGATCGGAAATCCCGTTGCTTTCGAAGCAAGCGCCGACGATCGCGATACTCGCGGGTTCATTTCAATAACGACCATCCGTCCTGAATCAGGGTCGAGTGCGAATTGAACGTTTGAACCCCCCGTATCAACACCGATTTCCCGTAACACAGCGATTGATGCGTTACGCATCAATTGATATTCCTTGTCGGTCAGTGTTTGTGCAGGTGCCACCGTGATCGAATCACCGGTATGGATTCCCATCGGATCAACATTTTCGATTGAACAAACGATGATGCAGTTATCGGCACGATCACGTACAACCTCCATCTCAAATTCTTTCCATCCCAACAGTGACTCATCGATCAATAACTCACTGGTCGGCGAAAGATCTAAGCCCCCCGCGCATATCTCGATAAATTCCTCGCGGTTGTATGCAACACCGCCGCCACTCCCACCCAAAGTAAAGGAAGGTCGGATGATGCAGGGGAATCCAAGCCGGCTCTGGACCTGAAGCGCTTCTTCCAAGCTATGTGCGATCGCGGAGCGGGGAGTTTCTAGCCCAATCCGCCGCATGGCGCGATCAAAACGCTCTCTATCTTCGGCTTTGTCAATCGCATCGTGACTGGCACCAATGAGCTCAACGTTGTGGGCGTCAAGGACCCCTTCGCGAACGAGATCAAGTGCACAATTGAGTCCGGTCTGGCCGCCCATGGTAGGTAACAACGCCTCCGGTTTTTCGCGAGCAATGATCTCAGCAACAGTTTTCCACTCCACCGGCTCTATGTAGGTCGCATCTGCCATCGTAGGATCCGTCATTATCGTCGCCGGATTCGAATTGACTAACACGACCCGATACCCCTCGCCGCGAAGAGCTTTGCATGCCTGGGCACCGGAATAATCAAATTCGCACGCTTGCCCGATGACGATTGGGCCGGCGCCTATGATAAGCACGGTCTCTATGTCCTCGCGCTTAGGCATGAGCACTCTCGTTCTTGTAATCAGACATCATTTGGACAAATCGATCGAAAAGATAGGCGCAATCCTGCGGTCCTGGGCTCGCTTCTGGGTGGCCTTGAAAACCGAACGCCGGTTTGTCCGTTCTGGCTAATCCTTGGAGAGAGCCGTCGAATAGCGACACGTGTGTAACCTCTAGATTTTGCGGTAAAGAGTCCCCGTCTACGGCAAAACCGTGGTTCTGGCTGGTGATGATGACGCGACCCGTCGATAAATCCTGAACTGGGTGATTTGCACCGTGATGGCCATGTGTCATCTTGACTGTCCTTGCATCGCTCGCCAAAGCCAGTAACTGACAGCCGAGGCAAATCCCAAACAACGGAAGTCCTGTCTCTAAGAATTTCCTTATCGCAGTAATCGCGTACTCGCAAGGGTCGGGATCGCCCGGACCGTTGGATAGAAAAACTCCGTCGGGATGCATTGCCATCACAGCTTCCGCAGACGTCGTTGCTGGTACCAGCGTCACGTCGCATCCTCGATCGGACAAAAGGCGTGAAATCGCGTGTTTCACACCAAAGTCATAGGCTACGACCTTATGGACAAAAGGCCCTGATTCGGCATAACCCTCGCCTAAACGCCAACTGCCACCCCTCCAACTCACGACGTCCTGGCGACTCACCACTTTCGCTAAGTCCATCCCAGCTAAACCCGGAAATGCATTCGCCTGAGCAAGAGCTTCATCCTCAGAGACTTCTTCGCCAGCCATTAAACAACCGGCTAAAGAACCTTTCCGCCGAAGAATTCGAGTTAGTCTTCGCGTATCGATCCCGTCGATAGCAACGACTTCTTTATCTCGCAGAAAATCAGTAAGCGATTGATTGGCCCGCCAACTACTTACCTCGACCGGGAGATCGCGTATCACCAAGCCGTCCGCCCATACGCGGTCGGACTCCATGTCCTCCTCATTCGTTCCGGTATTTCCGATATGGGGATACGTGAGGGTAATAATTTGGCGGGCATACGACGGGTCAGTAAGAATTTCTTGGTAACCGGTCATCGCCGTGTTGAAAACGACTTCTCCAGTTGCCGTGCCAGGAATACCAATGGAGCGCCCGCGAAAAACGCTACCGTCTTCAAGTACCAGTATGGCGGGCTTCACTTGCTTCCTATAAAAAGGCGGGAAAGACTTCCGCCCTCCCGCCATAGCTTCGTATCGCCCGACCCGAAATCGAGCGCCAGGATTCTAGCGGCAAATGGGAATAATTGCGCGGACCATAGTCTTACCACCGCAAAAAATGGTTCAGAGTCCGAGCACGTTCTCCATGCCAAAAAGACCCCTTTCTTTCATCGCGATCTTGTTGGCAACAAATCGAACGGCCCGAATAGCGCCTGCCGCGAAGTTCGACCGACTTTGTGCTCGGTGCGTAATCTCGATGCGCTCGCCCGTTCCTGAAAAGGTCACCGTATGTTCTCCGACAACATCTCCGCCACGGGCAGAATGAAATCCAATAGTTGGTTGCGCGCGCTCACCGGTGTCGCCAACCCGTCCGTATATCGCGTCCTTTTCTAGATCGCGCCCGAGAGTCGTCGCAACAATTTCGCCCATCCGAACGGCGGTTCCCGACGGCGCATCAATCTTATGTCGATGGTGCATTTCGTATATTTCAATATCGACGGAATCACCCAGAATCTCTGCTGCGGTTTCGATCAAACGAAACACTACGTTGACTCCAACACTCATATTGGGCGCCATCACAATCGGTATCGACCCGGCGGCAACTTCGATGTCGTGCAGTCCGGAAGCATCGAACCCAGTCGTCCCAATAACCATCCCAAAACTATCCGCGACACCCGTGTCAAGAATCTCAAGCGTTGCTGCGGGAATACTAAAATCGACAAGCACGTCAAAAGTCGATCCATCGGTATTCGCTGCAACTGGAACACCGATTTCGCCAACTCCGGCAACCAACCCTGCGTCTTGCCCTAAAAATTCGCAATCCGAACGTTCAAGTGCCACCACTAGCGATAGATCTTTTTCGTCGTCGATGGCTTGCGTCAACATCCGACCCATGCGCCCGGCGGCACCGTTAATTGCGACATCAATAGCCATCCTCAGGTACCCGTCAACCGCTCGACAAAATCGCGCACCGCCCGAAACCAGGACGTCTCCTTCGGCGAATGCTCGCCCCCATCGGTAGCAAGGCTTTGGTGAAGCTCTTTCAATAACGTCACCTGTTGTTCGGATAAACGCACGGGTGTTTCAACGACCACCCGGCACAGTAAATCCCCAATCGCGCCACCACGAACGGGATGCACGCCCTTCCCACGCAATCGAAACAGTTTACCGGTCTGGGTTTCCGCAGGAACCCGAAGCTTCACTTTTCCGTCCAGCGTCGGAACCTCTAACTCGCCTCCTAAGGCCGCTTGGGTAAACGAGATAGGGACTTGGCAATGCAAATGACTGCCCTCACGTTCGAATATGGCGTGATCCCTAACATTTATCTGGACATATAAATCACCAGCAGGTCCACCGTTTGGACCTGCCTCGCCTTCGCCGGAGAGTCGAATTCGATCATCATTGTCGACGCCCGGAGGCACTTCAACGCGGAGAGTCTTCTGCTGTTCCACGCGACCACCGCCTCTACACACCCGGCAAGGATCGGCAATCACTTTGCCGACACCACCGCACCTTGGACACGTCTGCTGGACGGCGAAAAAACCACGAGCAATCCTCACTTGACCCGCGCCCGAACATTCGGGGCAAGTACTCGGCGTCGAACCCGGGGCCGCACCGGAACCTCCACAGTCGCCACACGCGGACATCACCGACACTCGGATTTCCACCGAATCACCGGCCACCGCTTGTTCTAGATCGAGGTCTAGGACATAGCGTAAGTCAGCACCACTTTGCGCAGCCGTTCTGCCCCGCCTACCTTGGGCCCCACCAAAAATATCGCCGAAGACATCGCCAAAAATATCGCCAAAATTCCCGTCAAATCCACCCCCCATACCGCCATTGCGTCCTTCGACGCCGGCATGACCAAACTGATCATAGGCTTGACGTTGTTCAGAGTCAGAAAGGACCCCGTACGCTTCCGACGCCTCCTTGAAACGAACATCGGCATCCGCAGCATCTGGATTTCGATCGGGATGATATTTCATTGCGAGACGACGATACGCTTTCTTGATATCGCTATCGCCCGAGCCTCGGTCTACCCCGAGCACTTCGTAGTAATCGCGTTTAGCCATGATTCCCTTGACCGCGTCCAGCTGGGACCAGCGACCCCCGAAGGCTGAAGACTACCCTTTCAATTACTTTTCGTCGTCCTTAACTTCTTCGTACTCGGCATCGACAACATCGTCTGCTTCCGACGAACCTGCGCCATCGCCGTCACCTGCCGTTGCCCCGGCTGCCGTTTCATTCGCATACATCTTTTGCGCTAGACCACTCGTAGCTTCGGACAACACTTGTATCGCCGCTTCGATCCGCTCTTTGTCATCGGTCTTACTGGCTTCGTCCAATGATGTCGCCGCAGATTCAATGGCTTCTTTCTCTTCGTCCGTTACCTGATCCGCGGCATCGGTGAGCATCTTGCGAGCCGCATGTGAAAGCCCGTTGGCCTGATTTCGCAAATTGACCAATTCCTCGAATTTCGCGTCCTCTTCCGTATGCGCTTCGGCGTCCCTTACCATGTCATCAATCTCGTCATCGGAAAGGCCCCCCGACGCCTTGATGACAATCGATTGCTCTTTGCTCGTTGCCGTATCTTTGGCCGATACGTTTAGTATGCCGTTGGCATCTATATCGAAGCTGACTTCAATCTGCGGTATGCCGCGAGGAGCGGGTGGAATGTCCGAAAGGTCGAATCTACCCAGGGACTTATTCTGGGCAACTTGTTTCCTTTCCCCTTGTAATACGTGGATCGTCACCGCAGTTTGATTGTCATCTGCGGTCGAGAAGACCTGCTGCTTCTTCGCGGGAATGGTGGTGTTTTTGTCGATGAGCGTGCTCATGACTCCTCCCAGCGTTTCGATACCCAACGATAACGGCGTTACATCAAGTAGCAGTACGTCTTTAACGTCGCCGGATAGCACGGCTCCTTGGATTGCCGCTCCCACGGCAACGGCCTCATCCGGGTTTACGTCCTTTCTCGGCTCTCTCCCAAAATATCCACTGACTTTCTCTTGAACCAATGGCATGCGGGTCTGTCCGCCGACCAAGATAACTTCATCAATATCCCCAACCTTCAAACCCGCATCGTCAATCGCCGTGCGGCACGGTCCGATGGTTCTCTCGACTAGATTTTCGACCAACGATTCCAATTTGGCCCTTGTGACTTTAACCACGAGGTGTTTCGGACCGGTGTTGTCCGCCGTTATGTACGGCAGGTTGACCTCAGTTTCCTGACTGGTCGAAAGTTCGATCTTGGCCTTCTCCGCCGCTTCTTTTAGTCGTTGTAAAGCTAACGGATCACTATGCAGGTCTATCCCATTTTGTACTTTAAATTCATCGGCCAGGTAGTCGATCAACGTAAGGTCGAAATCTTCGCCTCCCAAGAACGTGTCGCCGTTCGTTGAAAGCACTTCAAACTGATGTTCACCGTCAATTTCGGCAATCTCTATCACCGAAACATCAAACGTCCCGCCGCCAAGATCGTATACCGCAATCTTCGAATCCCCACGCTGCTTATCCATCCCATACGCGAGTGCAGCCGCAGTTGGTTCATTTATGATTCGGCGAACTTCAAGCCCGGCAATCCTGCCGGCGTCTTTGGTAGCCTGTCGTTGTGAATCATTGAAGTATGCCGGCACGGTGATCACCGCTTCAGTGACCGAATCACCCAGAAATTCTTCGGCAGTCTTTTTCATTTTCTTGAGAACTTCTGCGGACACTTGCGGCGGCGCAATTTGTTCGTCTTTCGCTTGCACCCACGCATCGCCATTGCTTGCTTTGACAATTTGATAGGGGACCATCTTGATGTCCCGCTGCACCACTTCGTCATCGAACTTGCGTCCGATCAACCGTTTAACAGCAAACAACGTGTGGTCGGGGTTGGTCACGGCCTGTCGTTTCGCACTTTGTCCAACGAGCACTTCTCCCTTATCCGAATACGCCACAATAGACGGCGTGGTCCGGTCCCCTTCGGCATTCTCGATCACTCGAGCGTCAGTGCCATCTACAACGGCTACGCACGAATTTGTCGTCCCGAGGTCAATTCCTATAATTTTTGCCATGTTTAACCTATTACTGGCGCCGCTTTCTCAGCATGACGCTCACGCTTTCTATGAACCTGACATATTGGTCCAATTCCCGACGTTTCAAGGGCTCAGGGTGTCTTTTTTGGCTCCGACATGTCTTTCGCCACCAGTACGCGGGCCGGACGAACAAGCCGGTCATTGAGTATGTAACCCTTTTGAACGACTTCCAGGACGGATCCGGGCTCTGCGTCTGGGTTTTCGAGCATGCTCATCGCTTCGTGATACTCGGGATCAAACGGTTCGCCAGTCGGGTCAATTGACTTAATCCCAGCTTTCTGCAGCACATCGATAAAAAGCCTGTAGGAAAGTTCAACACCTTCTAGCGTGGCATGAACTGACCCGTCACTTTCTTGGCCATCATCCGCAGCCTTCTCCACCGCTTTTTCAAAGCTATCGAGCACGGGTAAAAGCTTCTCGGTCAAACTCTCGAGTGCATATTTATGTGCGTTCTCAACTGCCTTGTCGGCACGTTTCCGGATATTGTCGGCCTCCGCCACAGCTCTTAAGGCTCGATCTTCTGCATCGGCCAACTGTTCCCGAACCTCCTCAAGCGCTATCTCCGGCGAAGTCTCTGCAGATTCATCTGCGACAGCTTCGTCGTCGAGTTCACAAGTTTTGACCTCGTCGGACGATGCGTTGGGATCTACCGCAGAGTCCGAAGCGTTTTCGTCTGATAGTGAAACCGGAGAATCTTTGCCGGGCCTTACGTCCGAGTCTTTTTCTTCTGCCATACCCGTCTTTTCACCGTTATCGAAACCGTCATATGCGGTCGACTGACCGAAAAATCAATGCCTTCCGTAATCCAATGCAGAGCCTAAAAGACGAGCGGTCAAGTCCACCAATGGAATCACCTTTTGATAGGACATGCGGGTGGGTCCGATCACGCCAAGCACGCCAGCAATCTCGCCGTTCACCTCATACGGCGCCGTTATAAGACTGTATTCATCGAGTGGCCGATAGCCAGACTCCTCTCCGATGAATAGCTGTACACCATCTGTCTCCAAACAACGATCCAGCAAATGTACGATCGCGTTCTTCTCTTTGAAAGCATCGAGTAAGCCCTGAACTTCCTCTGAAGAACTGAGAAAACTCATCAAATTGCGTTCACCGGATACCACGTAATCGTGTTCGTCCTCTCGTACGAAGGTTTTCGATGCCATATCGAGCGCCGTCTGCATGAGTTCATCCATACGCTGCTTATCATCGCTCATGCTTTCAAGAACGCCTTTACGTATGGACATCAGCGAACGGCCACCAAACTGACGATTAATAAAGTTCGCGGCCTGAGTCAATTCGACATCCGAATACTCGCGGTCAGTATCTACCACGCGGTTCTGCACTTCCCGCTCGTTTACCACCAAGATCGCCAACACTTTCTTGCCTGAGAGCGGCAGAAACTCGACTTGCCTAAGTTCGACCTGCTCGGGACGCGGCATCGTGACTAAGCCGGCGAGGCGCGAAACTTGGGAAAGGATATTTGACGCCGATTCCACAAGTTCGTTTGGAGACATCCGAGTTTGGAGTCTTTCTCGTAGGTACTGCACCGATGCCGCTTCGAGTGGCTGTACCGAAATCAGGCTATCGACAAACAATCGAAGCCCTCGGTGCGTCGGCACCTTTCCAGCAGAAGTGTGTGGAGAGCGGACCAGTCCGCGCATTTCAAGGTCCGACATGATATTGCGTACGGTTGCTGGACTGACCGCGATCGCGGTCGTTTCCGACAACGTCTTTGATCCAACCGGCGTGCCTTGCTCCAGATATTCTTCTACAAGAAGTTTAAACAGGTGCTGCTCGCGATCCGCAATCGCGAACGTGCCCCGGATTCCATCGTTCAATCGTTGGTGTTTTTCTGCACGTGTCATGACTACCGAAGATTAATGTAAATCCAAGGGAACGTCGGCTACTCTAGCACAGTAGAAACCGCTGATTGCGACGTGCTGACGCAACTCAACATCCATAACTTTGTCTTAGTCGAAAATCTAGAGATCAGCTTCGATTCGGGCATGACGGTGTTAACGGGCGAGTCGGGCGCGGGCAAATCGATCCTAGTCGGAGCCCTCGGTTTGGTCTTAGGAGCGCGGTCGACAAAGCGGATCATCCGCGCGGGTGCTGAACGCTGCGAGGTCAGTGCGGAATTTTCCATCGCAGATAATGAGATCGCGCAGTCGTATCTAGCTCAACTCGATCTCCTCGATGCCAATGCGCCCCAACGTTGCCTCGTTCGGAGGGTGGTGCGAGGGGATGGCCGGTCCCAAGCGTACATCAACACCTCACCCGTGAATCTGAGTGTCCTTGCGGAATTCTGTTCTCCATTAATTGAAATACACGGTCAGCATCAGCACCAGCGCTTACTTGATCGGCGCACACAGCTGGCCTGGCTTGACGATTACGGCGTCAACGATACGATTCGAGAAACCGTCAGCAACGCCTTTTCACTTTGGCACACCGCTAAGGCGGAACTGGAAACCCTTCAGCTAAGCACCCAAGCAACAACGGAGCGTTCGGATTTACTTCAATACCAAATCGGGGAACTCAAATCTCTCGGACTCAGCGAAGGTGAGGTCGAGCAGCTCGATGCCTCCTACAAGCGTCTTGTCCAGGCCAAAGATATTAGATTACGGATCTCCAAAATCGACGAATCCATCCGCGAGCGTCTGTTACCCGAAACCGGTCAGTGGAACCGCGATTTACACGAAATTAACGATGGCCACACCGCCCTAGTAACTGCCCGCGAACTCCTTAATTCATCGGAAATCCAGCTGCTCGAAGCACAAAACGAATTGCGCGTATATTCGGAAACGCTAGTGATCGACGAGCAAGGGCTCGCCGATCTAGAACAGCGTCTCGCGGCTATCCATGACGTGTCGCGCAAACACCGTGTTAAAGCAAACGAATTGGAGACTCGTCAAAAAGAATTGGAGGCCGAACTCGGCGCGATATCTGTCAATCAGCAGCGCTTAAATACACTCTCGCAGGACGTGGCCGAGCACGAAAAAATGTTTCAGAAACACGCCTCGATACTTTCCTCGGCCCGAAGGAAACACGCCGTCCCGTTCCAACGGGACGTTTGCGGTACCCTCGATACACTCAACCTGCCCGGGGTCCGCCTTACCCTTGACTTTGTCGACGCGGAATCCGATGCCGGACTCGAAACCGTCGAGTATTTGGTGGCCACCAATCACCCAAACCCACCCGGCCGGCTCCGCGACATCGCCTCCGGGGGCGAACTCGCCCGGATCAGTTTAGCGATACAGGTGGTGGCGGCCCAGCGTTCCCAACTGCCATGCTTGATCCTTGATGAAGCCGACATTGGCGTTGGCGGTACGACCGCCGACGTCGTAGGCAGGATGCTGCAAAAACTCGCATCACATACCCAGGTCGTTTGTGTAACTCACGCTCCCCAAGTGGCAGCCCTAGCCAATGCCCATATGAAGGTCGAAAAATCAAAGCATCAGGACACTTCCATTGAAATGCTTTCGGACGCCGGGCGCGTCGACGAGCTCGCCCGCATGTTGGGTGGTCGAAAAATTACCGACGAGACAAAAGATTTTGCGAGAACGTTGCTTGCCGACGCGCACAACTAATCGGTCCGGCTTGTCAATCTACCCGAACTAAACTAAGTCGATTCGGTCTTTAACCTTGTCCTTTGATGCATTAACGTTCGCGCTAATTCGTCGAAACAGTCCGTGGATATGTTCCTGAAACGCTTTTCTTGGCTCGTGTTCGTTTGCGCGATTGTCGGTTGCTCGATCTCGATGCCACGCGTGCACAAGGTCGCTGTCCAGCAGGGCAACATCCTCAACCAGCCGATGATCGACAAACTGAAACCGGGTATGACCCGCGCCCAGGTAGCCTACATTATGGGGCGACCGGTGATGATTAATACCTTCGATCCCGATCGTTGGGACTATGTCTTTACTATTGAAGTGCCGGGTCAATTCAACGAATCCACGCGCATGTCACTATTTTTTGAAAACGACGTCTTGACCCACTTCAGCGGCGACATGGCGCCCTCCACAGCAAAGTCTGGCGAAAGCACGACCGGCACCGAATGAGCTTCATTCTTGGTGTCGGTGAACATTTACTGCAAGTAACGCAGTCACCCTATCGTTCCGATGATTTTTTCGAGGACGCGGCCCTGATCTAATTCGAGTCTTCGTCCATTAAAAGGTCACGGGCACGCTTGGAAAAAGAATCCACCAATCCGTCAATAATCTTCCCGAAGAATGGCCCTAGCAAACTATCAATCATTAGACTTTTTAATCGAAACGATACTTCTAGGCCGACGCGGCAACCGACGCCAAGGTCTGTAAAGCTCCACTGCCCATTGAAACTTTCGAAGGGCCCACTCACCAAAGAAAGGACAATGATTCCGCTCTCACTCTGATCATTACGGGTCACTAAACTTTCGGAAACTCCTCTTCCTGAAAGCTCGAGGCGAGCGACCACGAAATCATTTCCCTCTTCGATAACGCTGGAACTTTTGCACCCCGGGACAAACTCACTGTAGCAATCAACATCGTTAACGAGCGCCTGTAACGCTTTTGCGCTGTACGGGAGTAACACACTGCGTTCAACCGTCCTCAACTGGCGGGTCCCCAATTAATCGGCAGGCCAGATCGTATAGAGAAATACAATTAGAACCCCTAGCGGGGCTATTACTCTCGACGAGGCCATCCATATCGCCACGGCGGATTTCGAGGTAATACCCAACTGCGACATGACGGTGGCTTTGGGTAGAACGTAGCCGGCAAAAAGTGCAATAAACAAACCGCCGAGCGGTAACATGATGTTCGCAGTGAGGTAGTCGATCGAATCGAACACCGTTTTTTCTCCGACCACGTAGACGTCTGACCAGACATTAAATGAAAAGACCGATGCCAAGCCCAATAACCAACACGCAGCTCCAAGGCTTACCGCAACCCGGGACCGTTCCACGTTGTATTCCTCGACAAGAAACGCGATGGCCGGTTCAGTCAATGAGATGGCCGAGGTAATCGCTGCGAAGCTTACCAAGATAAAGAAAATGCCCCCGAACAGCGCACCCAGAGGCATCTGTCCGAACGCAAGCGGGACCGTAACAAACATGAGTCCGGGTCCACTCCCCGGTTCCAGTCCGTTGGCAAAGACAATCGAAAAAATAGCGAGGCCCGCTATCAAAGCCACCACGGTGTCTAGGGCTGCGATGGTGATCACGGTTCGAGTTATTGAAACCGAGCTTGGAACGTAAGCCCCGTACGCCATGATCGCACCCATTCCAATACTCAAAGTGAAAAAGGCGTGACCGAGGGCCACCAACAAACCGTCCACGGATAACGCCTCCCACCTCAACCCAAACATAAAATCAAATCCTTGGGCAAACCCGCCCGACGCGACGCCATAACCTAGCAACACGATCAACAAAATGAACAACAGTGGCATCAGCCAACGAATCGCACGCTCGAGGCCACTTACGACTCCTCGTGCAACAATGAAGACCGTGAGACCCATGAAGACCGTGTGGAATACGGCCATGAGAATGGGATTGCTATGTAATGCTGCTAACGCTTGCGTGGCCGTCGTCCCATCCACTCCAGTGAAACTGCCGCTGGCGAGTTGCCCGATGTAGTAAAGACCCCATCCAGCAATTACAGAATAGAACGACAGGATGAGGAAACCGGCCGCGACCCCGGCCCAACCGATGAGCGACCAGGCTTTCGAACCATCGCTCTGTTGCACCAACGCTCGCATGGAGTTGATAGGACTTTGGCGACCCTGCCTACCCATGAGCACCTCAGCCATCATGACCGGAACACCCACAAGAGCAACGCAGAAAAGGTAGGCGACCACAAAGACGCCGCCACCGTTTTCACCGGCGATGTACGGAAACTTCCAGATATTGCCCAGCCCAACTGCGGATCCTGCAGCCGCCAGCACAAACAACCAACGGCTGGACCACATGCCATGTTTGGATTCGTCTGGCGTCACATGCACATCTCTTTGTTAACGGGCAAGGTACATTCTGTCCCGCTCAATGATTCGTTGCCAGTTACCAATCCATTCGGCTATTTCATTGCCGCCCACGACCTCGCCTATAATCTGGTCATGGCCAAACACGAAAAAGGAGGCGGATCGAACACCATCGCCCTCAATCGGCGGGCTAAATTTGATTACCACCTAGAAAAAACTTTTGAAGCCGGCATGGTGCTCGAAGGCTGGGAGGTAAAGAGTATACGTGCCAATCAGGCACAGCTTTCCGATAGCTATGTCTTGGTTCGTGAGGGTGAAGCCTGGTTGCTGGGATCGCAGATCAGTCCGCTCTCTAGTGCATCAACGCACATAACCACCGATCCGCAGAGGACACGGAAACTGCTCCTAAACGCGAAAGAAATCGCTGAAATTTTTCGAGCGACCCAGGTGAAGGGAAGTACCTGCATCGCAACAGCCCTCTACTGGAAAGGGCCGCACGTTAAATGCGAGGTCGCGCTCGGGAAAGGCAAGAAACAGCACGACAAACGATCGACGGAAAAAGAACGCGACTGGCAACGTCAGAAACAACGTCTAATGAAAAATGGTTAACTGCGCTAACCGCGGCCCACGAATGGCATTTTGGAAGCAAGAACAGTAATCGACTGCACGCTTGCATCCAACGGCAAGCTATCCATGTAAACAACGGCCCGCACGACACTATCGACGTCCATCGTCGGTTCCGGTTTCACCGTTCCATCAGCTTGCGTCACGCCTTTACCCATCCGGGCAGTCATGTCCGTGAGGGCATTGCCAATATCAATCTGGCTACAGACGATGTCATGGCTCCGGCCGTCCAATGCCGTCGATTTTGTTAACCCAGTGATCGCATGTTTCGTTGACGTATAGGGGGCTGAGTTAGGCCGAGGTACATGCGCCGAAATCGAGCCGTTGTTGATAATGCGACCACCCTTTGGATCTTGGGCCTTCATGATTCGGAAAGCAGCTTGTGTGCACAGAAAGGTGCCTGTCAAATTAACCCTAACAACTCGCTGCCATTGATCCAGAGTGAGCTCCTCCAACGGAATGGCTGGTGCTCCCGAACCGGCATTGTTGAACAACAAGTCCAACCGACCGAACGTCGTACGAGTCGTCTCGAAAAGGTGCTCAACCGCTTGCGGGTCACCCACGTCCGTTGGCACCGCGATGATCCGTTCTCCCGCACCAGACTCGTCGACAACGGCGTCCAGCAGCTCAGCTCGCCGGCCCGCCAATACGACCGAATATCCTTCATCAAGCAATGCCAACGCAGTGTATTTGCCAATCCCTGTGCCAGCGCCGGTAATGATCGTCACCTTTCCCATGGTCATACCGCCAACGCCGTGGAGAATTCCGGCACGCCATCCCACCGTCCCGGATCCACAGACCTCATCACCGCGATTGTTTTGATGACCTCGGGGTTCGCAAGTCCATGGGGCGGACTACCGGTCAACACCCGAACGATGTTTTCAGCTTGCATGATTGGACATTCCTCAAGAAAGGTCGGAGAAAAGCCGGCGATGTGCGGGGTCACCATCATGTTTGGCAAACCAAGGAGCGGATCTTGCGCATCGATCGGCTCGATCTCCGTGACATCAAGCGCTGCGGCTTCGATTTGTCCCTCGCTCAGCGCATTCGCCAATGCGGCCCCGTTGACGACAGGCCCTCTCGAAGTATTCACCAGCAACGCCGTGGATTTCATGCGCCCGAGCGCGTTCGAATCAATCATGTGCCGTGTCTCCTCAGTTGACGAGCAGTGAATCGTGATGAAATCAGCCGAACTCAACAACTCACCGAAATCGACCATTCGTACGCCGTATAGATCCGCCGTGGATTGGGGCACATACGGGTCATACGCAGTAATTGAGGCCGGGCCAAAGCCACGAATGCGGGTCGCAAAAGCCCTACCAATATTGCCGAAACCAATGATGCCTATGGTATGGCCGGCGATTCTTCGAACCGAGCGCTGGTATTCGCCCGTGAGTCTTCGATTTTCGCTCCATTGACCTGCACGGGTCGTGTTCGTGGCATCAACGAGCCGACGCGTGAGCCCGAGGAGCATAGCCACCGCGTGATCTGCCACTTCAGTGGTATTCACGCCGGGAACGTTACACGCGAGGACACCAAGTTCGGTCGCTGCCTCAAGATCTATAGAATCCACACCAACCCCCATACGACTTACGACCTTGAGTTTTGGACACGCTTCAAGGACCTCGCGCGACGTCAGCGGCAGCGTACCGACTTGTGCCCCATCGGCATCGCCCAACAAATCAATCATTTCTTCGGTACTGCGTGTCGAGCCTTCAACGACCTCGAAGCCTGCCGCTTCAAATATATCGATGCGATTGTATGGACTATGGGGTAACGCGATTTTCATTGAGGACTCCTGTTACGAATTCGCCTGGCTTCTCGACAAGACCGCTATCCGTCGAGGTCTTTGTTGGGATTGATCAAGAATTTCTCACCCGTGGCTTGCATCCCATACCGAGCGACCGCCTCTGGTGATAATGCCTCCTCTAGGGACACAATTTCCGTGTACGAACTAGCAAACGTGGTGGTTATTTCAGACGCCACCCGCTGCCGTAACACCTCCGCTTCTTCGGCCCCAACTCGTTGCAAGAAATAGGGTAATAACCATCCCCCCAAACCCCAGGCCATGCCGAAACTTCGATTCAATAACGTTGGATTTCGATCAAGGCCTCCGTAGATATACACCTGTTTGTGCGTCGTCGATCCGTAACGATTGAACTCGCCAGCGTCGCGATTCGCCGCAACCTCCATCGCCGTCAGCAATTGACCCGGTAACGGGCCGCCTCCGGTGGCGTCAAAGCCTAGCGTCGCGCCGGTATCGGCTAATGCGTCGATCAACGTCTCCATAAAATTCGGCTCACCGCTGTTGCAAACGTGGGTAGCTCCCAACGACTTCAACAACTCAACGTGCTCCTGTTTTCGAACCACGTTAACCAACGGAACATCTTCGTTTACGCAAAGTTTGACGAGCATCTGTCCGAGATTGGAGGCCGCCGCCGTATGCGCCAATGCGGTATGTCCCTCGAGACGCATCGTACCGACCATGCCCAAAACAGTCAGTGGATTGACGAAACATGACGCGCCCTCCACGGCAGTCGTTCCGTCTGGCAACAGCAAGCATTGATCGGCACGGGTCATCCGATACTGGGCGTACATGGCCCCACCAAGCGTTGCAACCGTTTTGCCCATCAGGGATTGAGCCCGTTCCGAAGAACCCGCGCTCACCACCACGCCCGCTCCTTCGTTGCCCGCGGGCAGCGATTGATCTATTCGCGCGGCCACCTGGCGCATCATGGCTTCCTGAATACTTGCCGTTAAGACGGCACCGGATCCCGCACCAGACAGTGTCGCGGTTTCCATGTCGGCCATACCGAACAGTAGGCCGAGATCCGACGGATTGATGGGTGATGCTTCGACGCGGATGACGACATCGTCCTCGCCCGGTTCCGGCATATCGACTTCGGCGAGCGATAGCTCTAAGTGACCTTCCTTGCGGACGGTCGAACGTAGTTGTAATGGCATAGATTGGGTCCCTCCTGTCTCCATGATATGCCAATAGAGACGGCTGGCTATCGCCCCGGTTTCCAGGGTTAAAATTAAGGCCCTACCGTTTCCAGCGTTGCGATGGCCAACCTAGACGATTTTCAACAAGAAACCCGCGATTGGTTAGAAGCAAACTGTCCAGCGGGTGCCCGTGAAGCGGGCCCGGTGCCTTGGGGCAGCACCAAAATCGAGCTCGACGATGCATCCAAAAAGTGGCTCGAGCGAATGGCTAGTCGTGGTTGGACCGTCCCATCATGGCCCAAAGAATACGGCGGTGCCGAGCTTTCGCCAGACCAATACAAAATTCTTATCGACGAATTGAAACGGATCAATGCACGACCGCCCCTCACAGGCCGTGGGGTCAACTACATAGGCCCGACAATACTGGAACTAGGTAACGACGATCAGAGAGAACGCTGGCTCCCGGGCATTGCGAGGGGCGAAGGCGGATGGGCAATGGGCTATTCAGAGCCCGGTGCGGGTTCGGATCTTGCAAGTCTTTCAATGCGTGCTGCGCGACATGGAGATCGCTATGTGATTAACGGCCGCAAGATTTGGACATCGGACGCCATGCAAGCCGACTATATTTTTGTGTTGGCGCGAACGGCCCCCGACGAGCCGAAACACCAAGGGATCAGTTTAATTCTCGTCGACATGCAACAAGAAGGGGTGCAGGTGCGTCCCATACGGTTAATATCGGGCGCTTCACCGTTCAACGAAACGCTGTTTGAAGACGCGATCGCCCATGCTAGCGACGTTGTTGGCGGCGTTAATAACGGTTGGACTGTGGGAAAACGTTTACTGCAATTTGAACGCTCTACCCACGCCGGTATCAACACGTCCGGCTCACAAGGTGGGCGTTCTCAGGCCAGCACAATGCCCGAACAGATTCGGCATCACGCGAAAGTTGTCGGAAGTCGTATTGCTGATCCGGGAATACGCGCGCGGCTGATTCGATACCAACAAAACGACCTCGCACAACGACTTACCCAGCAACGTGTGATCGAGGAAACACGTGCCCATGCGCCCGGCTTCGCTTCTTCTGCGGTAAAACTCACCGGGGCACTGCATACCCAAGAAGGGGATGAACTGTTCCTACACGCTTCCGGCACCCACGGACTTGATTGGGGAACAACTGGATCATCGATCGAGACATCAGAAATCGCCAAGGCCTGGCTACGTCAGAAAGCCCTGACCATCGCCGGTGGGACGAAGGAGATCCAACTGAATATTATCGCCAAACGCGTGCTAGGGCTTCCGGACTGAGACACAGGTCTGTTTCAGGCCGCGGACCAATCGCGTACGAGATCCCGATACAAAAGTCCCGAGCCACCGAACAGGTCAAGCGCGCTACCAACGGTAAAATCAACGCGACCCTTACCCACTTTCAAAATGGTGTCCAGATCCATGAGGCTCGAAATCCCGCCAGCATACGTAACCTGACTGGGGACAATGTCGGTTAATAACGCCAATAATCGCCCATCGATGCCCGTGATTTGGCCCTCTTTGTCGATGGCGTGGATCAGGAATTCATTACAGTATTGGGACAACTCACCAAGCGTATGCGCATCGATCGTGACATCGGTACGCGTCTGCCATCGATCCGTCATAGCAACATAGTTACCGCTTTCCTCACGGCAACTAAGGTCAAGAACAAGCCGATCCCGCCCGACCTGATCTGCCATCGACTCGAGGCGATCGCGATCAAGACGTCCACCAACAAAAATTGTCGATGTCACGATCACGGCAGCAGCGCCAGCCGCTAGCCATGACTCGGCGTTACTGCCATCAATCCCCCCACCAACTTGCAGACCGCCAGGAAAGTTCTCCAATGCTTCACGGGCGGCGGCTTCATTGCCCGGGCCCAGCATGATCACGTGTCCGCCCACCAACCCATCATCACGGTAGAGTCGCGCATATTCCGCCGCGTGCTTGTCAGTATCAAAATTTGTCGTAGGTTCGCCATCATCCGTGAGCGTGTTCCCCACGATCTGTTTGACGCGTCCACCGTGGAGATCAATACAAGGGCGAAAGCGCATCCTGCTGTTTACGCGTATCGGGCATCTACGGGCGCGCCTCTTGCCGCATCATCAGCGGCGATTAGTGCGTCCGTAAGTCGTTCAATCGCTATCGCGCGTGTGCCCGTGTCGATCCCAACAAGATTCTCGCATTCGTCAGGATCTGCGACTAAATCGATCAGCTGCTCTTCGCGTTTTGAATTTCGCGTATAGCGATGAGTATTGGTGATCACCGTTCTTGTTTTAGCCGGAATCGGCGTCAACGATGCGATCAGCGGCGCGATGTCATCTTCAATGAGCACGGAATCTCGGACACTCGCATCAGGATCTTGAATCACCGGCTTTAGGGAATAGCCCTGAATACCGTCGTAGCCTTGGATTGAGCAAAGATCCATGAGCGTTGGACCAAGATCAATGCTGGATGCGAGCCTCGTCGTTCGGTTCGCTTTCTGCCCGGGAACCGAAATGACAAGCGGCACATGCAACGTCCCTCGATAATGCATGAAGCCCTTCAGCATGAGACCGTGATCTCCCATCATGTCGCCGTGGTCACTCGTGAACACAATAATGGTGTTCGCTCGCTGATCCGTGGCTTCAAGGTGGTCGAGAATGCGTCCGACCGCGTCGTCGACCATTTCAACCATCCCGTAAGTTGCTGCGGTCGCTTCTTGTACAAGTGCGTTGCTACCGCTTCCGCAAGGTGAAACCCAATTCCGTTGATCGCGTGGATGGATTTTTCGAAACTGACGAAGGTGCTCGAAACAATCGGCACCCGTATCCATTGACGTGGCCGGAAGTTCCATGTCCGACGGCACATGACGATCAAACCAATCCCCTGGAGGCGTCATCGGGTGATGCGGATCCGGAAATGAACACCAAGCTAGCCAAGGGGAATTCTCCGCACGAGCTTGGTCGATAAACGCAACGGTTCGTTCAGCGACGAAGGATGTAGAGTGAAACTCCGCCGCATAAGGCGGCCTATAAATCTGCCACCACTCTGACGAACGTTTCGAGCCCGGGGCATCCGGCCGATAATCCGACGTTAAGTCTTCGCGTCGGGCGCCTTTATCTAGGGCCCACCTTAGATGATGACCGCTAACCCGGGCGCCATGATCCATTGCCAACTCGATGTGGTCAAAGCCGTAGTAGTCGTCCGGATCGTCTGGGACCTCCTCAAGAAATCGTTCGAAGTTCTCGATCTCATCCCAGCCTGCCGGATGCGGGGTTTCTATGGCGGCACGTCCTCGGTAAGGGTTCATAGAGTTACGGCTTGAGCCGTGTTGTAAATGCGATTTGCCGATCAGTCCTGTCCTGTAATTCTCGCCACGAAACTGCCGCACAAACGTGTTTGCACCCCAGTCTAGCGATCGGTCGTTAAAGATCACTCCATGAGCCGTCGGCATGCGACCCGTCATGATGCTGGAACGATTCGGCATGCACACCGGGTTGGAGACCCAGGCGTTCTCAAACACCGTGCCGGTCGCCGCAATACGATCGAGATTCGGCGTGCGAATCACGCGATTTCCCATAAATCCCGTATGGTCAGCACGCTGTTGGTCCGTGATAACGAAAAGTATGTTGGGTTGTGTCATCGTTCCGCACCGTTGTTCGAATCCGACCATAGCATGGCGGCCGCCGGCTTGACCTTGGCTCTACGTTGAATATTCGTGCCGCTCGCGAAAAACCAAATAGATTGAACAAGGTGCTTGGTTTTGCCATTCTCGGTCATCACCCGGCCCGCGGAGAGTCCGATGACCCAGGACGTTGCAACCGACCGACAAGAATTCAGTTTCGATGAGCTCATGGCGGATGATCCATTCGAAAAATCTTTGGTAACGAACGACATCCAGTGCCACGGCGGGTACATCGATGGCGAATACGTCTCGCCGCGCGGCGCGCTGAGGCGCCCCGCCATCCGCAACTGGCGTGAGCGTCTTTCGGTGGCAGATCATCCATTAATCACGATCCCCGAAAAATACGTGCCCCCAAATTATCCCAACTACGATCAGGCTAAGTACCTTCTTCAGGAGGGCGTCGTTGAACCTGTCACCCGTGCCCTGACAATCATCGCGATCGTTGAAGGTTTTGGCGCACGCATTCGCGAAGTTTCGGTACCCGATTTTGACGCGGAGGTCGAGGAATCGGTCAATGGAACTGCACTCGCACACCTAGCAAGCGGCCTCTTTGAAGCCCACGCCAGGGACGAGGCCGGCCATCGCGACCAAGGCGGCCATAAACAAATGTGGGAGGCCGCAAGGGATGCCGGTCTCGACAAACCCGAAATACCCGATGATGTGCTCTTGCGATTGATGTCGGGCGGGTCACCGGCGACGCGTACCCGGCTTTACCCTGAACTTTCGGAACGTATGGAATCCATGCTGCTCATGATGACCAACGTACTCATCATTGAAACGTTTGCCGAAGACACCTTTAACTGGGCGAAAAAACTTCTCGGCGACCCTGAAGTAAGCGCTGATCCGGTACAAGCCGCTCACATCGTCGATTGCATTGCTCGCGACGAGGTACCCCACGTCGATTACCTCACAGTTGCTCTCTCCGAACTGCGCGCGCGCACGCTGATTGGAGTCGATGGCAAAACCACCCTTTCAGGCGCCGACGTGATCGATGGCGTGTTCCGACGCCAGTTACGCGGCATGGCGACAGTTCGACCGCAGCAAAGTCGGGAACGCAGTCAAGCGGATATCCACCAGGCCGTGTCCGACAAACGCCGTGCCAGTTCAGTTGCCCGCCAATTTGAAGAGCTTGATTCCGGTTGGACGTTCCCACACCGTGATGATGAGGAACTCGACGTTCTACTGAAAAGCGCGTGAACGCTGAAGCGAATTCGAGCGTTTTGACGTTCGTCCCTGCGTCGCTCGCGGAACGCGCGTACCGTTCGACTCAAATTTCGTGGACCGGTTTACGCGTCTGGCTTCATTACCAAACCCTTATATGGTGGGACAAACTACGGCGGCGCGACCCGGACGCGCGTGACCTCCATGCTGTCCATCAAAAAAACGCAGACCTTATTTTCCGCACGGCCGTCACGCTGCGCGGCATGCTCGTTAAGATGTGCCAGGTCATCGGGACTCGTTCCGACATCTTTCCTCGCGAATATGTATCCGTTTTATCCCAATGCCAGGACCGACTGCCGGCGCGCGAATTCGAATCTATTCGACAGGTTGTCGAAGAGGACCTTGGCAAGCCCATTGAATCCGTTTTTGCCGAGTTCGAAACTGCGCCTGTCGCCGCCGCATCCCTCGCTCAAGTGCACCGCGCCCAGTTGGTTACCGGAGAAGAGGTGGCCGTCAAAGTGCAATATCCGGATATCGAACACATCATGCACACGGATCTGACCGCATCGCGTCGCATCGCAGCGTTGTACGCGCGATTCTCAGACAACCCTATCGACTTCTTGCCACTACTCGATGAATTACAAACCCATCTTCGGATGGAGCTCGATTTTCGCCGCGAGGTAAAAAGCGCAGATCGGATCCGAGATTTTTTTTCTCGTGATCAAGACGTCCGAGTACCTATGGTGTTCGAAGAGTTTTCAACCCGACGAATCATCACCATGGAATTCGTTACGGGCGCCAAACCCAACGACCTCGACGAGCTGCATGCGGCGGGTATTGATACGCAAGGCTTCATGCTCCGTTTGATGCGTATTTTCAATCGCATGATCCTTGCGCACGGTTTTTTCCACGCCGACCCTCATCCAGGAAATATCTTCGTCACAGCCGATGAGCGAGGTAAGCCGGTATTTACGTTGCTCGATTTCGGACTTTCAAAACAACTGCCGCGAGGCTTCGGTATGGGTTTGTTCGAGCTGATGTTTTCGATGATGACGTTTAACGAATCTGCCATGTTGCGAGCATTTCGAGAGCTCGGGTTCGACACGCGCAAAGGCGATGACGACAGCCTCCTCTATATCGCTCGACGCATGATTTCGCGCTCGGATACCGGTTCGTTTCAGGGTGAATTCACCGAAGATATGACCGACGAAATGTTTGACGCCGTTCGAGAAAGCCCCATCGTCACGGTACCCACCGATTTCGTATTGGTCGCTCGCGCATTTTCGCTGCTTTCGGGGATCGGTCACGCTATCGGCCAGCGCGGCAACGCCCTTGATGCCATGAGCTGATATATAAAGAGGCAGGGCCCTGGCAAATATCCCGCGCTCCTTAAGCGACGACCCACAAAGAACATCGGAACTCATCAATGGAAAACGAAACGACTCTGACGGCTGACTACCTTGTGATCGGCAGCGGCGCCATGGGGATGGCATTCACTGATGTGCTGATCCAGGAAACCGACGCCTCCGTCGTAATGGTGGACCGCCATCATCGACCTGGAGGGCATTGGAACGATTCCTATGCCTACGTTCGCCTGCACCAACCTTCCTCATTTTACGGTGTTAATTCGCGACACCTTGGCAGCGACGCCGTTGATCAGACCGGCTGGAACAAGGGATTGCACGAGCTCGCTTCGGGCGCCGAAGTTTGCAACTACTTCGATCAGATTATGCAGCAGCAATTTCTCCCGTCCGGTCGTGTCCAGTACTTTCCGATGTGCGATTATCTCGGCGAATCCCAGTTTAGATCGCTCGTCTCTGGCCGCGAATACGCCATATCCGCGGGCTGCAAGGTTGCCGACGCAACGTACATGGACGTCGTCGTACCGGCCATGCGCACCCCTCCGTTTTCGGTTGACGCCGGTATTCGCTGTATTCCATTAAATGACCTCACCCGTATCGACGCAGCAGCGCGTCACTACGTTGTGATCGGCGGCGGAAAGACGGCCATGGACGCGTGCTTGTGGTTGCTCGAAAACTCTACCGATCCGGGCGCTATTTCTTGGGTCATGCCACGAGATTCATGGATCCTAGATCGAGCGAACATCCAACCTGGTGAACTCAACGCCGAACGTATCTTGTCGGGAGCTGCGGAAACTATGTCGGCGGTTGCCAAGGCCGAGTCAGTCGAGGAACTTTTTGACGAGCTAGAAGCTACCGGTCAATTAATGCGCCTCGATGCCAACGTTCGGCCCACGATGTTTCGGTGCGCGACGGTGACCGAAATCGAACTTGAGGCATTACGGAGCATTCACAATATCATCCGGATGGGTCGCGTCACGGCACTCACCGATGGGGAGATTGAGCTCGAACATGGCACCGTGGCGGTTGAGAACGATTCACTATTTATCGACTGCGCCGGCGATGGTCTCAAACGCCAACCCGCGGTGCCCGTTTTCCAGGAAAACAGCATTACGTTGCAGTCCGTCCGTACGTGCCAACAAGTTTTCAGTGCCGCATTCATCGGCCACGTCGAGGCCAGCTACGAAGACGAGCAACAAAAAAACGAACTATGCGCCGTGGTCCCGCATCCAAATTCGGATATCGATTGGTTGCGTAACCGGTTTGCCGACAACGTGAACACTTTTCGTTGGAACCAAGACCCGAAGCTCATGGACTGGCTACGCGCTTCCCGCCTCGATCCGTTCAACCAGCCCAGCAATGGGGCCGATCAACCCGACGGTGACGACGCCGAGCGTATCGCCGAAATGATGCGAAACGCGCCGCTCGCGATGCAGAAACTGCAACAATTGTTGGGCTTTGGTTAACCGTGAGGTGGAGCGAAAGTTACTCGCCTCCGTATTCCCACCATCATTCCTCTATACGCGTGACTCTTAGCGCAAACGGTCGACCAGTTGATCCTCGTCTGGGAATTCGCCGGTTTCGTGTTTGGAGTACACCAGGTCACCGTCGACCACCACATCGAAAATTCCGCCGGCGCCTTCAATAAGAAACGCGTCGGCGTTATACGCGTCTTTCAATTTAGCCGCCAAACTGACGGCTTTTGGTTTATACGATCACGCGCCGCAATAAGTAATGGTGATGTCCATTCTCGCAATCTCCAATAATCAAGGAGTCCGCGAATGATAACCGATGCGCGAGGACGTCGTATTTTCAGTGGCAGTCCAATAGGGCTGGAATAAATACCGACGAATTCACCGCTTGGAATACACTGCGCGGTTATGCAATCCGGCAGACGAAAAATCTGGGTCGATGGTGATGCTTGTCCCAAAAACGTCAAAGAAATTTTATTTCGTGCCGCGAAACGCGTTCGTATCGAGTTGTTTCTGGTTGCCAATCAGTTCGTTCCGGTACCTAAATCGCCTTTGCTCAGATCCATTCAGGTTCCATCCGGCATTGACGTTGCTGACAACTACATTGTGGAGCACGTCTTGCCCGGGGACTTGGTGGTTACCGCGGATATTCCGCTAGCAGCCCTCGTCGTCGGGAAAAATGCAGTCGCCCTCAATCCGCGTGGAACACTCTATAACGAGGAAAATATTGGCACCCACCTAGCTCGACGTAATTTCATGGACGAATTGCGGTCCACTGGCGCTGTCACGGGCGGACCGGACGCGTTCGGTAAAGTCGATCAGCAGACATTTGCCAATGCCCTCGACCGCTGGCTGGCGAAAAGAGAATGACCCAACGAAGTTTACGCGTCCGTAATCTCTGAGTTTAATCCTTCATCGACACTAAGCAGTTTAAAGCCCCGACCTCCATCGGTCGGGGCTCAGGCACTTACCGTCGCATCAACTCGCTACTCGGCGAACGGACCGGTGATCTCGTAAGTGACACCGTCAGCGGAATCGCCCGTCGTCCCGCGTTGTGAGCTGAAATAGAGACGCGTCATGTCCGACGTGAACGCCGGGCCCGTCATTTCCGAACTGCCATGCCCGATAACACGAACGATTGGCACCACGTAATCATTGGCAATGGCAACCAACTCCATGTTGCCACCGTCTTCCGCAATGATGACCTCGCCCGCGGGGCTCATCTCGAGATTATCGAGACCCGACGCGAGTCCGCCGTTCAGATCCGTCGCCTGATCGTAGATGATCGTCATCGTGTCGTTATCAATGTCGTACTGATAGACGCGGTTATCGTTCTTGGTCGTGAAATACATCGACCGATCGTGATAGTCGAGTCCTTCCCCGCCATTAAACGATGTGGCCGGCCCGTACTGGTAGCGTGTTTCAACACCGTTCGCCACGGTTGGGTCGCCAATTGCGCCCCACGTGACGTTGTTGTCATCATCCACCACGGCGACTTCTAAGGCTCCAGAGCTAAGATCCGAGCGCGCAATGGTTGAGGCCGCTAGACCAGCATCGAAGCTGACATCCGAGCTCGCGGTTTGATTCTGATGCACTTCCACCGCCAGCACATTCGTACCAGACGTCGTCGCAACCAGTTCCGCATCAAAGCTGACATCTGAGCTCGTCGCACTCACCTGATGCACTTCAACCGCCAGTACATTTTCGGCAGTCGTTGTCCTCGACGCGATGAACTCGGGATCAAAACTCACGTCCGAGCTACCCGCGCTGCTTTGATGGACTTCGACCGCCACCACGTTTTCGCCGGCGACCAGACCGTCGAGTGCGACATCGTACATATAGCTCGTACTTTCACTCCCGGCATCGCCCGACGTCGTCTGGAACGTAATGACGCCGTCACCCATATTGAGCGAACGTGCCACTTCAGTGCCGTTGAGGTGTATAACGCAACCATCGTCGCGTTGGGTTTTCATGCAAAGCGCGGTGATGTCGGATATATCCGCGACCGTGAATGTATGCCGGAAGTAGTAGGTGACATGACCGCTCGTGATCAGCGTGTTCTCGTCGCCCTCGGTGAAGCCCAACTCGGCAGCACCCGTCGTCCAGCCGGAGTCGTCGAAATCGCTTGCGGTCCACGCCGTGCCTTGGTCGGTGCCGTCGTCGAGATAGCTCCAATCCGCCTTTCTCGCAATCAAAGCCTCCGTCGTCGGCGTCGCGTCGCCCGCCAACAAGAGGCTCGCATCGACCGTGAAGGGATGAAAGTTATTGCCGTCATCCGACGCATTGCTTGCATAATCTCCCGCGCCAATCGTTCCCGCGGCAAGCCCGTCCCGGGCCACCTCGGTACCGTTCAGATAGACGATGGCCCCGTCGTCGCGCTTGAGGTTGACCGTTAAGGCGGAAATATCGCCAAGGTCAGCGACCGAGAAGCTATGACGGAAATAGTACGTCGTCGCACCACTTTGGATGAGTGTCGCTTCATCCCCTTCGGTGAACCCAAGTTCCGCAGGTCCTGTCGACCAGCTTGAATCATCAAAGCTAGCCGCTTGCCATGCAGTACCTTGATCCGTGGCGTCATCCAAGTAACTCCACGTCGATCCTTTCGAAACAAGCACTCTGGACGGATCCGCAGACGAGATCAGCGATCCCATCGCGATTGAGGTCGCGGTGTAACCCGCCGGATCAGCTCCATCACTCGTCGATTGTGACGCATACGTGATGGTGCCCGTTGGCATCGCTGTCCTATGCACCTCGGTGCCGTTGAGGTACACCACGGCGCCATCATCGACTTCGAGTGACAGCGTCAGCGCCGAAAGATCGGTCCCGGCCAAGTCCGTCGAAAATTCAGAGCGGAAATAGTAGGTATTGGCGTTGCTATCAGTGATCAGCGTGTTCTCATCGCCCTCGTTAAAACCGAGTTCACCGGCTCCGGAAGACCAGCCCGAGTCATCAAATCCAACCTGCCGCCAGGCCGACCCTTGATCGGTGTTGTCGTCGAGATAGCTCCAGGTCGCCTCCTGCGCCACGAGATCTTGGCTACCGGCCACCCGAACGGTCGTCGGGGTAAACCGATAAAAATTTCCATCTGATCGGTCTTCGGTTTCGTACACGATGCCCGTGTCTGGGTCGACTGCCGCGGCTTCGTGATTAAACTCCCCCAACGCTTCGCGCTTGGTCGCCTCTGTCGCACCCGTGACATCGCATTCATAGGTATAGCCATCTGCCATTTCTTCGCACGTGAGCCAGGTCCCCCACGGAGTAGTGCCTCCTGCGCAATTACGTCGGGTATTCGTACAAATGGAGTAGGCGTCCGTGATGTTTCCACTCGAGTCAAACCGGATGGCCCCAACACCACCTTGGCTGCCACTCTCGGCATTCGATACGTAAATCCAACCGCCGTCATCGGTATCAAATACGGCACCGCCATCCGGCGCCCGAACCCAAGGAAAGTCGGTACCCGCAACATTTTGTGTCGTCTGCGCAATGACGCGTGACGTAAAACCTTCAGGCAACTGCAGCCCGTTGTCATCAGCCCCTTGAAGCGCACCGAGATTCGTAAGGTAGGTGCGAGGCAGTGGATTGCCCTCAGCCTCTGCCGCAGCAGCCGCATCGGACGCTGCCGTCGGCACCAAAGTCCAGTCCGAAGAACCGATAGGATCTGCGTCCGGTTTACTAGGGCCACCGCCACCGCCACTACAAGCGATAATGATTGGCGAAGCCGCCGCATAGGTTGCATAACGCGTCGAAAGCTTAAGGAACTTCCTACGATCAAGGTCCGTTTGGGTAGTCTTCATTCGCCCCTCTCCCCGTATTACTTTTGTTTACTGACCTCCAATCCACACCGTCCGTTTAACTCCGTTAGGTCGAAAAACGATCATCTAACGTCAGGAAGTCATGTCCTCGCCTTAAACTTACTACGATTGTCACAAGAATGTAACAAATCGAAAGGCGTGCTCGTCACTCGCCTTAATCGTGATATTCGGGATCTACAAGGGGGATTTCAACGCTTAGCTTAGAAAGCGTGTCGGTGCGTGTTTTCCCAGGCTGGGTTTATTCCCAATTCGAGCGCTGAATAGCATCGGGCGACGTGGGCTTTCGCACGATTACCGGCTGAAATCAGTCGGTTTTTCGAGCTCGAATACCGCTTCACCAAAATCCTCTAGGCGTCGTTCAAGAATCGCTTGGGCGTCATACAACGCGCGATTATAAAAATACGCGCCCATTTCCTCCGCAAAGAAATCGAGAAGGAACTCGGCATCAAAACCGCCCAACTCCTGGTTGAGCTCTTCTCGAAAATACGTCTGGATTCGACCGACAATGATTTCTTTTTCGTCACCGGAGAATTCAACGATGGCCATGTGCCCTACTCACATCCCCCGATCACGATATCCGAGCGACGACAAACGAAGACCGCAGACTTAGCAGCCGCTTTCTTTTGTATTTCGGCGACACCAAGTCGAGAAGTGCGACCTCCATCGCATCAGTAGTAGTCGCCGCCTTGTCGCGGCGACTACAAATTACCTACCCGGATCGGGCAAATACTTACCAGCGACGATTGCCGCGGTCACCACCACCGCCGCCGCCACCGCCACGTGAATCGCGCCGTTTTTCTTCGGCTTCGTTCACCCGGATGTTGCGCCCATCAACTTCGTTACCGTTCAGTTCTTCGATTGCCCGCTTAGCATCGTCATCTGACATTTCAACGAACCCAAAACCACGGGATCGTCCCGTGTCTCGGTCCGTTATTACGTTAGCGGAACGCACTTCGCCAATTCCCGCAAACAGTTCTTCAAGCTCTGCTTCCCCGGTCGACCAGGGTAAATTCCCTACATACAGTTTCATTAATCAACTCTCATAAAAAAATAATTCAAATTCATTGCGTGGTTACCTGCCCTTAAATCTGACCACACACCTTCAAAGCTACGGCATAAAACATAGAATGCTGTAACACGACTAGAAGCGATTGCTAACTGCTAACTGAGGTTGGAACTCTGCGAGAAGTACGAGGCTGGGTTTCTAATTCGTCTTGATTCTACATGGGTTCTTCTAAATAAACACCGCCTTTATTCGATCGTTTCACGTGCAATTAGTCGGGCGATTTTCGAGCGATAACCACGCTGGTTGCGCTGTCTAGGACCAGACCACGGTCTGAATGGTATGGCCGGAATGCGTCCACCAAGGCGTCCACAATGTTGGTGCGTTTCCCCTCGGGCATCTCGGCAATCATGGCTCGTAGCGCAGGGTTAATTGACATGTAGGCCTCGATCGTTTCCGGCAACGCCATGCCGGGATACATCTCGAGCATCTGCTCATGGTTGCTCAACTCGACGGCAGCGAAACCGGCGCTGGAAAGAATGTCGCAAACGTAATCAGATTCCTGGAACGCGAATGGACCGGGGCCACCCTCCGGCGCGGGCGGGGGCATCTCAACGAGCGAACTCAATGTATGCGCCGCTAGCGACTGCCACGGATTCTTAGTCGGTGACTGCCAACAAACAAACGCCAAACGCCCACCCGATACGAGTGACTTAAAAACGTTGGTGAACGCGTCAACGGGTTTATCAAAAAACATTACCCCGAAGCGTGAAAACGCGGCATCAAAACGCTCCGTTTCGAACGCGTGGTCCTGTATATCGACATTCTGGAACGTGACATTCGCGAGCCCTGCGTCCTTTGCTCTTTGTTGGGCCAATGTCAGCATCGGTTGGGAAATATCAGCACCCGACACCGATCCGGCTGTCCCCACGCGGTCGGCGATAGCGAGTGAGGTCGCCCCGGTTCCACAACCAATGTCGAGAATATTTTCGCCCGCGATAGGATCTAGTTTATTCAGCGCGCGCTCGCCTAGGGGGCCTAACATATGATCCATAGAGACTTGGTGTTCGACCCAGTTATCCCCGCCTTTACCCGACCAAAATTCACGTTGTTTTTCGTTCGCCATCGTCACCCTGCCCCAAAGAACCCAGAAAAAGATTGGTCCAACGATAATCTAAAGAGGTCGTCGAAACGAATCGGCAGCATGTCAGTAGCAGCAGCATCTTGCTCCCCAACTGCGACCAAACAAACCACAAAGGGAAAAGGGCATGCGAAGGCAACGTTCAACGGTCTGCTCGTGCAAAAGTGAAGCGCAATACCAACGGATGAGCAGAAGACGGTTTTACGCCACCCTTTTACCGTAGGCAAAAATCGGTCGTCGTTGGAACTCTACTCCTGTGCCTTGTAGAGTCTTGGTTACAAAATTGGTTAAGGAAAAGTCCATGACGGCCATGTCGCAAGACGAGAGAGAAGCCTTTCTCGCCGACCTGCACGTTGGCGTGTTGGCGATAAACGATTCCGGTCACGGTCCCCTAACAATTCCCATTTGGTATGACTACCAACCTGGCGGTGAGCTTTGGTTCCTTACCGGTCCCGATTCGCGTAAAGGCAAGCTGCTTGATGTTGGGGTTCGAGTGAGTCTCGTTGCACAAACTGAGAACCCGCCGTACAAATACGCCAGCGTAGAAGGGCCTATTAGTGCGATAGAACTAAGCACCAAAAGCGAGTTATTGCCGATGGCCGTCCGTTACCTCGGGTCCGAGGCAGGCAAGCAGTACGCTGAAACGAATACAGGCGGGGGCGGCGTCGTCGTCCGGATGACCCCCGAACGATGGCTCACGGTCGATTACGCTAAATCCTGACGTACGAGACAATTGAAGACCCTGGTGAGGACCCGCCTTTTATCGGCTGGTGGCACCATTCGATAGGCTCCTTCCCTACCCGTGAGCGACGCTTACTGGTCATTGTCGACGTAGCTTCCCTGGAGTCATTTAGCCCGCTCGACTCGCTAGATTGATTCGTACTTCGAACTCGCATCTGCTCAACCCCAACAATCCAACCATACCGAAGTCTCTGGAACAATTTTCGCTAGACGCGTTAGCCTTGTGAAAAAATACAGGCACAACTATGAGTAAACGACTTGCGGACAAGGTCGCCTGGGTCACCGGGTCGTCGCGCGGGATCGGTCGCGCAGTCGCCGCCCATCTCGCCGATCTAGGTGCAGACGTGGCAATTCACGGTACAACGCCAACGTCGACGCGCGCGTTCAATGAAGCTGAATCACTGGACGCGGTCGCGGAACAGATCGCCAACGAAACCAGTGCCAACGTGTTTGCCGTACACGGTGACCTTACCGATCCCGCCATCGTCAAAAATCACGTCGACGCAATCAGAGACCGCTTTGGCCACATTGATATTCTTGTCAACAATGCCGGTGGCGATATCGGTGTACAAGGCGTGACAGGCGAGAAAGCCGGCAAACCAGTTGCCAATGACGCGATTAACGTGTCACTTGAGGATATTCGTACCGTTCTCGACAGAAACCTGATGACGTGCATCTTGCCGTGTCGCGAAATAGCACCCGAAATGGTCGATCGTAAGCAAGGTTGGATCGTCAACATCGGCAGCATCGCCGGGTTGTCCGGTCATGCGCGTGAAGTTGTGTACGGCGTCTCCAAAGCGGCCGTGCACGAGTACACGCGTTGCCTAGCGGCTCAACTGCGACCCGATAACGTCTATGTCAACGCAATCGCGCCGGGAGAAATTATTACTGCACGCTTTGTCGCTAGCCGTCCCACCAATGACGACCGCAAAGTCCACGACGGTGCCTTGACTCGATACGGATGGCCAGACGAAATCGCGAAGACCGTCGAATTTTTTGTGACGAACGATTCGTCCTACATCACTGGACAAATCTTACGAGTCGACGGCGGCGCACAGTTATTTCCGTCATGAACGCACCGTTTCTTGGACTTCGTGTTGTCGACTTATCTGACCGTTTCTCGGGAGCATTTGCCGCTCGCCTGTTCGGCGATTTCGGTGCCGAAGTCATCCTCGCGGAACCGCCCGACGGCCATGCACTTCGACGCGAGCCCCCATTTCTGGACGGAGTCGCTGGCGAAGAACGCAGCGTTGTGCACGCCTACGCGAACTGGAACAAGCGCTCAATCGTGATCAAACATGAGAACGAACTCGAGGGACTTATAGGTTCAGCCGACGTCGTGATCACGACCTCTGATGGCCCACCTCGACCCGCGTTACAACAACTCCGGGACGACGCCGTCCACGTCTGCATTACGGCACATGGCTTAGAGGATTCGCTCACTGGTCGTCCAGGCAATACGCTGACCCATAGCGCGCGCGTCGGTTGGTCTTACATCAACGGGTACCGGGACGAACCGCCACTGTCTATGCCGCGACACCAGGGCGGCGTAGTCGGCGGTGTGACCGGTTTTATTACTGCGGCGGCGGCACTGCGGCGTCGGGACCAAGGACCCAGCGAGCATATTGATGTCAGCGAACTCGAAGCCTTCGCACTTACCGTTCACCCTTGGGGTGTGGCCGCGGTGTATCACGACACAGGCGGTACGCCAGGGCCGAGCGGAGGCCGTCGCCGAGGTGATCCGGGTCCACTCTGGGACCTTGCAGATGGCCGCATGAACTTTGGTCTCGCCGACTTTCACAATTGGACTGAGGCGATGGACGCACTCAACTTACCCGAGCTTGGTCGCCGCCAAGAACTGATTCCCGATATTGGTCGACACTCCCAAAACATGCGCGAAGTAGTCATCAGCATGGCCGAAACGCTTCCCAAATTGGAGCGTTGGGATATTTTTCACCAACTCGCGAAGCTACGCTGCGTTATCGGAGTCGTGCAAGATTTCGATGATATCGGCAGCAACCCACAAGTCGCTGAGCGAGATTTTCTTGTCGAAACCACCCTTGATGGCCAATCGGTCCGCGCTGCCGGTGCTCCTGCGAAGTTGTCGCCATCGCCCTGGCAACTGTACAACCCGGCCCCCAGGCTTGACGAGGATCGTGTAGCCGTCGTAAAACCCCGCGCCGCGCCATCGCGACCATCAACGCCAACCCCGAACAACCTGAGCGAAGGCCCTTTAAACGGTGTTCGGGTTTTGAGTTTTGGCCAGGCTTGGTCGGGCACTTTCGGTACCGAACTTCTCGCACTTCTCGGAGCCGACGTTGTACAGATCGGATCGCTACACCGACCCGACGTCTTCCGACGAATCAGCCAGCAAGTACCTAAAGGCATTGTTGACGCGAATCGTCCACAACATCCCTTGAACACCCAAGGTCATTATAATTCCGTCAACTTACACAAGCGTGAAGTCACGCTTGATCTTCGTCACGAGCGAGGCCAGGAACTGCTTTGGCAACTGTTGCCTAAGTTCGACATTCTTGCCGATAACTTCCGACCAACCGTAATGCCGTCTTGGGGCATCTCGCTCGAAAAACTGCACGAAATAAGGCCAGGGATGATTTGGGCTTCAGTGTCGGGATATGGCGAAACCGGCCCGTACTGGGATTACCCTGCTAATGGGGCAACCACCGAGCCGATGGCAGGTCTATCGTCTATCCACGGATACGAAGGCGATCGCGGCATGAATACCGGAGGACTCTACCCGGATCCTATTGGCGGATATTTTGTCGTCGCTACCATTATGGCGGCATTGGCGCATCGTGATCGGACCGGCGAAGCACAACGCGTGGATCTCTCAATGATGGAAGCAGTCACCGCCGTTTGTGGGGACGCATTACTAGAATACGACGCTACCGGCTCGCTACCGGGTCCGGGGGGTAACCACCACCCTCGTATAGCACCGCACAACAACTACGAGGCCGCGGACGGCGAGTGGCTCGCTCTAGCCGCTGAAACCGAAGATTCGTGGGAGCGGTTCGCAAACTTGATCGGTATCAGCGACAAAAAATTTGCGACGTTGGGGTTGCGGAAAGCCAACGAAGTGCGACTGGACGAAATTATCGCCTCGTGGTGTATACGCCAGAATGTCTATGAGGCGGAGGAGCTGCTCGGCAAGATCGGGGTTGCCGCGGCGCGCGTTTCTCCTTTATATGAACTTTACAGCCGCCCGGACCCCCACTTCGAAGCGTCAGGATTTATCCGCGGCATCGAGCATCCAGAGGCGGGCAAGACGTGGTTACCCGGTAGACCTTGGCGTTTTTCTGCAGCGAAATCTTGCCCTATTCGACCTGCCCCCTGCGTTGGCCAGCACAGCTACGAGGTACTCACCGGAGAGTTAGGACTCAGCGATGTGGAATACCGGTCGCTCGTGGACGCGGGAATCACAGGTAGCTTAGACGACTGAATATTTTGTCGCGAAAGACCGGGTAAGACGCCAAGCATTACGCATGATATTGACGTGATCGATCGGCAGCAGGGTTAAAGCTTCCGAGCCGGCCGGTACATAAGCATTCCAGCTCAGTTGATCCGCCATTGGAACCGTCATTGCCTGTGGAAAAATTCCTACGTTAGAAGCTCCGCCATGGATTATCCCAGTGCGCTGGTCGAAATCGACGAGCTTCAGCTCATCCTCGAGCCACTGATAAAGAGAACGGCACGATAAAACGCTCGCGCTGGGGTCCGCTTGGTTGAGATCTGGGCTAACTCCAACGTTTCCACGCGTCAACGTAAAGTACGCGCGTGGGCTACTGATTCGGGCGACCACGTAAAGTCGTCGGTGCGGCCCGGGCAAAAGTTTCTCTGTAACGTGCTTCATATACGCCGTTCGCACCGGGTTCATCACTAGCATCGTTGCGATTCCCTTGCCTCGACTGGTAGCTGCGGTGGCGATAAAACGAATACCTAGAAATTGATTCTCTTCAAACTGGTGGTGGGTGAGAAAAAGAAACCCCGCGACCGTGTCGCCGTCTGCGGCAACGACTATTTCGGGGTATTCCTCAAAGCGCTCGTTAATCTCGCGCTCGGGGATACCGGGAAAGCTCTCGCGCGCGACCCGATACAGCTCATCTTGCAAGTCGTGAAGACGCTGATGGCCCCGCTGGTAACGTCGGACTTCGATCGTCAAAACCACCTCAATCTAAAAAATACCGAGTTTATTCCCACGGGACCTCGGCCAATGCAACCAACCACCGACGAACACTGACGACCGTCAATTAACGATACACCTCCTCCAACCCGTGTTTGATCTCAAGAGCGATACGCTGGGTTTTCTTTAACTTACGCACAACAAGTCCATACGACCGATCAATCATGCGCTCAATTTCTCCCGACGGTATAGAGCCATCGAGCGTCACAGTATTCCAATGCGCTTTATTCATGTGGTAACCAGGTCGGACTGCAGCGAAGACGTCGCGAAGCACCATCGCCTCTTCGGGGTCACACTTTAGATTGATGTACGCCGTATGCTCCCGGTAACTCAGTGTCCCAAACATCTTTCTACCGATTTTGAACACGTGTATATCGAACCGAAAGGGAAAATCTTCGATTGCTTCGGGTCGGGATAGAAAATATTTTCTTGCCTCGTCACCGTTCATCGTCTTGCTGGACCGACTCGCGAATGATCTCGGTGATCGGGGAAGTTATGTGCATCCATACAACTTAATCGATCTTTCACTGATTCGTGATCGCGCATTAGCCCAGGCAGTTATATTGACGGCGGCTCATTTGGGAACATTATTGTCCTGACGCCCGACCCAAATGAAGCCCAGCCAATGATTCTCTGGTCTCAAGTCTCAGCGTTTGAGTCGATTCTCCTTGCCTATAGCTGATAACAATATGACGTGGTGAGGGAGAAATCGGAAAAAAGAGTGCGGCCCGCTTGACCATGCCGGCTTCAACCGGAAACGGTAGACGTGACCGAATGTCTTGGATTCTTGCATCGACCTTGCGTTGGTTGCGACGGTTTCTAATCACCATGGCTGGCCCGACCAAGACTAATCCTGCACCCGCCGCGGTGACTGCCGCGCCAAAACTCGTCGAGATCCCCAACAAAGAAGCAAAAGAAGTGTAGGCCAACCCCACCCCGACAACGGATCCGCCAACAAGCGTTGTTCCCATCACCGTCGCGGCCATCACCGCTGTTCCAGTCCCTGCTTTAACTTTGATGTCAGCGTCCTGGTATCGATCCAAGGCTTGTTTGCTGCCTGCGATCAATCCCTTGCGATCGCGACCTGGAAATACCTTTGTTCCCATCGAATCCTCTACATACACCTCCGTAATGCGGAGATCGGTCGTCGAGCGATTCTCGAGACGCAATAGGTATTGGTCCCAATCGGCATTCTTGGCCCATGTTCCGGGGCCATCACGGACAATGACCCAATCAAGGGTGGCCGTCGTCGCTCGATCTCGTGCCACAGCCAAGGGATTCCTATCGGGCGGCAGCGTCGGCTCGTCAAGAACTTTGGTGCCAGCGCAGCCCGCCAGCAATAAGACGAAGCTAATCACGGGGGCTCGGCGACAATACCCAGACGAAATTCGGCGTGCCCCAGGGTTATGCGCGTTCATGAATCCCCATCGATCTCAAATTGGTGGAGGCGGCGGGAATCGAACCCGCGTCCGTCGGCACTCCGTCATTAGCTCTACATGTTTAGTTACGTTTATTG
>ERZ651768.75-NODE-75-length-70262-cov-6.463048_pt1 | contig 70262 bp, 57 predicted proteins | sample MGYA00514754_ERZ651768 | MGnify/ENA metagenome assembly ERZ651768
ATTGTTTTTTAGATTTATTTACTTTAAGAATAATTGGTAATCCAGATTTAGTTCTTTGACCGGAATATTTATATCCTTTTTTTAAATGACCTCGTTTTCCACCAGTTTGGTGAATACCTTGATGTTTTCTGATTTTTTTATCCTTCATTAAATTATTATAAATTAATATAACAAATTAATTTTTCATAAAAATCTAATAATATAAAGACATTTCACAACCATTATAATTGAAATTACACTTTTTATAAAATTCAATTAAATCATTCGTACAATTTAATACGCATTTATAACATCCGAAATCATTTGATAATTTACTTAAATAATTTACAATCATTTTTCCTAAACCTTTTCCACGAATATTTCTATCCACTACAATATCCTCAATATGTCCAACTTTACCACAATTATGAATAAATTTTGTTTCAATTATTAATGTGCCCATTGATACAATTGTATTTCTAGTTACATCTTCAATAACAAATAATTTATGACATTCCGGTAATTTATTAAAATTTTCTTCAAATTTATCTTTATGGATTTCGCCAACTGTAGTTAATTGTGATAAAAGATTTAAATATCCTTTATCATAATCAGTTATTTCTAATGGTCTAATCTTAAAATTTGTCATTTTATTTATTTAAAGATTAAATCTTATATTAATTTAATTAATAATGGAAAAATATTATTTTAAATATGAAGATATTCATAGAGATACAGGAAATTTATACAATATAATTTCTCATTCTGGTTATTCACCAGATGTGATTATAGCTATTGGAACTGGCGGATTTATTCCTGCTCGCATTTTAAAAAGTTTTTTCAAAAAACAAATTATATGTGTTACAATCGGTTATTATGATGAAAATGATAAGTTACAAGATAAAACTAATAAAATACAATGGATTCAGAAAGGAAGTGATGAACATAAGATGATAAAAAATAAGAAAATTCTAATTGTTGATGAATTAGATGATACTCGCTCATCTTTACAATATGTAACAAATGAACTATTAGAATATGAACCAAGTGAAATTGCTGTAGGAGTTTTACACAATAAAATTAAAGAAAAAAAAGGTGTTTTAGATAAAAGAATTAAATATTTTTGTAGTAAGCAAATTGCAGATAAGTGGATAATCTATCCATGGGAAGTCACTGATATAATTGCCCACAATAAATTATGTGAATCAAGTAAATTTTTTGATTATGGAAGATATTAAACCATTTGTTCCGTATATGCATTAGGATTAGGTTCGAATACATTTGCTTTAGGATTTAATTTTTTAGAAGCCTTTGGGCTATCAGCTACAGTAATTAGAAGATCCTCTTTTTTCTTTTTTCTTGGTTGGGGTATTCTAATATTCATCATAAGTGGATAATGATCAAAATCATACACTAAATCTAAAACTGGATTGTATGGATTAATTAGAGGACCAGCAATTACTCTTGGTATTTTACGAAGTTGGTCAAAACGAAGTCGATTATTAGATAAAATGAAATCAACATCCGTATTAAAATATTTTGGTCGTACACCATACTTGCTACTTTGCTTTTCATCACAATTGGGACCAGCCAAACATTTAATATCATCTATAAATGAATGGTTGTCATTTGTTCCACGCCCATCTAAATAATGACCATTAGCATTATCCCAACCAAGAAAATGTATTCCATTATTCCAATTCTCATTTTTAATATTTTGATTAAAATCACCACCTATTATAGGAATAATATTAGGATGATCACGAACGAGAGAAGTAATCTCATGATTTAATGCGTTATTTATACCTCTTGCTTGATTTTCATTAATGTAACCATGAATTGACAAAAATCCAAAGTTTTGATTATTTTTTGTTAAAATTACCCACCCAGATGATCTTCTTACTAATGTACCTTGTGTAACTGGTCTATGGAGAGAGTTGGAAAATGTACCTGTATTCCAAACAACTGCACAACCATGAGTAATTTTTACTGGAATACTGTGTTCATTATTAGATGTAACATAGTGTGCATCTCCAGTTTGATTATATATATAATCATAGTTTGATGTTATATTATTAGGCATATTTATTTGTAAAGAACCTTGATTTTGTTGATTATTCATCGGTTGTACTTCCTGTAATAAATAAACATTTGTAATTTCAGTTCTTTGCATATATTCAAAAATATTTCTTGAAAGTCCAAGTTTAGCTTGACATCTATTATTAAATGATTTATAAATTACATTTGGGTTATCCCTATCCATTTGATTGGTTGTGTATATTTTAGGAGGAAGTAATCCCCTTTGTGCAAAATCATTGAAATAAAGTTTGTCTTCAGAAATTGTATGTGCTCGTCTATTTCTATCAAACCAAGATGATTGAATATTATTATAATAATTAAAAAAATGATTTCTTGGACCAATATTATGTGTTTTTAATGTAAATACATCATGATCATTTCCACCAGTTTTTTTAGTTTTTTTAGTTTTTTTTACCTTAACAATTTGTGGTAATCCATTTTTTAATTTTTTACCAGAATATCTATATCCTTTTTTTAATTTACCTTTATTTCCACCATATTGAATAATAGCTTGATGTTTTCTTGGCATTATATATTATATTATTTATAAATATTTTTATTTATTTTATAAAGTTTAAAATATTACTTAATGAATAATCAATAATATGAGTACTGAAAAATGGTCTGATATATCTGATTCCGATTATTCTTTTAAAATACGTGATAAAAGTTATTTGGATACTAAAAATAAATATATTTCACAGAAACCTCACTATTTTAAATTTTATAAAAGTTTGTGTTTTAAGAAAAATGACAAATTAAATTATCATAAACAAAAAAAATGTATAATTAATGAAATAAACAAATTTAATCCAAATTATACAATCATTATATCAATAATTTTTGATAAATATATTTCCTTTTTTACTTTTATTAATACAAATTCTGAATTTAATAATAAACATTTCCATAATTTTATCAAATCAGAAAAGAATATTTTATCAAATTTAAAAATGATACCAAATATTAAGCCAAAAAATTTAGTTAGTAATTTTTTCTCTCGTCCAGTAATTGTTTGTAAAAAATTGAGAACAAAAGTATCAATTCAAACAAAAAAACTTGAAGTAATAATTGATATTAATTCAAGCAAAATTGCAAAAACATTACTTAAAACATGTTTATCTGCTGTAAAACAACTTGAAATAGATATAGCTTGGGTTATTCAAGGAAATTCTGCTAGTGAATTGCCTGAATTTATATTATGTGCAACTAATATAACAAATGTTAATCTTGACAATATTTAATTAAAATTAAATGCATTCTTCCATTTCTCTAACATTTGTTTATTGTGATTTATTCCAAAATTTTTAATATAGTTTTTTTTAACATTATAATCGATATTATTTACTTTTAGTTTTAAATCATTCCAAGATGAAAAGTAAATAAATAAGTTTTTATTTTCTTTACAATACCATTCTGATTCATGTAATTTATTTCTTTTATATGGGGGGCTCCAAAAAAATTTCCACTCATTTTCCCTTGATAATTCTAAAATGAAATCTAAACTAGGAATAAAATATATTATTCCTAATTGTATTGCTTCAAATAATGATAAATTAGACCAAGCATATGGAATATGTATTATTCCTTTAAAATCAACTAAATCATTAGGACCTCCATATTTTCCACAATAATTTGATATTTTGTGTTTTGTTAATATTGCTGATAAATTTATCATTATCGTATCATTATGATATGGCGGTACGAAATACATTTCATTTTTATTGATAGTTGTAGGGATTTTGTTATCATTTTTGAATGATAATTGATTTTGTTTAAATAATTCTGAAATAAAACCACAAGGTTTAATAATTTTACTTCCAATATCTACATTCTTTATTTTGGCATAAGTATGTTCAAATTTTGTATAAGAAAAAATTTTTACATTTTTATTTGTTTTAGCATTTCTTAATAATTCATAATATTCATTATCTGGAAAATTACAATCATTTGAAGAAGTATCACAATAATCAAAACGATTACAAATCCATATAATTAATTTACCTTTGAATTCATTTTGTAAAAAAACTCGAGAAATAGGACAAGTATCAGATGTAATAATTAAGTCAAATTGATTATAAAAATTTTGAAATTTAATCCAAGCATCTCTTGCTCTTTTATGACTAATATTATATAATGCCCCTCCTTTAGTACAACCATCAGTAAACTTTAAATATTGGATATTTAATCCTAGTTGTTCTGATACATATTGTAAATCGTTAAATAATCCGTTATGGAAACCTAAATGTAATATTTTCATTTACTAAATACAATAATAAAATAAAAATTATAAAACGATATATCTTTTTAATAATTTAAAATGTTACGGATTTTATATTATTAAAAAAAATAATTATAGTATATATGTCCGATATAAAAGAAGAAAATTTTCCAAATGGAAATTGCCATAAATGTAATATACGAGAAAGAAGAAGTTATTATTTGAAATCAGAAGCAGATTCATTATGTTATAAATGTTATAAAATATCAGAATTTTGTGTATCATGTTTCAAAGAATATCATACAGATGGTTACTTATGTGATAAATGTTATGATAAATGGTCTGATGGTACAATTACAATTTGTCCTTATTGTAAAGAACCTGAATGTAAAATTCATAAAGGCGATTCAGCAAGATTATGTTCTAGAAATAATTTGTATACGGAAACATCTGAATTTAAGTCATTATTTAATTTTGTATATTGTAAATTTTTAAAAAATGAGTCCAAAGAAAAAAAAAATTAAAATAAATTTTTAAGATAATCATACAAATTATTTGTATTTTTTTTTATATATGAAGTAGTTGTAGTACCAGTATCATATACATAATTATAATATGGTTCTCCAGAAGAATACATATCTGTAAATTTTGTATTTACTGTATCATAAGTATCTTTATAGTTATCATTAACATTATTAATAAATGAATTTGCTCCTAATTTAACTTCATTGACAGTTTTTTTATAAGTTTCGCTAAGTTTGTTATTCATATCATGAACATTATTTAATATTTCTAAATAATCTTTAGTCATATATCTATTTAAACAACGAGCTGAACATGTATATTGTTTTTTTTTACTATCATACATATTACATTTCATTTCACATAAATTATACATAGTATTAGTTCCAATTAATTTTACATATCCACCATCAAATTGATTTTGATAGTTATATGATAAACCGCCAAATAATGTAACAGCAATTAGAAAAGATGTAAAATTACGAAAAGAAAAAAATCCAATTAGATAAAAAGTATAAACGAATGCTGACATAAATAAAATACTAATAAATATAGAACTAATATCATAAATTGTTTCAACTAAAAAATCGATGAATGTAAAACTTAAATGAAATCCATTTGGACATTCACAACAAGCCGATTTGTCAAGATTAACATAAAACATTTTTAATTGCATACAAGGACAACATTCAGAATCTTCATTTAAAAGTAATAGTGCTGTATGTTGTATTTGATAACAAATACCAGAAATGATTATGATTAAGATTAATGTTTTAAAAATATTATAAAGTTTTGTTATTATACACATTTTATTAATATTATTTATATTATTAACTTTAATTGATTGTTAGTATTTTAATATCGTAAAAAATCACTTTTAATTTTAATTTTAATTTTTATAAAGTTGTTACAGTTTTGGCTAAATTTTTTGGACGATCGGGATTTAAATTTTTTAATATTGTTAAACAATATGCTATCATTTGTAATGGAATAATAGATAATATAGAACTATAAGAATTATTTTGTGGAATTTTAATAACATGTTGATAATAATCTTTATTAAAATTATCATTATCAGTGATTAAAATATTTAAAGCTCCTCTACAAATAGTTTGTGCAGCTGATATTTCAATTCTTGAAGAATTATTTCCCATTTTAATAAAAATTATAGGAGTTCCTTCATCAATTAAAGCAAATGTTCCATGTTTTAAAGCTGCGGATGGATAACCTTCTGCATGTATATATGATAATTCTTTAATCTTCAATGCTCCTTCAGAAGCAATTGCTTCTGTATTTTTTGTTCCTAATATAAATATTGATTTAGCATTCATAATTTTTTTACTTATTTCTTTACATTTATGATATTGGTCTAAAACAGAATTTATATTAATATGTAAGTTTCTGATATTTGATATCATTTCTGTTCTTATATTAATAGATTTTCCTTTATTTTGAGCAAACCAAATTGAAATTAATGACAATATTAAACACTGAGACGTAAATGATTTAGTTGCTGCAACACCTACTTCACGACCACTATTTAAATATACACCACAATCAGATTTATGTGAAATACAACTTCCTACAACATTAACAACTGAAAAAATACTAATTCCTTTTTCTTTACATATATCAACCGTTGAAATTACATCTTTTGTTTCACCCGATTGAGATAAACATAAGATACCAAAATTAGAAGAATTTTCCGGTATATAAAATGATTCAAATTCTGATGCATCAATAACTTGAATTGTATCAAAACAACCCATTTGTCTCATAAAACGAGCTCCTACACGACCCGCATTTAGAGATGTTCCGCAACCAATTATTATTAAATTTCGTATTTTTAATAATAATTCTAATTTACTATCTAATCCTCCTAATTTTACTTTTGAAGTTCCATCTAATCTTCCACCAGCATTATAAGCATTAATTATACTGTGGGGTTGTTCATATATTTCTTTTATAGTCCAATGTGGATATGGCTCAGGAGATAATGATATATATTGTGATATAGTCTTCATTAATTTATGTTTTAATAATTCTATGTCTTGAGTTTCTTTCTTTTCAGGATTAAATTGTTTTATTATATCATCTTCTTTTACAATAACCATTACTTCTTTATCATCTAAAGAAATATATCTATTTACATGATTAGAAAAGACACTTTGTTCAGAAGCAATTATTGCAAAATCATTATGAATCCCAAACCCAACTAATAATGGACTTCCATTTTTAGCTAAATAAAGTTTATTTGGATGATCTTTATTTAATATAACTAAAGCCCAAGTACCTGTTAATATTTGTGTAGCATTAGTAATAGCATCATACATATCAAAACCTTCATCTAATAAACTACTTATTAAATTTGATATAACTTCAGTATCAGTTTCCGATATAAATGTATATCCTTTTTGTACTAATTTATCATAAATTTCTTTATAATTTTCAATAATTCCATTATGAACTAACGATATTTTATTGTTCATATCATTATGTGGATGAGCATTAACTTTTGTTTTGGGACCATGGGTAGCCCATCGTGTATGAGATATACCAATTGTTCCTTTATGTAATTGTTTATCACTTTCCAATTGTTCTAAAGCACTATTATCATTAGTTGTTGCGAATTTGCTTAAAACAAAATCATTTTCAATAATAGTACAAATTCCAGATGAATCATATCCACGATTTTGTAGAATTTGTAATCCATGAAATAATATTCCAAAGGCCATTTTTTTTCCTAAATATGCACATATTCCACACATTATTTAATAATATAATATATTATTTTATTATTAATTAATCTGTTGTTCATCACTATTATAATTTAAACAATTAACCAATTAGAGCAATAAACTGTATTCCATTTTTTAGGTCCATTAGGACCAAACCATTTTGCTGGAGCAACTACCAGTTTTTCTTCTATTTCATTTAAGTAAGCTCCCCACCAACTAAAAGAACTATTAGCAATAATATGATGAGTACACATTGACATTAAATATAAATCAATATAATCTTCATTTCCTTCTACAAAATAACAATTATGATTTGTAAATATGTTATTATTTTTACACCATGTTATATCGTCAGAAAATATAACTAATTTATAATCTTTACCTATTTTTTTGGTTAGAATATCAATAGCTTTTTTATAATAATTATTATCTTGAAGTACATGGACGTGTTGTAAATGAACGTAATCTTGTCTTCGAACATGAATAGAGATTATATTATTATGATTAATTTCTGACATAACTTTGTTTAATTTTCTTTGAATAGATAAATTTTTCATAAATTCTTTAAAAAATTTGATTACTTCCTTTTTATATTTCATAAAATATTGTTCTGATTGAAAATATCCAAATAGTTTCATATTCTTTTTGTATGGAATTTTCTTATAAGTAAATTTTCGTTCTGTATATTTAGAAAAATTTGGAACATTAATTCTTTTTAAATTTCTAAATATAGTATCTTTATAGTCCGGACGATATGTTGCTTGAATTTCTAAGTTAGTTTTCATAGCAAAAAAAACTTCATCATTATGTTCAAGTCCAAGAGCTATGCCTGTTGCTATTTGAAACATTTGATTAGCCATTCCGCCCATTAAATAAACAAAAATCATTATATATTTCCTTATTATTACTTTAATTATATATAATTTTTATTAAATATATAACTTTTATATATTATTTTTAAATATTTTGTATATTTTTTATATTCTTCTTATATTTATATATAAGAACAATGTCTAAAGAATTTATTGATCATATCACGTCATTTGAAGGTACTTTTAATCATATTTCAATAAATAGTAGCATACCTCTTGATCATATTAATAATAATGCTGGTTTAGTTATTCAGGGAGAAGAGGGAACAGCAATAATTACAAAATCACTCCGTGTACCAAATACTTATTTTAAATGGATGAATTTTGATGATGGTAATCAATCAGATGGAAGAGTTTTTACATCATCGGCAGACGGAACAGCAAGATGGGCAAGTAAATTATTTGATACAAATGATGTTCCTGAACTAAGTGCTGGACCATCCGATAATTTTATAAATACATTTCATGATATTGGAATTGGAATTACAAATCCAACAGAAAAATTACATATATCAACTACTACAGCGGGAACTGGTTTAAGAGTTGGAAACTTAAAATTAGGAGTTTGGTCGGGAAGTAATGATTATTCTTATTTAATTCATAATGATTTGAAATTAGAAGATGCTTCATATGGATTAAGATTACAAAATACAGGTGAGGTTGCTGTCAATTCTAAAAATACTTTATCTTTTAAAATAAATGATGTAGAAGGAGTAACTATATTAAATCATTCTGAAAGTTCTTTAATTAGAGTTGGAATTGGTACACAAGACCCAGGTACAATGCTTCATGTAGCAGATGATGTTCGTATAGGAGGTAATTTATATGTTGATGGGGCAACTGTATTGGTTCAGTCAGAAGTAGTTACAATTGCTGATGCTTTAGTTCGTTTTGGTGCGAATAATCCAGGTAATACAAAAGATTTAGGTTTTTATGGTCAATATGTAGATGTAGGTGTTACTAAATTTAGTGGTCTTTTTATCAATCATGCTGATAGTAATATGTTTCATTTATTCCGAGATTTAACAGTTGAACCTAATACATCAGGGACAATTGATACTTCATCTAGTTCAGGATATGATCTTGGTGATTTAAAATTAGGTTTTGTTCATTGTGATGATGGTGTTATAGTAATGGGAGAGGATTCAAGAATAAAATATGGTCCAAATACTCTTTTAAGATTTACAACTGATGATGGTTTAGATAAAATCTTTTTTAGCAATAATGGTAAAATTGGTGTTGGTGTGACATATCCTGGAGCAGATATACAAGTAAGTGGAACTATAACATCTAATGACTTTATAGGGATAGGAGTTACATCTTGTGATGTATCATTTGATACTGATAAAACAGATGCTCACAGAGTTCCAGTTGGAACATTAGCACAAAGACCAACTGGTAAAGATGGTCTTATAAGATATAATAATGATTACTTTCAATTTGAAACATATTCAAATGGAGCATGGCAATCTATAAGTGGTTTAATAGATACTGATAGAGATACATATATTTTGGCAGAAAGATTACCAACAAATGCTGATGAAGATATTTTATGGTTTTATACATCTGGCCTTCCTAGAATGGTTGTTCATAGCAGTGGTAATATTGGATTGAATGAAATTGCTCCAACAATTATGTTAGAAGTTAATAGTACTGATGGTATATTAATTCCAACTGGAACAACAGCGGAAAGACCATCAGGTCGTAAAGGTATTGTTAGATATAATAGTCAATTAGAACGTTATGAAGGTTATGGAGCAGGAGATGCGTGGGGTTCTCTTGGAGGAGTTGTTGATATAGATCAAGATACTTATATAACAGCCGAAAGATTAGGTATATTAGATGAAGACCATTTATGGATGTATACAAAAGGTGATTTAAGAATGATTATTAGAGATAATGGAAATATTGGTATTGGAGTCACTAGTCCATCTTATCCATTAGAATTATTTCCTGATACTGATTCGAAAGCATTATTAGGTAGAGCACATATAGGTTATTTAGGACATACAGATCATGCTAGTTTTTCACATAAAGATGTTTCTAATAGTACATCTTACGCTTTATCTCAATCAAACGATGGGCATACTTGGATAAATTCTGCAAATGAAAAAAATATTGAATTTTTACAGAATAATCAACGAAAAGCTATAATAAAATCAGGTAATGTGGGAATTAATATTGATGTTCCAAGTGAAAAATTAGAAGTTGGGGGAAATATTAGAATATCAGATACATTTCATATAGCCACAAATGAAATTAGAGCTAGAGAAACTTCTGGAACTTTAGTTGTTTCAACAGATATGACCATTAATGGAGATTTTATTGTTAATGGAACAACAACTACTGTAAATACAACAAATATTACTGTCGATGACCCTCTCATTCATCTTGCTTCAAATAATACAGCCACAGATACCGCTGATATTGGCTTTTATGGTAGTTATCCATATGATGGTTCAACAGAATATACCGGACTTTTTAGAGATTCCAGTTCAAGTGATTATAGATATAAATTATTTACGCAATTAGGTGTTGCACCTAGTGCAACTAACATAGTTAATACAAGTGGAGCAGGATATACTAAAGGAACATTAGAATTAGGAACATTAGATACAGTCACAATTGATTATCCAGAGAATTTATCATTTAGAGATAGTACATCTGGTGTATCTCATATTACATTTGCTACAAATGGTTATGTTGGTATTAGTTCTACATCACCATCAGTTCCATTCCATGTTAATAAAACTAATACTGGAAGTTGGTCTACTAAAATAACCAATGGATATGCTAATGTATTAATTGCAAATGAAAGTGGATATGGCATGTCAATTAATTCTGGTGTAGATGTAAGTAATAATGGCAATTATTGTCTTCAATGTAGAACAGATTTTACAACATCTGGTAATACTACACCATATTTATTTACAGTTCTTAATAATGGATTCTGTGGAATTAATGTCTCAAATCCATTAGATCAATTACATATTCAAGGAATTTATCAAGGAGATGGGGCCAGAATTAATTGTGTTAAAGTTGGTTCGTGGATTAATGGATCAGAATATAATTCTGATGCTATATTTGCACATACAAATTTTGGAACAGCGGCATATAATACTACAGATTCATTTGGATATGCTATTAGACAAACATCATTAGGTGATACATATCTTAATGCTAAACAAGGTAGAGAAATTGATTTCCGTATTGATGATTCTAGAATCGCAGGAATAGCAAGTACTGGATATATGGGAATTGGAGCAGGTATTACAGCACCAGAATCTTTACTACATGTTGGTGGTTCAGTTTTAATCGAAGGTAATATTTTACTTCAAGGTGAATTAAAATATACTGGACCTGCCGCAACTGATTTAAAAATTCAAGATACTGTTATTATGCTTGCTTCAGAAAATAATGGTGATGCTTTTGATATCGGATTTTTTGGAATGTATATATATGATTCCGAAAGTGAATATACAGGCTTATTTCGTGATGCTACTGATAAAAAATGGAAATTATTTAGTGGATTAGTTGATAATCCAGGTGGCCCAAATACAATTGATACTGAGTCTATGGGATTTACTCCAGATACATTAGTATTAGGAGATGTTGAAGCACAAAATGTTTATACTAATTTAAAAATGGGTATTGGTGTTACACAACCATCCGTAGCATTACATATTGAGAAAACTGATGCAATTAAAATTCCAAAAGGAACAACTGCTGAAAGACCAACAGCAACATCTTCTGACCATATGGGTTATATTCGATATAATTCTCAATTAAATTTATTTGAAGGTTTTGGTGCTGGTAATGCTTGGAATACTTTAGGGGGTGTTACTGATGTTGATCAAGACACATATATTTCAGCAGAAGATTCTGCTGGTAATGATAATGATCAACTCAAATTCATTACCGCAGGTAGTCAGAGAATGATTGTAACATCTACAGGATTAGTTGGTATTAATTCTTCTTCTCCTTCTCAATATTTAGATGTTAATGGAAATGTTCAATGTATATCTTATATAACAATTTCTGATAAGAGAGTGAAAAAAGATATCAAGCTATTATCATCTTCTACTTGTTTAAATAATATTCTTAATATACCTGTATATGAATATCGATTTAAAGACACTTATAGAAATTCTTGTAAGTTAAGAGATAAAAAAAGATATGGACCACTTGCCCAAGAGGTTGAAAAACAAATTCCAGATGCTGTAGAAACTTCTGATAAACGATTTGTAGATAGCATGTCCGGACAATTTATTCACATTGAAGATTTTAAATCTATTGATAATAATGCTCTTATTGCTCAATTAATTGGTTCCATTCAAGCATTGACTAATGCTCACGTTAAAAGTACTGAAAAATTTCAAAAAGAAATATCTCAACTTAAAGAAAGAATTTCTGTATTAGAAAATAATTAAATTATTATATTTTATAAAATTGATTTTATCTTTAATTGTTTAATTTAACAATGAAAGATAAAAAAAATAATAATTTATTTGCAAAACACGTTATTGAACAAATAACACCTCTATTTGAAGAATTTTTTAAAGAATTAGATAAAAATTTTGATCAAATTAATTATGATGATATTTCAGAAACCTATTTGAAAGATTTGAAAAATTATTCTAATAATTTTAAACATAATAAAAAAAGTAAAAAAATTAATCCCTACTCAGCATTTTTAAGTGATAAATCTATTCAGAAAAAAATTAAAGAGGAAAATCCAGATTTATCATTTGGGGAACTAAGTAAATTAAAAGGACAAATTTGGAAAAAATTTACTGCAGAAGAAAAAGAAAAATATAAATTAATGGCTCAAGAATCTAATTGTAAAAATTAATTGATATGAATTTATATATATATATATAGTATTATATATAAATAATGGCAGCAGAAAGTATAGATAATGAATTTGAAGAAGTTAAAAGGCGTTCAGAAGAATCTATGAGGATTGCAACACAAAACAAAAAGCAACTGGAAGAAGCTATAAGGCGTTCAGAAGAATCTATGAGGATTGCAACACAAAACAAAAAGCAACTGGAAGAAGCTATAAGGCGTTCAATGCAAGACCAACAGACAAAAACTAGAAGTGTTTCAGAACAAGAAGAAGAAAAAAAAGAGGAAAAATCCCAAGATAATGATGAAATAGTTAGAAAATTAAGAAAATTAAAAAACAAAAAAAAAATGGGATTAATTATTGGACGTTCCGATTCCGAACCATTTACAGAACCAACGATTAATAAACATGGGTGGATTTGGGTATCATTGGATAAACAAAAACGGGATAAAAAAATACCGGACCGTTTCCATCTTGCTAATGTAGACATAAATAATTGGCAGTGGCAGTTGAAACTGGGTAGCGGAAAACGTGGAATTGGTTTCGATAAAGTAATAGTTGATTGGGCTACATTAAGATATATCAAATCCCCATGGAAAACGTTATATAACCTGTTGGAAAAAAAAAATACATCACAATTAATAACTGAATTAATAATTTCGGCCTCTGTTCAGCCATTCGGTACGCATGAAAGCATAAATATCAATGATAATTTATATCAATTCACTCGTAAAATGAATGAAAATCAGAAAAAAGACCATATAAAAAAATATGAAACACAAACAATAGAATATCTTAAAACTTTATTTCATACAGTTGAAGTTAAAGAAAATCAAGCATATCCAACAAGACAAAAAATAGTAGAAAAATTTTTAATAATGACTGGTCCAAAAAAAAGATTTGGTGGAAAAAAAACTAAAAAAGTTAGAAAACATCAAGGTATTAACCAATCTGGTGGAAATAAAGGAAGATTAAAAAAAGGATATAGATATTCTGGTAAAAAACTCAAAAGTGGTTTACCACAAATTATCAAAATTCAAAAATTAAAGAAATAATCTAACTTACTTTTTAATAAACGTAAAAATAAAATATGTAATAATTCCGCCCATTAATGCAACTACATAAAATGGAAATAATGTTTCATTATTTCCATAACAACCAAATTGACGAGGTTCGGAACCATCAAAAAACATTTGCGGTTTTGTAGCATATAATACGAAACATATTGCGAGGTATACAAAAACACCTAACCATAATGGATTTTCTGTTAAGAATTTGCTATTAAAATTAAACAACATTATATATAATTATAGATACAATTTTTTTTTACTTATATTTCATTAATCCATTTATTTATTTGATTATCAAATTTTTCTTGAGTTAATATTTTAGTTTTTACATAATCTTCTTTTAATTCTTTTACTATTTTTTCTTTTAAGTTTTTGTCATATTCTTCTTGTTTATTACTTGTTCCTTTCTCTAATTCTTTTCGTTCGTTTTCACTATATGTATTTAATATATTTTCTCGTATCTTTGATGATTTATTCATCATTTCTTGATTTATTACATAACTTGGTTTTATTGATACTTCTTCATCAATAACATTTAATGTATCTACTAATCTTGTAAAACGACCAGTCGCACATACAGAATATCCATGTTCCTGCATATCAGCCAATTGATTATATAAAGATTCTTTTACTGTGTCTAAATTATCTTTATGTACATCACTATGTATTCTATTCCAAATCAAGTTTAAAACATTTACTTCTTTCATATCTGAAAAAGTAAATGGTGAAGTATTTTTTTCAATACGATTTAATGATTTTAAAGAATCATCTCTTTTATCATTTTTGGGCATATTTTTTAAAAATTTACGAATTTCTTTTAAAGATGTAGGTAAATTTCTTTCCATTTTTGTACTTTTTTTTAAATTATTAATCGAATTTATTGCTGTAGATAAAACCTGCGAATTATGTGTATTTTGAGGATCATTTCTACGAATTGGTGGGATTGTTGGAATATTTATAGTTTCTCTTTGCTCTATAATAGGTTGAGGACGAGGCAATATTTCAATTATTTGAAATGTATTATCAAATATATTATCAAACATATCATCAGTATTAATCAATTCGGTAGGATTATCAAAATTATTATTTTGCTCTATATTCAATTTTTCATAAGTATTATCCGTATACGAACCTATAATATCCGATTTCTTTTTTGGTTGTTTTAAATTTAACCATTTGTAAACATGGTTTTCACGAATATCTTTATTTACTCTTTCTAATAAGTCTTCCGTTTGTACATGCACGTCTTCGTTTTTACAACTTAATATTATAGATTTATACAATTTTTTTGCCACTTTTAATTGAGGTTGGAACTTATGCATTCCAAAATGATATAATTTTGCTAAATCCAGTTTAATCGAATCAATTTGTGATTTAGGACTATATTTTATTATTTTTCTTAAATGTTTAATAACTTTTACTGAATTTGGTTCTATGCCTTTGATTTTATTACCATCATTATCATACTTATCGGGAACTCCTGAATAATAAAGATTATATAATTTTGTATGATAATGAATTTTATTTAAACGATTATTTTCCTTTTTTTCTTCAATATGAAAATTTTGTAATCTTTTTAGATAATCAATCTTTTTATTTTCATGTTGTAATTTTATTTGTTTATTAGATATTTGATATGTTTTTTGTGAAAATTGCCTAAAAATATATATACCACCAAATATTATTAATATAATTAGTATAATACTGATAATACGCTTCATTTTAATTCAAAAATAGAATCTGTAATAATATAGACAAGAAAATAATTCTATTATTCTAATCTTTACTTATAAATACAGGTGATTGCCATACACATACCTTGAATCAATGATATTGGTGTCTTTATATTTAGTGAATATAAATTTTTTGATACCTTACCAAATATGAATAATTCATTTCCATCTTTATCAACAGAAATAGAATTTTTTACAGATGCTTCTTTTACCAATCCATGAAAATTTAAAACATAGGCATTAACCCCATCATTCCAAATCGGCTCTTTTCCAATTAATGAAATTAATTCATTTGTATCCAATATATTTAAAAAAACTTTTGTTTGTTTTATGTCAGAACACACACAATTTTTAAACCATTCTTTAATACCTGAAATTTTTCTTTTCTCCGTTCTCTCTTGTGTTGCCAAATATAATGTTTTTTGTTTTAGTGTTTTATATAATTTTGATATAGTTGTATTTAATGCAAAATTTTTGAATATAGAATCTGCTTCTACTACACCTATTAAAATACCATTTTTAGCAGTATTGTTGAAATTTATACCTACAAATTCATTTACTAAATTTTCTAAATCGGATATTAAATGATATTGTAAATTGATATAAGTATAATTCAAATATATTGAAATTGTTTTCTTTTTACTACAAAAAGATGACGTTTCGACAAAATACATTATTATTTTATTAGTTTCTTGACAAATCATTTTATAAATATGTTTTTTAAATTTTCGTTTTTCCTTTATAATATGAAAATGAGAAAAATCATTTTCAAAGTTTTGCCCTAAAGGATAATAAACAAATTTTATTAAATCTTTTGATAAATTTTTAATAAAATTTAGTTCGCATAATGGTGAAATTCGTGAACTCATTTTATACAATTTTTTTATTTATATTTCTATTATTGTAAATCTATTTTAATAATTTATAATTTCACTTTGCCAAATATCTGATGGTTTACTTGGTTCTCCTTCGATTTCTTTACCATTTACGTAATAAATAGGAATATATCTCCATTGAAATTTACCCATCATTCCAGTAATTTTTAATTTTGTTCCCATTGTTTCCCAATTTTCGTGAAATTTATTACCAAATTCAGAAATACATATATAATTATTAGTTAAATTTGATTGTATTAAACGAGAACGATACCAATCAGTATCAACACTTAAACATTTTTCTTCAATAATATATCGTGATGCGTCATCTATTAATGACCATTTTAATTTAATATCATCTAATTTAGTATTAGGATTTAGAAAAAATCCATTTTTAATTGTCATAATTATTGGTTTAGGATGTGCTATTTTAGAAATTTGTTTATTTAAAATAGGAGATTTTATTTCTTTTTTTTGTTCTGATTTTACTTTAGATTCTTGTTTATGAATAGAAATATTTTGTTCTATTTTGTTTTCTAATAAATCTAATCTTCTTTCAACATCATATAATTTTTTCATAATAGGTTCTATCATAAAATTCCTTATATTATCACAACTTTTATCCATAATTATAATATTATAATATAATGATATAAAATAATAATTTAATCAATATTACTTACAATATTTTCATTATCTTCTACGTAGTCTGACGAACTAGATTCTGTATTACTCAAAATATTTTCATTATCTTCTACGTAGTCTGACGAACTAGATTCTGTATTGCTACTAACTGAACTATCACTATCACTATCACTATCACTATCACTATATTCTGAATCTGAATTTTCAATCTCACACTCACATCTTTGAGATTCTTCAAAAAGTTCTTTACATTTTTGACAAAAATATTTATTATTTCGTAAATAACTAAAATAAGAAGTAATTGTACAAAATTTTGATAAATTTTTTGTAATAAATTTATATAAGTGATTTATGTACGTATAATTTATAAAAATTCCAAGTTCATTATTAATATATTCTTGTAAGCCAGCAGCATTATCTCTATATCCATTTAAAATAGTTCTTCTGTAATATTTTAAATATCTGAATACTGATGATTGAATAGCAAATTCAAATGCTTTATAACTATCTTTATTCTCAATAATTAAATCATTATAAGAACCAAACCATAAAATAATATTATATTCATATATAATTAATTTATAAAATTTATAATCTCGCCCTGTACCAAAGAGAGAAATATATTTCCATATTTCAGGTATTTCAGAATATTTTACTTCTTTGAATTCAGATAAATATGATAAGATAATATTTATTGGCAAATGACCGATATTTATATATTTTTCTTGTATTGTTGTTTCTATAATATTTCGTATATTCATATTAAAATATCTTTATATTTTAATAAATAGAATCAATTTTAATCAAAATTGATTTTATTTAATTATAACAAAAATTAAATATGACAAAAAATATGTCGACACGATATGGAACACTTTTAAATGAGTTATCATTCAAATTTTTTAATATAAATGAAGAAATTAATTATAATTCTGATATACACTTGCGACATTCAATAAAAAGTTTAGAAAATAATTTAGACGACGAATATAAAATTATTATTGTACAAAATTATGCTAATAAATGGATTAATAGAATTATTAAATTACAAAAACAAAATCATATTAATAAATTTGACAATAGAATAAATAATCTTTTACAAAAAATGGAACTATTGAAAAATAATACTGATATTGTGGTTGCAAATTCAATCTTAAATAAACAGAAAACTAATTTTACTAGAATATTTTAATCATTATATGATATATTTTTTTTATTTTTTTTTATCTGTTTAACATAATGATTTGGGATTTTTGAACGTTTTTTAGATGGAAAATTCATTAAATAAACTGCTTTATATTGAATATTATTTTCTTCTAGCAATACATGATATCTTTGAATTTGATCAAATGTTTTTTCTGATGGTTTATATTTTCCTAAAAAGGATTTTAGATTTGGTTTAAAACTTAATTTATATGATTCATTAATTTTACATTCAATTATAATAACTCCATTAGAGCCTTCAACATATAAATCTAAATAATTATAAAATTTACCATCATCTTTTGTATTAATATGATTATAGTATCCATGTTTTTTATATCCAAGATGATCTCCATATAATAGAAATTTAAGAGGATATTCTTTAATAACTTTTAAATTAAAATGTTTTTCTAGAAAAACCTGTAATCCACCTTGATAATGTGATTCATGTAATCTTGGGCCCATATCAGTATAAACTCTTCTAAGAGCAGTTCTTAATTGTTCAATTGTTGGTAATTTTCCAAGAGTTCTTTTCTGTTTTTTTCTTGGGGGTTCGGTAATAACAATATTATCATCAATAATACTAATTTCTTCATCAATTTCACTAAAACTTCTTTTTCGTGAAACCTTTTGTTCTTCTTTTTGTTCTTCTTTTTGTTCTTCTTTTTGTTCTTCTTTTTGTTCTTCTTTTTGTTCTTCTTTTTGTTCTTCTGTTAGATTTGTAATTGTGTGATTATTGTTATTATTCATTAGTAATATATATTATACTAGAAACAAAATTTCTAATTTATAAATATTTTATGAGATTCAATTTTAAATTAATATAAAATTGATAATATTTTATATTAATATAAAATACATAAATTAATAATATTTATGACAAGAGAGAGAGAAAAAACATTATATCCTACAAATTTAAAAAATGAAACAGATTTGCGTGAATTTATAAAAAATGTTTTACTTAATTTAGATTTCCCATCTTATAAAGATAAAGTAAAATATTTATTACATCAATCAATGATACCAAAAGATATTACTGGAATAATTTCTGAATTTGTTTTTTGTAACAAATACCAATGGAATGATGCCAAGAAAGAATATATTAAAATATATTCACAAGATTTACAAGATTTTGATACCTTTATACAAAATCTAAATAACAATGATAGAAACAAAATATTATATAATTTAGAATTTGAACGACAAATGAGAATATATGAGAAAGATAATTTTAAACATTTTGAACATGTAAAATTTTTTAATAATGTTATTTTTTTAAATAAAAAAAATAAAAGAAAAATAAAAATAATAGGTAGTAATAAAATTTTTTTTTCAAAATCTCAAAATATTATTGATAAATTGAATATGTATATACATATACTAAAAATAAGTAATATAGATATGTCATATAAAACTTATTTCCCAAGAGAAAAATTTTCTAAAAATGAAATAAGAGAATTTAACATTATGTATAATATTGAATATACTAATGGTATTAATTTAAAACATTTATCTCTATATTTAAGGAATAAGGTCGAAGAAAATTGTATGCTAATTTCTCCAGGATTTAGATTAAATTTGGATGATAAATTAACAACAATTACATGGAATTTTAACGTTCACACTCGTATGAAGAATGAAGAAACAATAGATGGATTAATTGGCTGTCATACAGGGGCACTTTTTGGATATTTTTGTCAAAGATTAATAGAAACGATTAGAATGGGTATGTTACAAAGAATAAAGTATGATTTATTAAATATATCACTTCCACAAAGATAAAGATTTTATAATTTGGACTGGTTTAAAAACAAATTTATTTTAAAAGTAAATTTGTTTTCAAATATAAAAGTTACCAGTCTTCTTCATCTAAAACATCTACCCATGCTTCTAAATGAATTTCCGCAAAGGTAAATCCAGGAAAAGCATGTCCTTGCATTTGTCCATCCCATTGCATAATATATTTATCAGCAATATGCCAGACTTCAACAGTCCAACTTCCATCTTCATTTTTATGTAAATCATCTGGATTACAGAATGTAGCATCCTGTTGTCCACCAATAATTCCAACTTGACGTTTTGCCTGTTCAATTAATTCATCATCAGTAGGTGCTACAAATTCGGAAATTATATTTCCAATAATAGTGTTTGGTACAAAATAACGTGGTCGATAATAATAATTCATTGTATTTATTATTCTAAATGTATAATAAATGTAAAAGAATCTTTATGTAGGGTTAAAAATAATCAATTTTAATTTTTTTCTATCCAATAACTATTGTTAAAAATATTCTCGGACTGGTTTATATATATTTATTCATATGCAGTAAAACATCTTTTAATTACAAAAGGATTTTCAACATTTGGCATATAAATAATAGATTTATGTCCAAAAACAATTGAATCGTGTCGTTGTGCTAAAATTCTTTTTTTTTCAGAAACCATAGCATAATTTTTAAAAATATCCTGATGATTAATAATATAATCAATTCTACGGAGATGTGCCCATGGTTGTTTCTGAAAATGTCCTTTAAATAATTCTTTGAATAATTTATCTTTTTGTAAATTATCTAAAAAAGCAAAATCATAAATTTTTTCTAAAATAACACTAGGCAAATTTCTGTTACTCGCAATAAATTGAGATTTATTCATTATTATTATTAAACTTGTATAATTATTTAAATAATCGATTTTAATTCATATAAAAATCTGGATATTGTTCATTTGTTCCATAATTTAATTGGAATGGTCCAAATATACGATATCTATCAAATTGAAGTCTATCTTGGCGACTATAATAACTAACTGCTCTTGCTCTACTAGTAAATACACCAATAATCACAAAATTTAAATCATTTCTAGGAAATATTGGTTGTTGAGGAAATATTGGTGGAGATATTGGTGGTGATATTGGAGAATGTTCAGGTGGATATGTTGTAGGTATAATATCAGGATGTTGTATAAATGGTTGGCGAACAATATTTATTCTAACTAAAACATAATATTGTGACATACTAAAATAATAACTAGAAATAGAATATTATTCTTAATTATTATTGGACTTGTAATTTTTTATTTATAAATATTATTTACTTATTGTAATTAATTCTCGTATATTTTGTCCTTTATACGAATGAGTGGCTTCTATATATGCTTGATTTGTTTTTTGTATGATTAGTGAAAATTCATCAAAAATATATTTTTGTATATCATTATTGATTTCATTTTGAAATTCAAAATGTAAAATATCATATTCTAATTTATCAAATTCAATTTCTTTTTTTTCATTAGGTATGAAAAGAAATTTAGGATTTTCTAATATAAAACTCTGTTCATTATACATTCTTTCTATACCAATAGATTTACCAGTTAAGATATTATTTAAAATTTTTGTTATAGTTCTTGATGGAGTTCCCTCACCTTTTAATAAAAAAACTAATCCCATCCATATATCGCCCATTGGCATTATATGTTCAATTCCATATCTTCCAATACAAAGTTGATAATTGCTCAAAAATGTATTAACCAATTTAACTAAAAAAAAAGAATTCTTACCATAAACCATTGGTACTGACGACCATTGATCTTTTTCATCAAAATGATGAAAAATTTTTCCAAAAGATACATAAAATAAATATTTATCATTACTATCTAAATTTGAATCTAATAATTTATCAAAAAAAGGAGTAGGTATATTACGCCAATCATTATGATAAGTAGAAACTAGATGACAAATTGATAATGGAATTTTATTAATTTTTTTTAATGTTTTATATACGACATTACTAGATTTAGAATGATATAAATCAAATTTAAAATTAAAAAATTTTTTCATTATTAAATATCCATTAGAATCATATTCTGAATTAATTTTTCTTGCTAATGTATCAGAAACATGTTCATTATCATAAAAACGATTATGACTTGTTAAATAAACACCGTTTGTAAAAATTAATATCATTTTAATTAATACTATTTACTATTTACTATTAATTAAAATAAATTATTATCGATTTTAATTTTGAATATTATGGTTATTCATCGTCTTTTTAACATCTCCTTATCCTTGTGCTTGTGTTCCAGCATAACCAACATAATTTGGCCGTTGAATATGACCTGGTGGTTGAAATTGTGGTTGAAATTGTAATTCTATACCCTGAACAGGTCTTTGTTGTTGATTGGAACTTTCATTATTACAACACCGTAAAGGTTTACAGCATTCACAGCAATAGATACAGCAACATATACAAGATATAATTAAAAGAATAATAACAATAATTACAATAATTACAATAATTTTTATGATATTATCTTCACAACACATTTCATTAAAAGAATTAACTTGTTCTTCAGTAGAATCAAAATCTCTAACAGTAAATTCTGTTTCATCTTTAACATCGTCATAAGAGCGTCCAGACTCTAACTCTGATGATCCAATTTCGCACGAATTGGAAGCTTTTTGGTTTGATTCTTGACCACTCCAAATTAACATTAATCTAAAAAAACTACATGTATAAGTAGATTCACTTTCATCTTCATTGCCATATATAGATTCTAATTCTTCGATATATCCATCTGATAGAGATGAAATTAAACAATTAGTATAAGATGATGACGAATCCTCTGTCATATCTGTACCATATTGACACCAACAATCAGCTCCATAATAGCTATCAATATCATATGCCATATTAGATATTGTAGCTGTAGGACATTCAGTTAAAACTAAATGAACACATTCATCACGTGATGAAACCATACCAGCCAAATGTTCTCCATAAGTATTGATATTATTTCGAACCCAAACGCAATTCTCATCATTTGCATGGGAAATAGTATTAAGTAATATTAAAGAAAAAATATTAAAAATATTAAAAATGTTCATCATTTTAATCTGGATTTTTTTAGTTTGATAAATAATTAAAAATGATATCATTTTTAATTTTTAATTTTTAATTTTTAATTTTTAATTTTTATTCCTCGCTTATTTTCCTTTTTTTAGTAGGTGGCTCGGATAAAATATCATCTTCAATTATTGTAATTGTTTCACCAATTATAATTGTTTCAGTTATTTCATTTATTTGTCCTGCTTCTCCTGTATCATTTGTTTCTATTTCGTTGAAATTTCTTTTTTGTCCAATTAAATTAACTTTTTGAGTTAAATTTAACATATCATCATTTTGTTTAATTAATAATGATTGTATATTATTTAATTTGTTTTCAATATTTTTATTTGTTAATTTATTTTCAATAGTTACAGATTTAATAATATTCATAGCAGAATTTAAATTTATATATAATGTATCTTTATCGGGAGGCTTAATATTATTTTTAAATGGTTTATCTTTTATGTGATTAATAATACAATTAAATATTCCAACTGATTTTTTTGTAAATAACCAGGCAGGTATTTTTGATCCAAATCCTCGAGTATAAACATAAAAATCATCTTCATGAAAATGCTTAAAAATATTATATACCATCAAAAAATTATCCCAACCTTTTACCATTTCATTTATAAAAAAATTTATAACAACTTGTTCCCGATTATTATAATCACGTATCCAACAAAATGGACCACCTCTTACCATATTAATTCCTTTTTCTTTCATTCTTTTTAAAGTTAAGAACATTTCATAAGCAATTTCATAACCATGTTTTTCATAAATTTTGCATTGTAAAATATTATTTTTTATCTTTGGGCGATAACATTTTACATATTTTGCTGAATCATCAGTTTTAGTAATATGTTTCCAAAGTCTTTCTGGTAAATTATGAATTTTTTTTTTATAATGTGTAAATCCAATATATGTTCTTTTTTTATGTAAAGATAATTCATATATATACTTTTTACCGAGCACTAATTCTTGTTCAATTTTAACTTTATTAATATCAATCATTTTTATATATTTAAAGCATAATATACTTATTACTTTTTTCAAATTATTATTAAGAATACTAAATTAAATTAAAAAATATAACATATATAATGAATTTAATATCAAAACTAAAACAACTTTTTTCTAGACCAAGAACTACGGTTATTATTGTAGATACAATTGAAGATGTTATGGAACAATATGGAATGAATAGAAATAATAATCATATTATTATTTTTACTAATTTAAATTCTCAAAAAGATATTTGCTCAATTTGTCGTGAGCAAATGATAGAAGAAGTAATATCAACAGAATGTAATCATAAATTTCATAAAAATTGTATAAAATCATGGATACAAGTAAGTCATAGATGTCAATGTCCAATGTGTAATCAAAATTTATACGTTTAATAAATTAATTAAATCGCATTCTTCATCTTTGTATGTATTATTGATAATATCATTAAATTTATCAAATTGATTATTAATATCTTCAATTAATATTTTTTCTTTTTCTTTTTCTATTATTTCAACACTTTTTTTAGCATTAATTATATATTCTGACAAAATATTTCCTTTAGAATTTATATACAAATTAACAAATGATGTTATATCTTCTTTTCTTACTTTTTTAATAATAGTTGTTTCAAAAATATTTGAATATTTTTCTTCTATTTCATATATTTTTTGTTTAATTTCTGCTTGTTGTATTTTTGTTTGAAGTTTTCTTTTTTTACGAGGAAGTAAAGATGTATTATTTAATTGTTTAGTTAAATCATCAATATTGTATTCTTCATTTAGTTCATTTAATAACCTTCGTTTATGTAAAACTCTATTTTTTTGAAAAATGTTAAAAGCAAAATTATATATATAAATTAAATAATTTTTTTCAAAACTTTCGTCAAATTCAACTTTATTTTCAGTAAAAGGATGGAAAATTTCAAGAACATAAAATAAAGATTTTGTTAAATCAAATAATGTTTTTTTATTAGTAAAATGTTCTTTTATTTCTTCAAATTTATTAGTAAGAGAATTAGAAACTTGTTTAGTATTAATATTTAAAAATTTAACATTTTTTTGTAATATATTGATGGGTTTAATATGTGGAAGATATTTTGTATCTTTTATACCATATCGGTCTAATGTTATATAAATTTTTTTATTTTTTAATTCATCAATATTTTTTAATATTATTTTTTTAATATTATCAATATTTTTATCAATATTATTTAAAAATTCTTCATTTTTTTGCGTAATAATTTCATTATGATATATTATTTTTTTGGTTTCTAAAATATGTTTTTTAGTTGTGGATTTTTTTCTTAAATCTATCTCTTCTTTTTTGAAATTTTCTTTCATTTTTTTGAACAATACATATGTAGTATTAAGATTATCTATAATATTTTTTTTTCTTTCAATATATATTTTATTATCATATTTTGAAGTAACTGTTCCTACATGTCCTTTCCACCTTCCATTTATAATTTTTACAAAATTACTTATTACATCTTCTTCATTATCAATATCATTAATATTTATAAATTTTAATAAAGTTTTAGAATTAGTGATATTCTTTTTTTGTGAAATTTGTTCTAAATCATAAACAATAATGTATAAAATAGAAAGAATTTTAAGAACATCAAATTCAATTTGAGTAAAAAATTGCCGATATAATTTCATTAATTCTTTATCATATTTTAATTGTAAGACTTTACTATATGATACCGTTGACAAAAATGGATGTTTTAAATACTTTGCAAAAGTATTATGGATATTTTTATTCATTGTTTTTTTATATTCATTATTTTCACTAATAGTAATTACTTGTGTAGATATATATTTATTTTCATTCATATTCAAATACATATATATAGTATTTATCCATCGTTTAATATTATTAAATTTTAAATGTTGTTGTAAATTTATTACATCTTCGAAATTTATTTGCGATTGTTGTTCAAAATCATCCATTTCAGTATAATTATTATTCATAATTATACTATCATTATATTCATCTGGTTCATTAGTTTCACCATATTCTCCATCCCCTTCTTCATCTTCATCTTCATCTTCATCTTCATCTTCATCTTGCTCATCATTATTGATAACGTAATCTTCAATATCATAATCAAATGTTTTATATTTTGTATCTAAAATTTTTATTTTTTTAATCAACTTTTGTAAATTATTAATATATTCCGTTTTATATTTTATTTGTCTTGTTATTTTTTCTTTTTCATCATCTTGCATATAAGTTGAGATAATTTTTAATGATGATACATGATCAGTAGTGTTATTTATTTGTTTCTGAATTTTATTAATATAATTTTCAATTGGTTCAGTAAGATTTTCATTTGTAAACGAAATATTAAATAATGTATTATAAAAATTTTGTTGCATAACATATAATTTTGATTTTGAATGAAATGTTAAAAGTGTTTCTATTATAATTTGTTTTTCTAAAACCAATCGAGTAAAAATATCTTTATCATTTGATGTTTGTAAATTATTATAAAATTTTATTTCATCAGATGTTTCTAATAAAATTATTCGATTATTAATTACCTTAAATAAATTATATGTTAAATATTTATCAAAGATTTGGATATATCGTTCAATATAATTTTTAATTGGTAAAATATATTTGATAGATGATATCCATTTATTGAAATTTTGTTCATAAAGGGTAATATATTCAGAATCAGTTAATGATATAGTATGATTTATATTATTTGAATTAAAAATATCAAAAGAATATATATTTTTTTTATCTTCCTTTCCGAAATAATGTATAACATTTTCAAATAAATTTGAGAAATACGCAATAAAAATCTTACGATTTTTACTCATCATTATATTCCATTCAATATTTTGTAAATTTTTCTTATTTTCATTTTGTAATAATTTTTTTACTAATTTATTGTCAATTGTTTTTATAAAAGTAGTTATATTGGTATTTTTGTTAATGTAATTTTTATGTAGTTTTTGGTAATGATTTAATTTACAATTTTTTAAGAAATCATCATAATATAATTTTAATTCTTTTTTTTCTAATTTACTGGTTAAGGCTGATGGGTTTATAAATATTTTATCATTTTCTATATTATTAATAATACTTTGTACTTCACTTTTTGTATCTAAAATATGTTTGTTTGTATAATCTAATTGTGATTTTATTATGTTTTGAATATCTTCTGTAAAATCTTTTGAAGATAATATTTTTTCAAAATTTTGGTAATATTTAGAATAGTCTTTTAAAATATTTTTAATGTTTGTAAATTCTTTGTAATATGCAATTTGAACAATATATTTATTTTCAATATTATCTTCAACATTTGTTATATTTTTTTTTACATAATATTCAAGAATATTATTACATATATACGCATAAGTTTCATGTCCAACTTTATAATTATTATTTAAGTTAATTCCTATTGGTAATAAATTATTAGATGATTCTCTTTGCTTTTTATATTCTAGAATATTTCTACATTTATTTAGATAAATTAATAATATGTTATACGAAATATGTATTTTTTTAGTATTTTCATCATAATATTTAATTTGATCAATGTTTGCATTATTAATGATATGATGTTGATCACAGTGTTTTTTACATTTTATAATACCATTATTATAATTTGAATTTATTTTATCAAATAGTCGCTTTATTGGCGAACTATTATTTAAAATTATTTTATTCAATAGATTTTTGTCACTTTCTGGCATTTTTTTTAAATAATTTAAAAAATTCGTTAAATTTTTTACCTCATCTTGGTTTTTATTGTAAGAATAGTATTGAATATTTGATAATATTTCTTTTTCTTCATTAAAAAATTTAATATATTCTTCTGTATTATGAATTAAAATGTTTATATGTTTTGTATTAAGTTGAAATATTTCTGTATGTTTTCTTAAAAAATCAAATAATTTAACAAATTGTGTAAAGTAAATATCTGGATTTATATCATATTTGACACTTGGATTGCTTTTAGTTAAATCTCTCCATATTTGTTCTGCGTTATTAGTCTCATTTGATAATATACTGATGTCATTTGGTTTTAAAAATGTTATATCAAAATTATTATCAATATTATTATTTATTTCAGTTAAAAAATATGTTAATGTTTTTGAAATTTCATTTTCAATATTATCTATTTGATTATTGATATACATTTTCTTATCTTTATCATCTAGATTATAGAATATTTTTATAATTGATAAATTATTTTTTATATTTTTAATATTATAAGATTCAAAAATTTTATTGTAATTAGATAATTTAATAAGTATTTTAGAAAATGTTTCTTGTATTTTTTTTGAAAATTCGGTTTTAATAAAGCGGAGATTTTTTTCATTATATCGAATGTCATCGTATAATAAATTATAATATCGTGATACAATGTTTTCTGATGATATAAATTGTGAAAATTTATTTTTTAAAATTGTATCGCGTAAAATAAGATTAATCCCCCTTTTTTTTTTTTCTTGTTTATTTTCTACAAAGAATTTTCGGATTAATTGTATATATGTTTTTCTCTTTTTATCATTTATATTAATTAATTCTTCACTTTTATTGAAAAGATTACTGTTATCAAATATTATGTATAATTGTGTTTTTAAATGAGTATTAGATTCTGATTGTATTTTTTCGTGTAATTCTATATTATTTTGATATTCCGTAAAAAAATATGTTATAATAGAAGTTAAAATAATTTTTGTAGAATTACTAAAATTTTCAATACTTATGAAATCCATTTTATCTATATAAGATATAATACATAATTTATCTTATAAAGATTAAATTAACTTTTTTATATATAGTATATCTTATATATATCAAAATGTTTTCATTTTTAAAATCTTTGAAATTACCATTTAATCAAAAAATAGTTCAGTGTTTGAGTATAATTGTAATTGTATTATTAGTTCTTTGCTTTTCAGGATTTATTAATACGGATAAAATACAACTTCCATTTGAAGCATATGAAGAAACAGAGGATCAATATCCAGAAAGTGAATCTTCAACAGAAGATCAATATCCAACAGAAAGCCAACCAGAAAGCCAACCAGAAAGCCAACCAGAAAGCCAACCAGAAAGCCAACCAGAAAGCCAACCAGAAGCTGGTACTAAAATTACAAATGCGATTGGAGCTTTAATTAAAGGTTTTTTTTAAATTAATTCAAAATTATTTTTTCTTAATTATAGTATATAATAACTCAATGTTTGGCTTTTTAAAATCAATCAAACTTCCATTTAACAAAAAATTTATCACTTGTTTATCAATTCTCGCAGTTGTTCTCGCTATTCTTTTTATATCTGGATTAACTAAATACAGAACAAAACCTATCTGGGAATCTTATGAAGAAGAAAAACCAGCCGAAGATAAAAATGCTATCGATAAAGTTGCAGATGCGGCAAAAGCTCTTTTTGGTATGTAAATTAAATTAAATTAATTATTTTGAATATTTATTTTTATCTTTATTATAAGTATAAAAATAAATGTTTGCCTTTTTAAAAAAAATTAAAATCCCAAAAACAACACTTACTTGTTTAGCTATTGTCGCAATTGTACTTGTAATTCTTTATAATACAACTGACTTCTTCAATGAAGCTGCTCTTCCATTCGAACATTATGAAGATGATTCTTGTCCCCCAGAAGATAAATCTATAGCATGCAATATTAAAAGAGCATATAACATAGCAACTTCTTAAAAAATTTAAATGCGAAAATATATTATTTCTTTATTATATATATAAAGCAAAGTATGTTTAGTTTTTTAAATAAAATAAATATTCCAAAAAAAATTCTAACATGTATTATTATTACAGTTATTGTACTTGCGATTCTTTTGTTAACCGGAATTATTCCCAAAGAGAAAATATCAATGCCATTTGAACATTTTAATAATTCAGAAGAATCTCAAGGATTAGGGGATTTTACAGATACCTTAAATTTAAAAATATAAGCTGGAACTGTTTATTATAAATTAATTTAGTAATAAGTTTTATAAAATTAATACTAAATTATATATAAGAATTAATATTAATATATCTTATTATATATTAAAATGGACTTTATAAGAAATTTCATAAATTCAATGATTTGGGGAATCGGTCTAAATGCTGGAAATGATATTTATAAAAATGTAAAAAAAAAAATTAAAACAAAAAATAATGAAAAATGTGATTTATGTAATTCAAATTTAATTCATTCACGTGATTATACATTATGTACAAATAAAAGATGTATTAGTAATAATTAGATTTTTATTCTAATTTTTTTGTAAAAAAAATTAACAAAAAAATTAGAAAAAATATTATAATGTTGTAATTTCAGTCTAAAATTATAATTAGTCCAAATTAATTTCTTTATATTGTTTGTTTAATTTTTGTTTTCGAATTTGTTTTTGATGAAATCTGTTCATTCGTCTATTTTCTGAATTTATTTGTGTTTCATCATTATTTTTTTTTAACATTAATTGTTGTTTTTCTTTCATTGTTTTATATTCATTTTGTTTAGTCTTAGTTCTTAATTGTTCTAAATATTTTTGATGTTGTTCTTTATCTTGTATCTTTTTTTGAATATCATTTATTTTTCTTGCTTCTCTTTTTCTCTTTCTTTCTTCTCTTTCTAATTCTTTTTGAAAACGTTTTTTTTTAAGTATTTCTTGTATTAAAATATTATCTGTTTGATGATATAAAGATATATTTTTTTCAGTTTCAGTTTCAGTTTCAGTTTCAGTATCTTCCGGGTATTTGAATAAAACTTTATTTATAATTTTAAATTTAAGTTGTGTTTTAGATAAAATTTTCCAAAGTTGAATATCTTTAGTTATATTATTATTATTTTCAAACATATGATTCCATACATTACGATTTAAGCATACACAAGCATTTTCTATAAGATTAATATTTTTATCTAAAAACCACCGTATATTAAGTTGTTCCGTTATATCATTATTATTTTCAATCATTAAAATAAATAACAATATATAGTGACATAGTTTTTTTAATGTTATTATATCTAAATTATTTTTAGTTGCAAGTGATTTTAATAATGTATTAGTAATATAGTCTCTATAATCATCCATTTTTTCAAATTTATCAAATTGTTCAAAATTTGTTCGTAAAGATTCGATATTCATGAAGCAATGTCGTAATAATTCAAGAAATAAATCATCTCCTTTAGGTGTATTTTCAATATTGTGTGATAATTGATGAATTTGTCTAAATACTGGTGGATATGAGCATTTGCACTGCTCGCAATAAAATTTATCTTCCAAATATTCTGTAATATTTAACAAATTTTGTGACAAATTTTGTGGTTCTTTTTTATTTTTCTGTGACAAGTGATTTACAGAACTAATTATATCATATCCTCTTTTTATTTCCTCAACTTGATATTTAAATCTATCTAAATGATAAAATTTATCGAGTTGGATATTAAATATAATATCATATTTCATTTCATGAAATGCTTTATGTAAAAGAAATCCTCGTGCTTGATAATGGCTATTGAATGATTTATTCCAAAAAATTTTTTTATAATTAATATCTGGTGGAAATACCGAAAAGTCAGTTCCATCATAATTTAATTCTAGTATATCAAATTGTGTAAAACTTTGATGTAAAACCGAATCAATACATTTAGATATCCATTTTTTTTGATATATATCGAAAATATTTTTATGATATACTAAAGCAGCACATTTAAATTCTATATTTCTAGTATTATTCATCTGATTATAACTAATATAGATATTATTTGTATTTTTAATACACATCTAATTATTTAATAAGAATATATTAGTTTCTGGGTTATATTGTAAACTATAAATCTCATTTATTTTTCCATTCTCTATATCATAATCAACTTGATTTGATTTTGTTAGTTGTTTTGTTTTAATTGCATTAAATAATTCATCTTCTAGTTTTGAAGTATATTGTTTTGATAAATTATATTTTTTGGATAAGTATTTAACAAAGTTATGAATTCTGTTCAATTTTAAGGACTCTGCTAATTTTGTCCAAGAAGTTTGATAAATTTTAAGATTTGTATTTTCGAGAATACTATCTAAATTATTTATTTCGTCTTCTGTGAAACTATCTATTATTTTTCTCCCAGTAGCTAAATCTCTATATTTTTTTTTTTTATCAACATATAGTTTCTTATATTTGTATTGTGATAAATATATAGGTATTTTATATTTTGAATCTATATTAGAAATATCATCATCTTTTCTGGAAAAAAAGTATCTATATTTTTTTTTCTTATTTTCTTCCTCCGTATTTATATTATATATTTTTTGAAAAATATCATGAATGGTTCCGATATTTTTTTCTAAATTAGTGCTATATATATCTTCTTTTTGAAATGTTCCTGCCTGACTTTGAATTAACATATTAATTTATTATATTATTTTATTATTCTATTTTAAGATATAATTGTTTTTATATACTTTTTAAAAAACAATAAATAGATTTTTAGTTAAATTAATCTATTTATTTATTTTATACATCTATTATATATATACAAAATGATAAATAATTTTGGATGGGATTTTGCAGCAGCAAATAGTGATTCTAATGCCGGACTTCATCCGTCTTTAGCATCCCGAAATGATTTAATAAAAAAAAATATTTCGATACAACAAAAACCACAATGTAAACAACCTCCTAAAATTAAAAAAGTTAAAAAAGTTAATAAAGTATCAAAATCTACTGGCCAAACATATAATATAGTACATAAACATATTCATTATTTAAATACTGAAGAAAAACAACAAAAAAATTTAGTTTCCAAAATAAATCAATCAAATAATGATATAATTTCAGATATTAAAAGTTTAAAATCTGAATTCAAAAAGAAAAAAGGGATGTTATCTCATATTCGTCAAATTTCAAATGAAGGTGCTATTCAAAAAAATATTCCATTAGTTAAAAAACAATCTTTAAAAACAGAAAGCGTTAAATCTAGTTTAGATGAAAAAATCAGAACAGGTGAATCAATTAATAAACAAACTTTATCTGAATTAACTGATAAAATTAATGATTTAGTAAATTTACAAAATAGTGTTAAACAACATAGTACTACAATTGATAGTTTACAAAAACAAATTGGTTCCTTAACTGATGCTCAAAAGAATGAACTTGTTAAATTTAAACAAATGTATTTTAAAGAAAAAGCTCTTCTTAAATACAAATCTGATCAATATAATAAATTAAAATCTGTGTGCGATAACCAAAAAGTTCTTTTGACTAATGCTCAAACCGAATTAGCATTAAAAAGTTCTAATACAAAACAAAAAGATACTATAAATCAAATAGCATCCGTAAAACAACAAAATGAAAAGAATTTGGTAAATCAAACAAAACAAATTCAAGCAGAAACAAATAAATTAAATAATACTAAACAAACAATTGTTGATAATAAACAAAAATTAACTGAAAATCAACAAGAAATCGCCAAAACTAAGGCTGTAATTGCAGAATTACAAAAACAAGGAGGTGATACATCATCCTTACAAGCAAAATTAGCAAAATTAACAAATATGACTAATGGTGTTGCTAAAAATATTGTAGTAGGGCAAAAAAAAGTTGTACAGAGTAAACAAAATATTGAATCCAATATCAAAAAAATTGAACAATCTCAAAAAAATTTACAAACTATTAATAATAATTTGAATAAACTTCAAACAGCAGCAAAACCAGAATCTAAAATACCAGTTGAATCTAAAAAAATTCTTGTTGAATCTAAAAAAGCAATTGTTGAATCTCAAAAAGTTGCTGTTGAAGCTGTAAAAGTAGCAGTAGAAGCTGGTAAAGTAGCAGTAGAAGCTGGTAAAGTTGAATCTCAAAAAGTTGCTGTTGAAGCTGTAAAAGTAGCAGTAGAAGCTGGTAAAGTTGAATCTCAAAAAGTTGCTGTTGAAGCTGGTAAAGTTGAATCAGAAAAAATAGCAGCAGTAGAAGCAGCAAAAGTTAAAACAAAAACTGTTGTACAAATAGCAACTGAAGATCAAAATGCAACAGAATTATTTAAAAATGGTTCTATTATTCGTCTTAAATCTAAATGGGGCGGTTATATTTCAATGAATACTGATGGTACTACTGTTGATCATGGAAAAGCAGATTCAAATTCTTTTTTCATTGTTAAAAAATTACCAAAATATGGACCAAATGCAATTGGTTTATTTGGTAAAACTTCTCGATATCTTAGAGCTCGTAATGACAGAAGAAAAGTTGATCAAAGTAATAAAGTAGATAATTTTAAAATTTCTCCACCTGATTCACTTTCTGTATTTACATTAGAAAATGTAGGAAAAGGCCAAGTAGCTTTGAGAACATATAATAGTACCTATATTCAAGCAGGAAAATATAAAAAAATACGTCAAGGAAGAATTCTTCCAAAAGGACAGCCACTACCAGACAAGTGGGTTAGAGAAAGATTTACACCAATATTTATTTCTAAAGTAAAATTGGAAATAGATGTAGATATGTCCATATTTGATAATAAATTAATTAAATTAAAATCTTCAAGTAATTATTTTGTAAATGTTTCTAGTAATGGTACTTATATTCTTCAATCTAAAGAAGAAACTCCATATTCAGTCGTAAAAGCAATTAGATTACCACGTTATGGTAAAAATTGTATTGCTTTATTAGGTAAAACAAATAGATTTATTCGTTCTCATAGAAATAAAACGGATATGGATCAATCTGGTTTAGTTACTGCTGCCAATATTAATGATAGGGCTAATGTATGGACTTGGGTTCGTTTCTTTGTAGAAGGACAAGAAAATGGAACTCATGTTTTCCGAACATTTCATAATTCTTATTTACAAGCAGCAAGTGGTTCTCGTATTATTCAAAAATTTACAGATATTGGTGGTCAAAGAAGTGCATCACAACAATTTACAGTTATAAGTAGTAATGTTTCTGTTGAATCAAAACCTGAATCAGCAACAGAATCTAGAGCAGCAGCAACAGAATCTAGAGCAGCAGCAACAGAATCTAGAGCAGCAGCAACAGAATCTAAATACGCATTAATTGAATCTAGAGGAGTAGTAGTTGAAGCAGAATCTAAATTTGCCTCAGTTGAGGCAGAGTCTAGAAGAGCTGCTGTTGAAGCAAGAAAAGTATCTGTTCTACCTGAAGCATTAACAGAAGGTGTCAAAAAAACAGATATTATGGATATATTATTAAATGGTGTTAGAATTCATTTGAAAGGAGTTTCTTCAAATGATTATATTTCAATGAATGAAAATGGTATTAATGTTAATAAAGATAATAAAGGTGATAATACCATATTTATTATTAAACGATTAAAGAATATTGCTCCAAATGCTGTTGCTTTATTTAATAAAAAAACTTCTAAATATCTTAGAGCCGGAAATAATAGAAAAAATATTACACAAACAAAAAGTAAATTTGATAATTATAATGCCTTTCCAAATGATATAGCTTTAGTATTTTTAGTTGAACAATTTGGAGATAATATAATCGCATTGAGAACAAATTATAATACATATATTCGTATCAAACAGGAAACAAATAAAAAAATTATCTCAAGTAATGAAAAACTTACTGGACCAAAAGGTACTGGGTATAGAGGAAAACAAAATAAAACAATATCTGGAAAAACTTGTATGAAATGGAGTTCTCAATCACCACATAAACATGATAATATACCTGAGAAAAAGAAAGATTTAGGTGTTGGTGATCATAATTATTGTAGAAATCCAGACAGTGAAAAAACTATTTGGTGTTATACTACTAACGCAAGTAAAAGATGGGAATTCTGTGCTCCTAAACAAGCCCCTATTGCTAGAGATGTTGTGCAAAGTGTGTTTTTCAAAAAACAAACAACTGTAACAGAATCAATGAAAGATAAATTATTCACTCCATTAATTGATGGAAGAGAAGACCAAAAAGTTGATATGATATTATTTAAAGATTCAATAATTAGAATAAAAACTAATAAAGGTAATTATCTTACAATGAATTCTAATTCAGGAAATGTTTCACAAGAGCAGATTAATGAGAATGGAGTATTTTATGTTCAATTATTACCTGAATATGGATATAATTGTATTGCTTTATTGGGTAAAACAGATAGATATTTACGAGCTCATGAAAATAAACAAGTAATAAGTCAATCTGGACCATCTCCGGCAAATAGAAAAATACCAGATGATTGGACATGGGTTAGATTTTTTGTTGAAAAACAAGATAACAAAACTTATGTATTTAAGACAGCACATGGTACATATTTACAAGCAAAAATAGGTGGTAAAGACTTTACTCAAACTAATCGTAAAGGTAATTTCTGGCATCAAAGAAAACCACGCGATCAATTTACAATTGTTTTCTTAAAGGAAAAGCAAATTGGAGATCCAATTGGAAAATTCATTGCTGAAAATTATCAAAATAACAAAATATGGAAAAATATTGCAGGTAATCAAAACGCAACTCAATGGAAAGGTAATCCAACAGTACAATCACACAAAAATGGAAATGTTTCCTTTAAAGCAATTAAATTTGAAAGAAATGATGGTTTAAGATTTCATCCAACTCTTTCAACTCCAAATTATACATTTGCGGTTGTTGGAAGAAATCGTAGAAGACAAGGTCGTGTTATTGATGGTACAACTGGTAATGTATTACACGGATGGTGGGGAAATAGAACTGGTGTATTTCATCAAGGAAGATGGCTAACACATAAAAATCGTGGTTCTAATAGTGATTGGCATGTTATGGTTGCCACAAATGATGGTAAAGCATATTATGATGGAAAAAGTGTAAGTAAAAGTACAAGAAAAGGAGCTTCACCAGCACAATGGACTATTAATTTTGGTCAGTATCATAGAAATGAATGGACTAACAGTGATATTGCTGAAGTACAAATGTTTGATAAACATTTAAGTCATTCCCAACTTACAAATTTAAGTAATATTTTAGCAAGAAAATATGGTATAGAATCATTAACACCAGTTATTGAAACTATTGGAAAATCACCAGCAGTTAATAAACCAATCGCCCATTTTACAGCAGAAAATTATCAAAATAATAAAAATTGGAAAAATATTGTAGGTGTAAAACCAAATGCTACTCGTTGGAGAGGAACAGCAAAAGTTGAACAACATACTAATGGTAAAATGAAATTCAAAGCAATTAAATTTGGACGAAAAGATGGTGTTAGATTTGATGAAGCAATTTCCACTTCAAAATATACATTATTTGCAGTTGGAAGAAATAGAAGAAATAATGGTAGAGTTATTGATGGAACAACTGGTAATGTATTACACGGATGGTGGGGAAATAGAACCGGCGTTTTCCATCAAGGTAGATGGCTAACACATAGAAATAGAGGTTCTGGTCCAGCCTGGGGTGTAATGGCAGCAACTAATGATGGAAGATCATATTTTAATGGTAGAAATACAAGTAAAACTAATAGAAAAGGAAGAACACCAGAACAATGGTCAATTAATTGGGGACAAACTCATAGAAATGAATGGACTGAAAGTGATGTTGCTGAAATGATATTTTATGATAAACATTTAACTGATGTTGAAATGATAAAAGAAAGTGATAGATTGGCTAAAAAATATGGTATTACATCATTAATACCAATTATTGAAAAAGCAGGAAAATCTCCAGCTGTCAATAAACCAATTGCCCATTTCACAGCAGAAAATTATACAAATAACAGAAATTGGAAAAATATTGTAGGTGTAAAACCAAATGTAACAGAATGGAGAGGTAATCCAACAGTACAAAAACATAAAAATAGAAACAAAATTTTTAAAGCAATCAAATTTGAACGTAATGATGGTGCTAGATTTGATGAATATATTTCTAAACGAAATTATTCAATTATTGCTGTTGGTAGAAATAGAAGAAATAATGGTCGTGTTATTGATGGAACATCTCATAATACATTACATGGATGGTGGGGAAATAGAACCGGTGTATATCATTATGGAACCTGGTCTACTCATACCAATCAAAATGGTGGTTCTAATTGGTCTGTAATGGCTGCTGCTAATAATGGTCTTGCATTCTATAATGGTAAAAAAGTAACTAGATGGATGCGAAGAGGACGAACTCCACAACAATGGTCTATTAATTGGGGACAATTCCATCGTAATGAATGGACTCAAAGTGATATTGCTGAAATAATTTTCTATGAAAAACATTTAACAGATGCTGAATTTTTAGCAGAAAGTAAAAGATTGACAACTAAATATGGTATTCCATCATTAACTCCGCTTATTGAACCAGCCGGAAAATCACCAGCTATTAATAAACCAATCGCCCACTTTTCAGCAGAAAATTATCAAAATAATAAAAATTGGAAAAATATTGTAGGTGTTATTCCAAATGCAACAGAATGGATTGGTAATCCAACATTACAAACACATAAAAATGGTAGTAAAACATTTAAAGCAATTAAATTTGAAAGAGCAGATGGTGTAAGATTTCATTCATCCGTTTCTACTAAAAATTGGACACTTATTGCCGTAGGAAGAAATCGTAGAGGAACTGGTCGTGTTATTGATGGTACTAGTGGTAATGTATTACACGGATGGTGGAGAGGTAGAACCGGTGTATATCATTATGGAAGTTGGTCAACACATAAAGATCAAGGAGGACATAAAAATTGGCATGTTATGGCTTCAACAAATGTAGGTCATTCATTCTTTGATGGAAGACAAGTCGCATCTAAAATACATAGACGTAGTAGAACACCTGCTCAATGGACTATTAATTGGGGACAAACCAAAAGAGGCGAATGGACTCAAAGTGATGTTGCTGAAATGATTTTTTATAATAAACAATTATCTGATGCCGAAATTATAAAAGAAAGTAATAGATTATGTGCTAAATATGGTATTCCATCTCAAAAACCCCCAAAAGTAATGGAAAAATTTAAAAATGGAGCAAGAGTTCAACTTAGAACAGTTCATTCTAATAGAAATATTCAAATGCAACCAAATGCTGTCAAACAACATACCAATAAAGGAGTTTGGGAAACATTCACAGTAAAATTATTACCACAATTTGGTAATAATGTTATAGCATTATTTGGAGCACATGGTAAATATCTTAGAGCTCGTAATAATAAAAGAACAATTGACCAATCTGGTAGAAGACCCAATTATAATTCATACCCAAATGGATGGACCTGGGAAAGATGGTGGGTCGAAGATGTAGGTGGTGGTAAAATTGCTTTAAGATCATATCATAATACTTATCTTCGTGCTAATTCTAATGGATTAATGGATATGAATGGACGAGTAATCCCAAGAGGAAAACCAATGCCAAAAGGTTGGGCATGGGAAAGATTCACTCCAGTATTTGTAACTCCATCACGTAAACCATCACGTAAATCATCACGTAAACCATCACCAGCAGCAGTAAAAAAAATAAAGAAATTGTACAAGATGATAAAGAAAATCAAATCGCGTACTAGGAAACTTATGAGAAGATTTCGTAGGAATCGAGCAGTGATGAAAAAACTAAGGTGGGCTTATAAGAAGAAAACACAGCCATTATATGCAAAGATTAAGAAATTACAAAAACAATAAATAACAGTATCAATATTATAGTATAATTTACCCCTACATGGATTTAAATAGCTACAAGTAATATTTGTTTTTAAAATTATATTATATCGAAATATATCAAATAATTATATTTTCATATAATATAATATACTAAATGGTTAACCAGAACAAAAAAAATTATGAACAAAAGTATGGTGATTTATATAATCCAAGAAAAGCAGTTCTTTCTCAACCACAAGAGTCTAAAGTAATTAAACAATCCAAAGAGCTTAAAGAGAAAGTGATTAAAGAAGAACCAACTAGTAGAACAATTAATGTAATACATAAACATGTACATAATGTTAATAATCCACAAAGACAAGCAAATATAGTAAAAAATGAAAATAATATCGTTTCGAATACAGAAGATATTATAAAATTATTAACAAAATTAAGAAAAGAATCTCAAGAAAGACGTAGAGTATTATCTTCAATTTCTGATGCAGCAAATGTTGATTCAATTGCTAAAAATTTAGAACAAAAAGTTCAAGAATCAATTAAACAACAAAAGAAAGTTGCCCCAATTGTTAATAATCAAAAATCCGAATTAACCGAATTAAAGAATATTCTTTTATCTCATAAAAATATGATTCAAAATTTGGAAAAAAAAATCTCCCAATCTCAATCAAAACCACCAGTTATAAATGTAAGAGTTGGGGATAAAGCAGACAAAGAAAAAAGTGAAGCAGCAGCAATGGAAGTAAAAAAATATAAAGGAGCAATGAAAAGATATCAAGTATTATTCAACAAATATAGAAAATTATATATGAAAGAATTATCTCATTTTAAAAAATTAAAAGGTTCTTGTGCTAGACAAAGACAGGTAACTCAAGTTGCTAAAAAAGCATTACTAAAACAAGAGGTTGAAAATGCAATGAAATCTGAAGATAGAAATATAACTGAATCTCAAAGAGTTAAATCTCAAAGAGTTAAATCTCAAAGAGTTGAATCTCAAAGAGTTGAAAATGTTGCTGATAATCCACAAGCAATTAAGGCAATTATTAAAAAAGTTCGTAAAGTTCCAATCAAACAATCGGTAGAAAGTGCTGTTGAATCGTGCCCAAAAAGAGATAAATCATGTCCAAGTGAATTAGAAATTGTTTTGAAAAGAGTTTCTCGTAAAGAAGCAACTATTAATAAGAAGATAGGTAATATTGAAGGAATTATAAAAAAAATTAATAACAAGAAAAAAGAAACAAAAAAAGCAGAAGCAGTTAAAAAAGCAGAAAAAAAACTAGCAAGAAAGGCAAAAAAAGCATCAAGAAAGGCAAGAAAGGCAAAAAAAGCATCAAGAAAGGCAGAACCAGAAGCAGTTAAAAAGATAGAAAAAGAAAGAAAAGAAAAAGAAAGAAAAGAAAAAGAAAGAAAAAAAAAAGCAAGAAAAGAAAAAGCAATTAAAAAAAAGATCGCAAAAAAAAAAGCAAGAAAAGAAAAAGCAAGAAAAGAAAAAGTAGCCGCCGCTATAGCAGCTAAAAAAGTAGCCGCAGCTGTAGAAGCTAGAAAGATAGAAGAAGCAAAAAAAACAGCAGAGGAATTAGCTAAAAAGAAAGCAGCAGGAAAAAAAGTAGTGGTTAGTAAACCAATCGCTCATTTTACAGCAGAAAATTATTCAAATAATAAAAATTGGAAAAATATCGTAGGTGTAAAACCTAATGCAACAAAATGGATAGGTAATTCAACAGTCCAAAATCATACAAATAATGGAAAATCTTTTAAAGCAATTAAATTTGAACGAAATGATGGTGTAAGATTTGATGAAGGAATTTCTACTCCTAATTATACTATTATTGCTGTAGGTAGAAATCGTAGAAAGAATGGTCGTGTTATCGAAGGTACAAGTGGTAATGTATTACATGGATGGTGGGCAGGTAGAACTGGTGTATATCATTATGGTAAATGGATAACTCATAATCATGTTGATTATAAACAAGGTGCTAAATGGAGTATAATGACAGCTACCAATAATGGTTTAGCATATATCAATGGAAGACTTGTTAAAGAAACAAAAGGTTTTAAAGGTAGAACTCCAAAACAATGGGCAATTAATTGGGGACAATACAAACGAGGTGAATGGTCTCAAAGTGATATAGCTGAAATTATATTTTATGATAAACATCTATCTAAGGAAGAACTCGCTACAGAAAATAAAAGATTACTAACAAAATATGGTATTAAATCATTAGCAAAAGAAGGATTTAGAAATATTGAGCAATTTAAAGATTCTAAACCGAAAAATAAATTTTTTAGTAAAATTTATCTTCAAAAATTAAAAACAATATTACTAAATACAAAACAAGATTTAAAACAAGTTAGAATTCAAAAAGAAAAAATCTTGGCAGAAATTGCAAACAAAAAAAGAGAAGATGCTGCCAAAAAAGCAGGAAAAGTTCCAAAAGCAAAAATGACAGAAGAAGATAGATTAAAAATCGAAGCAGAAAAGGAAGCAGAAAAAAAGAGAGGAAAAATTCAAGCAATTGAATTAGAAAAGAAAAAGAAAACATCTGAAGATAAACGTTTAGCATTATTACAAAAACGACGAGAAGCAAGACAACGAAAATTGGACGCAATTGCTCGTAGAAAGAGAGATGTAGAAAGGAAAAAACGAGAGGCATTAAAAAGAAAAGCAGCAAAAGAATTAAAGAAACAACTTGAAGCAAAACGATTGGCAAGATTAGCCAAGAGAAAAGCTCTTGAAAAAGCCAAATTGGAAAAAGAAAAAAAAGAGGCAGAAGCAGCAAAAATAAAAGCAGCAGAAGAAGCTAAAAAAGCCGAAGAACAAAGGAAAAAAGCAGCAGAAGTAGCAAGGAAGGCGGAAAAAGCGAGAAAAAAAGCAGCAGATGTAGCAGCTAAAAAAGCAGAAGAAGCAAGAAAAGCGGCAGAGGCAAAAAGAAAAGCAGAAGCAGCAAGAAAAGCAGCAGAGGAATTATCTAAAAAGAAAGCAGCAGAAAAAGAAGCAACACGAAAAGCAGCAGAAGAAGCAAAAAGAATTGCTGCTGAATTAAAAAAGAAAGCAGAAGAATTAGCTAAAAAGAAAGCAGATGAAGCATCTAGAAAGGCAGCAGAAGAGGCAAGACTCGCAGCAGAAAAAGCAGCAAGAAAAGAAGCAGAAAGAAAAGCGGCAGAAGAGGCAGCAAGAAAGGCGGAAGAAGCAAAAAAAGCAGCAGCAGCAGAGGCAGAAAGAAAAGCGGCAGCAGCAAAAAAAGCAGCCGCAGAAGAAGCAGCAAAAAAAGCAGAAGCAGAAAAACAAAGAAAAATAGCAGCGGCTAAAGCTGCTGAAGAGGAAAGGCAAAGGCAAATTGTTGCATCTAAAAAAGCAGAAGAAGAAAGACAAAGAAAAATTGCTCTTAAAAAAGCTGCGGCAGCAAGAAAAAAAGCAGTAGAAGAAACAAGATTAAGAAAAATAGCAGAAAAAAAACGTAGAAAATTAGTTACACAAATTAAAGGATTTTTAATAACTGGTTCAGTAATATTATTAAAAGGTAATAATAATGATAATGGATACCTACGAAATAGAGGTTGTTGTTCTCCATCTTCTAATAAAATTTCATCCGCATCAGAATGGTGGGTTATTAATTTAGGAGGTAATAAAATTGCTTTATATAATCAGTCTAAAAGAAGATATTTGCGAGTTGAACGTAATGGTAAGGTTGATTTAAATCAACATAATGGTCCCTGGTATCATTATCCAAATGGTTGGGCATATGAAAGATTTACATATTCTATTTTAGAAGATGGTAGAATTAGTATTAAAAGTCATCATAATACATATTTAAGTATAGATACTAGTAAAGGATTAAATGCTAGAGTTTCAGTTTCAAAAAAAGTTACTTCATCTAAACAAAAATTTAGAATCATTAAATTGAAGAATATTCCTCCAACTAAGAAGAGAGCAAGTTCTCAACGTTCTGTTCCAGTCGTGAAAAAAGGTTTAATAGCTCGTTTTGTTGCCGATGACTTTTTAATAAGTAATAAAAAATGGGAATCATCTTATGGAAATATTCATTCTACACATGGTAGAGGAAATCCAGTAATTAGAAATCATAAAAATAATGGAAAAACTTTTAAAGCTATTAGATATGAGAAGAATGATGGTATAAGATTTCCAACAAGTTTATCTAAACCAAACTATACATTATTTGTTATTGGTAGAAATCGTAGAGGAAATGGTCGTGTAATTGATGGAACAAATAATAATGTATTACATGGATGGTGGGCTGGTCGAACTGGTGTATATTTCTACGGAGGTTGGATTACTCATAAAGATAGAAAAGGTGGCTCAGCATGGCATATAATGGCAGCAACAAATAATGGTCTTTCTTATATGGATGGTACCCGCGTGGGTAAAAATAATCATAAAGGTAAAACGCCCGCACAATGGACAATTAATTTTGGCCAACATCATGGTGGTGAATGGACTAAAGGTGATATAGCAGAAATGTTATTTTATGATAGACATTTATCGGAATCAGATATTCAAAAAGTAAGTATTAAATTAGGATCAAAATATGGTATTAGAAAATATGTAGATTGTTATAGTAAAAATACTGGATTTAATTATGATGGTAATGGAAATTCAGTTTATTTAGATCGTCATAATGTAAATTGTGGAAATAGTTTAATAAGTTCATTAAAATTAAAACGAAGTGGTAATAAAATTAGATACGATTATACTTGTTGTCCTAATCCAAGTTCTTCTGAAAGTATAAATAGACATACACCATTAAATGATGATGGTAAAGGGAATACTATATATTTGGATCGTCATAATATGGAATGTAAAAATGGATTAATAAGTAAAATGCGTCTTACAAGAGGAGGGAAGAATAAAAAAATTGGATTTGCATATACATGTAAAGCAACTGGTCTTAAAGAATGTTCTACGCATAATACCGGTTGGAATGATGAAGGAAAAGGGAAAAATATATATTTAGATAGACATAATCTAAAATGTCCAATGGGAAAATCATTAAAAAGAGTAAAATTAGTAAGAGATGGTAAAGGTAAATATCGTTATGATTATACTTGTTGCGAACCAGGTGATAATTCAAAAGCACCTCTTCCAACAAAGAAAGTATTGATTAATGGATTACATCATCTTAAAAATCAAAGAAAAATTCCAGGAAATCAAATTCCATGGACTGAAGCTGAACATTATACATTATCATTTTGGATTAAAACAAATGAATCTACCGGACATTGGAGAAATATTTTCAGATGGGGTAATCATGGTCATCATCGTGCCCCCGCAGCCTGGTTATGGTGTTGTAGAAATAATAACAAATATCATTATAGACAAAGAACAGCTAGATGTTGTGGAAGTAATGTTTGGGCTCATGGAGGAAATGATGGTGTAGATGCTCATAATTTACAACGTAGAGGTTTCCAATATCATAAATGGAATCATTTCCTTACAACTGTTGATGGACGATTAATTAAACATTATATTAATGGTAAATATCATACAGGTGGATATTTACCTGATAATCCATCTCAATTAAAAGGCGACACAATGTATATTCCAGATTGGACAGGTGATCATAAACAAACTTATTTACAGAATATGTGGTGGTTTGATGGTAGTGTTAATTCTCGTCAAATAACAGAAATTTATAATTCTAGTAAATTTACTGGATGGAATAATCCAAGAGAAGTTCCTAGTAAAGTATTAATTGAAGGACAGCGACATTTGAAATCACAGCTTAAGATAGCAGGAAATACAATTCCCTGGGCAGATCCACATCATTATTCTATAATGTTTTGGGTAAAAACAAATCCAACAACTGGGCATTGGAGAAATATTTTCAGATGGGGTAATGCTGGTACAAATAGAATGCCAGCTGCATGGTTTTGGTGTTGCGGAAACCAATATAAATTTCATTATAGACATAGTACTGCTGCTAGTTGGAATGATGGCGTAGATGTTCATGGTTTAGATAATCATGGATTTAGATATGATAAATGGAATCATATGACAATTACAGTCAATAATAGAAAAGTAAGATTTTATCTTAATGGCAAACAAATTAAATCTGGTAATTTGAGACATAATCCACAATCTGTTACAGTTGGTTGGAAAGATAACATAATGCATATTCCAGAATCGACCGGTGATCATGAATACACATGGCTTAAAAAAATGATATGGTTTGATGGAACTTTAACTAATGGTGAAGTAAGTACATTGTTTAATAAAAATAAATTTACTGGTTGGAATAATTTAGATTGGAGACAAAAATTAAGTGCTCCAATAAATAATATGTTCAAAAATGGTAATTTGATTGCTCTTTATAGTCATCATGGTTATTATGTTGGACATAGAAGACATGGTCAAATGTACGCAAAAGACAAAACCATTCAATCAAAAGATGTTTTCCAAGTTAAACGATTAGCTGGTAATCAAATAGCTTTATATAATATTGAAACTAAAAGATATATTCGTGCTAATAGGAATAATAGGATTGATGCATCTGGTAGAAGACCTAATTTTAATTCTCTTCCTGCCGGTTGGTCTTGGGAAAGATTTGAGATTGAAGATATAGGTGGTGGAAAAGTAGCATTAAGAGGATATCATAATAAATATCTTAGAACTCATAGTAATAGATGGATGGATCAAAGTGGTTCTAGAAAAAGAAATGAAAGAATTCCAAATGGTTGGGTCTGGGAAAGATTTAGACCAATTAAAGTAACACCTTCAAAACCAAAAGCAAGATATCTTAGAATTCGTTCTAGATGGTGGAATTATTTACATATACAAGAAATTAAAGTATGGTCTGGAGGAAAAGTTGTTTCGCACAAAAAACCAACAACTGGTTCGTCACAAGGATGGGGTGGTAGAAATGATAAAGTAGTTGATGGGAAATTACCAACTAAATGGCCAAATTCAAATCATACTTTTCAAAATGGTTGGTGGATGGTTGATATGAAAAAAGAATATCCAATTGATAAAATTGAAATTTGGAATAGACCTGATTGCTGTCAAGGTCGTTTACATACATCAAAATTATTCCTTATTAATGCTCAAGGATATCAGACATGGGAAAAACGTTTAAATGGTGGAAAATACCAAAAATATAGTGGAATGAAAGTATTCGATTATAATAATTCACATGAAACTGGTGGTAAGAATAATAAAAATAAATTTATTGGTGGAATTAAGGTTGGTCATTTTGAAGCTTCAAGTTATACAAATAATAAAAATTGGAGAAATAATGTATCTGGTCAAGAATGGGCTAAACAATGGAAAGGTAATCCAACAGTTAATTCACATTCAAATGGAGGAAAAAAATTTAAAGCAATTAAATTTGAACGTAATGATGGTCTTAGATTTCATCCATCTTTATCTAAAAAGGCATATTCTGTTCTTATTGTTGGTAGAAATAGAAGAAAGAATGGTCGTGTTCTTAATGGAACTTCGCATAATGTATTAGTAGGATGGTGGGGACGTAGAACCGGTGTATTCCATATGGGAAGTTGGCAATCACATACCAATACTGGTGCTGGTAGTGATTGGTCTGTTATGTCAGCTATTAGTGATGGTAAGTGTTATTACAATGCCAAGAAAGTAACTAAATGGGATAGATGGGCTCAAACTCCTAATCAATGGACTATTAATTGGGGTCAATATCAAGGAGGTGAATGGTCTCAAAGTGATATTGCCGAAGTTATTTTTTATAATGGTCTATTAACTCATGAACAAATGGTAAATCAATCCAAAGCATTATGTGCTAAATATGGTATTCAATCATTAGCACCAGTTATAGAACGAGCTGGAAATTCTCCAGCAATTAACAAACCAATTGCTCACTTTTCAGCAGAACATTATACAAATAATAAAAATTGGAAGAATATTGTAGGTGTAAAACCAAATGCAATACAATGGAGAGGTAATCCAACTGTTAAAAATCATAGTTATAATGGTAAATCATTTAAAGCAATTAAATTTGAACGAAATGATGGTGTAAGATTTGATTCACTAATTTCTTCTCCACAATATACCTTATTTGTTGTTGGTAGAAATCGTAGAAGAAATGGTCGTGTTATTGATGGAACTTCTCATAATGTATTACACGGCTGGTGGGGACGCAGACAAGGTGTATTCCATCAAGGTACATGGCAAACACATAGAAATCAAAATCAAAGAGTTGGTACTACTTGGGGTATAATGGGTGCTACAAATAATGGTCGTGCATATTTTAATGGTGCTAAAGTAACAAGGTGGGCAAGAAATGGAAGAACTCCAAAACAATGGTCTATTAATTGGGGACAATTTCATCGTGGTGAATGGTCTCAAAGTGATATTGGTGAAATTATTTTCTATAATAAACGCTTATCAGATGATGAAATGAGACGAGAAAGTGATAGATTATGTCAAAAATATGGTGTTGTTCCTTTGAAAATAATGTCCGAATTTAGAAATGGTCGCAGACTTCGTCTTAAAACTTGGAGAAATAATTATGTTCGTATGAGAAGTAATGGAAGAGATGTCCATCAAGGTGGAGCAGGAACAGAAGAAATATTTACAGTTAAAGCATTACCACAATATGGAGCAAATTGTATTGCTTTATACGGACACTTTAAAAGATATCTTAGATCTCATAGTGGTAAGAATCATTATGGTGATTATAAAATAGATCAATCTGGTGCAAGACCAAATTATAATTCATATCCAGGTGGTTGGGCATGGGAAAGATGGTATGTCGAAGATATTGGTGGTGGTAAAATTGCTTTAAGAGGTTGGCATAACAGATATCTCAGAGCTCATAGTAATGGCTGGATGGATACTAATAAGTCAGTTAGACCATTAGGAAGTAAAATTCCAAATGGTTGGGCATGGGAAAAATTTACTCCAGTTTGGATTTAAATTATTTTCAAATCTAATATATATATAGATTATGATTTTAGCATATAATGATATAACTGAAACAAATCCAATAAATACTAATGGTGATTTTAAAAGAGCTGAAAAAAAAATAAAAAAAAAGCATACATCATATAATGATACGATTTTTAAAATAGTAAAAAATCATCCTCATCATTATATTCTTAACAATTATATTGATAGAGATTCGAATATTGATTTATCGTCTTTAATACCATTGATTAAATCATTACAAAAAGAAGAAAATGAAAGAAATAAACTTATAAAACGGGTAAGTAGAATTTCTAATAATCAAAAGAATTTTTCGATTATTAAAAATATTAAAACAAAAAAAAATAATATTTCAAAAATTATTGAAGAAATTAATACTAAACTAGTAGAAAGTGAAAAAAATCATAAAAAAACATTAAAAATTTTATCAAATAAAATATACGAATTAGGTGGTTTGAAGAAACTAGTGGAAAAACAACAAGTAATTGTTTTTAATTTAGAAAAAAAAGTTATTCATCATACACCTCAAAATACTAAAAAAATTAAAACATTAGTACAAAAAAATAATTTAATTAAATTACTTGTTAAACAAATCAAATTAGATAAACAGATAATGAAAGGATTGAAGAATCAAATGGAAATGTCAAGTAATTTAATCAATACTAAAGAAATTTAAATTATAATTAGTATTATAACAACAAATATAATCGAAAATATGATAATTCTAGCAATTCTCAAGTGTGTAGCAGTCATTGGTTATAGTAATAAAATTACAAAATTTATTACTATAAGTAAATCATTATACAAATTATTACCAATATCAAAGTAAAAAAAAAAAAAATTAAATTTTAAAACTGAATAGTTATTTATCTTATTAAATTTAATTAAAGATAAAAATCATATAAATATGAATACTAATAATAAAATGCTTAAGTCTGTTTGTGAAAAAATATATCAAAATGTATCTGAAACTGATGGTAAAGTTCATAAAGCTAACTTTATTAAAAATCTAAAAAAACGTGGAATTTTACAAGATGATCCTCGAATTACTGAATTTTTAAATAAAGTTAATCAATACCATGGTTATTTAGATAAAGATACATTTATAGATTGTATATCAGAAAATATATCAATAATTGAAGAATGTTTTACACAAAATAATATTATACCTAAATTTGAAGAATTTTGTAATGATTTAATGCAAATTTATGAAAAATGTAAAAAAGAAACATCTGGAAAAATGGCAGATTATATTCCTCAATTAGCTAAACAAAATCCAGAACATTTTGGAGTTTCTGTATGTACTGTAGATGGTCAAAGACTTAATATTGGAAATTCAAATATTGATTTTTGCGTTCAATCTTGTTGTAAACCTATTAATTATTGTCTAGCTTTAGACGAACACGATAAAGAATACGTCCATAAGCATGTTGGACGAGAACCAAGTGGTTCGGAATTTAATGCTTTAAAATTAAATACAAAAGGATTACCACATAATCCACTTATTAATTCTGGAGCTATTATGACTTGTTCATTAATCCAAAGAGAAAAGGCTGCTTCAGATAGATTTGATTATGTAACAGAAATGTGGGAAAAAATGGCTGGTAATTTGAAATTAGGATATAGTAATTCTGTTTATTTATCTGAAAGAATGTCTGCTGACAGAAATTTTGCTTTAGCTTATTTTATGAATGAAAATAATGCTTTTCCTAAAAATACAAATCTATTAGATGTTTTAGAATTTTATTTTCAATGTTGTTCATTAAAAATAAATACTAATGCTATGTCCGTTGTTGCTGCAACATTAGCTAATGGCGGTGTTTGTCCTTTAACCGGAAAACAAGTTATTTCTTCAGAAACAGTAAAACATTGTTTATCTATGATGTATAGTTGTGGAATGTATGACTATAGTGGAGAATTCGCATTTAAAATTGGGCTTCCAGCAAAGTCTGGTGTTGCTGGAGGTATTTTTGTAGTTATTCCAAATGTTATGGGAATTTGTACATTTTCACCTAGATTAGATGATTATGGAAATAGTGTGAGAGGTGTAAAACTTTTTACTGAAATTACAAAAAAATTTAATTTTCATAATTTCGATAATTTAAAAAATACGGATCATGGAAAAATTGATCCAAGAGTGATAAAAAGTCTAGATGAGTTTACTGCTGAACAAATTATTAAATATTCAAGTTTAGGAGATGTTTCAGCTCTTAAACGTATTAGAATCACTAATGGTGACCTTTCTCATGGTGATTATGATAATAGAACTCCTCTTCACCTTGCTTGTTCTAACGGACATTTAAATGTTGTTAAATATTTAATTGAACAAGGAAATCTAAAAGATGTAAATCCAGTTGATAGATGGGGGGGAACTCCTTATGATGATGCTATTCGCGAAAATCATATAGAAGTTTCAAAATATTTAACAACAAAAAATGGAATTAGTGGTTCTGAAATGGAAAAATAAATTTACACAAACAATTTTGAAATAGATTCACCTGTAATAATTCTTTCTATAACTTCCTTCATTAATTTGGAAATATCAAATATTCCTAGTTTATCTATATTTTTATAATTATCATCCTGAGGTAATGTATTACTTACAATCATCTTTGACATTTCATTACAAGAATTAATTCTCTTTATTGCTGGACCAGACAAAATACCATGAGTAACACAACAAATAACTTCTTTTGCACCACTCTCAACAAGTAAAGAACAACATTTTGATAAAGTTCCACCTGTATCACACATATCATCAAGAATTATAACTGTTTTATCCTTGATTTTTTTTGGATCTCCTACAATCATCATTTTATCTATTGTATTAGCTATTTTATAACTTCTATCTTTATGCATAAAAATAGTATTTAATTTCATACAAGAAGCAAATTTTAAAGTTCTTTTTATAGCTCCGGCATCAGGTGATGCTAATAAATATTTTTTTTGAATTTCCTCTGTAGTTAAATCTTTGAATATATGTTTTGTGAAATATTTTGCAACTAATGACACTGAATAAATATTATCAACTGGAATGTTAAAAAATCCTTGAATTTGTGGAGCATGTAAATCCATTACTATAATTCTGTCTATTCCAGCACCTTCTAATAAATTTGCAATTAAACGAGCAGTAATTGGTTCCCTTGGACCTCCTTTTTTATCTTGTCTAGCATATGGATAACAAGGCATAAGTAAATTAATAGTTCTAGCCATTGATCTTTTACATGCATCAATAATAATTAAAGTTTCCATTAAATAATCATTTACAGAACAATTTGTATTTAAATTAAATGATCCAGTTTGAATAATAAAAACATCTTTATTTCTTATACTTTCAAGTATTTCAACTCTAATCTCAGAATTGCTGAATTTTTCAATTATACATTTACATAAAGAAACTCCTAGTTTATCAGAGATTTTTTTTGATAAAGCTGGATGTGATGTGCCAGATATTAATTTAATGTTATTCATATAGTTTGACTATAAATATAATTATATATTATAAACTTATTTGATTTTTTGTTAGAATTAAATAATTAAAATAATATTATTCTTAATTTTGTCTCCATGAATGAGAACACTCTACACATGTTATAAATGACGTCATTCCTTCATCAGCACTACGAATTTGAACCGAAACATATGTACATTTCTTCGATTTACATTTAGCACATTTAAATTGATCTGTTGTTGCTTGTAATGATAAATCAACAACCTCTTTATCCAATAATTCTTGTTTTTTAATGTATGATTTCCATCGTTTTGGGTGTAAATCATATGGTTTCATATTTACTAAACATTCTGGTGAAATATCATGTGACAACAGATTTTGAAGTAATTTTTGATTCTTAATATATTCACTATTAGTATTTAAATTAGATACAATTGAATATACTTTCGGTTTATATATTCTCATAAAAAAATGATTAGATAAGATGGGAGATATACTTCTACAAACAGCATAGTTTACCGAATATTTATATATTTCATTCTCTATTTCTGTAGAGATATTAATATCTTTAACATATTGATTTATCTTATTGATAGAAAACTCTCTAATATTTTTGTCAATTGAGTCTTGTGAAATATTTTTATTAGTATTTTTTTTTTTATTTTTAGAAGTCATTTAAATTAATATGTTTTATTACTTGATTAATTTATTCTATTTTATATTTAATTAAATATAAAATAGATATAATGTGTTTATAATAAAATGGAATTAGAATTCAAATCACGGGAAGAATTAGAAAACTTTCTTCGACATATTCAAGAAGAACAAAGAAAAATAATTACTGAAAATCCAGATTTTATTAAGAAACTACAAAGTGAAAAAGATAAAAAATTTTGGAATGATTTGAAAAAAAATATTATGTATTTTGGTGTAACTATAATCGCAATAGAAACTCTTAGATTTACTTTAAGTTTTTTTAGAAAAAATGAAAAATAAACTATTAGTGTTTAAAAAACTAATAAAAAAAATTGAATAGTATTAATATAAGTAATTATGAGTTTTGAAAAAGATTTATCTAAATTACGTAAATTAAATAATAGGTGTGCGGATTGTAATTCAATTAATCCGTCGTGGGCATCAGTTAATATTGGAGTATTAATATGTCAAAGATGTTGTATCTTTCATAGAAAAATGGGAGTACATATTTCTAGAGTTAAATCAATCACATTAGATTATTGGAATAAGAAGTATATTAATCATTTAAAACAAAATGGAAATGAAAAAATAAATAAAATATATGAATATAAATTAGATAAACAATTTAAACCTAATACCGCAACATCAGAATATGATTTATGTGAGTTTATAAAAAATAAGTATGAACATAAACTATATTTTTCACGTTCTATAGAAAAAAAATTAAGAAAAAAAGTAGAGAAAAAATTAAGAAAAAAAGTAGAGAAAAAAGTAGAGAAAAAAAAAATAGAACAAAATGTTTCAATTACTCCTATGATTTCTATACAGAAAGATTCTGACGATAAAATACTAGATTTACTAGATTTTGATTCATTATTTATTTCCGAAGAAACAAAACCTATAAATGATGAAAATATTTGGGAAACATTTGATAATTTAGAAAATTTTACCGAATCAGTAAATTTTTTGAATGATATTGATAATAATGTTGATAATAAGAAATCTAATGATATAGAAAAAATAACATCATTATTTAAATCGTCTCAAAAATCGTTGCAGCAAAATCAACAACCAAATTTCTATAGACAAAATACATATCCCGTACAACAAAATCAAAATCAACAACCAAATTTCTATAGACAAAATACATATCCCATTCAACAACCAAATACATATCCCGCACATCAAAATCAACAACCAAATACATATCCCGTACAACAAAATCAAAATCAATTACCAAATTTCTATAGACAAAATACATATCCCATTCAACAAACAAATACATATCCTGTACAACAAAATCAAAATCAAAATCAACAACCAAATTTCTATAGACAAAATACATATCACAAATAATTATTTTGCTGTATTACGTAAAATAGTAAAAAAACTAAATATATTATTAATCCTATTTAAGTATGTATGTTTTGTTTTTACAATATTCATTAAATGCAATATATGTTCTTTATCATACTTATTTTCAATCCAATTTTTAGCATCATAAAATAATTTATATGGACATGGATTATAAATTATTTTTTTATCAAATAATTCATAAACAATTTTGGAATTTGTAAAACCCATTTTACCATAACTTATATTTTTAAAAATACGGCAAGGTATATATCCAACATCACATTGTTGTTTTCGTTGAATAGATGGAGCAATATAAGATTCTTGAATTAATCTTATATTATCACTTGACGAAATATTTCTTTTTCTTCCTTTGTATCCTCCCAAATGAATAAAAGAAATATTATTTTCAATACAAGCTTTTTTAAATTGTTTCCATTCATCTACAATTGTTCCTACAAAATTAATTCTTTGTTTATTATTATTAATTAAATCTAAATTTTTTTGTATTTTATTTATTTCATGTGGTAATAAATCAGTTGCCCATGGAAAATATAATGTATATGTAGAAATATCATAATAAACATAATCTTCCATTTTTGTTTTATTTTCTACAAATTTTGGTCTGTAAACTTGCATATTAATAACATTTCCTTTTTCTGCCAAACTTTTAAATCGGATATCTTCCCATGTTCCCGCATTTCTTTTATAATATGCTTTACCTGGATCTACAAAAGAATTATGTAATATGTAGAAACAATCAATACGAATAGGCATCTTTTTACAAACTTGATGTTCTGATATAAATAATGAATTTGTAAAATCAATATTTGTTATATTAGAGTTATCATCTAACCATAATACGTTATATTTTAGATATTTAAATGCTATAAAAAATCCATTATGTATATATGAATGTGTATGTGTATGTAATTTGTGTCCCCATATTATAATTTGATTAAAATTCATTAATCTTTTATATTTAAAAAGTAGAAATATTTTCTATACTTTAAATGTAAAAATATAAATTATTTAATTATTTAACGTTTACGTCTTTTGCCGCCAATTGTAGGAACTAGTGGGATAGAAGGAATTGATGGTCCAAATAATCCGCTAATTAAACCAATAAGTGCTTTCATTGCGACACCACCGAAGAAAATCATTACAAAGCTTGGGAGTTCAAACCATTGCATATAAATGAAAAGAGCGATTAAACCAAATTGGAAGAATAAAGAACCTAGAATAACTCCGAGAGCTCCAATTGTTTTTGCTCCAGTTGGTAATTTTTTGAGTGCGGTTGTTGCAAGAATAATTCCTGGAATTAAAGCAATCAATAATGGGACAACAATACTAATTAATGCTTGTACAGTTTGACTTTGGTTAGTTATAAATGATAAATCCATATTATAATCGTATATAAATTATACAAATATTTTTTTTTTATCCTGTAAAATAAGAAAAAATAAAAATAGTGTCTTATAATTTATATTTATGTGATATATTGATAAATCATGTCTTAAATTTGATAAAAATTCAAAAAATAATTCATTATATTTATTAAAATAACGAAAATTTAAATGTTTTATTATATATTTAAATAAATAATATCTATGTATTTTTTTTTCATCTATATCAATATTTGAAATATTATAAGTGGTATAAACGATATTATATACTATATTAAAATGTGCTCTACAATATTCACATCTATTAAATAAATAATTGTAATAATTACAATCTAAACATAATCCAAAAAAATTTTTCTTCTTTTCAGACATATATTTTATTGTATAAGGTTTGTTGTATTTAATTATAATAGTTTTTATATCAGTTGATAATACCATCATTATCAATTATATATTTAATAATTGATTATAATATTTTTAACTATATTTTTTTATTCCAATGAATAATTTATCACGATGTTCCCATAATTTTTTATAACATTTAGAAACAGTTACATCACTCACTGATAATTTTTCTTTTAAAGTAACTTTAGTTATATTTAACTGAAAAGCTATAATTATTAAATAAATAATTCCAGCAGCAATTGATGGAGGAGTATTGTCTTTAACAATACCTAATCTTTGTGCTCGTTTTGAAATAATTAATGCGATTTTTTCAATCCTTTTAGAAATAAGTAATTTACTACAATAACGCTTTACAAAATCCTGTGAATTTGAAACATTTACATTTATTTGTATATCTCTTTTCATTTCTATTTCTATAAATTTTTTTAATCCTTTTGTTACATCTGTAGGACTAATACCAAACATTTTAGAAATTTCAACTGATGAACGGGGTACCCCATTATTTTTACATGCAACAAATAAACAAGCGGCTTTAATACCTTCTCTTACAGTTCCACGAGTTAATATTCCTTCTATACATTCACTTTTACAACTTAACATTTTATAATACATTTTGGCTTCATCCTTTATTTTAGAAACTAAACCAGAATTTTGTGTTTTAATATTTATATCTTCAAATACATGCCACAAACTTCTTTCATCAGAAGGCATAGCATTCCAAGAATGTAATCTTTGTAATGATCCATATTTATTTCCCCCTATATATGTTCCCATTGATGATTTTGGAAGTAAAGGATTTACAGGAATTCCACATCTTGTCGGGTCTAATCCTTTTGAATCATGAGCACCATACCATCTCCATTCTGCATCATTCTCTAATAAATGTGATATAACTAATCCACAATTAGTACATATTTTATAACCGTTTGAACTATCTTGAAATACATTTTTTTCAGATAAACAATTTGGACACGATTTCTTTATTTTTGCTAGAAAACTACTTGAGGCATCGTCAGAAATTTCGTTTATTTTGTCGATAACAATTTCTAACTTATCGAAATAATCAGTAAATTCATCTGAATTAGAATTCATTTTAATTTATGACTTAATATTTTAAGATATTATTCAATTTTTAATATTTAATATTAAGTTATCGATATAGATAACTTTGATATATCGAAGTTATCTAATGTAATTGAACGAATTAAATCTAAATTTTCGGGAGAATTTTTATAAAATTCTTTATAAAAATCAATAAATTGTTCTATAACATTTGATGATTGTATATTTCCATATATTTTGATTTCATAACTCAGATATTTATCTCTATGTCCTACTACCAAAACTTCAAATGATACATTATCTCTTATAAAACGAGTTTTGACAATTTTTCGGATATCATGATAAGTTGTTATTGGTGGAAATAAATCAATCGGAATTTTATTAGTTCTATATAAAGAGACTCGTATATCATTTCCTCTATCATTGTTATTTTGTAACGTATTATAACTAAAAATTTTATCCTTTTTACACCATTGGTCACCATATTCGTTAACAATTAATTGTAAATCATTATAAAAAAAATGTTTGCAATTATTTTGTATGACTTTTTCCCATTTTTTAGAATGTAAATATCCTAAGATTTTTATATATTTTTCTTCACCAATATCTAGTTTAATATTTTTTTTATCAATTATATCACAAATTTGAAAACAATAATTATTAAATCTATCATAATTTGAGTTAGAATTAGTCTGAAATTTCGACTTAATTGGCAACAAGTTAAGTAGTTTGTTATCCATTTAATTTAAATTAACAAATAATATTTATTTCAATTTTTATTATCTTTTATTATGTCTTTATTATCTGACTAATAAAATTATCTAACAAAAAATCAATACTATACCGAATCCAACCTTCTTTAATATTCAAATTCCATACATATAATGTTTCAGTAATAATTGATTCCATTATAATTACCCCTACTAAAAATGACAAACCAGCATAATTTTGGGCAACATATTCAAAACTCCATTTTTCACTAAGAGGTTTTAAATAAAGTAAATACGCAATACTTAATCCCATTCCACTCATTAAGATATTATCAATAGTATTAAAGTATGATGAATCCATCTTAGGGAAAATATCTCGTAATGTTTTAATAAATCGTAACGACGTTCCTTTTGAAAATAAATAGGAACGTAAAACAGACGAACTATAATAGTGAATGATTTTTTGTATAACCCATTTTATTATTGAATCAAAAGTATTTATTTTTTGATTCTTTGAAACAATCAATATAAATTTCCAAATAAATTTTCTCCCAATAATTATTCCTAAATGTAAAATAAATAATATGAAAATTTTAAATGGATTTATTACATTTTTTTTATCTTTCATAAACCAGAACATAACAATCAATATAAACATTAAATATGGTAAAAGCCAAACCCATTTTTTTTTTAGTCCTGTTTTTATATCATTAAAAAATGAACGAAAAGTTTCCTCAAACTCTGAACTTATTTTTTTCATAAAATTACTTAAATTAAAGTTATCAATATCAGATCCAATATCTTTACAATTGTCTACAAAACTTTTTTCAAAAACATCGCTATGATTCAATATGGTAAAGAATTCCATTATATATTAAAAACATATAAATAAATATTTACAACTAATCTTATTATTTATATAAGAATTATTACATATTTTAATATAAATAATGAATAATAGAAAAATATTCGGAGCAACACTATATATTGACAAAATATCTATTGAAACAATATATGGAAATTTTACAGCATATACTTATCAAAATCTTATCCATAAAGGATATATTATTGCATTAACATATGGTGATATTAAAAAAGAAATATTATATACTCGCATTCATTCATCGTGTGTAACTTCTGAAACTTTACGTAGTCAAGATTGTGATTGCGTTCAACAATTATATGGAGCATTTAAAAAAATTAGTGAAAAAGGAAATGGAATACTGTTTTATTTTATACAAGAAGGACGAGGTTGTGGATTTATTGGAAAATCTAGGGATAGAATGCATGTTCAACATAGTGATGATAAAATAACTACATTCGAAGCATATGAAATGTTGGGTATGAAAAAGGATTATCGTGATTATACTAGTGTAAAAGATATTTGTCATATGTTAGATATAAATCCTAAATTTATTTTAATGACAAATAATCCTGATAAAATCAATGGTTTAAAACAATTAGGTTTAAATGTATTTAATACTGAAACAATTGAGTATATACCTAATATGTTTAATAGAAGATACTTAATGTCAAAACAAAAGTCAGGGCATAAGTTATCTAAATTAAATACTTTAATTGAAAATAATAATATGAAACATAAATACAAATGTAAACCTTTTGAACCATATCATTTAAAAAATTGTACTAGATATATTCATGTATCATCATATTATTTACCTATTAAACCAATTGATAATAAAATCATTTTAACGAAAACTCAATATGATGACTTTATTTCCAAATATGGAAAAGAATATCCATATGTTAATATACCTAATAATAAAATACTAATTCAAATAAATAATGAAATTAAAAAAAAATTTCCATATTTGTCCAGTATACCATACTGGTTTAAAATAAATTGTTTTTTTGATGTTGCAACAAATAATGATGTATTAATTTTAGAATATGGTAATACTAAAGAAAATCCAATTGTTAGAATACATTCAGAATCTTTATTAAATAGATTTCCATTAGTTCAACAAGATAATAAAAAAAAATATAAACAATCAATTAATTTAATAATTGGACATGGTTCTGGTATTATTGCTTTATTTTATGAAGATGGTCGTGGTTCTGGATTTGGTAGTTTTGTTTTATCTCGGAATAAAGAAACAGAAATAACTGGCATTGAAAATGATTGTCGTGATTATAGAGGAATATCTCATTTAATAAAGGAATATATTAATCCACGGAAAATTATATTATTATATTCTTGTATTACTTCACAAGAATTATCTAGAAAACAATTCGAAAAAGTAAACATCAATATTGATAAATACATTTATATTGGTTATGGTAAAAATAAAAATAAAAATGGCAATAATATCATTAAATCACGAATTGATAAAAATTTAGAATATATCAACCATATTGACAATAATATTGATTTAATTAAAACATTAGAAAAAAAAGAAAAATTAATAAAAGCACTTACTAATGATAATGTATATTTTACTGGTATTGGTTCATCTGAATCTCATGCAAAATATTTGATGTATTTAATACGCAAATATCCAGAGATAAAATCTAAAAATCTTGAATTTATTCCATTAATTGAATTTTATGATTCTGATAGAGTATTTAATGGTACTTTGGTAGTATTTAGTCAAGGATTATCACCAAATATTCATGTAATATTTGCAAAACAAAAATATCAATCAATTATATTATTCACTGCTACAACAACAAATAATAAAAATCAGCATAAATTACAAATTTTAAATAAATTAAAAAAAAATAATTCCAATTTTATTATTAACTTTCCAATTGAAGATGAATACACAACATTAATACGAATTATTGGTCCAATGTGCGGATATTTATATTCCTTTAAATTAATAAAGGAATTACTAAATATTAAACTTGACAAAAAAACTAAAAAATGTTTACATAAACTTTATATAAATAATGAAATTTTAGTTCCTGAAGAAAAATTTATTGGTTCTTTAGTAAAAAATAGAAGAATTTGTATTCTTTGTGATAGTGAATCCAAAAAATATATTGGAAATATTCAATGTAAATTTATCGAAGGAGTTTTCTTTAAAGCATTTATTGTATGTGATTATTTTGAATTTGTTCATGGAACATATCAAAATTTAGAATATAATAGAAATAATGGATATATTACTGATATAATAATTTTAAAAAGAAATAGAGAAGATATTATTTTAAAATTACAATTAATGTTAAAAGATTATAATATTTGGATACTTGAAAATGATTTTAGAGATGAATTAAAAATAATTCATTATGAAATGTCATTTAATTATCTTATTTCACAAATAATAAGTCGTCTAAATATTGACCAAATAAATTGGTTTGGAAAAGAAACTGGAAAATTAATATATGACATTAAAAATTAAGTTATTTTTTAATAATAAGAATAATTAATTAATACAGAGTTAAATAGCAAATGAATGTTGAACGAAAAATATATGGAACTACACTATTTATTGATGAATCAGTAATTGAAACTAGATATGGTATCTTTAAAATGTATACATTTCAAGATTTAATTCATAAAGGATATGTGATTGCCTTAACATATGGTGATATCCAAAATGAAATTTTATATACTAGAATTCATTCATCATGTATAACATCTGAAACATTTCGTAGTCAAGATTGTGATTGTGTTCAGCAATTATATGGAGCATTTAAAAAAATAAGCGAAAAAGGTAATGGAATATTATTTTATTTAATACAAGAAGGACGAGGTTGTGGATATGTTGGAAAATCAAGAGCTTGTATGCACGTCCAATATCAAGAAGATAAAATAACTACTTTTGATGCATATAAAATGTTAGGTATGAAACATGATTATCGTGATTACACTAGTGTAAAGGATATTTGTTATATGTTAGATATAAATCCAAAGTTTATTTTAATGACAAATAATCCTGATAAAATAAATGGTTTGAGAAATTTAGAATTTGACATAGAAAAAACAGAAACAATCGAATTTAAACCAAATCCTTTTAATCAAGATTATTTAATATCAAAACAAAAAACAGGACATATTTTATATGAAGCAAGAGAAAAAATTCAAAAGTATGAATTAAATAATCAAAAATGTGAGCCATTTACCCCATATCATTTAGAAAATTGTAAAAGATTTATACATGTTGCTTCTTATTATTTACCTATTAAGCCAATTAATAATAAAATTATTATATCAAATGATGATTATTTATTATTAAAGAAAAATATAAATTTTGACATAATATTTACTAAACTTCCTGATAATAATTTTTTGATTAAGGCAACAGATAAATTAATTAGCGAATTTCCAAAATTATTGTGTAAACCATATTGGTTTAAAATGAATTGTTTTTTTGATATTGCTACACATAAAGACGTCCTCATTTTACAATATGGAGATTGTAAAATCAATCCGATTGTTAGAATACATTCAGAATCAATAGTAGATCGTTTTCCAATATTAGATAGAGAAAATCGAAATAAATATAAAAAATCAATTCAAAAAATAATTAGTCATGGTTCTGGATTAATTATTCATTTTTATGATGATGGTCGTGGTTCCGGATTTGGTGGAAGTATAATAAATAAAAAATATGGTAGAAATATTACAGGTATTCGCCATGATAGCCGTGATTATAGAGGGATTTCACATTTAATTAAAGAATTTATTAATCCTGAAGAAATAATCTTATTATATGCGAGTGAAAGATCACAAGAATTATCAACACAAGAATTAAAAAAAGCTAACATTATTATTAACAGATTAGTGCATATTTGGTAATTATATTTTTTTTGCCTTGACTATTTCCGACATTCCACTTTTCAATCTTTTACCAGAAAATCTATATCCTTTTTTTAATTTTCCTTTACTGCCCCCAGTTTGAATAATACCTCTGTGCTTTCTTACTTTTTTAGTTTTTTTAGTTTTTTTAGTTTTTTTAGTTTTTTTTTTTAAAATACCATTACCAGTTTGAGTACTCGTATTAGTAGCAGTTTGAGTACTCGTATTAGTAGCAGTTTGAGTACTTTTTGATTCTTTTTGAGTACTTTCTGATTCTTTTGGTTGTTGAATTTCTGTACTTGTTGCTATAAGAACAAAATCATCTTCTTCGTTTTCCACTAAAGTTGGTTCTCTTAAATCTTGGTTGATTCCTTCCAATAAACTTTTTGTTTCACCATATGTTTCATCTACAGATTTCCATTGATTACCAACATGTCGTTGGAGTAGCCATCTATCTTTGTCTGCTCTATGAAATCTATATTTTGAACATTTTTCCATTATTTTCTTTTTTGATTTATATTTTCTTTTATTATCTAAATTCATATATTTAAAGTCCATTTCTTCTTGTTGGTCTTCGGGTAGTTCAGGATTATTTAATTTTAATTGAAAATTTTTAGTTGGAACGTTTTCAAAATTCGGAGCACCCTCATTCATATTTGAAGAAAAAATATTTAATTCCTTTTGACAATTTGCATTAAACATATAAATAAAATTTGTATCTAGAGCAATATCTTGAATGGTAAATAATTTACTAGGCAACATTATTATAATTTATACATAATATAAAATTTTTTGTATAAATTATAATTAATTATTTATTTTTAAAAATATCGGTTAATTAATTGTGAATTTCATTACCATAAGTTGCATATTTAATTAATGATTCTAATGCTTTTCTTCTTTTATGTGCTTGTTTATCTAATAACATATCATCTAATGTAGTTAATTTATCTGGATATTTGTCTTTAATAATTGATAAGTCAATCCATTTAGATTCAAAACCTTCTTCATATCTATCGTAACTTTCTTTATCTGTTGGTGTCATATAAATATTTTTTTGTATTGTCCATACACTTCGTGATTTTTGAATATGTTTTTTCATATTTCTAGCAAACATACTAATATATTGTACATCATCTTTATTAATAGATCTCAATCTATATTCACTACATTTTTCTAATTTCATTATATCCTTATAGTCGCCTTCTTTATTTAATGTCGTAGTAGAGTAATCATCATTTGGATGCAATGTTTCCATTACAGATTTAACATTCATGCCAAATGACGTTTTAAACTTCTGTGTAAAGGTAATATTAGCTTTAATATTAGCATCATCATTTTCAAACATAAGATTAATTTTCTTCCTAGGATTATTTGACCAAATTACATTTTTTTTATGGAACGCTTCGCAACCTTGATTAATCAAATAAATATATTCTAAATTTTTATGTTTGTCTTTTTCCAAATAAATTTTATCTAAACCAAAGTGTCTTTCATTTAAAGTATTACCTATATCCATTGAATTATCAGATTCAAAAGTCTCACCATCAAGTGTTAACACATTTTTTATAGCAGTGGCAGTAGCAGCAACAGGAGTAGCAACAGCAGTGCCAGTAGCAATAGTAACATTTTTTAGACCAGTGCCAGTAGCAGTAGCAGCATTTTTTAGACCAGTGCCAGTAGCAGTAGCAGCATTTTTTAGACCAGTGCCAGTAGCAGTAGCAACATTTTTTAGACCAGTGGCAATAGCAGCAGGGGAAATTGATATACCACCAGTCTGTAAATTATTCAAATTTTTTTCATTTTGAATTATTTGATTATTAATTGCTTGTTTTCTTTCTTGTGCTTCTTGTTCATCATTAATTGCTTTTCTCGCTAATTCTTTTAACTTATTAGCTTCATTTTCAATTTCTTTTTTCTTATTTAATTCTTCTTGCTTTCTTCTTTCTTCTTCTAATTTTTGTTGTTTTTCTAGTTCTAATTTATCAAGATTATCATTAAATTTAGATATAGATATACTTAATTGATTTTCAAAAAATGGATGAATATGTTTATAATTATCAAACATTTGTTTTATCCCAGGATATCCAATTCTAATGTCTTTTGTTTGTTTTAAAACTGCATCTTTATATTGTTCCTCAAATAATGCTAAATCTTGATCTACTTTTTCATCACGAGGATAAAAATTATTTTCTGATTCAGTAATACATTTTTGTAATTTAGATAAATTATATACTGATATATTATCACATGTTTCTTCTTCAGATTTATCTAATTTTTTATAAAAATTAGAAAAGAATTCAAATAATGTATATATTTCATTTATTGCTTGCTGACTTTTTATTTCACTATTACTATCATTAGTCGAAGAAACAATTGGTATTTTATATTCATTTATAAATTCTTTTAATAAATTAGTATCTATTTTCGGTAATGTATTACTTATTTGTGTTAATTTTTGTATCGCATCATCTGTTAAATTATTTTTAAAATTCATTTGTTTATATTTATTTGAGATATTTTCGTCAAATTTAAGATTTTTAGATTGGGCTTCTTCTAAATAAATTTTATATTCTTTTAATTTAGAAATTCTTGCAAAAATTGATAAATTTTTATCATTTATAGATGTTTTATAATTTGTTGTTTTTTTTAAAAAATTTTCAACATTTGTAGTAATATTTATTTCATCTGATTTATGCTGTTTGCTTAAATCGATTAGTGTTTTGTCAATAATTGTACTTATTTTTTGTAATGATGATAATTCAGTTATCGTTAATTCTATTAATAATAAATTTTTAATAACAGATACAACTGATTCTAGTTGAATATTATCATTTTCTTTAAATCCTTTTATCATATCGTATGTTTGACTAGAATTATTTAAATCAGTTTCATCATTTAACGTTTGACATTTTCGTGAAGGGGAGAATAAAAATGTCGCATTTTTTCCTTGAAATTTTCTCTTATTTTTGTTCATTTTTTCATTAATGCTTTTAAAATATTGATGGTATGATTTTACTGCTGCACATTGACTTTCATAATCATTTTCAATCAATGATTTATTTATTTCTTCTCTATATTGATTATATTTTGAAAAATAGTTATTCCAACTAAATATATCAATTGATTGCATTTCCATAATCTTAATTGGAATAAAATATTTACTATCAAATTGATAAGTATCATTTAGAGCTTTTCTAATTATTTGGGGAAAATTACCATATGTATTTAATAAACCATCTTTTGAATTATCTCCTAATAGATTATTATATTTTGCAATATTTCCTTCAAAATATGTAATATTATAATCAACTAAATCTTTATTATGATAAAAACTTGCTTGTTCTTCATTTTTTGGATCAATTTGAGAATTTGATATCAAAGCAAGAATAACTTGATTTATAAGAGATTGAACATTTTTATCATTAAATGATGATGTTTGTGATAATAAATTACTTAATATCATTTCAAAATTTTTTGACATTTTATTTAATAATGATAAATATTTTGAAAATCCTCCATTTTTAATTTGACTTTGCTCGAATTGTTTATTAACAATAGTATCTAAATTTTCTGGAGAACCAGTATTTGGATTAGTTATAGTTAAATAATTATTTATCATTTTATCAGTAATTTCTGGTTTATTTTCATTAAAAGAAAATGTATTATAAGTTTCTTTATTTAAATAATAATTAATGTGTTTTGAAATTTCACTACCATCTATTTTATTTGGAATTAATATGGCATATTTTTTCAATTTACCATTACTATCTTTAAGATGAATGTATTGTGTATCGAATAATAAATCTGCATATTTTAGTAATTCCTTTAATTGTTTTTCATTTTGCATAGAAATTTGCATTTCCCCTTTTTCACCTTGAACTAAATTATGATCTATTACATATGTTTTTCCTAATTTAAGATTAGGATTATTTTTATATTTTTTTATTTTTTCTAATAAATCTCCAAAATCATTAGAAGCTTCCCCATCACCACCAACTTGCTCTGATACTGGTAAGTATTTTTCAACATTTTTTTTTAAAAGAATCATAGGTAATATATTCGCATTTTTTTTTGCTATTTTTTTCAAATATGTATGGTATTTTTTAGAACTAATTCTCTTTTTCTTATTATTTACAACTTGATAATAAAAATATTTGTAACTCTTATCCAAATTATAAACTCGTTTTTTTATAAATTTAACCATTAGTATATATAAAATCTGTTTAGAAAAAAAAATAAAAACTAAATCTTATTACAATCAATTAGATAAGTAATTATTATAAAATTTATGTCTAATATGAAAAAAAAATATATATAATAGATTTATTACAAACATGAATAACTATTTCTATATCGGTGGAGAAAATTCACAAAAAATAAATGATGAAAAAGAAGAAATAGAAAAAAATAATGATAAATTTGATAAAGAATTAAAAAAATTAAATGATCAAGCTTTTGATTGGACATTTAATGATTCGAGAAGAAATTTAGGAGTTGGTATTTATGGAAATTTAGTAGAAGATAATTTAAACCAAAGTTCAAGATATCCAACTGAACAAAATCAATCATTACAGATTACATCAAATGATCGCATAAATGATCATATTTTTAATAATCATCAAAATAAAATTACTAATGAGATTTTTGAAGTTGATTCAAAATTAAGAAATATGAAATTTAATAATTATAATAAAATGAAACAAAATTTATCACAAGTTCCCAAACAAAAAAAAAATAAAAAAAAAATAAATTATAATTCACAAAATCCATTTCAAGTTTTTGAACAAAAAAATGAAGATGAAAATATTTCTTTAAACCCAAGACAAAATAAATTCCAACATTATCCTAATCCAAATGTTTCATTTAATAGCACAATCAATGCCGAGAATGACATGCGTTATAATAAAATTAAAAAAAAAACAGAAAATACTTCTAATCCTTTAGATGTTTATTCTAAACGAAAAAAATTACTTAGACCTAGACCAAATATTGTTTCTGAACATCCGATTTTACCAAAAAAAAATAATAAATATATTGATAGATTTATACCAATAAATAGTAAAAATCCTAATAATAGAATTTAATTTATTCGTTTTTATCTTTAGGTGGATGTGTATATAAAGAAGATTCATTAGAATTTTCTTTGGATTCTTCTGGAAAAATTTGTTGTTCATTTATTTCATATTTATCTAAATCTGTATTTAATTTTTCATAAAAATCAAAAACTTTTGTTAATTTTTCTGATTGATTAATTTGTCTTTTTTCTAAAATTTCTAATGCATTTAAAATATTATTATTTATTTTTTGTTTTTTTGTTGTTATACAAAAAAATGAATTGATAATATCATATATTTGTCTATATCCATTACTTACAGGATGAACCATCCATACGTAAAATATTAGTTTACAAATTAAAAATTCAAAACGTATATGATATTGTATATAATTTCCTAAAAATAATTCACTCATATAACAACAACCATATATAGTTAATAAACTTGAATCAGTATTTTTATTTGTTATATTATTCATATTCAAAATTACGTAATATATGAATAAATATGAGTTCAAAACAAATCCTAATCCTATAAATTTTATTAATAATAAAGTTAGGAAAATTGTAATATATATTTGATTTTGTTTTATTAGATAATAATTTCTACTTCTTGCTATATTAGAAGCATACGCAGATATATTTTTAAAATTTAAATAATCCATGATTTACTTTTATAATAAAGATTTCAAATTGTTATATATATTTGTATTTAATCATAATATTCTATTTCCGCTTGTGGATATCTTTCAACTAATGGTAATAAAATAAATAATCTTTTTTCAAGTGGTGTTGAACCCTTTGCTCGCCTTCTTAAATTTTTTGCTGTGCGTTCTAATGATAATGATTCACTTTTTGTTAAATTCTTTATTTTTAAATGATACACCCAATCTCCATCTCCCTTTTTAGCATGAGTATATTTTGCTCCCCCTTTTATTATACCATTATGTTGTCTGATTCTCCTTTCACTATTATTTGTTATTCCTAAATATGTATTTCGATTTGATGTATTTGTTAATAAATATACTATATAGTTATTCATTTTTTGTAAATAAAACTAATTTTTAATATAATTATAATATCTATGATATTTTTATATATATATAATTATATATATAATGTCGATAACTGAACAATTTCGCGGATTACCTATGGAAGATTTGATTGGAGCACCATTAATAGCAGCCGCCAATGCCCAAGGTAAATTAGCAAATCTTACCAAAAACTTTATTGAAGAAGTAGGTACTGATCAAAATGGTAAAGTAAAAACAGTCGATTTTACTTACGGAAAAACTTTAAAAAAAGCACCTAATTCCGATGATGTAGAAGAAGTAGATAAAACATTATCGGTTCCATTATTAGCAATCGTCAATATACCATCTCTATCTGTAAAAAAAGTTAATATTGATTTCGAAATGGAAGTCAAACAACAAACTCAACAAAAAAGTAGTCTTGCTGCATCAACTACAGTAAATGTTAAATATTCCAGTTTCTGGTCGCCTGTTTCTGCTAGTATCACTGGTTCCGTTAGTACTTCCAAAGAAACTACCCGTAAAACTGATAATTCCGCAAAATATAGCGTCCACGTTGAAGCTTCTGATAACGGACCACCAGAAGGATTAGCTAAAGTATTAAATATATTAACAGGATTAATTCAAGAAAAGAATGCTGAAGAAAAATCTTCTGAAACTGTGTAATAACTTATTTATAAAAATCTATCATATTTTTCAGTCAGACGAGTCATTGATTCTAATGGAGAATCATAGGTAAATTTTATTTTTAATGTAGCGAAATTGCTATTATTTTTAACAGGAGTAGCAATACGAATTTTCCATTTCTTTTTTGTTAACATTTTTCCTTCTTCGCCACTTATAGAATGGAATTTATTTTTTTTTAACTCTGTTTTTTTTATAATTTTCCCCATATTAAATTTTAATTCTACATCCATTGTATCAATTTTTAATGAGTTGTGTTTTACTAATGTAAACAATGGTATTTCGACAACTCTCCATTTTTCAGTGCTATTCGGATCATCAGAAGGGACTCTGATTTTAACCATACGAGGTTGTAATACATTTTCACTTAATATTTTGTTCTGTTCTTCGAGTATTTCTTCTACATCATCATCTTTAGATTCTAATGTTTCTTGAAAGTTCTCAAAATACCAATCTAAATGATATAAATTTGATACTTGAACGTTTCTACTAGCTTTT
>ERZ651768.76-NODE-76-length-70131-cov-13.543509_pt1 | contig 70131 bp, 65 predicted proteins | sample MGYA00514754_ERZ651768 | MGnify/ENA metagenome assembly ERZ651768
TTCGTTGAATTGGCAATATCATCATAGTACATAACAAACCCCGGATAATCAGTCCAGAGACTGCTCCCTCCATCCCCGGAAACTATATGACCGTAATCTCCGCTGATGGTCTGTTCAAAATTCAATACACCGTCGTAAGCACCTGCACTCAAATGTCGCTGAAATCCCTGGTCCTGGCTGCCTGCAAATACATGGTGCGGTGAAAATCGTGTGGTATATGTGGAATAATACTGACTGACACCTAGACCGCTCATTGAAATATTCTGAACTGAATCAAAATGGTCGTAGGATATATAGATTCCGCCATCGGTAGAAATCAATTGAAATTCATCTCCCGATTCTGGATCAATGAAATAATTGAACTCTGGCAGGTCTGCATGGAGCCTGGTTTCAGGATAGGAATAATATTCCCACCAATTGTTAATTAGTTCCCAGGAATCTCCACCATTTGTGGATCTGTATCCGTCCACATTCCCAACAACAATTTCATCAGGATTGTTTGGCGCACATGCAAAACTGTTAATTGTAAACGTACCGGTTGGACAATCGCCCTTTACTGCCCAGGAGATACCTCCATTAAAAGAAGAATATAATTGACTGCCAACCCTGGCATGCAGATAAATCTGATCACCTTCATCTACCCCGCCAATAAGAATATTATTTCCAGATTCTGAGGGTTCCATATCTCCTATGAGAGTTAAGGCGTCATCCGACGACAGCATATAACATTTGCCGTCATTTATAACGTATACGGGCCCACCAGATTCCTGAGAAACCCATAGATCAAAATTGCTTGTACCCACAACAAATCCATTTGCTGCTGTTAATTCTAGTATACGAGTAAAGGATTCACCTCCATCTACTGATTTATAAATGGCAGGCAAGTGCGTCCAAATAGAATAATCCCATTCGATTGCACCTAAATAAATTGTATGGGACCCATCATTTTTCATTACAGATCGAAAGACCCAACCCCAATCCTGAATGGATTCCAATCCGTCTGCACCTTCAATTACGTAACCATCGTTATCTGACCTGTAACAATCTTTGTTATTGACAATAATCATTCTCTGAAAATTGTTATAACTGAACCGCTTAAGTAAGTGTATACCCGTAATCTGAAAATAATCGTTCAAAGATTCCCATCCTGTACCATCCAAAGACCCGCGCCAGATATTTCCACCGCTGGACGCACAGTAGATTTGACTATTTTCAAAATCTACATCTGCGGTTCTAATTCGTCCAGCCTGATTATTACTCCCCCTTTCATACCATTGGGCTGGTATAGTTCTTTCAGTATTATTTTTCTGGTGATCTGGATTATCCCTTTTGCGATTTAATGTTTTGGCTGTTATTTTATCCAGTCGTGTATCCTGGTCCATCTTTTTCCAGTTAACATCAGGATCTGCCCTGTGCATATTCAGCATCCATTCCTGCCGTTCCTCTTTAAACTTTTTTCTATCTTTCTTTTTATTAATAACCTCAGTTGGTATGGGAACCAGTAGACTATTGTTACTTTCTTTTATAGACAAAACAGATATAAAAAAGAGAATTATTAAGAACAATACCGCTGATTTTTCAGAGTATAGAAATGATTTTTCTTTGAAAATCATTGCAAAAATTAAAGGAAAATAGACCAGGGAGTAAGTTTATAAAGCAAAAAGGGGCCGTTAGACGGCCCCCTTTTACTTAGGAGGGTGTTCTTATATAGTAAATCTAATTAATCTTCTTCCAAAGCTTCTTCCGCAGCTTCTGCCTTTCCTTCTTGAATTAAAGTAAGATCTTCAATCTCTTTTAACCGTTTATCTAACGTTTTCGTTGTTTGCTCAAGATCCGATATACCCTGTTTTAGTTTTCGTACGGTCCCTTTCATTTCCAAGGCCAAATCTTCGAGATCATTTGTTACATCTCTAAATTTCTTATCTGTGGTCCGCATAAAATTATCCAAAGTGAAACTTACATCATCAATCATAGAGGCCAGGGAGTCAGTATTTTTTTCAATGAGATCCGTATTAGCAACAATATCTTTTTGGGCTTTTCTCAAATGTTTTCCGCGACCGATAAACCGCAGATTATAGACACGCAGACTATCAGAGAACTCATTCAGTACTTTGTCCACATGTTTCGTATCTGCAAGATTTAACTCATCCATTCTTTTGTTAACTTCATCTGTTAAATATTGGAAATAAAAAGCACCTATTATTAAAGCCCCTAGTATAACAAATATGAATTTTTCCTTGGCGTTCATTTAATATCCTGATCTGTATTTACATGCTTTCGAGGCGTTTTTCCCATTCACTCATTTCTGCACCGCCCGCAGGGGTTTCACCGCCATCACTGGGAGCAGAGCCAGAAGCAGTTTCATTTCCTTCCATCAAATCATGTATAATCTGATTGCGACGATCGGAGCTTTCTTTTAGATCACCCATGATTCCTCCTACCTCTTCATTAAAATCAGCTAGGGTTCTCTGGAGACGGGTAACAAGTTCATCCAATAAGACCTGGCCATAGCTGGCATTAATGCCTGAAAGGAGATTATCCAGTTTTTCATTGAGATAATTTTGTCTACCGTCTTTGCTTTCGAAATCAATAGTCATGGTCATTAACAAGTTAATTCTGAACTAACAAAAGTGAGCTCGGAAATTTCATACAAGAATGGACGTGGAGCAACCACCAATTCAAGGCCAATGATTCATTTGTTTATACCCCAGACTGTCCAAGGGTTCTATTAATGCCAGGAAGGTTCGTTTTTGAATCCTGTAAGGCAATCGATCAACGGATTTGATCTTTAAAAGTTCATCCGGTTGACCTAGATCGGATACGGGCACATCCATTTTTCCCATACCCGTAATGGTTACTTTATCATGGACATGGACTGTTATAGCTAAAAGCCTTCTTCCAGTACCCCACTCAAACAGTTTGTAATCTGTAAACATAAATCCATCTTCCGGGGCATATTCTAGAATGATGAATCCTTCATTTTCGAAAAATGTTCGAATTTCTGGCAGGACTTCTTCTTTAGGTTTCTCATAAGAAAAATGCAGCACCATACGGGGATAGGTGGGGCAAAATGAGAATTTTATGGCTGAAAAGGACAGCAATAAAGCAAGAAGCAGGCGCAATTCAGGTTACCGAATGAGGGTTCCTATTCGATCCCAGCGCGGTGTCCAAGTGTCAAAATCAAGAGAAAAATATGCAAAAAGCGCCTCTCCCAATATATTATTCTCTGGTACAAAACCCCAATATCTCGAATCTAAACTGTCATCCCTGTTGTCACCCATCGCCCAGTAATAATTTTGTTCTACTGTATATTCTGAGAATTCACTCACCGGATGACCATCAATCAGCAGGAATTGGAAATGTTCATCCTTCAGGGCCTTACTCCATGGCGTCAGAAGGTTTCCTTTGGGATAATATGCATCATAAACACTTTTTTCCTCTTTGCGGCGCCATAATTCATGTGGATCCTGCAGTGTAAACTCCAGGCTGACTTCATCATCCTCGAGAGTAGCTGTATGACCTTCCATAAGCATGATCGGTAATAAATATCGCCAATTCGTCTCTGCATGAATAGGAAAAATATCGCCAGTCTTTGGAACATAAATGGGACCAATATTGTCCCGGTTTAAATTTCCATCTGAACTGAGAAATATATCCGGCTGCCGGAATTGCTTTTGCATGGGAGCGGTCAGGTATTTGCCGCGTTCCCACATGGGTATCTCTTCTCCATTCACATATAATTTTTTCTGGCTAACCCTTAGAGTATCTCCAGGGCCTGCCACACACCGTTTCACATATTTTACATATTTATCACGGGGATATTTAAAAATGAGGACATCTCCCTTGGCTGGTATTTTGAATTCAGGGAATTTATAATAGGGTATAAAAAATCCAATGTCAGTGTAGGGAATACCAAGCCAGTCGGGGGTGCGCATGCCGTAGACAAATCTGCTTCCAATCAGGAAATCACCCGTCATAATAGTATTCTCCATACTGCCCGTTGGTACAATATATGCTTCCAGCACTGTGACCTTTACCAGCAGGACCGTGAGCACAATATAGATAATTGCTTTTGTTTCAGAAATGATTTTACGTTTATTCATAGGTGCTATACTGTCTCAGAGATTAGGATTCAATCAAGATGAATTCCTTTAAAATGTTCAATCATTGGATTATTCTTCTTTAAAAATACGAACAGGGAATCAATTCTGAAACTGTCTATCTGTTCCGTATCCTGCTGGTACGCCTGGATAGCATGGCTTAATCGGGTTAGCTTATTTTGGGTGATCTTCTCACCCAGCATATTAGGATTGGTTTTATATGCAGTTTTTACTTCTATAAAAACCATTTCATCTCCATCCAATGCAATAATATCAATCTCACCGTGGGGCGGACAGTTTCTATTCATCTCAAGAACCTTCATTCCTTTTTCATGTACATGCAGAGCAGCAAGCTTCTCCCCCATCCAGCCGATCAATTTTTGATCAGAAAGCCAGGTAAGTGTAGGCATTTTATACTTCACGGGTTTAAAGGACCTGCGGTGTATGGGTGTGGCCCGATGTGTATCTAAAGCCTCCATGTGTACTTTTGTTCCGTAACCTTTATGTTTTTCAAAACTATATTCCGGAAAAATACGTCCATAATCTTCCATAATTTTGTCCCGGGTCACTTTTGCAATGATGGACGCTGCTTTAATGGAGTCTATCAGATCATCACCACCAACGACTCCTTCATTAGGAATAATCTGGTTTTTCAATGGATGTCCGTCAATCAGAGCCTTGTCAGGTCTTTTTGGAAGGTTCCCTAAGGCGATCTGCATTGCTTTTAGGGTTGCTTCACGGATATTAATCTCATCGATTATTTTCACATCCACTTGCCCAACTCCTACTCCTATTGCTTGCTCCTGAATAATTGGAAATAATATTTCACGTTTGGCTTTGGAGAGTTTTTTTGAATCCCGGAGACCTTTAATCGTATGATCTCCAGGTAAGATCACCGCAGCTGCTACTACAGGGCCTGCCAGCGGTCCTCGGCCTGCTTCATCTACACCAGCAATTAATGCCATTTCGCCAGTACGTTCTTCCATTAGCAATCAGCCAAAGGGCATCTGTATTGAATCTTCAGTATTCATTTATACAAAATCTACCCATCATCAGTCCCATTTGGAAATGTAGATGATATAGAAAAAGGAAAACAAAGATTTACGGATATAGTCTGGGAAATGAGAATCAAGATAACAAGGGAGCCCTAACCGACCTTACCGGCTTTCCCGTCAAGATCAATGTAGGTTCCGTAGTCCGCGACTACCGCTCCCTTGTTAACAAGTGTGGTTGGCCTACCGGGAAAGTATAAAACTTTATTATAACTTTCTGTGATCTAGGTAACATATCAGTAAAAAATTTAAATTTTGTGACGGACATCACATTTCATGGTTAATTCTATAAATCAAAAGCCCCAAGAATGTGGGGGAATAATTGAATGTAGTTAATCATTTCTCAGCAACAACTTCTATCACCAAAGGGCAGCATAAGGTAGCATAAGAAAGCATTTCTAATCCTTGTAAATCTTCTATCGCATCCTCCACATCATGATTATCAAGATAGCCCATCGCCACCAGACGGAGAAAATAATTATGAAAAAATGTTTTTGGCCATTCCCAAGTCATGGAACCAGGGGTTGCCAATTTCGGAATCAGGCGTAGATGATTAATTCTCATTCCAAGTGCTTCAAGATATTCTGGTAAATAACCTCCCATATTAATTTTAAATTCAGATTCATTAAAACTTTTTAATGCAGCATTAATAGCTTTTCTTAAGGCAGGCCGCTCCGGATTTGTTTTAAAGGTAGACACTTGATAATATTCTTGAATAACCATCCTACCTCCTGGCTTTAAAGCATCTCTCACCTTTGCTAATATTTCTTTTGGGTTCGAAACCCAAGCTAATGCCCAGCGACAATACATTCCATCCAGTGAATCATCATCCAGTAAAAGAGAATTAAAATCAGCTAAATATGGCTCAATAGAAAGTTTGGTTGATTGCTGGATTTGATTTAAGTGTGCAATAAAAGCATTTGACTTGTCAACACCAATTACTCTTCCCATTTTCCCAACGATACGAGCTAATTCTTCTGCACAATATCCAGGTCCGCAACCTAAGTCTAAAATTGTTTGACCGCTTTTAAACTCAGCTAAATCCCAACCATACTTTGCTTCAGATAACCAAACCTTATGCTGCAATTCCAACCGGCTTAATTCCTCTTCGTCTGTACCTAAAATATATGCGTTTTCTTCATTCATTGTTTTGTTTTTAAATGTATCTGAAACCTCAAATGAGAAATTTGATTAGAAATATTGAACTTAGTTGCTTATTTCAAAAAATAGTTTTTCGACTGCTAGTCACTTTAATTCTCATCAAATATAATTCCAAGATTAAATGATGGCTCGATGAGAAAATGTTCTAGGCTATTTTTTACTATATATAGTTGATCCCAAGTTTCCTCCAAACGCATCATATAAATGCTCCTGGCAAACCGAAAAAAGAGAAAGTTATTTTGAAATGTATCACTGAAGAAATATTTTTTAATGATTAAACTGTCAAGATTATTTATATTATAAATAGCTGTGTAAAAAGGTATTGTGTGACCTTGATTGAAAACATCATCAACCCAGGCACCATTTTTATTGAGCCTAACAAAATAATGTTCATACAATTTTGAAATTTGCTTAGTGAGTGTATCATTTCTTGATGAATTGAATCTCCCGCTAGCCACAGATGTTCTATGGGCTGATGTTTCACCAAAAAAAGTTAAGCTAAATATATTGGACACCAATTTTATAACATTATCTTGTTTGTAAGGTACCTTCCTATTCAATATTTCAAGTATTTTTTCCTCACATAAAATAATATCGTTATTTTGACTGATTATTGCTTCAATAATTTTGATATTAGATTTTACTTCATAGTAGATATTCTCATAATCCTCTGTGATACGATCACTTAGTTCTTTTTCTTCACGATAATCATCAACCCATAGAGAGAGAGCAATCCCCAAAAATACGGCAACAAATTCGACACCACCCCTAGCAAGAATATTTTTCATATCGAAATATACCCATCATCCCTTGAAATTTGTTTAGTACGTGTATTATTACGATGCCTGTTTCAGTTTTCTCAAACGTTCTTTTGCATCCATGATTTCCCGCAATTCATCATCAGCATCGGACCAATCCTTTAAGAATTTTTCATAACTCTCTTGTGCACTGCGATTATCACCCAAACCTTCATATGCTAATCCCTTCAGGTAATTTCTTTTAGGCCAGAATTCATCAAAAATTAAAAAGAGAGTTGAACCATTATGATTTGGCCTGAATTGATTTAATTCATCTATTGTGTTCTCAAATTCTCCTAATTCTAAATATGATTTAGCTTTCCAATAATGACATATATCTGATAAAACGGGACGCAAATTGTTCATAAAGACTAACACTTCAGAATTATCAAATGCGTTAAAACCATTAATAGCACTTCGGTAATCCCCCTCATAATACAATCTCAGATTTGTGAGATACCGATATTCATGGGTTTGATCATAGTATTTTATTTTTTTCAATTTTTCCAAAATGTTATCAAGTTCATCAAACTTGTTTAACATTATTAAGGATTGACCCAACCCAAAGTAAAAATCTAACATCTCCACCCTGCTTGTTTGGTAAAGTGATTCCTGGGTCTTCATAAATTTGTAGGCATCATGATACTTTCCAGCCATCATTAATGCTGCATGTTTAATTGTAGAATAAAAAGGGACATTTGGATGCCTTTTTAATCCATCGTCCACTAAAACTAGCGCATTATTTGCCTGGCCTTTCTTAAGAGTTGTATAAATTCTTAAGAATCCCGCTGGGGCAAGATCCGGATCAAGTTTTAATGCTTTTTCAAACCAATAAAGTGCCTCATCCAAGTTGCCATGGCTATCAAGATAATAATCTCCAATTTCATCATGGGCATGGGCGTGACTGGGATTTAATTCTATCGCTTTTTTTAAATATTCATAAGCAGATTCATCACTCTGTCGGTTTAAATAATAACCCATGGTAAACTGAGCTTCTGCTTCTTTCGGTCCTAAGGCGATGGCTTTTTCTGCATGCAACTCTACTTCTTTTAATATTTTTTTGACAAAAGTATCATCATGAGCTTGAGTAAACGAAAGAGTTGTTTTTGATCGGGCAATACCGGCATAAGGCAAGGCATAATTGGGGTCAATTTTAATCGCTTCATTAAAATAGTTAATTGCTTTATAAATGTTGGGGGCACTATATGAATAGCTGAATGAGCGGCCCTTAATGTAGAGATCATACGCTTCAATTGATTCGGTTTGTGAAGAAGATATCAGCATCACTTCTTCATCAGATAATTTAATTCGTAATACATTCGCAATAGCCGTAGCTACCTCATCCTGTACTGCAAAAATATCTTCGATATCACGATCAAATTTCTCAGCCCAAAGATGGTGATCATTTGCTGTATTTATTAACTGTCCGGTGATACGAACCCTATTACCGACTCGTCGAACACTCCCCTCTAAAATTGTTCCGACACCCAATTCCTTTCCAATTTCCTTTAAAGATTTTGTAGTACCTTTATATTTCATGATGGTTGTCCTGGAAATAACCATCAAATCCTGTATTTTGGACAATTCGGTTAAAATATCTTCCGTCATGCCATCAGCAAAATACTCGTCATCAGCATCATTACTTAGATTATTGAAAGGAAGAACAGCAATAGATTTCGAATCATAGTCCGATCCTGCCATCTTTTCTTTGCTAGTTTTGAAATAAAATAACGCTATTAGTAATAAGACTCCGATTCCCGCAAATAAACCATAATTGGGTTTAATCTTACTTTTAGTTTCTACAGGTTTTTCTGCTCTTTCCGGTGCCGTTCCCATTTGGGTAAATATAGAATAAACCTTAATAGGCTTTTCTACACCCTTTAAGAGTTGTTCTTCCTGGAAAGAAGTACTGATATCAGGTTTGTTCTCAATATCTTCGTGAACACGCTCAGAAACGCAAATACCTCCTGGCTCAGCCAATGGTTCTAGGCGTGAAGCAATATTGACAGCGTCACCGAACACATCGCCATCTTTTTGAATCACATCTCCAATATGGATACCAATCCGTATGGTCAGTTCAGAATTATGAGCCAGGATACGCTGAATTTCTAAAGAACAAGTCACAGCTTTCACCGGACTTGGAAATGCAATTAAAACGCCATCACCGATCTCTTTTAACCATTCGCCATTAAAATTTCTAATGATGGGCTTAAGCAATGCTCTTTGCTGTTCCAAGAGTGCCATGGCTTTAGTCTCATCCCGGGACATGAGTTCTGTGAACCCACAGATATCGGTGAATACTATAGCTGCTAATCTTCGTTCTTCACTAGACATAATAACATTTAACTTCTTATTCAAATCTACCCATCATCCCACAAACAAAAAACCCTAACAAAGGAATTACACTTTGTGCTTAATATGACTTCTCTCTAAACTTCTAACCTTCATTTTAAAAGCAACGGAGCTCTAATGGACAGGAAAAAAGCTGGGTTTATCGCTTTTGGCATTATCATCTTTATTATGTACGCCTTTGGCATACACACCTTTGAAGCCATCTGGTCCTTTCCCAGTCAACGGGCCGTCCCCCTGATGGTGCTTGCTCTGGTTGGAACCGGAATTTATGCATCAATCCAATTGGGATTCCCCCAGATCAAATATGTTCGCCACGGAATCAACGTAACGAAAGGGATCTATGATAATCCTGAAGATGAAGGGGATTTAAACCATTTCAAGGCCCTGACAACCGCTCTTTCTGCCACTGTAGGCATAGGCAACATTGCTGGCGTAGCTACGGCTATTTATTACGGTGGGCCTGGAGCTTTGTTCTGGATGTGGGTTACTGCGTTCTTCGGAACGACATTAAAGTATGCAGAATGTACCCTATCTTTAAAATATCGTGAGATGGATGCACTGGGAAACACAGCAGGTGGACCCATGTATACTATTGAAAATGGATTGGGCAGGAATTGGCGATGGATGGCCGTTGCCTTTGCTGCTTTTGCGATCATTTGTTCTTTTGCCACTGGAAACTCTATCCAATCATTTACCGTCTCTGATCAGATCTATTCTGAAGTATCTTCCGTTATTGGCACCAGCCATTTTCTTACAATTAAACATGAGATATGGTCAGGGTTTGGAGTGTCAATCCTGCAATTCATTAACGGCATTGTGATGGCTGTAATCGTAGGAATGGTAATCATTGGCGGCATCAGTCGCATTGGAAATGTTACGGGTTATCTAGCACCTATTATGGCTTTAGTTTATGTAATAGCCGCATCTATTATTATTATTGCAAATATAGATAAGATTTCTGAGAGTTTCAGGCTCATTATCTCTATGGCATTTAATCCGCCTGCAACGATCGCAGGAACTGGCGGCGGAATATTATTGACCATGCTCTGGGGCATCAAACGAGGTCTATATTCAAATGAGGCAGGCCAGGGATCTGCGGCAATTGCTCATTCAACTGCCAAGACCAAATATCCTGTAAGGGAAGGTGCAGTTGCCATGCTGGGCCCCTATATTGATACGTTGATCATCTGTACCATGACAGGCCTGGTTATTATTTCGACCGGTGCGTGGAAGCATACAGAATTTTTTGTCAATATCAGTGCATCATCAATTGACGAAGCCAAACTGGCCTTGGAAGCTGGTAGTTTCGAAGGAATGCGTCTATTGAACAGCAGTTTGCTGACTTCTTTTGCGTTCAAGGAAGGATTAAGTTTTCTATTTGGCTTTGGGGATAAGATTGTAACCGTTTCTGTCCTGTTATTTGCTGTATCCACTGCCATTGCCTGGTCATTTTACGGAAACCGTGCTGCTGTCTATCTGTTTGGTGAAAAAGCGATTATGCCTTACTTATGGGTCTATGTACTGTTTGTATTTATTGGAGGCATCGCAGAACTGGAAGCTATTTGGGCATTCGGTGATGCCGCCCTAGGTATTATGACATTTCCAAATCTGATATCTATTGTATTGTTGACAGGAGCTTTAAAGGGAATGACAAAAGACTATTTCAAGCAAGATCATGTCCCCTATCAAAAATGATGATCTTTTAAACGTTGCAGTAGAAGCTGGGCTGGCCGCTTCCAACATCATTATGGAAGCTCTTGGTGAACCCAGGATTGCAGATCATAAGGGTAAAACCGATCTCGTCACAGTGACAGATCACCTATCCGAGAATACAATCAAATCCATTATTCGCTCCTCCTTTCCTGACCACAATTTTCTTGCAGAAGAATCAGGACAGGATTCAACTGGCTCTGAATACATCTGGATTGTTGATCCCTTAGACGGGACTACAAATTTTGTCCATGGCTATCCTTCATTTGCCGTTTCCATCGGACTTTTCTATAAAAATGAACCCTTAGTTGCCGTTGTAGTAGAAATGCCCCATACAAAGCTTTATTCGGCTGTAAAAAGCGAAGGTGCATGGTGCGAAGGCCGTCCTATCTCATGTTCAGAAACATTTTCAGTCGAAAAAAGTCTCCTTATAACTGGATTTGGATATGAACATGGAGACCTATGGGAACAGAATATGACATTGTTTAAACATTTTACCAATACCACTCAGGGAGTCCGACGCCTTGGTGCTGCAGCTGTAGATATTTGTCATGTGGCTTCAGGACACGCCGATGGCTTCTGGGAATATGACTTAAAGCCCTGGGATACGGCAGCTGGAATCCTCATCGCAAAAGAGGCGGGATGTGTCATCTCAAACATGGCTGGGAACCCGTGTAGTATTTATGATAATAATATTTTGATCACGAATCCCTATATTCACGAAAAATTGCTGAACGAGATCAAATCTATTCGAACTGATCTTTAAACTGTTTCTCCGACCATAATCCTTCGATCTTATCAATAAGATCGGTCTTTTTATCTATAAGGTAAATCTCCATAGCAGAAAAATAATAAACGTTGCCACCTTCTTCTTTTGACCCTTCCCATTTGTAATGCACAAACACCCTGTTTTTTTTGGTAATGATGTCATTAATCGTTACATCAAAATTAAACCAGGTATCTGAGTATTTTAATATTGACTCTAGGAAAGCTATATCGTTTTGACTGTATTGATACTCAGCAAGTGGAAGTCTAAGTTCTATAAATGTTGAATCACCAGCTTTCGTTACAATAAGATGCTGTTCTTCGCCCACCGGCCCAGTAGTAATCAACCCTTTTGAATTCACAATACTTCCATTGTGCTCATGAATTCTATCTCCAACAGAAAGGGAAGATTGAAGCGAATCATCCACAACATGGGTAATCAATAAGCTTCCATCCACATAATGGGCTTCTATTCCTAACCCGACATAAGGGGTGTGTTCATATATAAAGTTTTCTGAGATCATTGAATAAACGGTTGCCGTGTCCCCGCTAAATCTGGCATCAATGAAATTCTTGATTTCCTCATCCTTTAACGGTAAAGAAAAAAGCAGTGAAGAAATTAAAATACTTGGCAGGAATCGATGGATGGAATGAATTATCATAAAAATGAGTACGCCCGACAGGATTCGAACCTGCGACCTTTGGAACCGGAATCCAACGCTCTATCCAGCTGAGCTACGGGCGCATAATGCTGAAAGCACAGGCTATAAATTACAAAGTTAAAGAGATGGGTTAAATATTTTCGGCGGCTTCTATGGTATTTTCAACAAGCATGGCAATGGTCATGGGGCCCACCCCGCCTGGGACTGGTGTAGCCGCAGACACTTTAGTAATGATCTCGTCCCAATGAGCATCTCCCACTAACTGGTAACCTTTCTCTGTATCAGCGTCAATCCTGTTAATCCCCACATCCACCACAACAGCACCCTCTTTTATCATAGATCCTGTGAGAAAATGGGGCACTCCCAACGCAACAATGACAACATCGGCGGATTGGGTGTAATGTTCTATATCGGGCGTTGCAGAATGGCATAGGGTTGTGGTACCATTGGCACCGTCCTGCTTTAAACTGGCCAATATAGAGATGGGCCTGCCAACAATATTGCTGCGGCCAACGACGACAACGTGCTTGCCCTTCAAATCAATATCATAATAATCTAAAATCCTCATGATACCCTTAGGAGTACAGGGTATGAACCGGGGTTCTCCTAAAGATAATAACCCAGCATTTTCCGGGTGAAATCCATCCACATCCTTGTCAGGGCGAATGGTCCTTAATATATGTTGCGAATTAATATGCTTCGGCAGGGGGAGTTGGACCAGGATACCATGGAAAGTTGAATCTACATTCAATCTCCCGATCAATTCTAAAAGGTCTCCTTCGCTTATTTCTGAAGATAATCTGAAGGTTTCAGTGTGCAGGGATAACGAATTAAATATTTTTGTTTTTGACCTGACATACACTTGGGATGCAGGATCATCACCCACAAGAACAGCGGCTAGACCTGGAACTGTATTTTGTGAATTTAAGGATGCTATTCGATCTTTGAGGCTTTCGTAAACAAACTGGCTTACCTCCTTTCCGGAAAGGATCAAGGGATCAGACATAAATTAAAAAATTAGATTAAAGGGATTCTTCGATTAATTCGATCAAAGAGGAGATCTTCTGCTCAACTTCAGTATTCTCCGATTCACCGGATTGCCTGGAATTAAATAATTCATCTGTGATATTCATTCCCGCCAGAATAGCAATTCTTGTAGAGGATTGGGTGGTGGAAAAACCAGCCTGAACTTCCCTCATTTTTTCATCCAGGTATTCAGCAATCTTTTTGATATAATCCGGATCTGCAGGTGCTTTTACAGAATATTCCTGGCCAAAAATCGAAATTTGAACCTGGTTGCTCTCTTCAGACATTCTAGGTTTGCTCCAGTTGATCGACCAGGTTTACCAGATTCTTTACTTTTTCTTCAATTTGAGAAAGTTTTCGCGACTCCTGTATGGCTTGTTCAGCTTCAGAATTTTTTTCCCTTTCTCGTTCCAAAGAAGAAACCAATTCCCTGATCTTTAGTTCAAGTTCATTGAGTAATGATAAATCTTTCATGTCCTTAATTTAGCAAGAAACTCCTTTTCTGCACCACGGATAATTTCTTCAATAACAGGAGTTACATCTTTATCTTCAAGTGTTTTAGACGTATGCTGAAAGGTAATCGAAAATGTAACACTCTTCATCTCTTCCCCAATGGCTTCGGGGTCAATAAAAATATTTACAGGTTTGGCATCTACAACCAATTTTTTTCCTTTTTTAAAGATCAAATCTATTATATCTCCAACTCCCTGTTCCTTGGGCATGACAAGATTTAAATCACGGGGTATAATTGGGTACGCACTGATTGGCTTGAATGCTTTTTTCCTGTGCAACATATTCATTATGGGTTCTAGATTAATTTCAAATCCTATAGCAGTGTCTAGATCCAGGTCCATGGAGTCAATCCAATCCCTTGACACCCTGCCCATTGCACCAACTGTCTGTCGATTAATCATGATTCCTTGTGCATAGTCAAATCCAGGATGCTCTTTCCTGTCTAAATCCATTCGCATGGAATACTTATTCTCAAATAAACCGCTTAAATATCCTTTCATATTAAACAGATCTTCATCCGCTGCGGTTGAATGAACCGATTCAAATTGTTCTTGGCCACATATAATTCCAGCAAGATGCTTTTGCTCTTCTATCCCATCCAGGCCTTCACCTTGTTGAATGTGAATATGGCTCAATTCAAATAACCGGAAATTGTGTGTACCGCGCTTAATATTAAAATCAGCTGCTTTCATAAGCCCGGGGAGCAGTGAAGTTCGAAGAAAACCCATTTCCCGGTTCAATGGATTTACCATTTTAACGGCTGTGGTTTCAGACAAGCCTGCATCGTGTTCATTCTGCAGTGAATTCGCATAGACCTGGTGAAACCCAAATCCGGCAAGAGTTGTCCGTAAGGCATTAAGGTTTTTTTCCGGGTCGGGGTGTTGGTACCGAAAGGTACCATAGATAGCTTCATCAGATGGAATGGAATCGTATCCATGTATCCTTGCAATTTCTTCGATTAAATCTATTTCCCGTGTGATATCAGGCCGATACGTGGGAGCAGTACATTCCCAGTCATCTCCTTTGTTTGAAAAAGTTACACCCAATCCTCCAAGAATTCGGTCTACCTCATTCTTAGCAATAGAAATGCCTAAAATGAGATCCAATTCAGACCGTCTCATCAAAATCCTGGCCATCTTGATTGGATTTGGATATTGATCAACCATCCCAGATATGAGCTCGCCCCCTGCAAATTCTTTTAACATTGAAATTACTCGCCAGAACGACGGTAGGCAGCCATCGGGATCTGCACCGCGTTCAAACCGTTTGGATGCATCCGTTGACATGGCAAGGCTTTTAGCACTTTTTCGAATTGCAACGGGGTTGAAATATGCGCTCTCTACCAGCACAGTCGTCGTTGTATCGGAAACAGCTGAATCTAAACCGCCCATGACTCCAGCCAATGCTACGGGAGATTTGCCATCTGTAATAAGGAGATGAGTATCATCCAATGTATGATTTTGCTCATCCAATGTTGTGAGTGATTCCCCTTTTTTTGCCCGGCGTACGTGGATCTGTTTTTTACCCAAGGCTTCGTAATCAAAAATGTGGGTTGGATGGCCCATTTCCAGTAAAACATAGTTTGAAATATCAACGATATTATTGATGCTTCTCTGCCCGGATGCCTTGAGTCTTTCCACGATCCATTCCGGGCTTGGGCCAACCTGCACATTCTTAACAATTCCCCCTATGTATCGTGGACAATCAGCTTCATTTGCCATAGAAATGGTTAAAGATTGAATTTCATCGGACGGCACTGGTTGAACGGTTAAAGGGGTGAATGTCCGCCCTGTTGCACAGGCGATATCCCTGGCTACTCCCTGATGAGAAAATGCATCTGGTCGATTTGGAGTAATGTCCAGTTCAAGGGAAATAAACCTGTGTCCAAAGGCCGATATAAAGTCATCGCCTGGGTTTAAATCCGATGGCAGGACCATGATACCTTCGTGCTCATCCGTGATCTGTAATTCCCGTTCAGAACAGATCATACCAGATGATTCGACACCGCGAATTGTCACTTTTTTTAATTTTGAATTTCCAGGTAAAACTGAACCCACTTTTGCAAAAGCTATTGTTTGTCCCGCTTCCACATTCGGTGCTCCACACACCACTTGATGCACTACATTTCCATCGTTCACCGTGCATAATTTTAGTTTATCCGCGTCGGGATGTTGCCCCGCTGTTTCCACAGTCCCAATGACTACACCTGGTATTTCACTGGGGGCTCCCGTTACTGCTGCTTCCAGACCAGCATTGGTCAGCAAATCCGCCAATTCTGCCGCCGTCTCATTTATATCAACAAATTCCTTTAACCATTCAATGGAAACAATCATGAGAATTGCTCCATAAACCGCACGTCACCGTTGTAAAATAGGCGAATATCATTAATACTGTACTTTATCATGGCAATTCGCTCCACACCCATACCAAACGCATAACCATGCCATCGATTCGTATCATAGCCCACATTCTCCAAAACAGCAGGATCCACCATTCCACAACCAAGTATTTCCATCCATTGTTGACGGTCTTCATCCCACATATCCACTTCTGCACTGGGTTCTGTGAAGGGGAAATAAGATGGGCGAAAGCGCATCGTCTTTTTGGGACCAAACATTTGTTTTACAAAATATTCAAGACATCCTTTTAATTCTGCAAAAGACACCTTCTCATTGATATAAATCCCCTCCACCTGATGAAATAAACAATAACTTTTGTATCCAATGGCTTCATTTCTGTATACCCGTCCCGGAACGATATATCGCATAGGCGGATCTTCAGTTTCCATTAGATGAATCTGGACATTGGAAGTATGGGTTCTTAAAACAGTCTTTGGATCAATAAAAAATGTATCCTGCATGTCCCGTGCAGGGTGGTGCTCAGGAATATTTAAGGCAGTAAAATTATGGTAATCATCATCCACTTCCGGACCATAGGCTACATGAAAGCCGATGGATTTAAAAATATCCTTGATTTCCGAAAGAGTGTGCTCCAACACATGGATAGAACCCATTCGGGGTTGCTTTCCAGGAAGTGTAAGATCCATGGCATCATCTTTAGCATTTTGCTGGGATTTTGAAACAGATGACACTTTCTGTTCAAACAGATCAGAAAGTTCTTCTTTAAGTGCATTCAATTTCTGACCCAGGACAGGTCGTTCTTCCGCTGAAGCTTTACCCATCAAAGAAAACAGAGATGCAACGTCTCCCTTTCTTCCTAAATATTTTGAACGGAGTTCTCCTATCTCCCTGGGGTTATCTGGGAAGGTTTCGAGATCGGCCAGGAAATTTTTCCTGACCGACTCGAGTTGTTCCAGCACTGACATTGCAGCTATTTAACTGCTGCTGCCAGTGTAGTAAAGGCTTGCGGATCATTCACCGCCATATCGGCAAGAATTTTTCGATCCAATTCAATCCCATTTGTCTTCAGACCATTTATAAAAGCAGAATATGTTGTACCATTTAGCCGACATGCTGCATTGATACGAGTGATCCATAGCCTGCGAAATTGACGTTTTCGCTGGCGTCTGTCGCGATAAGCGTACAGCCCTGCTTTGACCACTGCATCTTTTGCAGATTTAAATGTGCGGCTCCGGGCACCATAGTAGCCTTTGGCCTGCTTGACGATTTTCCGATGACGACGATGTCGCGGTATGGAACTATTTGCTCTTGGCATAGTGTATCGCCTCCAGTGTATTAGACACCCAACATCGCTTTCACGAGTTTACGATCCGCTGCAGAGACAATACTAGATTGCCTCATTTTACGTTTCGCTTTATTCGCTCTGCGAATGAGCATATGTCTATGGTTTGCTTTGTTTCGTTTAATTCTGCCGGAACCTGTCAGTTTAAACCGTTTGGCGGCTCCGCGCCTCGTTTTCATTTTAGGCATCCAGCACTCCTATTTTGCATTAAGGATCATTGACATGCGTCGGCCTTCTAAAGGAATATCCTTTTCAACCTCTGCCACATCTGCCAATTCTTCAAGAACTCTTTCCATAACTATTTTACCCAGGTCAATTCGTGATAATTCACGCCCGCGGAACATTAAAGTCACTTTTAATTTTGCACCGTCCTGTAAAAATTTTCTACCATGATTTAATTTAGTCATCAGGTCATGGTCCTCAATCCGCGGTCTTAACCGTATCTCTTTTATTTTGACTATATGCTGTTTCTTCTTACTCTGCTGTTGCTTTTTCTTTTCTTCGTATTTCAGTTTACCATGATCTACGATCTTACATACGGGTGGATTGGCATCCGGTGCAACTTCCATCAGGTCCAGACCGGCATCCTCGGCTTTTTGTAATGCAACTTCAATGGCGACAACACCTAACTGTTCACCATCTTCCGAAATCAATCGTACTTCTTCAGAAGTAATATCATTATTCAGTCGTTGCTTATGTTTCTTTCCTATGAGTGAGTCTCCTGTTCTTTATTTCATTTAAAAGCTGATCTTTAACGTTGTCAAGTGATTCAGCGCCTGTGTCGCCTTCAAACCTGCGGCGCACGGATACAGTGTTATCCTTAGCTTCTTTCTCACCTACTATCAGCATCACATTATTTTTTTCCAGTTCTGCCTGGCGAATCTTGGACCCGATTTTCTCAGCACGATCATTCAGCCTTGCACGAATCCCTGCATGTTTTAAGGATTGCACTACATGGTGAGCATAATCAATCACCTTATCCGATACGGGCAGTACCATAGCCTGAACCGGTGCGAGCCAGAGCGGGAAATTACCTCCAAAATGTTCTATCAGGAATCCAATAAATCGTTCATGGGTGCCCAGGGGTGCGCGATGGATACAGAGGGGTATTTTATCCAATCCGTCTTCATCTGTGTAGGCAAGGTTGAACCTTGCCGGAACTGCAAAATCTACCTGATTTGTCGCCAGGGTAAATTCTTTCCCAATGGCACTCCAAACCTGGACATCAATCTTTGGTCCATAAAATGCAGCTTCACCCGGAACTTCTTCAAATTCAAGTTCACCTTCGAGAAGTGCTTCTCGCACCCACTGCTCTGTTTCAATCCAGAGTTCAGGCTCATCGACATATTTTTTTCCAAGCCCTTCCTGGTCATGCAGGCTGAGGCGCATGGAATACTTTTTAATCCCGAAAATATCGAAATACTGGAGATACATCCTGCAAACTGCCAAAAATTCTTCTTTAAACTGGTCCTTGGTGCAATAGATATGCGCATCATTCATCTGAAGACTGCGTACGCGCATAAGCCCAAACAACTGGCCAGATTTTTCATACCGGTAGCAGGTCCCATACTCGGCAAGCCTTACAGGCAGGTCCCGATAACTCCGCGGCGATGAAGCATAAATCTTATGGTGGTGGGGGCAATTCATGGGTTTTACATAATACTCCATTCCATCTACATCCATGGCGGGGTACATGGAATCTTTGTAGTGCTCAAGGTGCCCTGATTTTTCGTATAATTTCCCCTTGGTCAAATGGGGTGTGCGCACCTGGTCATATCCTGCACTCCTTTCTGTTGCTTTTGCAAGCTGCTCCAACTCTTCCACCATGACTGCGCCGTTAGGAAGCCAGAGCGGCAACCCAGGCCCTATTTCTTCATCAAATGTAAAAAGCTTCAGTTCTTTCCCTAGTTTACGATGGTCCCGCTTTTTGGCCTCTTCTAGGTTATTTAAATGAGTTTTTAATGCATCCTTACTGGCAAATACCGTTCCATAGATGCGCTGCAGCATTTTATTATTTTCATCTCCCCGCCAATAAGCCCCAGAGGTGGATAACAGTTTAAAATGTTTGATCTTAGCTGTGTTGGATACGTGTGGCCCGCGACAAAGGTCGGTGAAATCAGTCTGTTCATAGGTGGAAATCACATCGTTTGGATCGATCTCTTCTATGATCTCAACTTTATAGGATTCGCCCATGTCACTGAACAATTTTCCAGCATCACTGGCAGACATTTCCTGACGATGGATTTCCTGTCCGGATTTTGCCAATTCCTTCATCTTTTGCTCAATGGTTTCCAATATTTCATCTGAAAATGGTACATCTACATCAAAATCATAATAGAATCCATTTTCAATTGTAGGCCCAATGGTTATCTTAGCATCAGGATATAATGCTTTAACTGCCTGTGCCATCAGGTGTGCTGTAGAGTGGAGCAGTGTATCATGCCCTTCCGGGGTATCTCCGGTAAATAATTCCAAAGAACAATCCCGGTCAATTGATACATTCAAATCTGTCAATTCTCCATCAATTTTTACCACAACGACAGCCCGTGCTAAACCGGGACCAATATCATTTGCAATGTCCTGTGGAGTGCTGCCTGCAGGAACTATTTTTACGGAGTTATCCGGTAATGTTATGTTTATTTCTGGCATAAAATGTGGGCGATGACGGAGTTGAACCGCCGACCTCTACGATGTCAACGTAGCGCTCTAACCAACTGAGCTAATCGCCCGGAAAAAAAGCCGGGGAAATTACGCAGAGAAATGAAGGGTAATAAATGGATATTTGGCGAGGGTCTATTGGGGTAAAAATATGCTTTCGTAGACAATAGGGTCATGTAGAATAATGATGGCTTTTTGGATATCTTCATCCTGCTTGGAAGACACTTTGATTCTTCCCTCTTCGCCATGAAAATAATCAGCAAATTCAACCAACAGCCAATGATACAGTTTGCCCGCTTCTCTTTCAAACTGTGTCAGGGCGATTTGTTCAAAATAAGAGTCTAAAATATCTAGAGCACCCTGGATCTGTACGCTGGTGGAATCAAGAGTCCACAGCATGTCTTTCATATCTAAATAATTACTTTCACCTTTCATGAATATATTGAGGTCACTGGCATGAAGATATGCTTCAAATTGAGTCATGATGCTGGTATCACGTTCAACGTCTTCAAATTCATCATAATCCATTTTATGTTTTTGGACAAAATTAAAGAACAGTCCCTGTCTCCAACTGGCTGATAGTATCGGCAGGGCTCGATCCAGTTCGACTTCATGGTCCGGTGTAATCCCTCCTTCGCCAGACACTGCCCTGCCCCCCTTCGTGTAAAATACACTGTCTTCCAGTGACGTGTCCGCAAGAATTTCTTCCGGTAAATAGCCCGGTTTTTGAATCAGCCTTCCACTGGGGATATAATATTTTGCTGTTGTAATCTTCAGGGAACGTTCTTTATCAATATTGTACACGGTTTGTACCAGACCCTTACCAAACGTAGAACGACCGATCACAACGCCGCGATCCAGATCCTGTAAAGTACCCGCAACGATCTCGCTGGCCGAAGCGCTTCCCTGGTTCACAAGAACGGTTATATTCACGTCGTCCGGTACGATTGGGACCAATTTACTTTGATATTTCCGATGGGATTTCTGAGTTTTTCCTTCCGTCCATACCAATAGTTCGCCTTTATGTGTGAACAGGTCTAAAATATTGACTGCCGAATTCAACAAACCTCCTGGATTATCACGGAGATCTAAAATTAAACCCGTCATGTTTTGTTCCAATAACTCTTCAAGAGCTCGTTTCATTTCTGTATCGGAATTACGGGAAAAGCGTGTCAGCCGAATATACCCCGTCTGGTCATCCAGCATTCCAGAATAGGAAATATCTTTAACCTTAATATTTTCTCGGGTGAGCACAAATTCGATCAGCTCTCCTTCTCCATATCGCTGGATACTTAATATAACGTTTGTTCCTTTTTCACCCCGAATCAGCTTTGCCGCATCATCCATGGAAAGATCTTCCGTCTCATTACCATCAATTTTAATAATTTTATCACCACTCATAATGCCAGCTCGTTTCGCAGGTGAATTTTCCATGGGAGATATTACAGTAAGTTGTTTCTCTCTTTTTCCGATTTGAATGCCGACCCCACCATATTTGCCTTTGGTTAACATTTCAATACCACTTTTTTCTTCATTTTCAAGATATACAGTGTAAGGATCAAGCTCAAGCAGCATATTATTAATGCTCATTTTAGTAAACGCATCCAGATCAATATCATCCACATAATTGGTGATCAAATGACGGTATACATCATTCATCAGGGATTGATTCTTCCGGACCTGCTTGTAAATATCCTTGTTACCCGTACCCGCAAATACTGTGGATAGGATCAAGTATATTCCCATACAGATACTCTTTTTTCTAGGGTGTATCATTTAAGCAATTTATTGTTTTTTCCCATATCGTACCATGAATTCCTTCAATGGTACCGGTTCCGTCAATTATGATGAAACGATTGGGGTACCTATGTGCCAATTTAAGGTATTGTTCCCGTACTTTTTCCTGAAATTTTAAACCAGCGCTTTCAATTCTGTCCGGATTCAAAGTACCGGATCTTTTTAATCCTTCTTCTGAACTTATATCAATATAAAATGTAAGATCCGGGTCTAATGCATAGGTGGCAAAAGTATTAAGCTGGATCAAATAATCAACATCCAAACCTCTCCCACCACCCTGGTAGGCCAGGGTGGAATCCTGGTATCGATCAGCAATCACACAGGTGCATCTTTCCAGAGCAGGCAGAATCGTATCTTTCGTTAATTGCGCACGGCTGGCTGTCATGAGCAGGGCTTCTGCCCGCGCCGACATGGTTTCAGAACGAGTTTTTAACAAAATATTTCTAATTTCTTCGGAGATTGTGGATCCGCCCGGTTCCCTGACCAGCATAGAATCAACACCCTCTTTTTCGAGTTTATCCATAAGCAGTTGAACCTGGGTGGATTTTCCACACCCGTCAATACCCTCAAACGAAATAAACAGGCCTTTATTTGAAGTAGACATTTCGGTCATTTTTTCCTACAAGAATAACGCATTCTCCTCTTGGAGTGTTTGTTGAAAAATACGTGCATAATTCTGAAAGAGTTCCCCGTTTTATTTCTTCATGGAGTTTCGTGAGTTCACGGGCTACTACAGCGGGGCGATCTCCACAAATGCCATATAATTGTTTCAATGTTCTTAAGAGCCGTTTAGGAGATTCATAATAGATCAAAGTGGCCTCTTCACCGGCGACTCGTGATATGCGTTTCTGGCGCCCCTTTTTTGGCGGCAGAAACCCCTCAAATATAAACCGATCTGTGGGCAAACCGGAGGCAACGAGGGCCGCCAGAAGGGCACTAGCTCCCGGGACAGCTTCAACGATAATGGAATGATTTAAAACTTCCCGAACAAGACGATAAGCAGGGTCGGATATGCCTGGCGTACCCGCATCGGTGATAACAGCACAATCCTTCCCACTGTTTAAATGGTCCACAATTTTTGGTATTCGCGAAAAACGATTATGCTCGAAATAACTGACCATGGGTGTTTTGATACTGTAATGGGCAAAGAGTTTTTTTGAATGGCGTGTATCTTCGGCTGCGACCAAAGGAACATGTTTCAGTACTTCAACCGCCCTATAAGTGATATCACTGAGATTACCAATGGGTGTGGAAACTAAAAACAGTTTACCGGCAGGTTGTGCCACAATTACAGTCTGGCAAGTGCATTTCTCATCATGGAAATGCCAGTATCAATCTCTTTTATGTTGATATTCAGGTTAGGCCTGAACCGAATGGATCTGTGCCCAGAGCCAAGAACAAGCGCCCCTTCTTCTTCTAAAAGATTCGTTAATGTGTCCCGTTGTTCTCCTGTGGGAAGATCATACGCACAGAATAATCCTTTGCCCCTGGCATTGGAAACCAGGCCTTCGTGGTCATCCTGCAGTTTCAGTAAGGATGTTAATAAATATTCACCATTCTCAGCAGCCTTTTGTACAAGATCTTCCTGCTCAATGACTTCCAAATAAAGAGTAAAACGCACCATATCTACAAGATTACCGCCAAAGGTTGAATTTATCCTGCTGGACTCTTTAAAAACATGACCTTCAACTTCATCCAGCCGTTTGCCGGCAAACATACCGCAGCACTGGGTTTTTTTCCCAAAGCTCATAAGATCCGGCTCAATTAGTTTGCAATGAACTGTACATTCATTAGCACACTTTGGCTCACAAAAATGCTGGTGGGCCCACATTTTTCCTGTAATTCCAACCCCGGTTTGTACTTCATCAAAATTCAATAGAAAGTCGTGTTCTAAAGACAATTCTTTTAAGACTTTCAGATACTCAGGCCTGAAATGATTGTCACCGCCTTCCCCCTGGATGGGCTCTAAGATCATACAGGCAATATTATCAGCCTGCTCGCGTAGTATACCTTTTATTTCCTGGATTGATTGTTCTTCTAGAGCCTGAACGGCTGCCATATTCTCTTCATTCATGGGAAAGACCATAGGCGGGTTTGTAACACGAGGCCAATCAAATTTCGGAAAATACTGCACTTTTCTGGGGTCTGGAGAATCGGTTAGTGACATGGTATAACCCGACCGTCCATGAAAACAGTCTTTTAAATGAATGACCTGGCCGCCACCTTCTGGTTTTCCCTGCTGAAGATTTTTCCGTACTTTCCAGTCAAATGCAGTCTTAAGGGTGTTTTCTACAGCAAGCGTTCCGCCTTCAATAAAAAATGAGTATGGTAGATAATCCGGCTGGGCTACCCTGCCAACAGTATCTACAAATTCCGCCATCTCGGGAGAATAGATATCTGAATTCGTTGGTTTATTAACAGCTGCTCTGGTTAATCGATCCTTATGCTCGAGGATGTATGGATGATTGTAACCGATGGACATGGAAGCAAACATGGAAAAAAGATCCAAATATTTCTTCCCCGTTTTCCCATCGACGAGCCATGATCCATGACTCTTTTCAAGATCTATAATAGGTGACATACCATCGGCCAGCATATATTGACCTATGGTACGCCTCGTATCTTTAAAACTGATTGCCATTCGAGTTCTATTTACCCATCAATGTCAAATTCTATCCCCTGAGCCAAGGGCAGGTCGGTTCCCCAGTTAATTGTATTGGTTTGGCGTCGCATGTATTGCTTCCAGCTGTCAGAGCCGGATTCTCGGCCTCCTCCTGTTTCTTTTTCACCTCCAAATGCGCCTCCTATTTCTGCGCCAGATGTGCCAATATTAATGTTGGCGATGCCACAGTCTGAACCAACGGAAGATAAAAAGTGTTCGGCATGTCTTACGTTCAGTGTGAACATGGCTGATGAAAGCCCCTGGGGAACATCATTATGCATATGAATTGCTTCATCCAGTGTGTCAAAGGTCATCAGATATAGTATAGGTGCAAATGTTTCTTCCTGAACTATATCCCAATCGTTTTCAGCCTTAATGATTGTGGGTGTTACATAATATCCTGTCCCATCAAGAATAGTTCCTCCATATAGAATTTCACCGCCTGACGCTTTGGCACGATCAATCGCATTAGTATAGTCCTGGACAGCGCCTTCATTAACCAGGGGGCCCATTAATGTTCCATAGTGCAAAGGATCACCAATAATGACCTGCTGATAAGCATTAACAAGCAGCTTCTTAAGTTCTTCATACCGTGAGCTATGAATAATAACTCGACGGGTACTGGTGCATCTCTGACCAGCCGTACCTACCGCGCCAAATACAACTGCAGGTACTACCATATCCATATCTGCCGTTTCATCCACAATGATGCAATTGTTCCCTCCCAGTTCAAGGATGGTTTTACCAAAACGTTTTGAAACAGTTTCACTCACGTGACGGCCCATTTTGGTTGAACCGGTAAAAGACACCAGGGGTATCCTTGGATCATTGATCAAAGTTTCACCAATTATGGATCCCCGGCCTATCACTACACTGAAAATATTTGGTACATCGTTGATGGATAATACTTCATTACAAATGTTCTGAATAGCCACTGCACAAAGGGGTGTAGAAGATGATGGTTTCCACAGGGTTGTATTCCCGCAGATGGCCGCAATAAATGCATTCCAGCTCCAGACAGCTACAGGAAAATTAAACGCGCTGATCACTCCCGTAATACCCAATGGGTGCCATTGTTCATACATCCTGTGATCTTTCCGCTCTGAATGCATGGTTTTTCCATACAACATCCGGGACTGACCTACAGCAAAATCAGCAATATCAATCATTTCCTGAACTTCACCATCCCCTTCCTGTTTTATCTTCCCCATTTCCAATGATACCAGGCTCCCAAGCGGATCTTTATAGTCTCTTAAGGCATCTCCCATTTGTCGTACCAGCTGACCCCTTTCCGGTGCAGGAACCTTTCGCCACTCATTAAAAGCTTCAAGTGATTGTTTAACTACAGACTCATAATCTTCAGTATCGCATTGGTAAACAGATGAGATCAATTCAGCATTGCCAGGATTGTAAGATTCTATTTGTCCTTCACTGCGTGTTTTGCTCCATTCTCCTGGACCGGCACAGGCTCCATAATTTTCTGCTTCAATCCCAAGTGTTTTTAAGAAATCCATGAACTATAATCCTTTTACAACTGATCTGATAGCATCAGACAGTGTATCAATCTGGGTTTCATTAATAGTAAGTGCAGGTGCCAGGCGTACCGTAGAATGATGCGTTTCCTTAGCATATACACCGTGATTCAGTAAATTGACCGAAACTTTATGACCATCCAGATGGGGTTCATCATACATTTCAAAGGCAGTTAATAGTCCCCGACCCCTGACTTCTTTTACCTTATCTGGATATTCTTCTTTGATAGCATTCATATTATCGATCAATCGTTTGCCTTGTAATTTTGCATTTTCCGCTAACTTCTCATCGACCAGAACTTTGATGGCATAGGTTCCAACAACGGAAGCCAGTGGATAGCCTCCAAAGGTGGATCCTTCACTGCCTGGCGTCAATACATCAATCACATCTTTTCGTCCTGCAACAAAGGATACTGGCAATATTCCACCGCCTGCGGCCTTACCACATCCCATCAAATCAGGCTTAACACCTAATAGCTGGTGGGCAAAATTGGCACCTGTTCTGCCAAACCCGGTTTGCACTTCATCCATAGCCAATAGCACATTGTGTTTTTTACATAATTCAGAAACTTTTGGAAAATAATCTTGATCAGGAACTATCACACCAGCTTCACCCTGGATAGGCTCTACTATAAAACTTGCGATCTTTTCCCCTTTCTTTTCAAATAGGGCTTCAAGTGCATCATAATCATTGTAAGGCACAAGTTCGATTCCCGGGACAAAAGGACCGAATCCATCCTTGGAATCTGGATCATCAGACATGGAAACTGCAGCAACGGATCGTCCGTGAAAATTGCCTGTTGCCCCTACAATGATACATTCATTATCTGGTATTCCTTTTTTATGATACCCCCATCGTCTGCTGATCTTAAATGTTAACTCCCAAGATTCAACACCGGCAACCTTTGGAACAACCTTATCCATTTCGGTGATGCCCGTGGCAGCAAGGAGAAATGCGCTCATGTATTTGTGGCGGATGGAGCGTGGAACTGTGGGCAGTTTTTCTTCAGTAATATGCTTTACAACCGCATCCACTATGGTTTGGTTGAGCTGGCCCTGGTTCACAGCAGAATAACAGCACAGACCATCAATGAGTTCAGTTTCAATATACTTTTTTACATCATCAGGGTGAGGCCTTCTAACCATTAGCGTTGATGAATCCTTCACCGTGGAAACAACAACATTTTCTAAGGGCGCATAATTCTGACCCCCTTTTTCATTTTCTATGGATTCATGCTCGGCCGGGGTCAGGTCTCCGATCCGGATTCCATTGACAGACAGGTCATCCCCATAGCCTGCGATTGTGACAGAAGTCATTCGCTCACTTTCCTGATTTTGTGTGATAAAAAGCCTGGAAACTTAAACATGAAATCTTTCAGTTTTGATGGTAATAAGTGAAGAAAATACTCGAAATTATCGCGGCAATGGTTCCTCAAGATCAGCTACAATAAATGACATGATAGCCATAGCTGCAACGCACCGGTTGAATTCATAAAAATCAACTTTATCAAAGGTATCCGCATTGGTGTGGTGATACCAAAAATATTTTGATCCATCCACTTTCAGGGACATGACAGGTACCCCTTCGTCATTGAGTGGTGAAACATCCGCTGCCCTGCCGCCTTTAGAAAGTGTATGAGCTTGAATTGGCTTCATTAATTGATGAATATCTGCAATAATCTCCCTGGCTGCATCACTGCCTGTAAATCCAAATCCTTCCGGTGCAAAAACCCCTCCATCGGATTCAATCGCCAACACATGGTTTTCCAACTCATCCATGTGCATATCCCGATACGCCTGGTTTCCTTTCCCACCATTTTCCTCATTGGTCCACATGACACACCGAATGGTCCGTTTTGGCTTTAATCCCAATTCTTTGATTAATCGAACCGCCTCCCAGGCTGCAATGCACCCCCCGCCATCGTCATGGGCTCCCTGGCCCACATCCCAGGAATCGATGTGCCCGCCCACAACAACAATTTCATCCGGATGGGTTGTTCCATTAATTTGACCTATCACATTGCGTGACCAGCGATCCGCTGCCCTTTTTGCTTCCATTTCCAACTTCAAAATGATTTTTTCGCCCCGATCATACAGCCGCCCCAGCATCATGGCATCTTCTAGGGTCAGTGCTGCATGAGGAATTTTTGATATATCTTTTTCATACCCCATACCACCGGTATGAGGCGTATTCATAGACCAGGGACCAATGGATCGAATCAAACTTGCAACTGCACCATGTTTTGCTGCTGCGCCTGCACCAGCATAACGATAGCTCACAGTTTGACCGTAGGTTACAAAAGGCGCATTAAACAATACAATTTTACCCTTTGCTTTCTTCGACCTGTCTTCCAACTCTTTAAAATCATCAACAACCATTACTTCTGCTACAATTCCAGCCCTAGGGGTTGCAATACTTCCCCCTAGACCCAGCATAGTTAAATCTTTTTTAAATGGTTTAAGAAGGGTTATCGATTCTTTACCCCGGATCCAGGCAGGAACCTTTACCCGTTCTCCCTGGACATGAACCAGGCCATCCTTTTTCATTTCCTTCAGGATCCAATTGATTGCATTTTCCAAATTTTTTGAACCACTGAGCCTGGGACCAAAGGTATCGCATAAATACGCCAGGCGATTATAAGCTGTACTGTCAGACAGGGCTTTGGATATGATAGAGAGTGATGCATCTGTATACCTGTCTTTGATGGAGTTACCCAATATGAAAGAGAGAGAAAACAGAATAGGCAGTATGGGTCTAAATAGCATAACGCTCCTTTAATTAATTTCCTATTATTCCAATAATTTGATACACTAAAAGATATAAGTCTGTTATTTCCAATGCCCCATTCATATTCAAATCAGCTGGATTAAATGCAAATTCCAAAATACTCTGGTACCCTTGGATATGGTCAGCCAGGATAAGAATATCAACTACGTCTGTTTTTCGGTCAAAATTGATGTCTCCAAGAATATAATGAGATATTTTCCAATCCCAATATAGAACATTAAGTGAGTCTAAGGGATTTAATGTTAATGGTGCATTATTCACATTTATATCCATATATAATGAATCTTCAGAATTATCCGGATCTGCTACGCGAATAAATGCAGAGATAGCTGGTGTACCATATGGAGTGCATCGAGTATCAGCTCCTGTGACATTTGCAGCCATTAAAGATGCCATAAGTTTTTCTTCAAATGTACCATACTGTGTTAGGAAGGCCGCTTCCATATCATCAAGGATAGATTGCCCGAGCAATATATTCCCTTGGATCGCATAATTTTCACCCAGCTTATGGCCTTTGAAATCAAAGCAATTTTCTCCTGTAAATCCAGCACTCCTTCCGCCATCGATCAAATCGATGATCCCATATTGTCTTATTGTTGGATTATTCTCTGCGTCGTTCTCCACAAGCCAATCAATAATGTTTTGAGGAGAATAACCCTGGTCCATCAATGATGCAGCGCTATCTTGATTGATCGCATTCCAATAAGATTGCGTGTGAATCGCGCCGACTCCAGGATGTATATCACTGATAATGATCGATCCTTGAATACATGAAGCTCCGGCACTACCCACCTCTCCGGTAATGGTATCAACTGCAACAATGGAAAACGTATCCTGTGATACTAGGATTCTCGTTGAAACAATAATTAAAAAAAGAAGTGTCTCTCGCATTTTCTAAATAAGATGCATGGATTTTAGGCCAAATTTAACAATTCAGCATTAAAAATTATTTCTAAGAAAAAAGGGAAGCGTGTCTCAAGTGGGTGACCAGCTTCCCTTTTCCAGGAGGTAACACAGTAAAAATTTATAGAGTGAAGTTAAGGACCAACCAAGGTTGAAACCTGTGACAGGGGTCACATAAAAACATTTCAGGATTGAACGTCTAAATTTTCTTTTTTCTGTTCAATAAACGAAATGATCTCATCGGCTACATTCACATTAGAGCTCGATTCAATCCCCTGAAGACCTGGGGATGAATTCACTTCCAATATCAATGGGCCGCGATCAGACCGCATCAGATCAACACCTGCAACGGAAAGGCCTAATATATTAGATGCTTCTGTGACGATATTCATCTCTTCATTGGTGAGTGCAACTTTTTCTATCCTGCCTCCACGGTGAACGTTTGATCGGAATTCTCCATCTGGTGCAGTTCTTTCCATTGCAGCAACTACTCTGTTACCCACCACAAATGCTCGAATATCAGTTCCACTGGATTCCTTGATAAATTCCTGGACCATGATATCTGCATCCAATTGCCTGAATGCACTCATCACAGATTCGGCAGCTTTTCTTGTTTCCGCAAGCACGATACCCTGCCCCTGGGTACCCTGGAGTAATTTCATAATCAGAGGTATACTCCCAACCGTTTCTATAACACCTTCAATATCTTTTGTATGGCTGGCAAAGCCGGTCACTGGCATATTGATACCAGCTTTTGCCAGAATCTGTAAAGATCGCAGTTTATCCCTTGAATTTGAAATTGAAACAGACGAGTTCACGCAGTAACTGTTCATCATCTCAAATTGCCTCACTACTGCTGTCCCATAGAATGTATTGGAAGCACCTATCCTTGGAATGACCGCATCCGGCCTGCCCAGGGATTCACCCCCATAATACACCGTTGGTTTTCGAGAAGTGATATTCATATAACACCGCATGTAGTCAATAACTCGTATGATATGACCTCGTTTTTGTCCCGCTTCCAGTAACCGGCTTGTTGAATATAAATTTTTATTCCTGGAAAGAATGAAAATATTCATGATGGCTTCTTCCGATCTGCACCTGTTAGATATGATTTATGAGAATGGATGATATGTTTTTTCTTTAAACTGTTTCTGCCGATCAACATCGGGTATGTCATACCCGTTCTTCTGGTAAGGGTAATTTCCGTTTTCCAGGATTGATTCCCTAATCTGATTTTCATTTGAATCATGGGTCGTATTTCCGAATCGCCAAATGAATTTGTTATTTTTTTATAAGAGGTAACACGTGTATCAACATGGAGACAGTCCCGAGATTGATAAATACGAAATTTTATCCAGGTCTGACCCTTTTTCCTGTATTCCTTTACATGCGTTGCATGTAGAGCAGATGAACTGGCACCCGTATCTATTTTTGCTTTAACAGAAAAATTATTATAGTTTGGAAAATAGACCCATTCCCGCCATCCTAAGGGAATAAATTTTTTTCCATTAATACTGTGATTAGATTGTTTAGCCATCATACGGCCAAAGGAATGGAAGAAAAAATAGGGGTAAAACGTTTATGTTGGGCTCAACCGCCTTCCTGCATATTAGGGTCTACCAGCCTGTCCAATGGAGGGAGATTTATAATTTCCCTGCTGAAATAATCTGCAATGGTGGAAATAATATCGCTGATGCTGATCAGCCCAACCGGAACCATGGAATCATCAACAATGGGTACATGACGAAACCCTCCTATATGCATTTTATTCAATGCATAAGCCAGGGGGTCTTCAGGAGCAAGATATTCCGGGTTCTCAGTCATGAACTCATCTACTGTGACCAGATCCAGATCAAACCCTTTCCCAGTCACTTTTAAAAGAATATCCCTTTCTGTGAGGATTCCAGACAGGGTTCCATTTTCAACAATGAGCAGGCAGTTCTGTTTTTCCTGCTGCAGCTGGTGCAAGGCATTCTTTAAACTAGTTCCGATTTCTGCAGTAAGAGGAGCTTCCAGGCCCAGGGATGAAATCGGATCCTGGATCCGCACAGCTGTACTCATTTCAGGATCGTCTTCAGATGCTTCAAGCCCTTCCATCCACTGGTCTTCATCTTCGGAACCAATATGAAAATCAATATACATGATTGCGAATATATAAGGTCAATTCATCAAAATCAACAGCGTTAATTATCTTTAGCGCTGTGTTCTAATTGTACAGCAGTCCCATAGGCTAGAAATTCCGCCATACCAGACATTATTGTAGATGTAGTGAATCTCATACACACAATTCCATTTGCACCCAATTTTTCTGCTTCAGCCTTCATCCTGTCCAGGGCCTGTTCCCTGGATTCTGCCAGCATTTTTGTATATTCATGGACTTCTCCTCCAACAATGTTTCTAAGGCCTGCAAGAATATCATTGCCTATATGTCGGGCCCGGATTGTGCTGCCCTGGACCAGTCCGAACGTTTTTACAATACGATAATCTGTTAGTTGATCTTGAGTTGTGATCAGCATACTTTATTTTTCCACGTGTTTTGCATAATATTTGTCTTCCTTGTTCATCAAACGATCAACCAATACTAGTATGAACAATGAAACAATTCCTGTGACAAAGGAGATTTTTATAAATTGGACATTATGTTTAAATAACTCAAGATAGAGATTTAGGATCTGGATGAAAAAAAGACTAAACCCAGAATACCCAATTATTCTTAAAAGAAGCCTGATCGTAGCCATACTCTTAAATTACATATAAGAAATATTAAAAGAATTATAAAGATATCAAGGGTGCAATAAACTAAATGACTCAAAACGCTTTAATAAATGAATTTGATAAAATAATACGATGGCCTAAAAAACAATCTGATAAGACATATATTATTGAATTTTTATCATCGAAATTTGAATGTGATAAACAATATTCTGAAAAAGATGTTAATGTAATTATTAATCGCTATCAATCTTTCAATGATGTACCATTACTCAGAAGAGAATTAATCTCTAGACAATACTTAGCTAGAAAAGATGATGGTTCCAAATATTGGAAAATTAAATAGATCCGCTGATTGGTGAAGGTTGAAATGAATCAAGTTCCTTTTTAACATAAATCAGATCAATGAGTTATTATAAGTGATTGAATTATTTACTCTACCATAACTTTCTCATCAGTCGGGGTGGGGAGATTCGAACTCCCGACCTCGTCGTCCCGAACGACGCGCGCTAACCGGACTGCGCTACACCCCGAATCTTAGAATATATATTTTACAAGAGCAAATCCGCCAAAAAGTAAAACAGTAAAAGCGATTGCCAGTAGGTTAAAATACTTGTCAATAAATTCCCGGATGGGTTCACCATAGGTTTTAATTAAAAATGCAACCAAGAAGAATCGGGCACTTCTGCTCACAGTTCCCGCGAGAATAAACATAGGAAATTGGATATTGAACGCACCGGCACTGATGGTAAATAACTTAAATGGGATTGGTGTGAATCCAGCTGTAAAAATGATCATGAAATTATACTCATCATACAGAGATTTGATATTTTCAAATGATTCGTATGTGAAACCAGGGATATGATCAAAAAAAAACTGGGCGAAACTTGTGAACACGTTGGGTTCTGCCCACCATACCCATAATCCGATCCCATATCCAAGAGCAGCACCCAGAATAGAACAAACACTGCAAATCAGTCCAAAGTACAAAGCTTTTTCTCTCTTGCCCAGCGCCAGCGGGATCAGCAATACATCCGGGGGAATTGGAAAAAATGATGCTTCTGCCATGGACATTACACCCAAGGCAGCCGGCCCCGAGGGTTTATCAGCCCAGGACAGAACCCATTCGTAGATTTTCCGAACAAAGGACATAGAGGTTAGTTCCTATAAAAGATTCCTATAGCAGACATCACTTCCCTCTGGAGCGTCCTCCCGGAAGGACGATTCAATAAACGGCTATCAGCAACCATGGCACTTGAACCTCCTCCATCCAGGTTTAATGCTTCATCACAATTGAACTGTTTCATCATGACAGCCAACTCTTCCAGATAAACACCGCGGCTCTCCGGCTGCCTGCCATCCACAATCATCAATATAAGGTTATTGTCCTTTGTATAGCCAATGGCAGACCTGGGCTGTATTCCAGCTACAGGCGTATTAAAAAACACTTCATCTTCAGTCGTGACATTAATTTCACCATCGGATATCAGTACAGGACCAGCATGAACTGCATCCCGGACATTCCAATGATCTGCCGAATGAAATGGAAGCGAATCGAGTGGAAATCCGGGACGATTATTCAATGGGCTTTGCCATTCAAAAATAGAATCATTATAAGTTGAACACCAGGCGATATCAACAGAACCATCGTGTTTTACACCAAATGCACCCCGGGAGATAAAATAGCGTTCAGAATCCCGAAATACAGATGGGCTGGCCGGTTCTTCCAGTGTTCCCCGCGTTTTTAATAAACCTACATGCTGAGCCGGGTTCTTATCTGCATTGAAATAGCCGCCATTCATTACCAGACGTGCACCTGTTAATTCTAAAAATTGCAGTAGAGATTCTTTACGGTCAATATCAGTTGATGATAAAACCCGTACGGAAATATCATCATCTGAAAGATCAATTTTCGCCGCCCATGCCTTTAAGGGAATCTCTTTATTGCTACCTTGATATACCAGAATACCACGGGGCAGATCCAGGTCGAATTCTGTCCAATTCATTTGGATTGTTTCTTTTTTGATAACAGTCCTGCAAGCAACAATACATGCTGCTAGAAGTAAGAGATGTTTCAAGAGGTTAATTGAGATTTGAAATATTCTTAATTTTAAACTTCTTGGAGCCAATGATAGTTCCATCTGGATCCTGCACATCGACCCGCCACCGCCCTACCTGGTGGGATAAAATTGTTTTTTTCGTCCAGGAACGATAAATATTTGATTTTTTAACATTATACCTCACCTGAGTCATGATCTGATCTTCATAATACCAGACATGTTTTACTTCTTTCTTTTCACCCGTATTTTGAATGCGGGTGTAGCAGTAAAGAGAATCCACGTTATTGGTAAAAACAACATCCGCACCAACGGGTGTTCTCTTATAAATACTTTTACAGATTTTAATGTCTTTTATCTTTAAAATATCCGAATCATTCTGTAGGGTAGGATTTTCAACAGGTTTAGGTTTGGGTTTTTCGATTCGTTTTGGTTGTTGTTTAACATTCAGAATATCTTTTTCTATACGATCGGAGTCGAATGTTAAAGGTTTGGGTTTAAGAGTCGTTTTCAATGGTTCTACGGGTGTTGAAACCAAGTCTTTTTTATCAGGAAATGTTTGTACAACTACAGGTTTTGGTTCATCATTTACAGCTAAATCCTGATGTACCTCCATTGTTTTCCTGTCCGATAACATAAATATCATGTAGATCAGGCCAAGTGGAATGGATGCCTTGGGAACTCTCATCCATATTGTGGCCATGATCAGAATAAACAGGGTAAGGCTAATAAAAATGAATTCTGTATTGAACATGGGCGAATTCCAGACGCGGAATTTACTTTTTTATTCTAAAAAAAAAGACTCTTTCGAGTCTTTTTAAGTCGGAGCGACAGGATTTGAACCTGCGACCCCCACAACCCCATTGTGGTGCGCTACCGGGCTGCGCCACGCTCCGAAAAATTATTTAGCAATAATGGATAATATGCCTACCAGGTCTTCCTTTATCTTTTTCAGGATCACTTTTTGCTTCTCGTTTAAGGATTCAGACTGCACTCCACTCTCCGGGATACCTTCTTTACCTGATAGTACAGCCCGTGCTCCATCAATTGTGAATTTTTTATTATATAACAGATCCTTTATGTTCAGAATCATTTCAATATCTTTCTGGCGGTAGGTCCTATTTCCTGCCCGATTTTTAGGCGGCTTTAACTGTGAAAACTCCGTTTCCCAATACCTCAATACATAGGCCTTTAATTGGGTGAGTTCACTCACTTCTCCAATTGAATAATAAAGCTTTTTTACCTTGGGTTGTACTTTTGCCACAAACGATATTACTTAAAGTTATACTTTAAAATAACGAAGATAGAAACCTTGTTCAAGAGAAATGTATTATGTTATCTATTCTGGTAGGTGGAATATAATTCTGCTAACAGGAGCGGAGTTTTTTCCATCAGGTTTGGTGGTTCTACCATGGCTACCCGCATTTGTGTTTTTCCTTTTTCTGGTTCTGAATAAAACCCATTCATGGGTGCCAGCAACAAGGTATAGGTGTTTCCGTCCAGTACCACTTTGCCCTCGGATGCGCAATAGTGTACAAATGCACTTGCATCAAAGGATGGATCACAGATATTTTTAAAATCAATGATAAAATAGATGGCAGCTTCCGGTTCAGTCACAATCAACCCGGGAATTTCTTTGATCAGGTTCTCTCTTAAAGGAATCATTATGGACCTGTAATAATTCTGTTGAATTTCATACCATTTCTGGATGTCTTCATGGGTTTCATGGGCCAGGGCTCCGAATATTTCCTGCCCCAGAGCATTGGCACACAGGTTTGCAGTGTATTCTGATATTGCTTTAGTATGGAACTCCTCATTATCTGTAATCAAACTACCAATGCGCAGTCCGCACGCATTCCAGACCTTTGATGAAGATTCAATACTGATCCGAATACCGGAAACTCCAGGAACATCCTGTTCAGATAGTGCCCATATACTGGATGGTTCTTCTTGTCCGTAATACAGGGGCCGATATGCCTCATCACTGACCAGCCATAAGCCATGCTTCACGCAGAGCCGGGCAAGTTCTAATAGTGTACCCTGTGATAAGAACTGACCCGTAGGATTATCAAAGGGAATTACAAGCAGAGCTGATGGGAGATTCTTTTCAATGCATGATTCTATTGAATTCAGGTCCAAGCGTGCAAATGTTCCATCATCATGGATTTCCCGGTCTGAAGTAACCATTGGGATGGAGAGGCGTTTACCGAATTCTATATAATTGGTATAGGCTGGATCCAACAACATGAGCGGTCTTGGTGCAGAGGGACCACAAACACCAAGCATCATTAGTTCCATAGCTGCGGACCCTCCATCCGTAACCATACTGAAGAGGTTTGATGTATCAATTCCTTCTGCGGCGATTATGTTAAGAAAAGCAGCCCTGACCTCCTGGGTACCAGCGCTGGGGGTATATTTTACTATACCGTCAGAAAACCTTGAATTTCCCAGTTCATTCATTCGTTTCTGCATGGCGGGATGCATGGGCAGGGATACATTGCCAATAGCCAGGTTCACAACCTGGATCGAATCCTTATCTATTCTTTGAGAAAAAACGATCTGTGCCTGCCGAATTACGGAGGGTATCCGATTTTGAAAGTGCAGGGATAATTCTGGCATCATGATTTAATATAATTTATAAAGATATATTAATAAAAAACGGTGAAAATGCAAAAGAATCGCAGTTTCACCGTTTGTATTTATAGTGATTATGGAACCTAAAAGCGACGTTTTTTAAACGGTTTTCCTCTGCCTCTATTCCCATCGTGGCGCGGCCGCTTGGGTCTTTCAACGTATCCTTCCGGTTTTTCCAACAGGGCTTTCCGACTGAAGTCGAGCCTGCCCTGGTCATCCACCTTGATCAGTTTTACACGAACTTTATCCCCGCGTTTCAAAACATCTTCAACTTTTTCGACACGGTGCCACTCCAGTTCTGAAATATGGACCAAGCCTTCCCGGCCCGGTGCAAACTCAACAAATGCTCCAAAGGACATAAGTCGACTTACGGTAGAATCAAATTCCATTCCAACTTCCGGTTCAAATGTAATAGCTTTAACCAATTCTACAGCTTCGTTGCATTTTTCGGTATTGGCTCCGGCGATTGTAACAAGCCCATCATCATCAACATTGACTTCACACTCAGTGTCTTCGATAATTTTCTTGATGTTCTTACCACCCGGTCCAATCAAGGCACCAATTTTTTCAGGATTGATGGTTATAGACAAGATCCGAGGTGCATAGGGAGAAATATCATTTGGTTCTGGTAAGACTTCATTCATTTTTCCCAAAATATGTAATCGACCTTCCTTAGCTTGATCCAAAGCTTTTTCCATAATATCAAACGATACTCCTTCAATCTTAAGATCTAGCTGGATGGCAGTAATGCCATCGGATGTTCCGGCTATTTTGAAATCCATATCGCCTAAATGATCTTCCATGCCAAGAATATCACTCAATATAGCATGACGTTCACCATCCGTGATCAGTCCCATTGCAATACCAGCTACATGGCCTTTTAGAGGAGCTCCAGCACTCATTAAAGATAAGGAACCACCGCATACGGATGCCATAGATGATGAGCCATTGGACTCCATGATTTCTGATACAAGGCGAATTGTATATGGAAAATCATCATAATCAGGCAAAACAGGTTTAATAGCCCGTTGAGCCAAATTCCCATGTCCGATTTCACGACGGCTTGTGAAACCAATCCGGCCAACTTCACCCACACAATATGGAGGAAAGTTGTAATGAAGGTAATAGTTTTTCTTATAATCATCATCCATGCTGTCAACAATCTGCTCACTACTCTTAGATCCAAGCGTGGTAACAACCAACGCCTGCGTTTCACCTCGAGTGAACAGTGCAGAACCATGAGTACGCTCCAGTATATTCGGATCAATAGTGATATCACGAATATCAGTGGTTGAACGTCCATCACTTCTTTTTCCGGTTGCAAGTACCTGTTCACGAAAAGCGGACTTGAACCTATCATTAATGACTGATTTAATGGTTTTTCCTTCATCAGGAAAGGTGTCCTCCAATAATTCAATAATGGCATTTACCATGGAATCTTTAGCTGTTGATCGTTCATGTTTATCAACAATCTTGATAATATCATCAATTTGGCTGCCAATTTTTTCATCAATGGTAGAAACTAGATCTTCATCTGGTTCAGGAATAACAACTTCATCCTTCACAACATCCAGAGTTGACACCAATTCGTTTTGAAGTTCAATGATCTCTTTGATCACTGTATGGGCCTGTTTTAATGCATCCAGAATTTCTGTTTCAGAAATACAATCTGCTTCTCCCTCAACCATGACAATAGTTTCGCTGTTTCCTGAAACGACCATTTCCATATCTGAGTCTTCCAGTTCAGTTCTGGTTGGGTTCACCACGTAGGCACCGCCCACGCGTCCAACCCGTACCGATGCGATAGGGCCATTCCAGGGAATGGTGGAAGCCATCAAAGCTGCAGATGCGCCTACACCAGCTAATACATCAGGATTATTTTCGCCATCACTCTGTAAAACAGTAATCATGACCTGGGTCTCATTTTTAAACCCTTTTGGAAACAATGGCCGAATAGGTCGATCTGTAACCCGACTGGTTAAAACTTCATGTTCTCCCGGTCTTGCTTCTCGTTTAAAAAAACCGCCAGGAATCTTTCCCCCAGCATAATGTTTTTCACGGTATTCAACCTGTAGTGGGAAAAAATCAAGATCTTCCCGCGGTTCTTTAGACGCATTGACTGCAGCCAATACAGTTGTCTCTCCATAGGTTACCAGAACGGAACCATTACTTTGACGGGCTATTCTACCCGTCTCTAATCGCATTGTTTTTCCAGCGATTATTCTTTCTTTACTTTGCATTTTCTTTCTTCTTCTTTTCTTGTGAGTTCTCTTTTCTACTAACCTCTAATAGACAACTCTTTTATTAAATGTACATACGATTCTGCATTAGCACGCATGAGGTACTTCAGCATTTTCTTCCTTTTGGAAACCAACTGAACCAGGCCACGTCGTGTATGGTGATCCTTTTTATGTTCTTTTACATGTTCTGTTAGTTCCCGAATACGATGTGTTAGTATAGCAATCTGGACTTCAGGCACACCTGTATCCTTCGCACCTTTACCAAATTGCTCAACATATTTCTGTTTCTCTTCCTTTGAGATAGGCATTTTCTTTTTTTCTCCTATTCGTACTTACCCTGTAGCTCAAGGCATCTTAGTTTATCTTTTTGTAATTGTGATTTTAGCTCTTCTGGGGAAGGAAATTTCTTTTCATCCCTTATTCTCTCTAAAAACTCTACTCTTATTTCTTTCCCATATAGGTTATCGAGCTCATCATGGAAAAAATGAATTTCCAAAACAAGTTCATGCTCATCAAAGGTAGGCCTAGTCCCGAAATTACACATTCCATACGCCTGAAGTCCAATAATCCTTCCCCGTGTAAAATAAACTCCTGGTTTGGGCATTAACTGGTTTTTCTCGACGGGAACCACATTAGCCGTTGGAAAATTGAGCTCTTTGCCACGTCCAGCACCATGAATAACGGTAGCTATAAATCCAAAGACTGAACCCAATTCAAAATTTGCTCTGCGCACAAACCCATCCTGAATTAATTGCCGTATACGGGAACTGGATATACTATGGCCATCATCTGAAACGGGTTGAATAATTTCTAATCCAATTGAATGGTGCATACAGTATTCATCCAGGAACTGGGGACTACCTTCCCTTTGATTACCAAAATGATGATCGTAACCGATGATCAAATACTTCGGGTTAAAAAAAGGAACAACGGACTGATCGAGAAAATCCTGCGCAGTTGTTTTGGAGAACGCTTCCGTAAAATTGATAACATACACAAGGTCAATACCCAGAGATTCAACGATTTCCATTTTTTGGTCCATACTCATTATCAGTGACAATTTGTCAGCATTCGGATCCAGGATATGCCGCGGATGGGGGTCAAACGTTACCAGGACTGATGGTACACTGCGAGCATGGGCGTGGTTCACGACAGCTGATAGAATTTCATGGTGACCACGATGAATACCATCGTATGAACCAATGGTTAAAACAGATGAGGGTAAAGGCTCAAAACGTTTTAAGCTGCGGATAATTTCCATGATGCCTGAAACTCTTCAACTGTTTTAGAGTCATCAATTGAATAGGGACCAACCTGCGTTCTGACTAGTGATTTAAGATAGCCAACTGTACCCAGTTTTCCTGCAATATCCTTGCCCAAAACCCTGATATACGTTCCCTTAGAGCAGGTGACTGAAAACGAAAGACTGTGGTCCAAATAGTCCAATAAACCGATGCTTTTTATATTAATCTGAACTGGGTCACGTTTGACTTCAATATTCTTCCTGGCAAGTTTATACAGGCGCTGACCATTGACTTTTTTTGCAGAAAACATGGGTGGAATCTGGCAGGATGTACCCAGAAATGAATCCAGGACCTTATGAATATCATCCGCATTTATTTCGGGTACCGGTTTCGCTTCGATCACCTGGCCTTCCGTATCCAGCGTATCCGTAATTTCCCCAAGACAAATCCTAGCTTTGTAGGTTTTATCTGCACCTGTGATAGATGTGAGTTTCTTGGTATCCTTACCCGTACCGATGATGAGTACTCCTTCGGCAAAGGGATCCAACGTGCCCCCATGACCCACCTTTTTTTCTTTTATTACAGATCGGACTTTTTTTACAACATCAAAGGATGTCCAGCCCACGGGCTTATGAAGGTTCAGGATCATGATCATCTCCATATATTCCCGCATCTTTTAGCAGCTGGTTAATTTTTTTACCATAAATGAAACTTTCATCATGATAAAACCGAAGTTCAGGTGTACTCTTCAACTGTAATTCAGGACTCATATATTTCTTGAATGCTTTCCGTCTTTTGTTGATTTCAATATTGATTTCTTCATCTGTTTTTTTTCGTCCTAATACAGAATAGAATACCTTAGCGGATCGAAGATCTGGAGAGATATCCACGTGGGTAAACGTAACAAATCCCAATTGGGATAGATCTATATTTTTTGTAAGAATACCGCATAAAATATCCAGGACCTGATTAGCTACCCGATCCATGCGGCTATAGGGCTTATTTGAGTTCAACTTAATACTAGTTTACGTTTCACTTCACGGATCTCGTAAACTTCTATAACGTCACCTTCCTGAAATTTTTTAACACCATCAATGCCAATACCGCACTCCAAGCCTTCTTTTACTTCTTTCGCATCATCCTTATGGCGTTTTAAGGAATTGATAAGACCCTCAGCTAAAAGTTCGCCTTCCCGTGTGACACGGGCTTTCCCATTTCGAATGATAAGACCATCTACTACTTTACAGCCTGCAATAAAGCCAATTTTTGGAACTTTAAATTGGGTCAGGACCTCAGCCTTGCCAAGACTGCTTTCAACCTGGTCCGGTTCCAATAGTCCTTCCAGGGCCAGAGTCAATTCTTCCACAGCCTGGTAGATCACATTGTATGTTCGAATATCTACGCCTGCCTGGTTGGCCTGCAGCCGGGCATTGGATCTGACTTGCACGTGAAAACCTATTATGACTGCCTTAGATGCTTCGGCCAATAAAACATCTGATTCAGTGACCATGCCTACGCTTTTATGGATCACTTTAATTCCCACTTCTTCCGTTTTTACTTTTTCAAGGGATTCGGAAAGGGCTTCTACCGAACCATCCACATCCCCCTTGATAATCAAGGGCAGTGTTTTCATGGTACCTTCCTTGATAAGGGATGACATCTGGTCCAGGGAGAAAGCCATTTTCTTATGTTCTATTTCACGGCGGATACGCTGGCGCTCGCCTGAGATCCGCTTTAATTCTTTTTCATCATCCAGAACTGCAAAAAGATCGGCGGCCTGAGGCACCTGCACGTAACCCTGGATCTGGACAGCATCCGATGGTCCCGCTTCCTTCAACCGTATCCCATGCTCATTCGTGATGGCACGTACTTTTCCAGGGAAATCACCGCAAAGAAAAGGGTCACCCACTTTTAAAGTTCCTTTTTGTATAAGGATTGTGCCGACCGGACCTAATCCTTTATCCAATCTAGAATCGACAACGGTTCCCCGTGCATTGCAGTCTTTATTGGACTTGAGTTCCAGTACATCGGTCTCAAGCAATAGACTTTCCATAAGATTATCTATGCCATCTCCAGTTTTTGCACTTATCTCAATATCCTGTACCTTACCTCCCCAGGATTCAGTTAATACTTCATGTTCCGATAAGGACCGACGAACTTTTTCAGGATCCGCACCCGGTTTATCCATTTTATTTATGGCCACCACCATGGGGACGCCGGCAGCTTTTGTATGGCTGATGGCTTCAATGGTTTGGGGCATGACGGCATCGTCGGCGGCCACAACAAGGATGACTATGTCCGTCACTTGGGCACCCCGTGCACGCATGGCTGTAAACGCTTCATGGCCCGGTGTGTCCAGAAAGGTCATCTGGCGATCATTATATTCAACTTTATATGCTCCAATGTGCTGTGTGATCCCGCCTGATTCACCTTCAGCTACTTTGGTTTCACGAATGTAATCTAGCAGACTTGTTTTACCGTGGTCCACGTGTCCCATCACCGTAACGATGGGAGCCCGAGGAGTAGCATTTTTAAGATCATCTTCGCTCTTTTCAAGATCAAAAAGGTCTTCACCCACATCTGTGATCTTTTCTGCAATGAATCCGAAATGTTCAGCCAGAAGTTCAATCATAGCCCAATCCACACGCTGATTTTTCGTTACCAGTATCCCAAGTTCAATGCAGATCTGAATTACATCGCTGGAGGTTACTTCAAATATCTTCCCTAATTCTTCTACATTTGAAAATTCTGCTACCTGTAAAGTTGGCTTTTCAACCGATTCTAAAACTTCATCTTCTTCTTTGACTTTGAATTTTTTGTGAGATTTCTTCTTCGATTTTGTATCCATCTGGGCCAGAATTCCCTTGACCTTGGTCTTCACCGACTGATGAACTTTCTCTTGCTGTTTTGGTTTTTTAACAGGTGGATGTTTGCTGGTTCCCGCCCCAATTTCAGTTTGGATATCTGAAAGATTGATCGACCTTAATTTTCTAGATGTTTTGAACTTCTTTTTTAACTCTTTGGCTTTCCTGTTTGATGCAGTTTTATGGTCTTTCTCCAGATTTTCCTGTTTCCTTTTTCTTGCATCATATTCTTTTTCTTGTTTGACAACTTTATCTTCTTTTTTAAGTGATTCTTCTTCGAGGCGTTTCTTTTCTTCTATTTCCTTATCGGCTTTTCTTTTAATCTCTTTCTTTTCCAGTTCACGCTGTTCTGTCAGGGAAAGCAATTTTAGTTTTTTTGCTGATTCCTGTTGTTCTTTTAGACGCGTGTCATGAATCTCGCGTCTTACCTGTTCTTTACGAAATCGATCAACCAGCTCCTTATCTTTCGCAAACTCCTCCATGATCATCTGGTGAACTGTTTCATCCACAGGCGACATGTGACTGGAAACTTCTATCTTTCGGGCTTTGAGAAAATGAAGGATATCCGTATGAGAGATATTCAGATCTTTGGCAATTTGAAAGATTCGGGTCTTGGCCATGATTTATTCAGCACTCTCTGTTACAGGTTCATCTTCTGCAACGTTATCGTCTTCAGTTTCCTGCCCATCAATTTCTTCCACGCTATCAATATCTTTGGATTCTTCGGGCTCCGGTTCGCCAGTTTCATTATTAGAATCGGTTTCAGAAGCCTGTTCAAGAATAGGTTCACCAGCGTGCAGAGCCAGATCAACAGACTCAACTTCTTCATCATTTGTCTCTACTTCCCGTTCAATGAATGACTGAACCGCCTCATATATTTCGTCCAATGATTCATCATCAATACCCTGGGCAGATAACAGATCATCCATATCTGCATCCAGCAGCTCAGACACCACAGTCACTCCAATAGAATTGAGTGATTCAGCGGTCGTTTGATCTACTCCATCAATTTCGGTTAATAATGATTTCTGGTCTTCCTGTATTCTTTCATACTGTTTTACACCATAAGCATCAATCCGGTAATCTGTGATCTTAGATGCCAGATTAATATTCATACCATTTCTACCAATAGCCGCATCAAGATCATCATCATCAAATAGGGCGACGCAGTAGTTCTTTTCATCATCGATGAACAACTGGACCGGCTTTGCTGGAGAAAGAGCCCTGCTCACAAGGATCTCGACCTGTTCACTGTAATTAACAATATCAATTTTTTCATTATTTAATTCACGAACGATGGCCTGGATCCTGCTGCCCCGCATACCCACGCAGGCACCTACAGGATCGATCCTCCGATCGTTAGAACGAACAATGATTTTGGCTCTTTCACCAGGATGGCGCGCAATGGATCTAATATCAATGATCCCATCCTCAATTTCTGGAACTTCCAGCTCAAACAACTTGTACAAAAAATGATTGTCGCTTCGGGAGACTACAATATCCGGACCTTTAGGCGTTACCTCAACGGATTTTATTACAGCTCGAACCGTTTCTCCACGGCGGTATCTTTCTGAATGAATCTGCTCGCTTTTAGGCATCCGAAGCTCAGCCTGTTCAATATTGATAAAAATACCATCCCGCTGAACCTGGTGCACAACACCAATAACAATTTCCCCAACCCGGTTCGCATAATCCTCGTAAATGTAATTTCGTTCCACATCCCTGAGTCTCTGGGCAAAAAACTGTTTTGCCGTAATGACCAGTCTTCTGCCAAACATTCTTGGATCAATGACTTCTACAAACACATCACCTACTTCCAGGTCTGCAGCATCCGGTTCTTTTTCAATGGCATCTTCCATGGTGATCTCTACCTTATAATCGTCAATTTCTTCCACAATAGTTTTTTCTGCATAAATCTCGATTTCTCCTTTATCAAGATTCACAATACAACTGCAGTTGGACGAATCACCATATTCTTTTTCGATCACATATAGGAATAATTCTTCGAGGATAGTGGCGAGTTCAGAACGTTCAACGTTCTTTTCCCGCGCTATTTCCGAAAAGACTTCAATAAGTTCTCTGTTTACCAAAATATCTCCTGCGCGTTATTTGAACGAAATTTTTACTTTAGCTGATTTGATTTTATCATATGATAAGCTGACATCATGTATACCATCCTTCAATGTAACAGAAGCATCATCTGCATCTACGACTGTTCCGGTTAGAGACCGAACTATTTCACCATCCATAAATGTTACCCTTAACTGACGGGCAATATTTTTTCGGTACTGGAACGGATACTGTAACGGCTGGTCCAGTCCTGGTGTTGTTACCTCGAGTCGAAAGCCTTCAGGAAACCGTGCATCAATCTCATTGGAATCTCTCAGGGATTGGGACAATTGTGTCGTATCATCCAACGTAACAGAACGCTCAGAATCAATGACAACACGAATGTAATTTCCCCGTTTATCTTCGGATACATCCAAAAGGACGTGCCCAGTCGAAAGATGGGATTCAACTATGCTTATCAATGTATCATTCATTTCAAACAAAAGAAAAGCGGGCTCTCACCCGCTTTTCAGCCCGCGATTTTACGGGATATCTATGTGTTTAACAAGTATTTAGCCCACGATATTTCCAAGGATTTCTTCAGCGTCCTGCTTCTGGTCACTGTTGAGATCTTTGTTAGCTAACAACCCATCCACTATGACACGGGCACCCTCAAGATCACCCTGTCTAAGGATCAGGCGCGCTTTCGAAAGTTCAAGCATCCTGTACGTGTGTGCATCCCTGCTTTTTTTCATCCCCTGGTCCAGATAAGAAACTGCACCATCCATATTATTCCCCTGTGCGTCAATATCTGAAAGCATGAGGGCAGCCGATGAAACCATAATATCAACGGGTTGATGATTAAAAAATTCAGTTAAATATTGTTCCGCTTGAGTAACATCTCCCGATTCATATTTCATTTTCCCAAGGTAGTAACCGGCCACAGATGAACTGGGTGTTCCCTCAAATTCATTTAGAACCGTTTCCAATTGAAACTGGGCATTATTTACGTCTCCGCGATCCAAAGCAACTAAAGCCTGCCCAAGTGCAGCACTGGCCTCTAATTTATGCTGTGTCCGTTTTTCAGTCATAACATTATATCCTAATAACACAACAATCAGGCCGATTGCCAACTTCATATAAAGCGACCTGTTTTCTTCAAGGTGGGCCTGGGCCTGGTCAACCGATTCCAGGAATGGATCTCTTTGAATTTCCTTACGGGTGATTTTTTTCTTTGGTTTTAGCATAATTTCCTTTTTTAAATATTCTATTAAATGAATGTACCCTCGGCAGGAATCGAACCTGCATCTAATGCTTAGGAGGCACTTGTTCTATCCATTGAACTACAAGGGCAGACTTTAAAATTACCATTATGGGGTAAACGGTACAAGAAGGTCAAATCCTTATCATTCATGGCTTAATTCTCTTGTCATTAATTTGGCTACAGATTCTTTCGGGTTCGCACCATGAAAAAGAACCTGATAAATGCCCTCGGTAATAGGCATCTCCACTTTATATTTATCCAGTAACTGATGCAGGGATTTTGCCGTCTCAACACCTTCTGCCACCATGCGCATATTGGCAAGAATTTCATCAAGTGTTTTCCCTTCACCGATAAGCTGGCCCACTCTGCGATTGCGGCTGTACCGACTCAGACAGGTAACGATTAGGTCCCCGATACCGCTTAACCCGGAAAAGGTTTTTGGGTTGGCACCCATGGCCGATCCCAGCCTGGCAATTTCTCTCATCCCCCTAGTCATAAGTGCCGCCTTTGAATTATCACCGTATCCAATACCATCACTGATTCCTGCGGCAATGGCAATCACGTTTTTCATGGCACCGCCTAATTCAACACCTCGTATGTCTGTGTTGGTGTAAATACGAAGATTTTCATTGGAAAATAATTCCTGGATCGATTTTGCTGTGTCCAGGTCCTGGGAAGCAGAAACAAGTGTGGTCGGGTATCCAGCGATCACCTCTTCCGCATGGCTTGGACCAGAAAGAGTTACAGTATTACTATAAGAATTATTTAAAACATCATTTATAATTTCACTTACAGTCATTAAAGTATTAATTTCAATGCCTTTTGAAACATTGACAATTATTTTATTATTGGTGAATAGCGGTACCAAATCTTCCACTACATTTCGGATGGATTGCGATGGTATGGCAATTACAATAATATCAGCCGACTCCAGCGTTTCCTGTGCATTTGTAGTAAAGAATACATTATCCGGGAAATGCAGTTCTGGTACGAGGTAATGTACTCTGGTCTTTTTTATATATTCCACCACCGCAGAATTGCGGTGCCACATGGTAACAGTGGCCCCTTTCTGAGCAGCAACAGATCCCAGGGCTCCTCCCCAGGATCCGCAACCTAAAAATGATATATTAGCCACGCTTATTCGGAGTACATTGACTCGATCATGTCAGACCAGTTTTCATTGATCTGTTTACGACGGATTTTTAGTGTGGGAGTCAACTCACCATCATCGATAGTAAAATCACGTGGAAGAATTGAGAATGTTTTCAATTGTTCTGGATTTGAAAATTTCCCATTCAATCTGTTTACCTCGGATTGGATCTCAGATTTTACATCATCACTATCGGTAAAATCAGATAGTTCATGCCCGTTTTCTTTTAACACGGCCAACTGTTCCCCAGGATCCTTTGGAATTGAATCGGGTTCCAGCCCAACTTTATCCCGGAGAATAGCACCCACATCCAGCGTAAACAGTGCCGAACAATATTTCCGGGCATCCCCAACCAGAAAGCATTGAGATATAACCGGGATGGATTTCATGGTTTCTTCAATAATAAGTGGAGCAATATTTTTTCCCGCAGAACTTACATAGATCTCTTTCTTGCGTCCTGTTATTGAAAGGTAACCATCAGAATCAATTTTGCCTACATCACCGGTATGGAGCCATCCATCGATAATTGTCTTGGCTGTAGCCTGCTCGTTACGATAGTATCCTTTCATTACATGATCACCCTTTAGTAGGACCTCACCATCTCCAGCAAGTTCTACGCGTGTGTCTGGTATGGCTTTGCCTACTGATCCAATCTTATTATTACCCATATAGTTAAGAGTCGCTCCTGCTGTATTCTCTGTCATACCATAGCCCTCATATAGTGGTATCCCTAGATCTTGAAATAATGACAAGATATCAGGATTGATCGGAGCCGCACCGCTGATAGCGAACTTCACATTACTAAATCCTGCAGCTGCTTTTAGTTTTCCTTTGAAAACACTAGATAGACCTGGGATCTTTAAGCCTACCTTTAATATGGCCTTTGAATCAATGGCAGCTTTCAGGTTTGAATATATTTTTTCATAGATCCTAGGAACAGAAATAAATAAATGAGGCTGCACTTCTTTTGCATAGTCCACCGTATTTAATGGGCTGTCCACGATGTGCATATGCATTGCCCTACGGATCCAGTAATGATTATCAACCAGCTGCCCAAAAACATGTGCACCAGGGAGCCATGAGACATAAAGGTCGCCCTGGTTAAATTTCATTAGGGACAGAATGGAGTCCAGTGAGAATGTCCAATTTCGGTGAACTAACTCGACTCCTTTTGGGTCCCCGGTGGTTCCGGATGTATAAATTAATGAAGATGTATCACCAGGTTCGATTCCCTCGTATCGTGACATAACTTGAGAATCAGTAATATTAGAACCTTTTGAAATAAACTTGTCCCAAGTAATTATCTTTGCATGATCTAGCTGTTCTACACCATCAAAGGTCACAACAAACTCAACCTTATCAAGATTGTCCAATATGGTCAATAACCTATGATTTGGCATTTTTTCTGGTTCATTATTATCATTTGGATTATTGCCTAGAAAAACAATTTTCGAATCAGAATTGCCTACAACCCATTCTACTTCATTTGATGAACTGGTATGGTATACTCCAACAGAAACACTATTAATTAACTGTGTAGCTGTATAACACCCATTCCATTCTTTTCTATTGTAGCTATAAATACTTACTTTATCATTTTTCCCGATACCACAGGCAATGAGAGATTTGGAAATCGCCAAGACTGAATCATAGAATTCGCTCCATGTATCTGTTTGCCATTGGCCTGAGCTATCCTTGATTGATAAGGCAGGTTCATTGCCATATTTCTCAACATTCTGAAGTAAATATTTTGGTGTATTCATCATAATTATTTTCTTGTTGTCTTTTTGGTGAAACTCATTAAACTGAATATCAAGTTTAACTCCACTAGAATTTATATCGAATTCTAACATTTACCAATTCCATGACCTTGACACTGCATTCACTTGACAGATAAGTTCCGCCCCCTGTTTTCTTCATCCATATTGCCGGTGTGGCGGAATTGGTAGACGCGGTGGATTCAAAATCCATTTCTCGCAAGAGAGTGGGGGTTCGAGCCCCTCCACCGGTACAATCTGCATGATTTCAGGCCCTGTTTTTAGCCTTTAAATTTTTCCTTGACTTGTATTAAATAAACCAATACTTTAACCGTTGAAGGTGCTGGTTTGGTACCTTTGGTATGTGGAAGGGGTAGACGTTCATTCTGTCCGAGGTCATGATGAACTCTGCCCCATTTTTTTATTATTATATTGTAATGTTATTGTTTTACTAATAATGTATTAATCTTATTATTATTATATTTATATACATTTAATAATGTGGTATAAGTGAGCATTATTTTCCTAAAAATCAATGACCGTATATATATATATATTACAAAAATGGTACTGCTGAACCGGTATTAAATCCAATTATTTGGATGGTATGAGTTTCAAGGTCTTCTCTGGAACTATTAATAGTTTATTTATGGATATATCCTTTTTCAACTGCAGTCGTCCAATCGTACTGCAGGGAACCGAATGGAGCATACAAATTCTTTGGAATTCCATTAACTCCCTTTCCCCAAGCAAAACCAGAGCTGATGCGTACGATTCCCCAAACAATAACTCTTCTGCCGTTAATCTGCTTGTGATGTGAATTTTAATGCCAAACTGGCCCTTAAGGTATCGGTACAGGGCCAATACGGTGCACACCAAACCGCCTTTCTCAATTGCCAGTGCATTTTTAATGACACTGGAAGATACTGACTGCACCAATGTTTGGTTAATATTGTATTCCATAATGCTGTCAAATGATTTTTGACCTGCAACATGGGATATCCCCGAAATTTCTTCATAGAGTGAATGTTCTATTTCACCCTTCACACCTCCCAACAAGGCTATAAAATCACTGGTATCATGGTTCCATTCAACCGATTCAATAGATGAACCAAGCCCTATCACCTGGTGCTGGTTCGGTTCAAGGGCATCCAGTATCCGCGTATCAGCCCTGTGCTTTAAATCAAATGCATGAATGGCTGATTGCTGACCTGCCAGGAAACGGGTATCACCTACATTGGTCATGACTCTTAATTCATCGATATGAGAACCCTGCAAAGCTATTTTACGCACCACATCAGCCACAGAACGAATACCGTAAAAAAATATATCTCTTCCTGTTTGAAGAGATCGCAGTTCTGAAACCTGTATAATACTCTGTTGGGTATCCCCAAAAATCTGTTTCTTTTGAACCTTGGGGTACCCTGCTTTGATCATTTTCTTAATGATGGTAAGCAGAGCGGGTTTTTTAGATGAATGTTTACTCAAACGCTGATGATCAGGCTTGAGGGTAGGACGTTCAATATCTTTTCCATGGAGGGAGATCAAAGTAAGTCCTTTTGGCCACCTGCGTTCATGTACATCAGAAAAATATAAGGTATGAACCGGTTCAGACCGTATGCATCCAACTCTTTGGTATTCATATTTCATCCCATTCAAAAGACCCTTCAAAGCACTATCACTCGGCCCCTGGGATATGACAATGCCATCTCCTTTTTTATATCGTTTTGGAAAGGCAAGATCCAGTGATGCAGAGTTGGGAATCCTATTAAGAAGTTTTCGAAGATCTTTGCCATGATCCCCATCAAGGGCTATTCCTTCAACATAGAGTGCGGACTGGTTGAGTATATACTTAATTTTTTTCTCATTGATCAGTGTTTTTCCCGGTTTGGGAATTTTGATAAATCCCAATAACTGCTGACTGATGACTTTTTTTCTTGGATTATCATTGCCCAGGATGGCCAGGACACATACTTTTCCACCCTTTTTTCTGGGTGCATCCAACGCTAAATGATGGGTAATGACCGGAGCAAACTCATGGGTCAGGGTTTTCTCAAAATCATGGATCCTCCTAAGGGTTTTTTTTGGCGGTTCAAAGAGCCAGATAAAAGATAATTGCTTTGGCCAGGCTCCAAGCAATGAACATTCTCGCATTAAATAATGGGTTCCAGTCCACTGCCCTTGAATATTGATTTCTCTTAATTCATATCGGAGTGAATGATGTCCAGCGGTGGGTTCCTGGCTGATAAATCTGGCAGGTATCCTGTCCCGGAGTTTTAATACGGGTTCAACTGCCCCATAGAGAATATTTAATTCTTTTTTACCCGGGTCCCTGCCTAATGATCTTTGGATAAATTCCAGATCCATTTTTGAAAATAGTTTCATGGGCCCCATTTAACTGTATTAAGTATAGGCTCTATGTCCTGCCACCTAAATCCTTTTCGTTTTAAAAGATTTACCAGCTTTTTCATTTCTTTTAAAGAATTGCCGCGCACCGAAATTCGCTTATCCATGATCTGTTGCACCATTTTCTCCGGTGGATAAGTCACATAAAGTTCATCCAATATGGAATTGAGCAGGTCATGGGGAATTTGGTGCTGGGAAAATTTGTGTTTGACGGCCATCCTGCCCAATGATTTTTTCTTAATCAGGTAGGAAGCATACATTTTGGCAAATGCTTTATCATCCATGTATCCTTTAGAATCCAATTTATCTAATACAGGAACAATATCATCTTCGATGTACCCTTTCCTTTTTAACAAGGTCAGTACCTCTGCCCTGCTTCTCTGCCTATAGCTCAGCAGGCGTAATACTCTAATCTTGATCTGCTGCCGTGTTTCAATGCGTTTGAGATGCTTTAATGCCTTTTTCGTAAGTATTTGACCCGCATCCAGTGGATTAGAAATTAAAACGTCTCCGGAAATTCCGAAGACGTCTCCCGATTCAAGCGTAACAGTGAATCGATTTTTTCTTTTCTTTTGCGGGACAATGGATTGAATCTTATGCGTCAGTTTCCACAACCTCCCCATTGAGACCCATGAAAGACCTGACCTTTTCAGTGATGGATTTTAAAATATCATCATTGTCTGTTAAAAAGGTTTTAGCATTCTCACGGCCCTGCCCGATCTTTAGATCTTCAAATGAATACCAGGCTCCGGTTTTTTCAACAATATCCCCTGTCACTGCGAGATCAAGAATATCACCTTCATAGGAAATTCCCTGACCAAACATAATATCAAACTCAGACTGTTTGAATGGCGGGGCAACCTTGTTTTTTACAACTTTCACCCGCACTCGACTCCCAACCATTTCTCCCCCATCTTTCAAACTCGTGATGCGGCGTATTTCCATGCGAATGGATGAATAGAATTTTAGAGCTCTTCCACCGGGAGTGGTTTCGGGATTGCCGAACATAACCCCTATTTTCTCCCTGATCTGGTTTATAAAGATCACCGTTGTATTGGATCGGCTCACAGTACCGGTTAATTTTCGTAAAGCTTGGGACATAAGCCTGGCCTGTAATCCCATATGGGCATCTCCCATATCTCCTTCCAGTTCTGCACGGGGTACCAAGGCTGCCACTGAATCGATCACAATCACATCCAAGGCGCTGCTGCGCACCAGGGTTTCGCAAATCTCAAGGGCCTGTTCACCCGTATCAGGCTGTGAGATAAGCAATTCTTCCGTATTAACCCCCAGTTTTTTTGAATATTCGGGGTCAACGGCATGTTCAGCATCAATGAACGCAGCAAATCCACCCGCTTTTTGTGCTTCGGCAATAATATGGAGTCCCAGAGTTGTTTTTCCAGAAGATTCGGGGCCAAATATTTCTACAATTCTGCCTTTTGGAACCCCACCCACTCCCAGGGCTATATCCAGGGATAAACATCCTGTTGAGATTGAATTCTCCATAGTTGGGATATAGTCTTCGCCAAGACGCATAATGGATCCTTTTCCAAACTGGCGATCGATCTGAGTAATGGCTAATTCCAATGCCTTGGCTTTTTTTGTTTCCGCTGACATGGCGTCTCCTTATACTGTTTCCCCTAAAGGAAATGATTTTAATAAAGTATAAACTGCTCCAGTTGGCAGCAATTCGCTACTGAAAAATTGCACACGATCTACCGGGAAATCAATTGGATCATAAGATGATTTTAAAAAAAGCCCTACATCCGGTGTCCATTTTTGGGGGTATTTAACCCTCGCCAGAGTAATATGGGGAGAATAGACCTGCCGTTCTTTTGGGAATCCCAACCCATCCAATGAGCGTTCAATCCTTGATACTAAATTCAATAATGGTTTCAAATCACCGGTTACCCCCATCCACAGGGCCCGAGGTCTTTCTGGAATCGGGAAACAGCCCGTTTCTTCAATGGTCAGATTGAAAGGCTTTACGTCACGAGTGATGGTTTCAATATGGTCTATCACTTCGGAATTGGATAATTCAGGCGTATAACCTAAAAATTTAAGTGTTAAATGAAGATGGATGTTTTTAACCCAGTTGATTTTTGCAGGGGATCCTTCCAGAGTTGAATAGAGCATGTTTTTCTTCGACCGGACCTCGTCAGGAACCGGAACCGCTAGAAAAGTGCGTAAGAGCTTTTCAATCATTCTGTAGTGTAACCCGGAGCCAATTCAGGGCTGCCTGGCTGGTTCTGAGTTTATTCCTGTTCCTGTCCGTACCAAATGTAAATTCTCGAACTTGGTTGCTTTGGGAATCGGCCAACCCAATGTACACCAGCCCAACGGGTTTCTCATCGGTCCCGCCTCCGGGTCCTGCAATCCCTGTAACCGATAATCCATAATCCGTTCCAAATTTCTCCATGACCTTAGTTGCCATCTGTCCCGCCGTTGTTTTACTGACGGCACCATAAGAATTAATGCAGGCCTGTTCAACACCCAATACCGTGATTTTTGCCTCATTACCATAGACCACAAGCCCTCCTTTAAATATGGCAGAACTCCCCGGTATTTCTGTGATCCGGTGCCCAATTAATCCGCCGGTGCAGGATTCAGCGACAGATACGGTTTTATGTTTTTCAATTGCAGTATGCACAATGACATGCTCTATAGTGTCTTTGCCTTCACCGTAAATCATGGAACCAAGCAAAGAATATAGTTCTTCTGATAACCTATCCACACGATCCTGCCTTATGCTGGAGATTCGAATGTCTACACCATAGAGGGATGGGTAGTAGCCAATATTACATCCATGGTCTCTGGCGGTTGCGTCGGCGATTCTTTCAATCAATGCAGATTCAGGTATCCCTGTTGTCCGTAGCGTTCTGATCATGGTTGGCTCAGTGACAGATTTGGCAATCATGGGAACCACTGTCTGCTCCATCATGGATTTCATTTCTGCAGGTACACCGGGTAGGGCAACCAGAATTGACCCATCAACCTTGAATTGGAATCCCTGTGCTGAACCAACCGGATTGGGAATCACTGCACCCAATGCTGGAACCAATGCCTGGTTGCGGTTGGATTCAGGGATATTCATACCAAATCGCTTGAACCGTTCCGATAGGACAGACCAATAATCATTATCGAATACGGCCTCTGTACCCACGAACCTGAAAAGTGTGGTTCGGGTAATATCATCCTCCGTTGGTCCCAGGCCACCTGTGATAATAAGGTAATTGGGTTTGGAATCAATGAGACGGTTTAACCCGTCTACAATTGATGACTCATCATCAGGTACCGTTATCTGCCGCTGAACTGAACAGCCAAGTTCTGTTACTTTTCTGCCAATCCAGGCTGCGTTTGTATTAAGGGTATCTCCTGAAAGTAACTCATTGCCAATAGACAACAGGGCAATGTTCATAAATTAAAATACAGCAGGCTTTGTGTCACCAGGCAGGCCAGTATACCCGCCGCCACATCATCCATCATTACCCCAATGGCATCTTCCATATCATCCATAAGTTGAATGGGCCCTGGCTTTAATATATCAAACAGGCGAAAAAATAAGAATGCAACGAGACCCCATTTAATATCATGGGGTACAAGATAGAGTGCTATCCACATTCCTACCCATTCATCAATAACAACGGCCTGAGGATCTGTATCATCCCAGGCCTCAATCAAAATATCTGCTGCAGCTATACCTGCAAAAAATACCCCACCGGTTATGAGAAGAAATAAAGGGTCACTGAGAGCGGGCTTGACAATATACCAAGTAAGGAGTGCAGCCAGGCTGCCCCAGGTTCCAGGAGCTATGGGCATCCGGCCTACATAGACCACAGTACCAATCAATTCAGCCAGTTTATACCTGAGATTCATCTTCTTCTATAAACTGCTGAATTGCCCCTCGATTTACATAAAGGTAGGTCAAACCGGTAAATACTGTGAATATAGTTGCAAAGAGAGTCAGATTGTAGATCAAACTGTATTCCTTAACGATATCCAGCATAGGGACAGCCCAGGCCAGCGATAACCCCTTGAGCCCTAATACACACAGGATAAAACTGATAATAAACATTTGAGCTACAGTTTTAGCCTTGGCAATGGTTGATGTGACCATGGAGAGTCCTTTCTGTTCCATAGCCATTCTTAAACCGGTCACAAACAAATCCCTGAAAATAATCAAGCCCACCATCCAGAATTCAATAATGTCCAACAAAGCAAACGATATAAATGCTGAAGAAACGAGAATCTTATCCGCCAAAGGATCCAGAAATTTTCCTTCGGGCGTGACCTGGTTGTATTTCCTGGCATAATACCCGTCATAAGCATCGGTAATGCTGGCTATGAAAAAAATCACCAGCGCGATCGAATGACTCAGTGGATGTTCAGAAAACAGGAAAAGGATAAATACAGGCGTGAGCAGTATTCGGAAAATGGTTAAGATATTAGGAATATTTAAACGGATGTTCTGCCCTCCATAGCTCGAATCAATGTGGCTTCATCCACGTATTCAAGGTCGCCGCCCACCGGTATTCCACGTGCGAGTCGGGACACGGTGACATCTTTTTCCGCCAACACTTTTGCCAGGTAGAGTGCAGTCGTTTCTCCTTCCACACTGGGATTCGTTGCTAGAATAACCTCCATTCCAGGCTGAATTCTTCGAACCAGACTGTCCACATTGAGATCATCCGGACCAATGCCATCCAGGGGTGACAATGCACCACCCAGGACATGGTATTTACCTCTGAAACTGTTGGTCTTCTCAAAAATAAAAATATCATGGGCATTTTCAACAATGCAGAGAAAATGATCATCCCGTTTAACATCACCGCATATCTTACAGGGGTCATCTTCTGTGATTCCATGGCACAGTGAACAATTCTGGACTTTAATCTTTACATCCTTTAAGGCATCGGACAACCGATATACCGTTTCCTTTTCCGAATTTAAGAGATGAAATGCCAGCCTCTGGGCTGTTTTTCGCCCAATTCCCGGGAGCCGGGAGAATTCATCAATCAATCGATTAGCGCTGTCAGGAAGAGACTGCACCTACATCCCTGGAATTTTCAATCCACTCATCATTCCACCTGCCACAGAGTTCATTTTTTCCTGGGAATCGGTCTGAGCCTTGGATAATGCTTTATTCAATGCTGAGATGATCAGGTCTTCCAGCATTTCCCTATCTTCAGCCATGGCTTCAGGGTCAATATTGACCTCCAGCACTTCCTGTTTTCCATTCACCTTTACAGTCACCATCCCACCGCCAGATTCCGCTTCCACGATCATATCTGACAACTGGCCCTGGACCTCTTCGATCTGCTGCTGCATTTCCTGGGCCTGTTTCAGCAGTTTAGACATATTTCCTTTAAACATAATTGCTCCTAACGCAATATTTCTCCGTCAAATAATTCGACAACTTTATTAAATACTTTTTCATCTTTAGGGTTTGGTTCCTTCTGATTTTTATTTTTAGTATTTTGCTTTGCATCCGTTTCTTCGGCACTGTGTTTGAAACCCACCTTCAATGGTATACCTATTTCATCTGAAAGAATCTTTTCAATTGCTGGAATCCCCCGATCCATCATTTTTTCATTGAACCCCCGTTTCCCGGTAGAATGCAACAGGACTGTATTTTTTTCTATTGCAATGGGTGTGTAGTCTTCTACAATAGCGCCTATTGATGGGCGTGCAAGGTGGATTTTCTCGATGATGGATGCCCAATGTCCTGTTACAGATTCCAGAGTTAAATCCGAAGCGGGATCAGCAGGTACTGGTTCAGGTGTCTCTTCTTCTATCGGTTTATCTTTTGAAATGGGTTTCTCTGCCACAGGACTGCTTTCTAAAAGTTCATCCTTTTCAACCTCTGGTTTTGTGGGAAGGGACTCTGGTTGTTTTTCAACTTTAGGAAGGGGTGCTGTTTTTTGGGGTTTGGTACGTGGGGAACTTGAACCGGGAAGGTCTCCCGATAATAATTGATCAATCAGAACCGACTGATCCATTTCCAATAGTTTTAATGCAGTCATTTCCATTAAAAGGTAAGGATCATCTGCCCGACGAATAGTGGATGAAACATCGGTAAGAATCTGGCTGATACGCAGCAGATCCCTTTTATCCCAATGGGAACTCTCCTGAATATATTTTTGAATATGTTCTTTATTCATTTCCAAGAGTGTTTCCCCGTCTTTTACACCGGCATATAAAATATTCCTGATATGTTCCCCCATGCCCACCAATACTTCCGCTGCCGGGACACCGTATCCAGAAAATTCAGATAGCAGGGTGATCATTCCGCTGTAGTCTTTATCCCGTATCGTACGCGTAAATTTAAAATAGAGTTCATCTGTGATCAGCCCCAGGGCCTGGATAACGTCCTGGTACTTAATATCCTTTCCGCAAAAGGAGATGGACTGATCCAGGAGAGACAAAGCATCGCGCATGCTGCCATCCGCCTTTTTGGCGATTGCATTAATGGACTCAGGGTCATAAGAGATTCCTTCTTCTTTCATGATGTACTGGAGTCTTTCCGAGATAACCGCCAGTGAAATACGATTAAAATCAAACCGCTGGCACCGAGAAATGATTGTGGCAGGAACTTTGTGAATATCCGTAGTTGCAAAAATGAATTTTCCATGGGTTGGCGGTTCCTCCAGGGTTCTCAACAGGGCATTGAAAGCCTGGGTAGTAAGCATATGAACTTCATCAATAATGATAACCTTATAGGCCCCATTCATGGGTGCAAATTTTATTTGCTCTCTTAAGCTGCGAATTTCTTCAATACCGCGATTGGAAGCGCCATCAATTTCAAGTACATCCAGGGATCTTCCGCCCGCAATCTCACGGGAAATATCTGAGTCTGGATCAAAATCAGCTGAGGGACCGCCATCAGCATTTAAGGCCATGGCAAGAATTCGTGCAGTGGTGGTTTTTCCCACACCCCGGGGGCCCGTAAAGATATATCCCTGTGCAATTCGATCCTGGTCAAATGCATTGATCAATGTTTGGGTGATATGATCCTGTCCCACAACATCCTTGAAGGATTGTGGGCGCCATTTGAGTGATAATACTTTGTATGCCATAAAATTATTCGGCCGTGCACCAGCGTTCGACTGTTCCGGTCCCGGTTCAATAACAACCAGCCAGCTCCGTTCCGGATTCTGTCGGCACATGAATATTCAGACTTACCGCTGCTCCTTTCCAGGCCTGACGGGGTTCACCTTATATCCATTGCCACAGCCCAGAACTTCAACACCGCTTAATTCTTCCAAACTGGTCGGCAACAGCCTGGCGTCGGCATCGATCCTGCTATAGCGGATTGCAGGTTACAGGGCACCGCTAATTCCCCGTCTAGCACGGCCAGAAATTAATTTTTCAAAAAAATAGTGACCTTTAATTTACTGCGATTGGACATCAGGTAAATCATCAATCAATAGATTACTACAATTTTAATTTCAGCAATTTCAAACCAATCCCAAAAGTTGGACTGGTCCAGTTTCAGGATTCCATCCTTAAAGTTAAACCGCAGCCGTTTGCGGTAGAGCGATTCCGTGAACCATTCTGAATTATCCCGTTTATAATAGATTGCCACAAAAGGAGGACTGTCTTCTTTCAGGTCTGGAATCAGTAAAGTACAAATTGCTTCGTTGAACTCACCTTCCGCTGTAATAAAATCCAGCTTTGTAAAACTGTAAACTCTTTTTTTTAACGGTGTGTATTCTGATAGATTTTTAGTGTGTTCCTGGCTGTAGATCTGGCCTAGGGAAATGTATGAAAATAAAATAAAAAAAAGGGGGTGACTTCTCACCCCCAAATTTGTGATTACTTTTTCTTTCGCCCAAAGAATCCTTTTTTCTTCTTCGGCTCTTCTTCTTTTGGTTCATCACCGCCACTATCACCACCCGCTTCGATCTTTTTTTCCCATTCACTCATTTCTTCACCGCCGCCACCCGGTTCATCATCCGCTTCATCACCCCCGCCAGCATCAGCAGATGCATCGGGATTATCCCAGATTTCTTTTAATCGTTCATGGCGTTTTTCAGAATTTTCCTTGAGATTGGTGAGCATTTCATTTACTTCTTCATGAAAATCAGCTATGGTTTGCTCAAGACGGCTGATCAACTCTTCCTGGAGCGGTCCGCCAAATCCATCTCCAACCTGTTCCATCAGGTTTCCAAACTGATCCATTAAATATTGTTTTTGTGGGTCTACTGCCGGGGCAGCACTCCCTGCCGCTGCGGCCGCAGCCGGTTTCTTAGGCATGAATCCTCCGTAGATTATTTAAAATTTTGACTTTCATATTCAGCTTCTGACAAGATAATAGTCTCTGCAGGCGTCAACAATGTACTGACAGCATCAAACACTTCGCTACTAAAAATCAAACCAATTACAATACCAAATAATTGCGTATATCTAATCAAATCATTCCTGGGTATACCAAAATCATTGTACAATGTGGGCCGTTGAGCATTATAGAGGCGGGCTAAGGCAAGTCCGGTGACGCCGCTGGCACCATAAATATACGGGCGAAGGTATTCATACTCGCCTATGGAAGTGCGGTAAGATAATTTATCCAGGTTGTTCAAACTCACCATCTCAATAGTAGTCGGTGTTTGAATATGCAATACATTCTCATCTACCTTAAACAGGGTCCCCTTTAACTTCTTTTTACCTGAATGCTTAAGAACCACAAATTGGGGTTTTGGTATTTCATTTACGATCTTTTCGGCGCGGAGGAAATCCATACCTTCGTACATTGCAATCTTTTCTTCTTCAGTGAACCTGGGCTGCCCATCCACATACTGTTTCAGTGTATTAAACTCGTCCTGGTCAATATAGCGTCTAACTTTGGTTATCTTTCCGTCAACATTCTTAACGACTAATATTCTATATTTATTTTCATTGATGCGTACGATCTGGGCATCAATCAGCCCCTTTTCATCCGGGAATATCCTGTAAAACCGGCTTTCATGTTCATCGATCTCTGCACCCACATTGTCGCTGAGGATAATAACCTCCGTTTGGGCACCAAGACCACCAAGCAATATCAAAGCAGGCAGTGTGTACTTAAGCATAGGTCTAAACATTAAAAATTGAACGTGGTCTCAATGGTGGTTTGCTTAATCGTTTCCAGGGTACCCGTTCCATCATCCCGATAAAACTGGCGAAAATCCCAGATCAGGCTCACACCCTTGCTCAACTCGTATCCTACACGATAGCCCATAATTGTATTCTCAGATGGATTTTCAAAATCAAAGGGATTTTCATCATTGTTCCTCTGGTAATAAGCCATGGCAGAACTGATCTTGGGTATATTATCCGTATTCAGGTTTAAAAAGGAAGTAAAACTCTTCAATTCTGTTGTATCTGCTTTCATATTCGCATAAGATGCGGAAAAATCCACCAGGTTGAACAGATTCAATCCCGCAGATCCAAACAGGCCGGTTGAAGTGGTTGAATCATTGTACTCTTCAAAAACAGACATATCCTTAGTGCGAATGGTTGTTTGGTTGTCCGCTGTAGACGTCACAACACGGTTTAAATCATAGGCCTGATCAAAAAACTGGGGAACATAGGAACCATTTATAATCCTGTATTCCAGGGAAAGATTTAAAATGCCAAAAAGAGTTGAACGTATGCCCGGTACGCTGATACCGCTACCGGATCGTTCCTTCCGGATAAAGCTGGAGTCGGACGTACTTACAGCAGGAAACTTCAATGTATTATATTCAGCATAGATCATGAGTGATATAGCATCGGACTGAAGAACGGGGTAGCCGATATCAAAGGATAATCCGGTTGTGGATGCTGTATTATCCTTCAGGCTGAATGGTGTAGCTTTTAAATTAATGTCAGAAATATTCTCTTCCGCATCTATGATATTATCCCCATCTGCATCGATATCAACCAGAGAATCTAAAACGCTATCCCCGTGCCCCGGATCTGGCCAACCATCACCATCTGTATCATTCCAAAGAGTACTGTCATCTGGAAAATCATCAAACACGTCTGGATAGCTGTCTTCATCCTTATCTTTGAGGCCTGAGAACATATTTGCATCCGTAATGAAATTAACACCTATTGCAAGGGGTAAATCATCTGAAACAGTGTAGGCAGCCCGCAATCCGGTTACCGTACCGCCCCGCGACATATCCTTTATATTGGATAAAAAGAGTTCTCCGCCTACAGGACCAATGTTAAAGCCCGTATTAACCCCGACCCTGCGCACCGATGGAAATTCCATCATATTTGAATAATTATTCATCAGGCCGCCATATCCCAGCGTTAATCCTTCAATGGAACCGTATTTGATCCAGGCGGGATCCGTCTTTTTACCGTAGCGGATAAACAGGATCTTATCCAGCAACAGTCCGGGGTCATTCTCAATATCCCACTCATCATAGCGCATATTTCCTTCGTTATCCATGTAAACCACAAGATCCAGTCCGATTCCAACCTTGCCAATATTGATCTCAGGCCTGAGCGCCAGTTGGTTATACAATACACCATCCAAAGTAACGGATCCAATCCCCAATCCCATGGCAAAGGGTTTTGGCGGCGGACCCGGATCCGGTGCTTCAGGTGCTTCAGGCTCCGGGACATCTTCAGCGGTCTCAGGTGCTTCCGGTTCTTCCGCTGTTTCTGCGGACTGTTCAGGCTGGGGCTGTTCAGCTTCCTGGGGAGTTTCTTTCAGTGATCGCGGGGTTTGTTCAGGTTCAACCTTTTCAGGAGTTTCTTCCGGTTCTGGTTCCTGGTATTCTTCCACTTCCGGATCTTCTGGATATTCACCTGGCGCAGCCGGTGCCTGAACCAGGTTTCCTGTGGCATTGCTCACCGCTTTCTGACCCGGCCCCACATCCACCGTTTCGCCGCTGATCATATTCAACACCTCAAAGAGTCCTTCCTTGCCAATAAATTGGTCCACCCCGGTCTGACTCACAATGGCCGCAAACTGGGTGCCCTTTACACTGGCTACGGATACGGGGGTCTGGATCCGGAACGATTTTGACCGGCCTTCCTTTGTAACATTGTTCAACAGGGTTCCATAGGTTAAATCCACGGTCCGCGTATTTCGTGTATCCATAAAACCAAACTTGGTGTTTTCCCTGATTTTCAGGATGGTTCTGTCATCCAGGTACATAATCGCTCCAAAACCAGGATCACCCACCTTAATCTCATCGCCATTGCGGATCGCAGCACCGGGCTTTGCTTTTTCTGAAAATGAGCTCATACCCAGGCGTTTGAAATAGACATTCCCTTCCGCCTTTATCAGCCGTGCGATCACATCTCCATGGAGTTGTGATATCAGAAAAACTACTGTAAAAAATATGGATAGCGGTTGAGACATACTCCCTGTGCCTGTTTTGGTCGAATGAAAATTACTTTTTTATTGCCCTGTAGACCAGTGCTTCTATGGATGAAAATTCCATATCCAGCGCTTCACTTAACCCTAATTCACAGGTTCTGCTGGATGAAACGCCCTTTTGGGATGAAAGGCCCTTTACAGAACGATCTACTGCATTTTTTGTCAGCTCTGGATGACGAAAACCACGATCGCCCCCTGTACCGCAGCAAAAGGGTTCCAACGCGGTTTCAACAGAAGAGACGCAGTCGCTGGCAAGATCGAATAAATCATTTTCCTTTCCCATCTTTTGGGCAGAGCATACGTTATGAACAAAAACGGATTCATCCAGCAGCTCTAGGCCCAGCCTAGGTTTGACCTTGTTCAAAAATTCTACCGAATCTATGATGACTAAGGATGAAACGTCCTGACTTTCCATAAGGTACTGGGTGCAGGGAGACATATCAACAACGATGGGAATTTTACCCCCGTTTGATACGGCATTGAGTTCATCTAATAAATCCTGTCTCATATCTTTCCCTGTGGTATCAAATCCCCGGGATGAAAATGCCATACCACAGCAATGATCATTCACAGTGTCCAGGGTCCCTAGCCTGATCCCCGCTGCATCAGCAATCTGTCTTAAATAATCAGATGAACTTAAACCGCTAGTATCACCGGCAAGTACGCGATTTACACATGATGAAACATGAATATAATCCGGGTCGACCACTGGACTGAATATGGATTTTTTAGAAACTGTAAACCCAGACCGGGGCCAGACCGGCACCCTGCCCTTTGAAATTTTATTTAAAGCAGCTGCACCCTTCCTGACCAAGGAATGTCCGATGAATGAATCCACCATCCCAACGGTCTTCAGCCCTGCTCTAACCAGAGATATTATAAATCTAAAATGCCGGCTTATAAAGGATATGAACCAGGGATCAGCAGCCCCGGTAAAGCGCAGGGATTTCACCATGACGCCCGTATTAATATTAACGGGACACTCAATGGAACAGAGCCCATCGGTGGCGCAGGTCTGATCCACACCGTATTCCAGGCGCTTTTGATCCTGGGCTGAAAGAACTGCGGACTTTGCTTCACGCATTACAGCAATGCGCTGCCTGGGCGTCAGGGTTAACCCCCGGCTGGGACAAATCCGTTCGCAAAATCCACACTCGATACATGTATCCACTTCATCGTGCACCCGGGGCATAGGTTTTAAATTTTTCATATGCAGTTTCTGATCCCGGGTTAAGAGCACATCGGGATTCATAATATTCAGAGGATCTGCCAAGGATTTTACCTTCCACATCAGGTCATAGATATCCCCACCCCACTCTGATTCCACGAAGGCAGCCATATTCCGGCCTGTCCCATGCTCTGCTTTTAAGGATCCATTGAACTCTTTTAGGGTCATATTGGAGAGTTCATTCATCATCCGTTCATAATTATTCACGCCCCTTTTGTCATCCAGATCTACGGATGTTATAAAATGGAGATTCCCATCTTTCGCATGGCCGAAAATGACGCCATCATGGAATTCACACAGGGAAAAAATATCCTTCAGTTTACGGATGGCAGGCGCAAGATTCTCTGAATCCACAGCTATATCTTCTGTAATGATGCTGGTACCTGTTTTTCTTAAAGACCCCAGGGTAGGATAGAGACCTTTCCTGATCTTCCAGATCGTATCCCGGTCTTTTTCATCGGTAACCAGTTTCATGGATACGACCGCAGAATTCTGATTAGAAAATTGCCTGGATTCCTGGACCAGCCTTTTAATCTCAGCCGCTGATTCATGCTGGTATTCCACCAGTAAGCCCGTATGATCTGTTTGGACTGCATCGGGGTCATAGGGCGGAGAATCAAAATGTTTTGCTGTACGCAAGGATTCGTCATCCAAAAACTCTATGGCCGATGCACCAAGGTCTTTAAAAAAGGTAACTGATTCTCCTGCCCGCTCGGGAGAATCAAATAAAATCAGTCCCGTTCCCTTCTCTGGAGGATCGGGGATCGTATACAGGGTAACATCTGAAATAAAAGCCAGAGTTCCTTCTGCACCAACGAGGAGATGAGAAAAAATCTCCAGGGGATCTTCAAAGTCTAAAAAGGAATTCATGGAATAACCGATAGTATTCTTGATGCGGTATTTTTCACGGATCCTGTTGACCAGTTCAGGCCTGTCCATGATCTCTTTTCGTATATTCAAAAGTCCTTCGGCCAGCGTTGGCTCACCTAAACGGAACCGCTGGAATTCAGCCGGCAGGTTTGTTGTGTACTGGTTCCCATTGGGCAGCATAAAAGAAATATTTTTAAGGGTGTGGTAGGCATTGTACTGGGTTCCGCAGACCATCCCGGATGAATTATTGGATACAATGCCCCCGATCCGGGCTGCATTTATGGAAGCAGGATCCGGGCCGATACGACGATAATAAGGAGCCAGAATCTTATTGGCAAATGCACCGTTCACCCCGGGCTGCATTTGTATGGCGTCCCCCCCATCCAAGACCTTGAATGTCTGCCAATCATGGAGCACCTCTGCAATCGCACCTGTTGTAATAGACTGGCCGGACAGGGACGTGCCCCCGGTCCTGAACGTAATGGGAGTCCCTGTTGTTCGCCCCCATTCAAGGAGACTTTTTACTTCCTGTGTGTTCCTGGGCCTAACAACAGACTCGGGGACCAAGCGGTACATACTGGCATCGCGGGCGTAGGCCAGGCGGGTAATTCGGTCGTCATATATAATGGAGTTTGAAAGAAAACTGGAGATCTGGCTCATTCAAAGGGGCGGCAGTGTTGCCGAATGGGCTCTGGAACCGGAATGGATTGGTTATTCTTATAATTAAAAGCAACCATTTTAAAAAGGGCCGAGCAGACAGGATATTCTTCTTCCTTTTTAAATACAGCAGCAAGAAAATCAAAACTCTTGGTGCCGACCCGGCATATCCTGTGGGCTACGTCCAAGGAAGCAGGGTGAGATGCCTGGTCTAGATAGTGGACTTCCATTGAAGCCAGGATCGTGCTCTCATCCATCTCTTTGCGGATTCCGGAATATCCCAGATTCACGTAAACATCCACCCTGGCAGACTCCATGTAGGATAAATAAGCGGCGTGGTTAATATGCCCCAGGGCATCCATATCGCGCCACCGTGTTTCCAGGGTTGTCCAGAAATCAAAATCTGCGCGCTGTAAATTCCCCATGTCCATATTATAAACTTAATCAAACATAAACCTGCCACACATCAAAAGATTAACCTTAAAAATAGAATTTGTTGTAGATTTTCCAATATGAATCGGATTCTTTTCTTCATTTCACTCTTCATCGCCAGCGCATTCGGGCAGCCCAAAGAACAGATCGAATTCCAGTTGAACACCATCTCCGGTGTGGTTTTAAACAGCGTTGATGCCACCCCTGTTATACAGCTTAAGGTTGAAGTGTTAAGCGGAAACAATTTAACCAAGGACTCAACCCTTACAGATGAGAACGGTTATTTCATCATGGAAAATGTGGGTTACGTCTGGAAACCAAAGATTCGTTTCTCGATTAAAAATTATCAGACTAAAACCCTGAATCTTAAACCGGATGACCTGGACACCTTGAATAACATGGTTATTGGCCAGATAGTAACCCCGGTCCCTGATGAGCAGATGATCCCCGAATTGAGCCAGAGCACTGCAAAAACCCGTGCAAAGATCTTTTTTATTAAGGGCAATGTATTCTATAATCTTAAGAATTCCAGTAATGCGGAGAGGGTCATCATCCAATCTTCTGAAGCGATAGAGTCCAGGCCGGGATTTATCATTATGAATATAAATGGTAAAATGTATGATCCTACGCGATGCTATGTACCCCAGGAAGGACGATATGAAAATCTTTCCTATATCCTGAGAAGTCTCCTTCGGGAACCTATTTTCGAACACTCCGGCCATCCTAAATATCTACCTGAAAAGCTCCTGGAACCGTCCGTTATCTACGGTACGGTAATAAATATTCAAACAGGCGAAGCGGTCATGGGTGCCGAATTGATTCTTTCAGAACCCTTCAAGCGAAGAATCTCAGATGAACATGGTCGATATGCATTCCAGGTAGATCAGCCGGGCACCTACCAGATCCATGTGGAACCACCCCTGGGATACAGGGACAGCAACTTTGGGACTGCACAAATATTGGTTAAATACGGTCGGGGAGGCTGGTTTCGGTCCAATCAATATGTGGAACCTTGATAAAAACAATTCTATTCTTTTTATCTTTCATTCTATCCAATCAATCTATCATGGCACAAACTGAAACCGCCACCCTGGGAGGCGGCTGTTTCTGGTGCGTAGAAGCAGTCTACCAGCGCGTAGAAGGCGTTTTATCTGTAAAACCGGGATATGCAGGGGGTCACGTAAAAAACCCCACCTATAAAGAAATATGTACCGGGCAAACTGGACACGCCGAAGTAGCCCAAATCGAATTTGATCCAGCCCAGGTTACATACGAGCAAATATTAAATGTGTTCTGGCAGGCCCACGACCCTACCACCCTTAACCGTCAGGGAAACGATACGGGTCCCCAGTACAGATCCGTGATATTTTATCACTCTGATAAACAGAAACAAGTCGCTGAAAAATCTAAAAATGGTGCAGATGAATCCAATTACTGGCCGGACCCGATTGTGACGCAGATCACACTTTTAGATAATTATTCAGATGCGGAAGATTATCATCATAACTATTACAACGACAATCCGAACCAGCCTTACTGCATTTTTGTGATCAAGCCCAAACTGGATAAGCTGGAAAAACAGGGAATTATAGAATAGTTAGAAATAATCAGTATAATAAACAAAAATATACTACTATAAGTTCATCTTCTCAATAACATCCAATATCCAAGGCACCCATATTAGCCCCATTCAAACCCGTTCCAACGCAGGGTGAATTCTCATGGATGGTATACTCATCATTTTCAGGATCACAGAACAATGGGTCGGCATCAATGTTTCCTTCACCTTCCCAGCCGCCTTCAATGTCTGAGTAAGTAATTGTCAGGGAAGAATTATTAATACCCATTTGTTCCACGTTGGTAGTATTATTTCCCCAAAGGATCGTATTATTTAATGTAGCAGATGAGTTATACATGGTTATACCGCCACCCATATCTGCAGTATTTTGTGTAATAGTACAATTAGTTATAATTACATTTGAGTTATGGCCAACAAAAATTCCACCACCAGAAATTCCAGAGTTACTTGTTATAATAACATGATCAAATGTTGTTGACGCAGAGTATTCTACCATTACTCCTCCACCAGAACCACCTTGTGAAACAGGATCAGCAGTATTATCTGTAATTATCAAATATTCAAGTTGGGGGGTTGCACCAGAAATATAAATTCCTCCTCCCTTTGGATTTTGATAACCATTTCTTAAAGTAAATCTACTTAGAATAGCAGTCGAACCCTCTCCATTATTAAAAGTCGCTACACTCCCATTCTGATTCCCATCAATAATGGTGGTCTCTCTATTTTCGCCTTGAACGACAATATTCTTGCCGTTGTAGTTGATGTTTTCTACGTAGGTACCAGCCTGAACTAATACCAAATCACCATCACTGGCAGCATCTATTCCTGCTTGGATGGTGGGGTAGTCTTGGGGGACGAGGATGGTTTCGGGTACAGGGTCTTTTACACAACGGACAGAAAACCCGTTCCTCTTATAGTTGAAGTCCCGGTTGACTTCTGAGTAACTGCAACTCAGTACCCGGTACCACACACTGCCATTATCGTACTCTGTAGAAGACCAAAAGTAGCCGTAGTAGCCCATATTGCCGTAATTACCACTGTGGCTGTAGCGGCAACCACCAGGAAGGCCAGTAAAACCACTTGTACCAAATTCTGGATTATTCTCTAAATCACCATCATTCCATAAATCTGCCCTGCCTGCAAGTTTACTGCCTTCATTTGTACCTCTATAGCCTGTGTCATCTGCTTCTTCCTGACTCATACCTAAATACATCTCTAATTCTTTAATCTCATCATCCGTAGGTTCATTCCAGCCCTCAGGACAGACTCCTCTTTCATCATCTACTGCGTACCAGTTGTAGAGATTACCATATACTTCAGCACAGTTACCTTGACAAGATTCGACATTACCCCACTCATTGTCATATGGATAAACTGCATAGGCACCATTAGATAAACTACCCCACTCAGAATTACTGTACCCCGTGGGTATTTCACTTCCATCAT